>ENA-ORXD01002357-ORXD01002357.1-sediment-metagenome-genome-assembly--contig:-NODE-2357-length-12769-cov-4.326190_pt1 | contig 12769 bp, 18 predicted proteins | sample MGYA00237862_ERZ511471 | MGnify/ENA metagenome assembly ERZ511471 | reverse complement strand
TCGATCGCGTCCGCGCCGACCAGCTCGGGGTCGCTCCACGCCAGGCGCCGGGCCATGACGCGGACCGCCTCGGGGTTGTCGTCCACCAGCAGGTACTCCCGCCCCAGGCGCGCCGCCGCCTCGCCGGTCGTGCCGCTGCCGGCGAAGCAGTCGAGCACGAGGTCGCCGGGGTCCGAGTGCACGGCGACGATGCGCTCGAGCAGGCGCAGCGGCTTCTGTGTCGGGTACCCCGTCTTCTCTCTGCCGGTCGGGCTGACGATGGTCAGCCACCAGACGTCGGTCGGGGTCTTGCCGCGGGCCGCCTTCTCGGGCCCTGCCAGCCCCGGGGCGAGGTAGGGGATGCGGTCGATGTCCGCGTAGCGGAAGACGTAGGTGCCCGGGTCGCGCGCGTACCAGAAGAGGGTGTCGTGCTTGGCCGGCCAGCGCCGCTTCGTGCGCCCCCCGTAGTCGTAGGCCCAGACGATCTCGTTCATGAACGCCTCGCGCCCGAAGAGCTCGTCGAGCAGGACCTTGCAGTAGTGCGCCTCACGGGCGTCGATGTGCAGGAAGAGCGAGCCGTCGGGAGTGAGCAGGCGGCGCGCCTCGGCGAGGCGCGGCGCGAGGAAGCCGAGGTAGTCGTCGAAGGCGTCGCGGTAGGCGTGGGTGCCGAGGGTCTCGCTGCGGTAGCGGTGGCCGCCGAAGCCCGTCCGGTCGCCGCTCTCGTCGCGTCGCGTGCGAAGCTGGGTGTGGCGCCGCTCGCGGCCGGTGTTGAAGGGCGGGTCGAGGTAGACGAGCCGCGCGATGCCGTCGGGGAGGGCGCGCAGCACGGTCAGGTTGTCGCCGAGGACGATGCGCTTCACGACGGTCCGGCGACGACCAGAGTCATGACGAGACCTCCCCGGGAGACGGTGCCCGACCATAGTAGCGCGTCGGGTGCGCCGTGGCGCTCGCCATGTGCGCCTGAAGCGGCGCCGGCCCCGCGCGCCTGAAGCGGTGCCTGCCCCGCGCGCATCCGTCCCGTCGCCCGAGCGTTATGTCCGCGAGGCGCGTGGCCGATATTCAGAGTATGAGACTCGTCCCACGGCAACCGCACCAGCTCTGCGACGGCCGCGTCTTGGTCGTCGCCACACTCATCGCGTGGCTGGTCCTCCTGGTGCTGCTCGCCGGCGGTGCGGGCGCCACGGGCTGACGCCCGCCGCCCGCACCGCCGTCACGGCCGCCCCAGCCGGCCGCGCGCCCGCGCTGCCCCCCTGACCGTCCGCCCTGCCCCCTGACTGCACACGCGCTGTGAGAGAATCGCCCCATGACGCAGTGGCGCGACTTCTTCGACGTGCACGCTCCCCGCTACATGGACGAGCCGTTCACCGTCGGCACCGTGGGCGAGATCGACTTCGCCGAGCGCTCATCGCCCGCCGGGAGGCGGACGGTGGACGCGACTGAGGGGCCTCCGTGGGGAGGCGGACGGTGAGCGCGACTGAGAGGCCTCCGTGGGGAGGCGGGCGATGAGCGCGTCGGGGCTCGATGCACCGGAGCTGCGCGTGCGGCGGGCGACGCCGGCCGACGCGGCCGGCGTCGCCCGCGTACTGAACGAGGCCATCGCCGACGGCCGCTTCACGATCCTCGATCGCCGCTTCTCGGTCGAGGACGAGGCTGCGTACATCGCGGGACTCGGCCCGCGCGGGTTCGTCCACGTGGCCGAGACCCCGGACGGCGAGATCGTCGGTGCGCAGACGATCGGCCCGCTGGACGACGCGGCCGGCTCGCAGGACCACGTGGCCACGATGGGCACCTGGGTGCTCGCGGCGTGGCGGCGGCGGGGCGTGGGCCGCGCGCTCTTCGCGGCCGGCGCCGCCGCGGCCCGCGAGCTCGGCTACGCGAAGGTCTTCACCGACCTGCGCGCCGACAACGACGCCTCGCTCGCCTTCCACACCAGCCTGGGCTTCACCGTCGTCGGCCGCGCCCGCCGGCACGTGCGCATCGGCGGGCACGAGATCGACGCCCTCCTCATCGAGATGGAGCTCTGACGTGCTCTACGTCTGCGCGACCCCGATCGGCAACCTCGACGACGTCTCGCCGCGCGTGCTCGACGCCCTCGGCGCCGTCGAGCTGATCGCCGCCGAGGACACGCGGCGCACGCGGCGCCTGCTCAGCCGCTTCGACCTCCACACGCCGCTGACCAGCCTCTTCGCCCACAACGAAGCCGAGAAGACGGAGCGCGTGCTCGGCCTGCTGCGTCAGGGGCGCGACGTGGCTCTCGTCACCGACGCCGGCATGCCCGGCGTGGCCGACCCCGGCGCTCGCCTGGTCGCGCGGGCGGCCGCGGAGGGCCTGCCGCTGACCGTGCTCCCCGGCCCCTCGGCCGTGACCACGGCCCTCGTCGCCTCGGGCCTCGCCGGCGACGAGGGCTTCCGCTTCGTCGGCTACCTGCCGCGCCGCGCGGCCGACCTCGCCCGCAGCGCGGCGCAGTGGCGTCGCGGCGGCGGGGTGGTGGTCGCCTTCGAGTCGCCGCGCCGCCTGGCGGCGAGCCTCTCGCGGCTGGCCGCCCTCGCCCCCGGCGCGCGCGCGGCCGTGTGCCGTGAGCTGACGAAGGTGCACGAAGAGGTGCTGCGCGGGTCGCTCGACGACCTGGCTGCCGAGATCGCCGCCCGCGAGGAGGTCCGCGGCGAGGTGACGCTGGTCGTCGACCTCGGCGCCCCCGAAGCCGAGGCCGCCGGGCTGAAGGCCGAGGCGCGCGAGGCGGGGGCGGCGCTGCTCGCGCGCGGACTCTCGCGCCGCGACGCCGCCGCCGCCCTGCACGTCTGCCTCGGCGTGCCGCGCCGCGACGCCGCATGGCTCACGCAGGAGCTCGCCAAGAACGCGGCCGCCGACTAAAGGGTCGCGGCTCGCCACGACGCGTCCCGCGGCGACCCCGTCGCCCGCCGCGAGGCCGGCCGCTGGTACAATCGCCTCGTCTCAGGCGGCGACGACGAGGAGGCGACCGTGGACATGCGGACCCTGGCGGCCGAGCGCACCCTGCTGCTCGACGGCGCGATGGGCACCCAGATGATGGCCCGCGGCGTGCCCGGCGGCGCCCCTCCCGAGCTCTGGAACCGGGACCGGCCCGACATCGTCGAGGCCGTGCACCGCGACTACTTCGCCGCCGGCGCCGACATCGTGCAGACCAACACCTTCGGCGGCACGCGGCCCAAGCTTCAGGCGCACGGCCTCGGCGGTCGTGCGGCGGACCTCAGCGAGGCGGCCGCGCGGCTCGCGGTCGCGCTGCGCGACCGCGAGTTCCCCGGCCGCCTCGTCGCCGGCGACATCGGCCCCACGGGCCTCATGCTGCCGCCGCTCGGCGACGCCGACCCGGCGGCGCTCCGCGAGGCCTTCGCCGAGCAGGCCGAGGCTCTCGTGCGCGGCGGCGTCGACCTGCTGCACTTGGAGACCATGTTCGACCTCGGCGAGGCGCTCGCCGCCGCCGAGGCGGCGGTCGCCGCCTCGCACGGCCGCCCCGTCTGCTGCTCGATGACCTACAAGCCGGCGGCGCGCGGCTACCGCACGATGATGGGCGTCAGCCCGGCGCAGGCGACCGAGGCGCTGCTCGAGGCCGGGGTCACCCTCGTCGGCTGCAACTGCAGCATCACGGCCGACGCGATGGGCGGCCTGGTCGCCGACCTGCACGCCGCCTCCGGCCTGCCGGTGCTGGCGCAGCCCAACGCCGGGCAGCCGCGCCTCGAGGGCGGGGTCACCGTGTACGACGAGACGCCGCAGCACTTCGCCGCCGTGGTCGCCGGCTTCCCCTCCCGGGGAGCCGGCCTCGTCGGCGGCTGCTGCGGCACCACGCCGGCCCACATCGCCGCCCTCGCCGCGGCCCTCGGCCGGGCGCCCTCCGCCGCCGAGTAAGGCGCGTGGTCCTCCAGGCCTTCCTCCTCACGCTCTTCGCCGGGCTCGCTACGGCGATCGGCAGCGTCATCGCGCTCTTCGCCAAGCGCACCAACACGCGCCTGCTCTCGATCGCCCTCGGCTTCTCCGCCGGGGTGATGATCTACGTTTCGCTGGTCGAGATCCTGCCCAAGGGCCAGGACGCCCTGGCCGAGGAGTTCAGTGGCGACACGGCGGGTTGGCTGGCGATCCTCATGTTCTTCACCGGCATCGGGCTCATCGCCCTGATCGATCGCCTCGTGCCCTCCTACGAGAACCCGCACGAGGCGCGCCGCGTCGAGGAGATGCCGGACTCGCCGGCCGACATCCCCCGGGACAAGCGCCTGCTGCGGATGGGGCTCATGTCGGGGCTGGCGATCGGCCTGCACAACTTCCCGGAGGGCCTCGCCACCTTCGTCGCGGCGCTGCAGGACCCGACCCTGGGGCTCACGATCGCGATGGCGGTCGCGATCCACAACATCCCCGAGGGCATCGCCGTGTCGATCCCCGTGTACTACGCGACCGGCAGCCGCCGCAAGGCCTTCATCCTGTCGGCGGCGAGCGGCCTCTCGGAGCCGATCGGGGCGATCGTCGGCTACTTCCTGCTGCGCGCCTTCCTGGGCGACATGGCGATGGGGCTGCTCTTCGCCTTCGTCGCCGGCATCATGGTCTACGTTTCGCTCGACGAGCTGCTGCCGACGGCGCAAGAGTACGGCGAGCACCACCTGGCGATGGGCGGGCTGGCGGCCGGCATGGCCGTGATGGCCGCCAGCCTCGTGCTCTTCCTCTGAGGCCCGGCCGCGAGCGGACGCGCGTGAGGCCCGGGCTCGCGCCGGCGAGCCCGGGCCTCACGCGTTCACCTGGCGGCGCTTCGACCCCTCGTCGTCTCAGCCCCGCGCCGCGAACGCCGCCCCGACCGTGTCGATGATCAGGCGCGCGGCGTGCAGCGCCGTGAGCTGCCCCGGGCCGTCGTAGGCCGGGGCGACCTCGACCATGTCCATGGCGATGACGTTCACGCGCGCGCAGACGGCGCGCAGGATCGCCTTGGCCTCGTAGTAGGTGAAGCCGCCGGGCTCGGGGGTGCCGGTGCCGGGGGCGATCGCCGGGTCGAGGGCGTCGATGTCGAAGGTCACGTAGGTGTCGATGCCGGGCTCGAGGTGGGCGACGAGCTCCTCCGGCGACATGAGCTTGGCCTCCTCGCACCAGAAGAGCTTCGCTCCCCGCTTCGCCATGAGGTCGAAGTCCATGTCGGGGCCGTAGAGGCCGCGCAGGCCGTACTGGGTGATGCCGGTGAGGAGGCCCTGCTCGTCGGCGCGGACCATCGGGTTGCCGTGCGTGTAGCGCTGGCCGCCCTCCTCCTCCCAGTAGTCGGTGTGGGTGTCGAAGTGGACGAGCTGGAAGGGCTTGCCGCCGCGCGCCGCATGGACGGCCATCATCGCCGGCAGGGTCACCGAGTGGTCGCCGCCGAGGACGACGGGGAAGAGGCCGGCCCGGATGATGGGCTCGAGGCGCGCGACGACGGCGGCGTGCCGCGAGTCGACCGGCTGCGTCGGCCCGAGGACCACGTCGCCGGCGTCGACGAAGCGCACGCCGCCGAGCAACTCGCGCGCCTTGCCCTCGCCGAGCTCGACGTCGAGGTAGGCGTCGGCGCCGGTGCGGTAGGCCCAGAAGGTCGAGATGTCGCGGATCGCGCGCGGGCCGAAGCGCGCCCCGCTGCGCGACGTCGTGGCCTCGTCGAAGGGGATGCCGAGCACGGCGATCTCGCCGTCGTCGAGGGTCGGCTCGGGGACGTGCGGCGCCTTCAGGAAGGTCGCGATCCCCGCGTACGGCATCTCGCCGTTGCCCATGTCGTCCTCCTGCGTCGATCGGTGAGGCGGGTCGCCTCTCGTGAGGTGAAGCGCGAGCCGGAGAGTGGCGAGGGCGGCGGGCGGCGCCGCAGGCGCCGCCCGCCGCCCTTCGACCCTTACGCGATGCCCTTGCCGTACTTCTTGGAGACCTCGGCCACCGACTCCTCGACCAGGTCGCAGCCGAGCGCGAAGAGCTCGGGCGGCATGTTGAGAGCCGGCGTGGGGCGGAACCAGTTGAAGGCCGGCTCGTAGATCGGGATCACGCCGCGGCGCTCCATGCCGTAGACGACCTCGCGGGTGATGTCGAGCGCCGGGGTCTTGGACTCCTTGTCCTCGACGAACTCGACGCACTGGTAGCAGCCCTTGATGCGCACGTCGCCGACGATCTCGTACTTCTCTTTCAGGGCGCCGAACTTGGCCTTGGCGACCTTCTCGATCGCCTTGACGTTGTCGAGCACCTTGTCGCGCTTGATGATCTCGATCATCTTGATGCCGACCATGCAGCCCACCGGCGAGCCGGCGAAGGTGCCGCCGGTGTAGAGCTCGCCGGCCGGCTCGCTCATGCGGTCGGAGCCCAGCGTGTAGCAGATCGGGATGAGCCCCCCCGAGGTGCCCTTGCCGAGCGAGAGCAGCTCGCACTCGACGTCGGGGTACTGGTCGAGGAGGAACCAGTCGCCGCAGCGCCCCATGCCCTCCTGGACCTCGTCGTTGTAGAGGATCCAGCCGTACTTCTTGCAGAGGTCGGAGAGGCGCTTCGGCCACTCCGGCGGCGGGATCTGGATGCCGTTCTCGCCCTGGATGAACTCGACGTTGACGCCGGCGATGCTGTCGGGCGTCGCCTTGTAGCGCAGGATCATCTCCTCGATGTAGCCGAGGCAGGCGATGTCGCAGCTCGGGTAGTCGAGGTGGTAGGGGCAGCGGTAGCAGGTGGGGAAGGGGACGTTGATCCAGCCGCTCATGAACGGCTCGATGCCGTGGTTGTAGTGGGCGTTGTGCGGGCCCATGGCGCCGGTGCCGTAGTTGCCGCCGTGGAAGCTGCCGAGGAAGGTGATGACGAAGGGACGCCCGGGGCCGGCGGCCTCGCGCATGATGCGCACCGCGTTCTCGACGACCTCGCTGCCGGTGGTGTCGTAGACGACCTTGGTGAGCGGCTTGGGCGCGACCTCGATGATCTTCTCGGCGAGCTGGTACTGGTGCCAGGTGGTCAGCGACGAGAGGCACTCGGTGCCGTACTCCTTGAGGGCCGTGTGGGCGGCCTCGACGAGCTCAGGGTGGCCGCCGCCCAGGGGCGACGAGGCCCAGCCGGCGAGCCAGTCGATGTAGCGGTTGCCGTCGACGTCCTCGAGGAACCACCCGTCGCGGTAGCGCGACACGAAGTGGCTCGGTGGCCACGCCCCGATCAGCGAGACGCCGAGGAAGATGTCGTCGCCGCGCTTCATCAGCGCTTGGCTCTTCGGGCCGGGTGGTGGTGTGTGCACGTTGGGGCGCGTCTGATCGCCCATAACTCCCGCCTCCTCCAGGTGGCGCGCGGCGCGGCGGGGTGCCGCGGGGCGCCGGCGATGGGTCAGTGGAGGCGATGCTAACGCAGGCTCGGCGCGAGCGAAAGTCGCCGGGCTCCGCCCGGCGGCACCCGCCGGCGCCGTTCGTCCGCCTGCCGCCGCGACTGTGCCCGGCGCGAGGCGGCACGCCTCGCGCCCTCGCCCCGCCCGCCGTCAGCACCACCCTCGGACGCCTCCGTCAACGTCACCCTCGGGCACCTCCGTCAACGTCACCCTCGAACCCTGCCGTCACCCCTTGGCCGGTGACTCCCTTCGGTGAGAATGGGCCCCTCACGACTCGCCGCCATGTCCGAACTCATCGACCACATGCAGGCCTCGCTCCGCGCCCGGCACTACAGCCGGCACACCGAGCGCACCTACTGCCGCTGGGTGCGGCGCTTCGTCCGCTTCCACGGGTTGCGCCACCCCGCCGACATGGGCGAGGGCGAGATCAACGCCTTCCTCACTCACCTCGCCGTCGACGAGCACGTCAGCGCCTCGACGCAGACCCAGGCGCTCTCCGCGCTGCTCTACCTGTACCGGCAGGTGCTCGGCCGCGAGGTCGGCGAGCTGGGGGAGCTCGTGCGCGCCCGGCAGCCGCGCCGTCTGCCGGTCGTGCTCACGCGCGACGAGGTGCGCGCCCTCCTCACTGCGCTCGACGGCGATGCCTGGCTCATGGCCGCGCTCATGTACGGATGCGGCCTGCGCCTCATGGAGTGCCTGCGCCTGCGCGTGCAGGACGTCGACTTCACCCGCGGCGAGATCACCGTGCGCGACGGCAAGGGCGGCAAGGACCGGGTGACGATGCTGCCGGCGGCCCTCGTCCGACCGCTGACCGTGCAGATCGGCCGCGCAAAGGCCGTGCATCGCCGCGACGTCGACGAGGGCTGGGGCCGCCTCGAGCTGCCCGACGCCTTGGCGCGCAAGTACTCGCAGGCGGCGACCGACTGGCGCTGGCAGTGGGTCTTCCCTCAGCAGCGCCGCTGGCGCGACGCGCGCAGCGGCGGGCAGGGCCGCCACCACGTGCACCCCACCTGCGTACAGCGCGCCGTCGCCACGGCCGCGCGCCAGGCCGGCATCGCCAAGCGCGCCACCTGCCACACCCTGCGCCACTCCTTCGCCACGCACCTGCTCGAGTCGGGCTACGACATCCGCACGATCCAGGAGCTGCTCGGCCACAAGGACGTGAGCACGACGATGATCTACACGCACGTGCTCAACCGCGGCGCGGGCGGCGTGCGCAGCCCGCTCGACACGGCGTGACGGCGGCAGCCACGGCGAGGACGACGACGACCCAGCTTCGACGCAGCAGCGACGGCGGCACCGACGAGCGCAGCGCCCCCTGCGTCGACGACCGCGGCGCCGGCCAGTAATCGGACTCGCTCTGAGGAGGACATCAGTGGTACCGTTACTTGTACTACAAGGAGGTCCTCTGATGGCATCAATGCCGGACATCGTCCCCATCTCCGACCTGCGCCAGGACGCCGCCGGCGTCGTCAAGCGGGCAGCCGCGACCGACGAGCCCGTTTTCATCACGCAGCGCGGCCGTCCCGCCGCCGTCATGCTCAGCACGCAACGCTACGCGCGAACGCAGCGCGAGCTCGAGATCCTGCGCCTGCTGGCGCGCGGCGAGATCGAGATCGAGACGGGCGAGGGCCACGACCTCGACCAGGTGCTCGCCGAGGCCGACGAGCTGCTCGGCCGCGGATGAAGGTCCGCCTCACGCCGAGCGCCCGGGCGCAGTTCCTCGCCGCGCTCGACTTCATCCGTGCCGACGACCCGCAAGGTGGCGCGTGACCTGCGCGACCGCGCGGCGACGTCGCTCTCCCGCCTCGCGCGCTTCCCAGAGTCGGGGCGCGTCGTACCCGAGTTCCCCGACCTCCCGTTCCGCGAGGTGGTCCTCGCGCCCTATCGCTTCTTCTATCGGGGGAAGGGCGACACGGTGTGGATCGTCGCCGTGTGGCACTCAGCGCAGCTGCCGCTCGAGCCGCAGGAGGAGGATCAGCGTCGTTGACCAGAGTTAGCAGATTCGCTAACCTACCTGCATGTCGTCACGCTCGTCAGTAGCCCACGACCACGACGAGTTCCTCGCCCGGGCGATGAAGCGCAAGGGCTTCGCCGAGGCCTACGCCGAACGCGCCGAGGAGTTCAGGCTCGTCCGCGAGCTCCTGGCCGCCCGCGCGAAGGCGGGCCTCACGCAGGAGCAGGTGGCTGCCTCCATGGGCACCACGAAGAGCGCCGTCTCCCGGCTGGAGGGACTCGGCCGGCACTCGCCCTCCGTGGAGACGCTCAAGAAGTACGCCCGAGCGGTGGGGTGCAAGGTCGAGGTCCGTCTCGTCCCGTCCCCGCGCGCTGCGCGTGCCGCCACTCGACAGTCGTTGCGTGACCGGGAGTGAGGTTCTGGGCGCCTGTCATCGGGAGCGCGTGCGGGCATGCGACGATGGCGACAAGGACGCCGGATCCTGTGGTAGCATTGTTGTGCTACTAGCGACATGGAGGCGCCATGACACGCGGACTGAAGCTGCGCCGGGCAGGGGGCTCCATCAGCGCCACCCTCCCCAAGGACATGGCCGAGCGCCTGCACCTCGAGGCCGGCGACACGGTGCTCGCCGTCGAGACCGAGCGCGGGATCCTGCTGACGCCGTACGACCCCGAAGTCGAAGAGGCCCTCGCCATCACCGCCAAGGTCGGCGGCAAGTACCGCAACGCGCTGCGCGAGCTGGCCAAGTAGTCGGTGGGCACCGAGCCGTCAGCGCCTCGCTGGGTCGACCGCTTGGTGGTCGAGGCGGTGCAGCTCGACCTCATCCGTGAGCATGGCGGCATGCCGGGACTGCGTGACGAGCACGCCCTCGAGTCGGCGCTGGCACGGCCCCGGCAACGACACTCTTACGAGCCGGCATCGACGCTGCCCGAGCTGGCCGCCTCCTGCGCCTACGGTCTGGCGAGGAACCATCCCTTCCACGACGGCAACAAGCGCATCGCCTTCGTCACCATGGCCGTCTTCCTCGGTCTCAACGGCCTCGAGCTCGACGCGCCTGAGCCCGAGGTCGTGGCGGTCATGGTCGCCCTCGCCGCCGGCGAGATGGACGAGGCCGGACTGGCGGCCTGGGTCGGCAAGCACACGGCTCCGTTTCCCGACGAGGAGTCCCGCCAGAAGCCGGAGCGTCCCTGACGACCCCGGCGGTCCGGGTCGACTCTCGCGGCGGGTCGTTCTCCGCGGCGGGTCGATCTCCGCCGCAGGTCGTCCGTGGCGGCGGATCGTTCGTCGTCAGGCGGCGGTCCCCGACCAGGGCTTGATGCGCTCGAGCTGCGCGGCCAGGGCCTCCTCGGCGACCTCGGTGTCGTAGGCCGCCTGGGCGCGCAGCCAGTAGCCGTTGGAGAGGCCGAAGAAGCGACAGAGGCGGAGGTCGGTGTCGGCGGTGATCGCTCGGCGTCCGGCGACGATCTCGCCGATGCGCTGCGCCGGCACGCCGATCTCCTTGGCGAGGCGATACTTGGTGATGCCCAGCGGCTTGAGGAACTCCTCGAGGAGGATCTCGCCGGGAGTCACGGGCGCAAGCTTCTCGTCCATCGTGTGCGCTCCTAGTGGTAGTCGACGATCTCGACGTCTTCGGCGCCGCCCGGCGTCCAGCGGAAGCAGACGCGGTACTGCTCGTTGACGCGAATGCTGTGCTGCCCGGCGCGCTCGCCCTTGAGCGCCTCGAGCCGGTTGCCGGGCGGGACGCGAAGGTCGTCGAGCCGCCCCGCGACCTCGAGCTGGCGCAGCTTGCGCCGGGCGACCGCCTCGATGCCCTCGAGCCGCTTCACCCGCCGGCCCCTGGCCAGCTTCTCGGTGTCGCCGTCCTTGAACGAGACGATCATCCGCGTATAATAACGTGTCGCATCAATAACGTAAAGCGTGAATAGTAGGTGACAACGAACCGGGTGCAGTCGCCTCGCGCTCGGACGCCGGACTTCTGCAGTCTGCAGAAATCCACACGAACCCCGGTCGCACACGATCAGACAACGCCCACGTGCAGCGATTCCTCGCTTCCGGCCACCGGCAATGCTATCTTCGTCGCATGGGAAGGTCGGCAGCGTGAAGGACTCCTCCACACTGCAGACTACTTGTTAGACCAAACGAAGCCGGGAGCCTTGCCGATGCTCAGGGGACGGAGAAGTGCTCGCTCCGTGTTCGCCGTCGCAGCCCTCGCGACTCTCTCCGCTCTGCTCCTCCTCGCCTGCGGTGAGGCCGCCGACGAGGATCCCTTCGCCGGCACGTGGCGTAACGCGGACGGAGGCACCGTGGCCGTCATCGCCTCCCTCGGCGCCGACTACCGTGTCACCGTCTTCTCCCACACCCTCGCCAACGCCGAGCGCCGTGGCGATGAGCTGCGCGCCTGGACTGAGTTGCGCTCCTCGGAGGGCGAGCCCACCGGCGAGCGCCTCGAGGCCGTCTTCACCTACGAGCCAGAGACCGGGCGCCTCATCTTCACGGACCCGGCTGGTCCCGGCGTTCGCATCGAGCTCGAGCGCGCAAGCGAGGCGACCGTAATCCCCTCGCCCTGGCCGACCACGAGCGCAGAGTGAGCGCCGGCCGGCAACCCCACTGGCGAGGGCGTTGGTCTAACAAGCGCATCAACCTGACGCGCCCAAGCGCCGAGATATCCTTCAACGGCACGGCGCGCAGGTTATGCACACCACGTTGGGCAGACGCAGGGACACCGCCACAGGAGGTCGGTCCGTGAGACCAGTCCACAGCGCAGCGCGGAGGCTCTCGTGGGCCGCGCTGACGGTCGTCCTCCTCGCCGCGGTCTTCGCCCTCGCGGCGTGCGGCGAGTCGGCCGAGGTCGCCCCCTCGCCGTCCACCGCGCTCACCCCGCTGCTCGGCTACTGGCGCCCGGTCGAGGCGGGTGAGAAGACTGAGGTGCCGCTCATCCGCATCGCAGGCGAGGGAGCGATCTACACGATCGACGCCCCGCCCGTGTGGGCGGGCAGGGGGCTCACCGTCGCCGGCGATCGCCTGGAGCTGCGCGACGAGGCCGGGGGCGAGACCGTCTACCTCACCGCCTTCTCGCTCGAGCCGGGCACCGAGCGCCTCGTTCTGGCCCACTACTTCAGCGCCCCGTTCAGCGGCGAGCCCCAGCTCCGCACCCTCTACGAGCGCGCCGAGGGCTCCGCCGACGAGCTCGCCGAGGAGCTCCGCCTGTGGGCGGCCAACACGACCGCCCAGGAGCAGATCGAGACCCTGTGGGACGCGGTCGCGCTCTGGAGCGCCGAGAACGGGCGCCGTCCCACGGAAGAGGAGATGCTGCCCGAGGGGGCGTTCTGGCAGTCGCCGCAGGCGCCCGAGCTCACGAACGCCTTCACCGGCGCCCCCCTCGAGCTCGGCGAGGGCCTCGGTGAGTTCAGCTACGAGCTCACCGAGGACGACGAGGGCCGCTCCTGCACGATCACCATTCACCTCTACGGCGGCGAGGACACCAGCACGACGGAGTGGGAGGCGCTGTGACGCACGGTGCGCGG
>ENA-ORXD01002356-ORXD01002356.1-sediment-metagenome-genome-assembly--contig:-NODE-2356-length-12774-cov-3.339529_pt1 | contig 12774 bp, 13 predicted proteins | sample MGYA00237862_ERZ511471 | MGnify/ENA metagenome assembly ERZ511471 | reverse complement strand
AAGCGGTTGGCAATTTCATCCAGTTTTACGCGGTATTTGGTGAGGATCTTTTTGGCTTTGGTATAAGCTTCACTGATCAGTTTCTGAACTTCCTGGTCGATTTTCTCAGCGATTGCTTCGGAATAATCACGCTGCTCGCCAATTTCGCGCCCCAGAAAGACCAATTCATCCTTCTGTCCATAAACCATCGGTCCCAGCTCGGTACTCATGCCCAGGCGCGTGACCATCTTGCGGGCTAGCTTGGTGACATTTTCAATATCGTTCGCCGCTCCGGAGGTGATATCGTTGAAAACCAATTCCTCTGATGCGCGGCCGCCCAGCAATCCGATCATCTCCGCCATCATTTTGTTCTTTGACATGAGGGTATGGTCGTTTTCAGGCAGGGCGATGGTGTACCCGGCGGCCATGCCGCGTGAGATGATGGATATTTTCTGCACTTGGTCAGCTTCAGGCAATGAAGCGATCACAATGGCATGTCCCGCTTCATGGTAGGCAATAATGCGTTTTTCATCCGGGTTGATCAGGCGGCTTTTGCGCTCAGGGCCTGCGATAACACGTTCGATAGCTTCCTCGAACTCTTTTTGGTTGACCTGCTTTTTATTGCGGCGGGCAGCCAGAATTGCGCCTTCATTAACCAGGTTCTCAAGGTCAGCGCCGACAAAACCAGGTGTTGATTTTGCCAATATTGTTAAATCTACGTCTTTTGATAACGGTTTTCCCTTGACGTGCACCTTAAGAATGGCTTCGCGCCCGCGCATATCTGGCCGATCCAGCACTACCCGCCGGTCAAAACGACCGGGACGCAGCAAGGCGGGGTCCAAGATATCCGGGCGGTTGGTGGCTGCCATGATGATCACATTGGTATCGGTGTCAAAGCCATCCATTTCGACCAGCATCTGGTTGAGCGTCTGCTCGCGCTCGTCGTGCGAACCTCCCAAGCCAGCCCCACGATGCCGACCGACAGCGTCGATTTCATCAATGAAAATGATGCATGGGGAATGCTTTTTAGCTTGCTCGAACAGGTCGCGCACGCGGCTGGCGCCCACGCCGACGAACATTTCAACAAATTCTGAGCCTGAAATGGAAAAGAAAGGTACGCCTGCTTCTCCTGATACAGCTTTTGCCAAAAGGGTTTTTCCGCCTCCGGGTGGGCCGACCAACAGCACGCCTTTTGGGATGCGCGCGCCCAGAGTGATGAATTTTTGAGGTTCTCGCAGAAATTCAACCACTTCCTGTAATTCTTCTTTGGCTTCATCAACCCCAGCTACATCGGTAAAAGTCACTTTTGGCTGGTCGCCTGAGAACATTCGTGCCCGCGATTTGCCAAATGAAATAGCGGCATTGTTGCTGCCTTGTGCCTGGCGGAAAATGAAAAAGAAAGCTGCTGCTACAATCACAAAGGGCAGAATGTATCCCAAGAATGACAGAATGCTGCCCCATTGGCTGGGTTGTTGTACCTCGATCACGATGCCCGGATGGTCCATTTGCTCTGCCGTAACGCCATAATGCATGAGCTGTTCGACAAGGGTTGCCCCGGTTTCTTTGGTGGCGGTGCGCACCTGCTCGTCAGATAACGTTATCGTGAGGGTGTTTTCATCTTCAACGATTTTCGCTACATTGCCATTTTTTATCTCAGTAGCCACTTCGTTGATCGACATAACTGTTTGTGCGCTGTCTTTGTTGATGTTCATAAAAACCATCGCTACGATTGCAATGAGAATAAGCAGGTAGACAAAATTTGTTTGTCCGCTTGATTTCACAGATTCCTCCAGAATGTTTCGGATATGATCACGGGAATTATACCAACCAATCGCCTGGAGTATGTTCCCAGGCGATTTTATAGATATTTCTAATATGGAAGATCCACATTTATCGGATCTCTTGGGTTAAGAATTAAATACGCGTGACATATTCTCCAGTGCGTGTATCTACTCGGATTACGTCACCCTCTTCCACAAAGTTTGGAGTGTTCACTTCTGCGCCGGTCTCTAGAATGACCTTTTTGGTCACACCGGTCGCGGTATCGCCGCGCACAGCATTTTCTGACTTCACTACCAATAAATCAACATTAGTGGGCAATTCAACATCCAATGGTTCGTTTTCGAACAGGGTCAGTTTGACTTCCACGCCTTCTTTTAGGAATTCGGCGGCTTCTCCAATGATATCTTTTTGAATGGCAGGTTGTTCAAATGTCTGCATGTCCATGAAGTGGTAAAGATTTCCATCCGAATACAGGAATTGAACATTGTGATATTCAAGCCGCACATCTTGAACGCGCTCACCGGATCCAAAAGTTTTTTCAATTGTCGCTCCAGTTCGAAGGTTGCGCGCTTTTATGCGGATAGTGGCTGCACCTCGCCCGGGTTTATTGTGATGGTAATCCAGAACCTTATAAAGCTGGTTATCAAGCTCGAAAGTAACGCCTTTTCGTAATTCATTTACATCAATCATAATCAATCCTCATGTGAAAATTAACGGGGCAATTATAGTCCAGGGGTTTGGTTCTACGCAAGCAAAAAGCGGAGCTTGCTGCTCCGCTTTTTTTTAGATTATATATTAACCAAGTTCCGGTTGAATGATCCCATAACTGCCATCACGCCGTTTGTACAGGACATTCATAGAACTGGTCTGGACGTTATAGAAGATGAAGAAGTCTTCATGCCCGAGCAAATTCATTTGTTCCACTGCTTCCAATTCATCCATGGGAATCAAAGTGAATTTCTTGCGGCGCGCGATTAAGGGATGAGCTTCTTCAACGCTTTCTTCAGTAAGCAATTCAGCAGCAGGGATGCCGCCAGCGCGGCTGCGATACTTTTTGCCTTTGTAGCGTTCAATCTGTCTTTCGATCTTATCCATCACCAGATCAATGGCTGGCTTGATTTCAACAGCTCGTTCCTCAGCCCGCAGGATGAAACCACGCCCGCGTAATGTGATTTGAGCTACAAAGCGGTTGTTCATTTCACGGGCTGTTTTTGAGAAGGATAGATCGATACGGGTCTCGTCGATCTGGTCTAAGTAGCGATCCAAGCGGGGGATTTTCTTATCTACATACTCGCGAATTTCTTTGGTAAGCTCCATATCCTTTACAAAAATATCAATTTTATTTTTCATGCTCTTACCTCCGTATTTTTGAAAATGAATTTGGGGTTAAGCTGGTGCGTGCCATGGTGAATGCGAACACCAAGCTTGCCCCGGCACTTTTTAGCGCTTTTGCGCATTCATTGAGGGTTGCACCTGTTGTAGCGATGTCATCAATAACCAGGACAATTTTATCCCGGCAGATTTTTTCGTCTGCTTGAAATGCACCAGCGACGTTTGTATGACGCTCGCCAGCATGCAGCCCAACCTGAGAATGCGTATCTCTGATACGCATCAATGCCCTCTGTTGATAGGGCAGATTTAAAAACTGGGCGATTGGTTTGGCAATCCAATTTGCTTGGTTGTACCCGCGAATTCGATGCCTTTGGCGGCTCAAAGGAACCGGCACCACCAGGTCAAATTGCTGTCCCCAATCCTTTATCGTCTTTTCCAAGAAATCAGACAGATATGCAATCAAACCCATCCTGCGGTGAAATTTGATTGCTGTAATTATTTTCTGGGTTACTCCGCGGTATTCAGCCCAAGACCTGAGTTGGTCAAAAGCGGGTTTATGCTGCTGGCATTCTATACAAATGGCCCCTTTATGAATGACCTTCCCACAAATTGAACAGGTCAAGCGGTTTTCCAAAAGATCTACAAGCATAAGACACTGTGGACAAATATCGGTTCCGATTTGATTGCAATTGCAGCAATTGGGAGGGTAAAGCCAGTCCAGCAAGGTCCAAAAAATTTTGTTGTGCCTCTGCCTCGTTTGGATGATAGAAAGATCGCTTAGCATCGCATCAATTCTCGTAAGCTGTCAAAAAAATGTGGATGAGAGTACATGTATTGGATGGATTAAACATTTTGGAGTGATTGCTGGATAAAATTGTTAATGGCTGGACCGAACAATTTTGAAATGATTAGAATGAGGAGAAAACCAATGATAATTAATAAAAAATATTCAATGATTCCCTGACCTTGGGTGGATTGGGGAGATTTCATTGAAAATTCTCCTTTCTTTTTTTTTAGTATATATCAAACACGAATAGGAATGCAACTATTTAGAAAGTTTTACGTATTTCTAACAGAGAAAAAAAACCGAAAAACTAGTCATGGTTGTTTTCGAGAAAAATTTCGCTATAATCAAATAAAGGATATTGATTAAATTGGAGGAAAATGATGGATGACATTCTGCAGCGAGTTACGGATGAGCATGATTTTTTAAAAAAGATTCTGTTGAAATTGCCAGGATTTAAAGGTTACGTAGAACGAGAAGATCGCCGTTCTGCCGATAAACTGTTGCGCGAAACCATTGCAGATAAATTCGAAGCTCTATGGGGGCGTATTTCAGCCCTGCAGCGTGATGTGATTTCAAAGGGTGATTTGGATAAGATCGATGATCTGGAATCGGCCTCTTTAAAATTACGACAATTCATCGACAGACTGCGGACTGCTTCCTATGGATATGCTGGATTCTTTGACGCAATAAAAGTGAATACTGAGGAACTTGATTTGATGTATCAGCATGATCTTAAATTGCTTGATCTCGAAACCGAAGTATCGCATGCCATTGATAATGTGGAATCTTCCTTCGGCAGCGATGGTCTGCCGGCCGCCATGCATCACCTCGTAACCCTTACGCAAAATTGTGTGGATGCTTTCAACCAGAGACAAAATGTGATCATGAACATGCCGGGATCTACCGCAGAAATCCCAGAGGCTTAATGAAAAAATTGATGATTTAGGAGATAAAAGATGGCAAGAATTTTCGATGTTGTTGAATATGCAAGTGAGATAAAAGATGAGCTGGTGCATCGTTTTCCCGAACAGGGTGTGGCAGATCTACGCATTGGCTCTCAGGTTATCGTGCGAGAATCACAAAAGGCGATCTTCTTTCGGGATGGCAAAGCTCTGGACGTATTCAGCGCAGGGCGGCATACCATAGCGACAGCCAATATCCCATTGCTGATTGATTTGATCGGAAAAGCCTTCAATAACCGGACTCCATTTACAGCGGAAGTGTACTTTGTGTCTACCAAAGAGTTTGCAGATCGAAAATGGGGCACACCTCAGCCAATCATTGTGCGCAATCCAGGTATGGGATTGGGTGTAGCGCTTCTGCAGGGATTTGGAACCTATAGCTACCAGATTAAAGATGCCCAGCAATTCGTGACCCAATTGGTGGGGGCTCAGGGTGCGTATCGTACGGAGGATATTGAAAACCGCCTGCGCACCATGCTTCTTTCCAAGTTACAGGACTTGCTGGGAGAGACCACCGGCACGAAATCCGTGGTTGAATTGATTGCGCTAACGGAAGAATTGGGCGCTGGTGTGCGCGCCAAGGCGCAGGATGATTTCGCGGCGATTGGCTTGACCCTGAAATCGTTCTATGTCGGCAACCTCAAACCTTCAGACAAATCTGCCGAGGAACTGCGTGCGATGGGTATGCTGGATATGGCAACTTATACCCAATTGCAGGCCGCGGATGCACTGCGCGATGCAGCTCAAAACCCAAGCGGAGGCGCTGGGTTGACCGCCGGCATTGGTGCCGGCATGGGTTTGGGTAATGTTATTTCAGATTCGCTGAAGAACGTTGGCGCTTCATCCTCAACTGGCAGTTCGGGCACTGCCGGCATTCCGGATGTAATGACCCCTTCAGATGTCGCAAAAATTTTGCAGGTATCCGAAGAGGATGTGCTGAAAGCGATTGAAGAAAAATCTCTCAAAGCCAAGAAAATCGGAAACGCCTACCGGGTTTCAAAAGAATCTCTCGAAGCTTTTCTGAAGGGATAAGTTGTCAAAACGCAGACAGCCCGGTGACAAACATCGGGCTGTTTTTATTTCCAGCTTGATATAATGGAATCTGGGTAGACCTCAAAACAAAACACATGAGATTTTTTGAGTATCAGGCGAAAAATATTTTTGACCGTTTTAACATTCCCATACCGAGGGGCAGAATTGCCTTGAACGCGGTGATTGCTGATCATATCCATGACGAATTGAAAACAGACGTGGTCATCAAAGCCCAAGTCCTTGCCGGAGGCAGGGGCAAGGCTGGCGGCGTTCGCTTGGCGAAATCATCCGATCAAGTGGAGGATTTATCCACCGAGATACTGGGATTGACCATCAAAGGATTGCCTGTCAGAAAGATCTTGGTTGAAGAAGCGGTGAGAATTCGCCAAGAATATTTTCTGGCGATCGTTCTGGATAAGGATCGTGGATTTCCTCTTTTGATGGCTTCAAAATTTGGGGGGATTGATATAGAAAACGCAGCTCAAGCAGGCGAGAAGATCATTTCGCTTCCGGTTAACCCATTGATCGGTCTGTTGGAATATCAGGTGCGCACTGTTGCTTTGGCGATCGAACTTCCCAAAGAATTTTGGGAGGAATTCAATCGTATCACCATAAGTCTATGGAAGCTCTTTTGTGAAATTGATGCGGATATTGTGGAAATCAATCCTTTGGTTATTTCAGAAAACAATGGATTGATCGCATTGGATGCTAAAATTTCCGTAGATGATAATGCCCTCTTTCGGCACCCTGAATTGATAGAGTATTACGATCTGGATGTTGAAGACCGAATAGAATACCAAGCGAAGAAATTTGGATTAGCATATATCAAGCTTTCAGGAAATATTGGCTGTATGGTCAATGGCGCTGGATTAGCTATGGCGACCTTGGATTTGATCCAGGACCAAGGGGGCAAACCAGCAAATTTCTTGGATATTGGTGGGGGCGCGAATGCTGAAAAAGTCGCTTCCGGTTTAAAGATTCTCCTGATGGACCGGCGCGTGAAGGTGGTTCTTGTGAATATTTTTGGTGGAATAACGCGTTGCGATGAGGTAGCCCGTGGTTTATTGGCGGTTCAAAAAGAAAACAATGTGGAACTCCCTTTGATCGTGCGATTGGCAGGCACTCATGCAGCTGAAGGGATGAATTTGTTGCAGCAAAGCGGTTTTATCGTTGCTGGAACAATCGCTGAAGCGATAAAGAATTGTGTTTTGATCTCGAAAAAAAGCAAAAGAGCATCATGAGTATTTTGGTAAAGTCAGGGACTCCCATATTGGTACAGGGGATTACAGGGAAAGAGGGATCTTTTCATGCTCGCGCAATGCTTGATTATGGAACTTGCATAGTGGCGGGTGTAACACCTGGAAAAGGGGGGGATTGGGTACTGGATGGCAAGATTCCAGTTTTCGATACGGTGCGGGCAGCAATGGAAGCCACAGGAGCTAGAACAAGTGTATTATTTGTGCCTGCCGATCAAGTCGCTGATGCGATTTTTGAAGCGATTGATGCGCAGATAGAAAACCTCTTTTGTATCACTGAGGGCAGTCCCTTACAGGATATGATGCGTGTTAAGGCTTATTTGCGAATGCATAATACACGGTTGATTGGGCCGAATTCCCCGGGATTGTTATCTCCCGGACAAATTAAACTTGGCATCATTCCTGGTGATATTGCTGTACAGGGCAATATTGGAGTAATATCCCGCTCAGGGACGCTGACTTATGAGATCGTTAATATGATCTGCCAATCCGGGTTTGGAGTCTCAACTTGCAATGGGATAGGTGGCGATCCGCTTCTTGGTTGTGAATTTGTGGAATTGCTTGAATTGTTTGAAGCTGATCCTCAAACGGAAAAAATACTGCTCATTGGAGAGATAGGCGGAAGTTTTGAGGAAAATGCAGCAAGGTTTGTATCCCAGCATATAACAAAACCAACTTGCGCTTTTGTTGTAGGTCGTTCTGCCCCAGAAGGACGCAGGATGGGTCATGCTGGGGCGATCATCGAAAAAAGAGCTGGGACAGCGGAATACAAAATGAAGGTAATGAAAGACGCTGGTATTAGGCTGGCTTCTTCAATAGAAGAAATCCCGGCTCTTTTATTGAGTTTATAGGAATAGTGTTATTTATTCTTTTCGATGTAGTCCACTGCGTCTTTTACGCTTTTAATCTGGCGGGCGTCTTCGTCAGAAATAGACAAATCAAATTTCTCACACAAGCCATCAATCAGAAAAAACTGATCCATCGAATCCGCTTTGAGATCCTCAATAAAGCGAGTTTCGACTGTAACATCCTTAACATCGATCTTCATCACATCAACAATCACTTCCTTGACACCTTCGAGTACGTCGCTCATAAACGACCTCCTTATGGATATTGTGACCTATTATATTATTAAAAATAATCACTAGCGTGTATACTATAAAAATGCCTAGCCAATCCCTAATCCAAAAAAGAAAAAATGACCACCTGACCGTCAATCTAAAGAAAAATGTAGCTTCTGCACTAACCAATGGCTTGGAACACTATCGCTTCGTTCATCAAGCGCTGCCAGAGATCAACATGAGCGATGTTGATCCGGCTGTGCAAATCTTCAATAGAAATCTATCTTTTCCATTGTTGATTTCTTCGATGACTGGTGGAACGGAGCGAGCTGCTTCCATCAATCAACGGCTCGCGCAGGCTGCGCAGGAATTCCACATCAGTATGGGAGTCGGCTCGCAGCGCATCGCATTAGAACATCCTGATCGAATGAATACTTTTAAGGTTCGAAAATTTGCACCTGATATCCTGCTGTTTGCAAATCTGGGCGCAATCCAACTGAACAATTCTTATACCATTGAACACTGTCAAGAGGCTGTAGATGCGCTGGAGGCGGATGGCTTAATTTTGCATCTCAATCCATTACAGGAAGCATTGATGGAAAATGGCGATACAAATTTCAAGGGTTTGCTCAATAAAATCGAAGCGATCTGCACAGCTCTGCCTGTACCGGTCGTTGTAAAAGAAGTTGGATGGGGTATCAGTGTTAATGTTGCCAAATGTTTGATAGAAGCCGGTGTGGCAGGCATAGATGTTGCTGGTGCGGGCGGTACTTCCTGGTCGGAAGTTGAAAAGCATCGTGCTAACAATCCAATCTCCATTGACGTTGCGAGCGCTTTTAGGGATTGGGGCATACTGACCGCTCAAGCAGTCATTGATATTCATGCAGCATTTCCCAAAGCCCTTGTTTTTGCCTCAGGCGGGATACGAAACGGCGTAGAAGTTGCGAAATGTCTGGCGCTTGGCGCTAGCATGGTTGGCATTGCAAATCCCTTCCTGAAAGCGGCTTCAGAATCAGAGCAAGCTCTGCATGATCTTATCACAGTGATCAAACAACAACTCATCATTAGTATGTTTGCAGTTGCAGCAAGCTCTTTGGATGATCTGCAGCTGGGAAAAATCATTAGGTCTTGAAATTTTTTTTATGTTAACTCTCAAACAACTGCAATCTGAAATGTTACCTGAAATTAACCAGGCACTTCTGCATCTTGTCGATTCAATTTTTCCGGATCGACAAAGCGAATTGAACCAAATTTTTTTATATCATCTCGGTCTGGATGATAAATCGAATGATCAAGGCAAGCGCATCCGGCCGTTATTAGTATCCATTTGCGCCAAAGGGGCAGGCTGCGATTGGCGCAAAGCGTTGCCCGCAGCAGTGGCATTGGAAATCCTGCATAACTTTTCTCTCATTCATGATGATATTGAAGATAATGGTCAAATCAGGCGAGGGCAGCCGGCAGTCTGGATGCGCTGGGGTTTAGCCGAGGGTTTGAATGCGGGTGATGCCATGTTTGCAGCTGGATTTGAGGCTTTATCTGCCTTGCGCATTTCTTTTTCAAGTGAGATAGTTCTTGATGCTGTGCGGTTGTTCAGCGCAACCAGCCTGAGATTAACCGAAGGCCAACACATGGACATCGGTTTTGAGAAACAACAGAAAATTGGTATTGAAGAATATTATAAAATGATAGGCGGCAAGACAGCTGCGCTATTAGCAGCTTGCTGCCAAATGGGTGCTCTGCTGGCTGGCCGCGGTACGGACACGCAGCAAACCTATCATTTGTTTGGGCATAACTTGGGCATGGCATTCCAAGTTTATGATGATTGGTTGGGAATTTGGGGCAATCAGCAGGAAACAGGCAAAAGCACCTCGGGCGACTTGGTTGAAGGGAAAAAAACCTTGCCGGTGCTGATCGGATTGCAGCAATCCGAACGTTTTGCAGAACGTCTAACGCAGGGAGCGATTCAGCCTGATGAAACTGAACAGCTGGCACATTGGCTGCATGAAGATGGGGTAGAAGCATCGGTCAAAAACAGCTTTCAAAAATGGAGCGATGAGACGCAGCATGCCCTGTCTGGTTTGGATTGCGAGGCTGAATCGAAATCAGCTCTAGCGGAATTAGTTCAAATTCTAATAGAACGCAAGAAATAAAAAAAAGATTCAGATTTGATGAATTTATTAACGATTATTGGCTTGAATAGTCAACCTGATAGATACGAAAATACTCATCACTGTAAACTGGAAGTGTAAACCAGCAATCGGGCTGGGGTATTCCCTGCTCGGTGACAATGTAGCGGAACACCTGACTACCGCGAATGTCGTTTAATTCTGCACAATCGCCGGTGTCGTAGAATTTATTTGCGCTGAGGACTCGATGATACCAATTGGCAACATCCTCGTCGTTATATGGAATGGCAAAGTAATCAACATACGCTGCCCGCAGGGTTGAGGTTCGAAAGAAATCCAGGTCTGTTGGAATGAGAAAACGATCTTTATCAGTCGTGTTGTTTCTGATCCATTGAATCATTGCTTTCTCGCGGCGGTTGTTCATGATTATTTGATCATGATACATTGCCCATGCGCCAGCGGCACATAAAAAAGAGATTATCAAAGCGCAAATGATTCTTAGATTCTTGGCTGACAAGTGCGTCAATACATTTGTGTAAATCCATTTAGAAAATGTGACAGTCAAAACACCGCTGGATATCGGTACCAGCAGGGTACTCGCGCGCCAAGGAAAAACTAATGCCAACAAGGTATCCTTGCTGATGATTTGATAAATGGATAAAAAAATTGAGCCGAGAGTGACGGTCAGCATTGGATAGAAAACATACTTCGTTTGTCGGATAAAAAACAAGGCTAAACCAATTATCGCTAGTTTCACCGCTACGCTTGCATCCAGCCAGTATTCCGCATCGGCATGATGCGGGATGCGGATATTGATCAATATGTCGCGGGCTTGCGCTGCATTCGGAGAACCCCAGAAATTTCCGATGATGTAAACCAGGATGGGAATCACAACAAGCAAAGCGAGGCTGCCGATCTTTACTGATTTCCATATATTTTTTTCTTCCTGAAAAATGGCGAACATGTATCCTAAGATCAATAATGCAGCGGTTAATAAATATGTAGGATGAATACTGGCTGCCAGAGCTGCTAAGATCGCAGCCCAGCTTGGATGTCCTTTCATGAATAAAAAGACAGAGGTGATAAGCAGGACCCCAAAAACGCTTGGTTGAAACACCAATCCCAAAATGCGCTGCCCTGCTACACCCCCATCAAAGAAAAACATCCAATTTGAACCGAGGAATTTGCCCAATCCGTAGCGTAGAAATGCAGAGTGCAGAAAAAGCAAAATTGTTATGACAACAATGATAAGATTTAAATTTCCCTTCAAGGAAAAAATTTCAACCAATATTCCAATCAAAGAGCAAATGTAAATTCCAGCTATAAGTGTGAAATAGAAATAGAACCAGGTTGGATCCTCCAACAATAAAAATGTCCACTTGACCAGGGCGGTGAAAACGGGGCTTGGTTCTTTTGTGTTTGCTAACCAATCCAGCGGAAGTGACCCCATACCTGCTTGTGCCATGCCATGCAGGAAATACTGGTTCTGGTTCGAGGTGAATAAAGGTTCTTGAGTGTAAATTAATGTAAAAACCAGAGAGGCAAGCAAAAAGAAAATGATATTAATGAGAAAGCGTGTTTGGATCTTTGCATTTCCGTTACTATTCTCATTTGACTGTCTCTTCATTGGTCTTTGGGTGTGGATCAAAGTGATCTATTCTGTTAGTATCTTCGGCTGGTCCAAATTGATGTATTGTTTAGCGATTATAATGTGGAAATAATTAAACAATAAGGATGAAAGATGTCAGAAAAAAAACTGGAGAACTGTAAAGAATCGCCGGTATACAATGCTGCGGAACTTTTTTGCGACTCAGAAATTGATTTCTCCTCTATTGAAAAATCCATTCGGGAGATCTTGGTTGCTATTGGCGAAGACCCTGAAAGGGAAGGGTTGTTGGCTACGCCAAACCGCGTTGCGCGGGCGTATGGGGAATTGCTGGAAGGCTATCGTATTGATCCTTTAAAATTGGTTAATAACGCGACTTTCACAGCCAATTATGATGACATGGTGATCGTCAGGGATATTGAGTTTTATAGCATGTGTGAACATCACATGTTGCCTTTCATCGGAAGGGCGCATGTAGCTTATCTACCAAAAGGTCAAGTGATCGGCTTATCGAAAATTCCGCGCATCGTGGACATGTTCTCCAGGCGCTTGCAGATTCAGGAAAAAATGACGCGTCAGATTGCAGATTTTTTGAACACGCTACTGCAACCTCGCGGGGTAGCCGTGGTGATGGAAGCCGTGCATTTATGCGGGATGATCCGCGGTGTGCGAAAACACGACGCCCGCATGACAACCTCTTCCATGCTGGGTGCCTTCCGCAATAATGAATCCACACGTTTGGAATTTTTAGATAATATCTCTCGTGGTGCGAAACCTTTGGAAATTTAGAAAGAACAGAATTTTATTTCATAATAAAAGGTTCAGCATAGGCTGAATCTTTTAGTTTGAGC
>ENA-ORXD01002355-ORXD01002355.1-sediment-metagenome-genome-assembly--contig:-NODE-2355-length-12776-cov-3.867942_pt1 | contig 12776 bp, 12 predicted proteins | sample MGYA00237862_ERZ511471 | MGnify/ENA metagenome assembly ERZ511471 | reverse complement strand
ATCCAGCGCGAGGTGGAAGGTTGCCACCGCCTGTCCCGGCAGGCAGGCCAGCCAGTCTCCAGGGAGCAGGTTGATGACAGGTTCCCGGAACGGATCCCCGGCCGGCAGTTCCGGTCGCATGATGGTCAGGGCGTAGAACTCCATGTGGCGTTCCCATCGCACGGAAAAATCCCCGAAATTCTGCAGATAGGAAACCGCTTCCCGGGCCGGTTGATTGACGCTGTAACGGCGGCATAAATCGCACATCAGGCGAAACGCTTCTTCAAGTTCCGGCGGCTCGGCGATAAAGGCGAGATGGGTAATCTGCTGGGGAGTGCTGATGACGTGAAAAGGGCGGGCATGCAACTCGTCATACAGGGCATCGCGTAGCGGATGGGTTGAAAATGGCAGACAGAAAAAATCACTCATATAAAATTATCCTAATGCTTGGTTGGGTGTGCTAACGATAAACCATGATCCGTGCTCCGGCAAGCTATTAGCAGGTGGCGCAGGTATACATTGGTTGTCTTCAAGTCAGGAGAATATTAGACAGATGTCTCACTTTTGCAAGTAAAAGATGACAAAAATGGTTTTAAATTGCCGAGGTCAGCACGGGGATGATTATCCAGGGAGGCGAGAACGTTAAGAAAATCCGGGTAAAACGGATGTTGGGGAAGGTGTACGGCACGCTGTAAAAATTCTTCGCGGCTAAAAGTCCCCCAGTTGACCAATTGGCTGAAATAGGCACGGGCGCCAAATCGTTCCGCCAATTCCACGAAGATCGGCATCTCGTGGAAGTTGTTGGCCTGCACCACGAAGCTCAAGGTGAGTTCCAGGGGTAATGTGCTGATGAACGCCAGATTGTTGAGCAGCCGAGAAAAATCGCCGCCGGGGCGATTGATGGTGTAGGTGTTTGCTGAGGCTGCGTCCAGGGATATTTCAGCGCTTTGTACCAGTGGGCTAATGGAATTCAGATGTTGCCATGCTTTTGCATCCCACAATTGGCCATTACTGTGCAGGTGGACGTGGCGCAGGTGCGGCCAGTCGAGAGGTTGATATTCAAGCAACAGGCTGTGATACGCAGGGCTGGCAAAGGGATCTCCATACCCGCTCAACCGCAGAAATTCCACGTGTGGTGCGATCTGGCCGAGAATTCGTGCGGTTAATCGGTTAACCAACTCGGTATCGGTGACGACGGGTGATTTGCGGCAGCTGGGGCAACATAGGTTGCAGGTTGTGTCATGGCAGAGATTGAGAGTACGCGGCCCCTGTGGCAAGTGGCCGGTTTTTTGCACTAAGAGGCTATGTAATTCCGCATTGTTGGCTGCAGTGCTCTGCTGAACTGGACCGCTGCCGCTGACAAGATGTGGGCAGCGAGTGTGACTGCAACCGTGCAATGGTGTGCGGCGTAACAATCGCGCACGGTCGCCGTTCCAAATTTGTTCAAAGTCCTGCTGCAACAGGTTGCCGAGCGGTTTTTTGACCCAGGCCGGGCAGCAGCAGAACACGCTACCGTCAGCATGGACTTCGAACCATTCGAAAGGACGGGTGCAGAAGAGTGGGGACATTTATGATCCTTTTAATGCGGATGCTCCAGTGGCTCAGGTCATAGACCCGGAGGCGGAGTCAGGATAGCCGATATGGCTTGATCCGGACAAGGATTCATGGGGCAGTTGCACCTTTTTGCTAACTCTTTTATCTTGCCGATAATGTTTATCCATGGAAATTTTTTGAATTTTTGAATATTGTTAAAAACATTAAAATGTTTTTGTTGATTTGGGTAAATGAAGGCTTTTGGTCAATTGACGATTGAAATGGAATTTTTGTTCTGTCTTGGAGCTGGCGGGCAAGGGGAGGTTAAAATGGGTCCTGTTTTTCGGCGATGGAATGCTTTGTATATCCTCGTCCTGTTGTTCTGGATCGCGGTAAGTGGATCTGCGATTGCCGCAACGGGTGAAGCACTTGCCGATCCATCTCTGATGGAGATGAGCATTGAGCAGCTGATGGAGTTGGAAGTGACTTCCGTTGGCAAAAAGGCGCAGAAGGTTTCTGAAGTAGCTGGTGCGGTTTATGTCATAACCCGAGAGGATATCCGCCGCTCCGGTGCCACTTGCATCCCCGAGGCGCTGCGCCTGGCGCCCGGTCTCCATGTCGCCCGCATCGACTCCAACAAGTGGGCCATCTCCAGTCGCGGTTTCAACGGTGAGTTCGCCACCAAATTGCTGGTTCTGATCGATGGACGCAGCGTCTATACACCCCTGTTCTCCGGTGTTTTCTGGGATGTGCAAGATACCCTCATGGAGGATGTCGAGCGTATCGAAGTTATCCGTGGCCCTGGCGCGACCCTGTGGGGCGCCAATGCCGTGAACGGTGTCATTAACATCATTACCCGCTCTGCTAAAAATACTCTCGGTGGTCTGGCTGTGGCCGGGGCAGGGAACGAAGAACGCGGCTTTGCCGGTCTGCGTTATGGTACAAAGTTGGGCGACGATTATGCTGTGCGCTTCTTCGCCAAGGGTTTTGAGCGCGACAGCACGTTTAGTCCCTACGGCGATGATGCAGAAGATGATTGGGATATGGCTCGCGGAGGGTTCCGTCTCGACGGCCGGACTGCTAACGACGTCGCTTTGACTGTGCAGGGTGATGTTTACGCCGGTACGGCCGGTGCCCGTTATAATACCTTGTCTCTTATTCCCCATGGCGATCCGTTCAGTCCTGAATCTTATACTGCGGTAGAGGCGGATGAAACTCGTATTGCCGGCGGCAATCTTTTGGGGCGCTGGACCTATGCGACTGATACGGCCGGTGAATGGACCCTGCAGGCCTACTATGATCGCACCGAACGTGAAGACCTCCTGTTTGCCGAAGACCGTGATACTTACGATCTCGATTTGCAGCACCGTATTGACATCGGTTCCCGCCAGGAAATCGTCTGGGGGCTCGGTTACCGTCTCACTGAAGATGAATTCACAGGGAATTTCATCGCCCAACTTGATCCTGATTCCCAAAGCGACTCCCTGTGGAGCGGTTTCCTCCAGGACGAAATCCGGCTTATCCCCGATCGTTTGAGCCTGGTTCTCGGGTCGAAAGTGGAACATAACGATTATACGGACTGGGAAGTACAGCCCAGCGTCCGCATCGTTTGGACCCCAGATTCTCGTTTTACCCTGTGGGGGGCGGTGTCCCGTGCAGTGCGGACCCCGTCTCGAGCGGAGCAGACCGGAAGTGTCACCTATGCTGTTTTGGCCGCCCAAGCGCCAAGCGCTTTGAATCCTTTTGGCTCCCCGCCGATTCGGGTCGTCTTCGAAGGGGCCGATGGTTTTGACTCCGAAGAAATGCTCGCTTACGAGGCTGGCAGTCGATTCCGCGTCGCTGAAGACCTTTCGGTCGACGTCGCCTTTTTTTACAATGATTACGACAAGCTCCGTTCGTCGTCATTTGGGGAGTACGAGTTAGTTGCCTCTGCAACGCCCTATATCTATTACCCGGTGACCATCGTCAATGATTATTCAGCCAAGACCTACGGTGGTGAGCTGACGGTCGACTGGCATCCCCTCGCTTGGTGGAAATGTCAGTTCTGGTATGCCTACCTGGGCATCGATGGCGAAAAAGGGGCAATGGACGCTGTGCCGTTGACAGGAGTCGACCCCAAACATCAGGCGTCCCTGCGTTCCATGGTGGACTTGCCGTACGGTTGGGAATTCGATGTTAATTTGCGTTATGTCGATGATCTACCTTCCCTTGACATCTCAGAATACCTTGAATTGGATGTGCACATCGGCTGGCGGGCGACGCCGAATTTGGAGTTCAGTGTGGTGGGGCAGAACCTGCTCGATTCGCGTCATCCCGAGTTTATTCCGGAAAGGTACGTGGTGCCATCTCAGGTGGATCGGAGTCTTTATGCAAAGGTGGCCTGGAGTTTCTAGCGTCGGCACAGTGTGCGTCTAATCAACCGCCGATTGCCAATGTGATAATGGAGATGTTTTGACTTTGTCAAAGGGCCTTATTCTCATTGTTTTGTTGCTGTGTTGCTGGGGAGGGGCACCCGTCCTTTGCTGCCGTGCGGCCGAAGATTCCAAAGCCGTGGCTTCGGAATATCCGGTTAAGGCGGCCTATGTCTATAATTTTATAAAGTTTACCGAGTGGCCTGCCAGCGTGCTTGATGCATCTGATGGGCGACTGATCATCGCTGTCCTGGGAAATGACGAGCAGGTTGCTGCTCTGGAGGAGTTGAACGGGAAAACGGCCCAGGGCAAGGTCATCCAGGTCAAGAGGATTAACAGCGAAGACCACTTATCCACCAGTCATGTCCTTTTCGTTTGTGGTGATGAGGAAAATAGGCTGGCCAAAATTCTCAATCAATGTCAGCATAAGCCGATTCTAACAATTTCCTCTCTCCCCGGATTTGCTGAAGCAGGCGGCGGCATCGGCTTTTATATCGCTGATAATAAAGTTCGTTTCATGATCAACCCAGACTCGACGAAACGGGCAGGGTTGACGATCAGTTCCCGCTTGTTGTCGCTGGCCCGTATTGTGACGTCAGCTGGTCCTTGAGGATGCTTATGCGCACTGCCTGGCGCCTGTCCATCAAAACCAAACTCATGATGATGTTCATTGCCCTGGCCGGATTGACCTCGGCCTTGTCCATGGGCTTTTACCTGCGTGCTGAATTGAAAGAATTCGGCCAGGAAACCCGCGAAGAACTGCGTCTCATTTCAGGAATTACCGCTTACCATAGCGCCGCTGCCGTGGCTTTCGAAGATCAGAGGACGGCCCGTGAAACGCTGGCCACCCTATCCTTTAATTCCTCCATTGAATATGCCTGCCTTTATTCCAAAAATGGCGCAATCCTTGCCGAATACGGTCTGGCCGGCGATGATGACATCCGCTACCGTAATTTATTGCAGGGGCGGAATTTTTCTCTTTCCGGCCAGGAGTGGGAACATCTGCAGGCGGATGATTCCATTTCACTCTTTAAATCCCTGCGCATCATCGAACCGATACTGCTGGATCGTGAACTGGTCGGGTTGCTTCTGATCAGTGCCAATGTCAATCAGGCCCGAGCCGCTTTGTTTGGCCAGTTGAGTTATCTCGTCCTGGCAAACTTCGGGATTTTCATTTTCTGTATTTTACTGGCCGGGCGCTGTCAGCGCATGATTTCAGGTCCTTTACTGAATCTGACGAAAAATATGAAATTCGTCTCGGAAAACAAAGACTACTCCATTCGCAACCAGCCGGGGGATGAGGATGAGATCGGCGATTTGATCAATGGCTTCAACGAAATGTTGGAGCAGATTGAGAAGCGTGATGAACATCTGGAAGAACTGGTTCTGCAACGCACCGATGAATTACAGCAAGCCATGGCCAAAGCAATGACCCTGGCGGATCAGGCGGAATCGGCCAACCGCGCAAAATCCTTGTTCCTGGCCAATATGAGTCATGAAATTCGCACCCCCATGAACGGCATCCTCGGCATGACCGAACTCCTTCTCGACAAAGAGCCCCTGCCGGAACAGCGTCGTTTCCTGGAAACCATCTATTCGTCGGGGAAGACGCTGCTGCGCATCATCAACGATATCCTCGACTATTCCAAAATCGAAGCCGGCAAGCTGATTCTGGAAAAAATAGAATTCGATCTCCAGCAACAGCTGAAGGAGAGCGTGGCACTTTTGACATTCCAAGCTCAAAAAAAGGGTCTGGTGATTAAGACAACCATTCCTGAATCGGCTCCTCGCATCGTGAAGGGGGACCCAAATCGTCTGCGCCAAGTGCTGTTCAATCTGCTCAACAATGCGGTGAAATTCACTGACGAGGGGGAAGTCCTTCTGTCTCTGTCGGTCCTCGAAGAAACGAAACGCAAAGTTCTCCTTCACTTTGCAGTGCGCGATAGTGGCATAGGCATCCCTGCAGAACTTGCCAGTCGCCTGTTTCAACCGTTCAGCCAGGCTGATGGCTCCACCACGCGGCGTTTCGGTGGCACAGGGCTTGGCCTGGTTATTTCCAAAAATCTGGTAGAAGCCATGGGAGGACGAATCGGTTTTTTCAGCCAGGAAAATAACGGTACGACCTTCTGGTTTGATCTCCCGTTTGAAACGGTTGAGACGATCGCGTTTGAAGATAATAAGAACGAGGCATGTCGAACGAATGTTCAGCTGCTGGTTGCCTCAGCCATGGCTGCTGAGCGGATTGCCTTGGAACGCCAGCTTTCGGCTTGGGGAATGCCCATGCTCGGTGTCTGCCGGGAGGAGGATTTCTGGACCAGGCTGCACGCTGCCAAGGATTCAGGACAACCCTATCGGGCAGTCATTCTGGATCATCAAGAAGAAATCAATGCTGTTCAGTTATTGCAGAAGTTGAGGAAAAATCCTGAATTTACAGAGTTGCCCGTCATTATGCTGCGTTCTCTGGGGGGGGAGGCCTATCTTCCTTTGGACATCGCGGACGAACGAGTGATCATTATCACCAAACCGGTACGTCAGTCGGAGCTTTTCAATGCTCTCGGTAGCCTGTTGGGTGTTACGCCCCGGCAGAACACGTCTGTCGGCAGCGAAACGCTTCCACCGTTTTTGGAACCTTTGAACCTGCACGTGTTGTTGGCTGAAGATAACGCCGTAAACCAAGAGGTCAGCATCGCTATGCTGGAGTCGCTTGGTTGTCAGGTGGATCTTGCCGAAAACGGCCTGGACGCTGTGGTTGCCTTTGAACGGCAGGATTACGACCTGGTTCTTATGGATTGCCAAATGCCGGATATGGATGGTTTCGAGGCGACAGCCAGAATCCGTTCCTTGGCTGTCGCCTCTCCAGATCGTCGTCAGCCTCCCATCATCGCTTTGACCGCCCATGCCTTGAAAGGGGACCGGGAAGCCTGTCTTGCCGCCGGAATGGACGATTATCTAAGCAAGCCGTTTGATCGGGCGCAGCTTTATTCTGTACTGTGCCGCTGGAGTCCCCATGCCATCAGACAACCCCTCGAGTCATGAGCATGCTGCTCTGCAGAAGAGTCTCCTGTCCGATAACGCCTTGATCAGCAGTCCTTAAAAACCGCTTTACGTTTTTCGAGAAACGCGTTCATCCCTTCTTTCTGATCTTCCGTCGCAAAACAGAGTGCAAACAGATCGGCTTCATAGTCGCCAGCGCGGGTGGTATCCATCTCCATGCCGTTATCGATGGCTTCTTTGGCCAGGCGCAAAGCGATTCCTCCTTTTGTCGCGATCTTTTCTGCAAGCTCCAGCGCTGCAGGAAGGAGCTCAGCCGCTGAAACGACCCGGTTGACCAAGCCGATGTTGCAGGCATCGAGAGCACTGAGCATGTCACCGGTGAAGATCAGTTCCTTGGCCCGCCCTTTCCCGACCAAACGAGGCAGACGCTGGGTTCCGGCCCAGCCGGGGATGATTCCTAAGTTGATTTCCGGTTGGCCGAGTTTTGCGGTTTCGCTGGCCAGACGAATGTCGCAGGCCATGGCCAGTTCGCATCCGCCACCCAGAGCGTAACCGTTGATGGCGGCAATGACCGGTTTGGGACTGAACTCGATTTTGTTGAACAGGCGCTGGGCATTCAGGGCCATGGTCCTGGCCTGCAAAGGAGAGGCTTTGGCCATGACCGAAATGTCGCCCCCGGCAACGAACGCTTTTTCTCCTGCACCGGTGATGATGATCGCCTTGACCTGATCATCGGCGACTAGCGCATCGAACGTATCCTTAAGCTCTCGCAGGGTTTCCTGGTTGAGGGCGTTAAGGCTGGCCGGGCGATTGATCGTGACAATGGCGGTTCTCCCTTTGTTTTCCACAAGCACATTATTGAATTCCATCATCGTCTCCGTTACTGATTAGGTCGTCGGTAGCTTGACTAGAGTTCGGCCCTGTACTTGACCTTTGAGGATGGCCTGAATCTTATCCTCCAGGTTTTCCAGGGTACATTCGTTGGCGATGTCCTCAAGGCTGTCGAGCTTCCATGGGCCTGCCAGCCGTTGCCAAACCTGCAGGCGGGGAGGCATAGCGCACTCCACCGAGTCGATCCCCAACAGGCTGACGCCGCGCAGGATAAAAGGATAGACATTGAGATTCAGATCCGCAGACCCGACCAAGCCGCAGCAGGTGACGCTGCCGCCGTAGCGGGTGGCTTTGATGGCGGCCGCCAATGTTTCCCCACCGACCACATCCACCACCCCGGCCCAGCGTTCTTTCAACATGGGCCGGTCGGCATCCTTGAGAACCTCTTCGCGCCCAATGACCTCGGCCGCCCCAAGTCGTTTGAGGTAGTCCGCGGCTTTGCTGCTCCCCGCAACAACCCGGTAGCCTGCCTTGGCGAGCAGAGCCACGGCCAGGCTGCCTACACCACCGCCTGCTCCGGTTACCAGGATGTCGCCGGCATCGGGGGTCACGCCACTTTGTTCCAGTTTCCATACCGACAGGGCGGCCGTGAAGCCTGCTGTGCCCAGAATCATGGCCTCCCGTAGACTGAGCCCGGCCGGTTTGGCAACGACCCAGGCCGCCGGAACTCGGATCAGCTGACCGTATCCGCCCGGCGTATTCATTCCCAGGTCGTATCCGGTCACGATGACCTGGTCGCCGGGGTTGAAGGCCGGGTTGTCACTGCTGACAACTTCGCCGGCCGCGTCGATACCGGGTGTGTGCGGGAATTTTCGCGAAACTCCAGGGTGGCCTGTGGCGGACAGTGCGTCCTTGTAGTTGAGGGATGAATAAAGGACCCGGATCACCACCTCTCCGGCAGGGAGATCCTCCAGTCTACGCGTACCGATGCGCCGGGTGAATTTTTTTGGTTCGGGTTGTTCGACGATCATAGCGGTAAAAGACATGGTCATGAGAAAATCCTCCGTGATGCAAAATTGATTTGGTCTGTTAATTGGAACAGAATAAAATTTTTTGTCTAGTACCAACAAAAAAGTGCTGTAGTATGCAAAAAGAAACTATTGGCCGAAAAGAAAGGACCCTTTTGCATATGCTGCAGGAGAATTATCGTTGCCCCGTGGAAATCACCCTGGAGGTGATCGGCGGTAAATGGAAGGCTGTGGTGCTTTGGCACCTATCCATCAAGACCCTGCGTTTCAGCCAGTTACGCCGCAGGCTGCCGCGCGTCACGCAGAAGATGCTGACTCAGCAGTTGCGTGAGCTGGAAAAGGATGGGCTGATTCATCGGCAGGTTTATGCCGAGGTCCCACCCCGCGTGGAATATTCCCTAACCGAACTGGGGCAGACTCTGGTCCCGCTGCTGCGACAAATGTGTGATTGGGGCAGATCTTTTTCCGAACAGTGCGAAGAGAGCGGCTTTCAACAGACTGTTGGGGCTTGACAGATCTCCTTCATAGGACTAAATTGTGCATATGCACAAAACATCTAAGGAGGAGTCTTATGAAAATCTGTTTTCCGGTAGCACAGAATGATGGCTTGGACAGCATGGTGTACGGCCATTTTGGGTCGGCACCGATGTTCATCGTCGTGGACACCGCGCAACGCAGCGTCTCCGAAGTCGCGAATCGCGACCTGCATCATGCACATGGTGCTTGTCAGCCTATTAAGGCCCTGGGTGGCAATCAGATTGACGCCATCGTCGTCGGCGGCATTGGCGGCGGTGCGCTGCTGGGGCTGCAGCGTGCCGGCCTTAAAGTGTTCAAGGCGCAAAAGAGTCGGATCAGTGAGAACCTGGACTTGTTCGACCAGGGGCAACTGCTGGAATTGACCCTTGACCAAACTTGCGCGGCGCATGGCCAGCACGGGGGACAAGGCGCCGGTCACGGTCACGGCTGTAGCCATTAACCTGTCTTTCCTGACAGGAAACTTGCGCTAAAGGCGACTTTTCTTTACCATGTCCGTTAGTTTTGAGTTGTTCGCCTTCCCGTAAAGTCTTTTTCTTTTTTCTGTCGAGGACGAATGTCACCTCGCCCTAAAAAGCAACGTCACTGCTGTCATGCCCGCCGGCCGGGCACAGAAGTTTTCAAGCCGGTGGGCATCCCGCTGCGGGAGTTGCCTCAGGTTTCCCTGGCGGCAGATGAACTGGAGGCTCTCTACCTGTGCGATCTGCAGGGCTTGTCACAGCAGCATGCTGGCGAGCGAATGGGAGTTTCCCGTGGTACAATCCAACGGCTCGTCACCGAAGGGCGGCGCAAGATCGTTGCCGCTATCAGCGAAGGGCAGGCGCTGGTTCTCGGCCCGGCTGTTCCCATCTCCAGCGACGAATAAATATGTTATGGTTTAAAACCCCGCGGCTGCGGGGTTTTTTAGTATGGGGTGCATTTCTGTTGATTTTACCGAATTGCCCGCATAGGCTGAATAGTCGTTCGTGACGACCAACTGTGAAATGAACTTTTGGACGTATCGACAGCGATCCTGATCTGCCGATGCGCACCCTAAGGGAGTAAAAAATGCTGCGAGGCATGGCGGTATTGCTGCTGCTGCAGGCTGCCGGAGAATTGTTGTCGGCGGGACTGGATCTGCCGGTTCCCGGCAATGTCATCGGCATGATTCTGTTGTTTGCAGCTTTGCGTTGGGACTTGGTGAATCTGGAAACGGTCAAGGAAGCCTCTGAGCTGCTGCTGGCCAATCTCGGACTGCTCTTTGTGCCGGCCGGTGTCGGGGTGATGGTTTATTTTGATCTGATCCGCAAGGAATGGCTGCCCCTGCTGGTGGCCACGGTGTTCAGCACCTTTGCTGTGATGGCGGTGACTGGCTGGGTCGATCAGCTTCTAGCACGCAAGGAGCAGAACCATGCTGAATGAGTGGTTGCAGAGTCCGTTGTTCAGCCTGACCCTGACCATCGGCATTTACGTCTTGGCGCAGGCAGTCTACAGGCGCACGGCGATTATCCTGTTCAATCCGGTTGCCCTGGCGATTGCTGGAATTATTGGCGTGCTCCTCAGCTTGGATATCCCATATGCGACCTATGATCGCGGTGGGCGCTACCTGTTGTTTCTGCTCGGTCCTGCGGTGGTGGCACTGGGCGTTCCACTCTATCAGCGGCGCCAGGAGATTGTGCGTCGTAAGCTGCCGATCCTGGCTGGTGTGGCAGCAGGCGCGCTGACCTCGGTGATCACAGCGTCCGGCACGGCCTGGCTACTGGGGGCGAGCAGCTCGACGGTGCGCTCCATGGCGCCGAAATCGGTGACCACCCCCATCGCCATCGGTATTGCCGAGAAGATTGGCGGAATCTCCCCGTTGACCGCGGCGATTGTGGTGGCGACCGGCTGTCTTGGCGGGATGTGCGGCCCGGAATTCTGTCGTCTGATCGGGATTCGCAGCCCGGCTTCGGCGGGCTTGGCCGTCGGGACGGCGGCACACGGCATCGGAACGGCCCGTATGTTGGAGATTGATCGCCTGGGCGGAGCGATTGCCGGACTGGCTATCGGACTGAACGGCCTGGTGACGGCGATCATTGTTCCGTTGCTGTTTATCCTTTTTCCTGTTTAGGACTTTTTTGGTTTTTTGTTCCCGAGGAGAATGGGTGCGGATGCATGAAAAACAAAAGCGTCTATCGAATTTTTTTCACCAGTCAGAACAAGGCCTATGAAATCTATGCCCGCCAGGTCAATTCCGCCGAGCTGGCAGGTTTTGTTGAGATTGAGGATCTGCTGTTCGGCGAACGGTCGTCTATCGTGGTCGATCCTTCGGAAGAAGGGCTGAAAAAGGAATTCGGCAGCGTCAAGCGGCTTATCCTTCCCTATCACGCCATCAATCGTATCGATGAGGTGGAACGGGAGGGGCCTGGACGCGTCTTGTCTCTGGCTCCAGGTGCGGAGGGTTCGGCACCCCTAGGTTTTCCCCTGGGCAAGGGGCCGGGTAAAGGGTAATTAAAAGAATCGGAACAAGAACGGCCGCAGGGTTTTCCTCTGCGGCCGTTCTTGTTTGAAATGTCTTGCGGAAGGGTGAGGCCTGTCCATCAGGGAGTCAGCAAACGCTCCATGATCGCCAGAGCGGCTCGTCGGCCGTCAGCCGCAGCCGTAACAACCAGGTCTGCGCCGCGATAGCAGTCTCCGCCGGCGAAGACTTTAGGATTGGACGTCTGCCCCGAGGCGGGATCGGTCAGCACCTGTCCCCAACTGCCCGTCTTGACTCCGGCCTCGTTCAAAAAGCGTAACGATTCCAGATCGAACCCCAGGGCCATGATAACGATATCCGCTGGCACGCAATGCTCGGTACCGGGGACCTCTTCCACCTTTTGACGTCCATCCGGGCCAGGTTCGCCGAGCTGGGTGCGCAGCAGGTCAACGCCAGCCACCAGCCCTTCGTCGTTGAGCACGATGCGGGTCGGGACTTCCCGGAACATGAAAATAGCCCCTTCTTCGATGGCGTTGCGGTATTCCTTGACGCTGCCTGGCATGTTGCCCTCATCGCGTCGGTACAAGCAGGTCACTGTTTCTGCCCCTTCGCGAATAGCGGTTCGCAGACAGTCCATGGCAGTGTCGCCGCCGCCGATGACAACCACCCGCTTGCCCAGGACGCTGAAATGTTCCGACCAGGCGGCACCATTGATGCGATGCTGGACGTTGGTCAAAAAATCCATGGCCATGAAAACGTGAGGCTGATCTTCGTGTTCCAGTCCGGCATGCTTGCCAGTGGTGGCACCGAGGCCCAGAAAGACGGCATCGTACTCCTGCAGCAGCCGATCGAATTCAACCCCTTGTCCCACTCCTTGGCCGAGATAAAGCTTCAAGCCGGCTTCTTCCAGCATGGCAAAACGCCTCTGGACGATTTTCTTGTCCAGTTTAAAGCCGGGGATGCCATAGGCCAGGAGACCGCCCGGTTGCTCGGCGCGTTCGAACATGTCGACGCCGATGCCGGCTCGCA
>ENA-ORXD01002353-ORXD01002353.1-sediment-metagenome-genome-assembly--contig:-NODE-2353-length-12781-cov-4.017711_pt1 | contig 12781 bp, 9 predicted proteins | sample MGYA00237862_ERZ511471 | MGnify/ENA metagenome assembly ERZ511471 | reverse complement strand
TATGCAATCCACAACGTTTGGGCCTATCGCGAGCCCGACACGCCACACGACCCGATCCGCATCATTGGACGTGTGGCGGTCACAGACCTCCGCCTCGGCGAAGGACCGGGCGCCGGATCCTGGCTCGATCGCCTGCGGGCGGTCCGGATTGTAGCCCCGGTTGCCGGTGGAGCGATAATGAAGTAAACGAACCTTCACCATGGATGCGGCCGAATTCCTTGCAGCCCCCCATTCAGCCCGCCGACGGCCTTTTTCGACAGGTCGTTGGTCGAACCGAAGGCCATCTTGCCGTCGCGGAGGACCGCGACGATGGACGCCGCCCCCTCGTCCTGGTGCTCGATGTCGTAGAGGCTGCAGTCGCCGCAGGCCGACGCGGCGTCGACGCTCACCCAGTCGATGGTCAGCCCCTCCATCAGGAGTTGCGGGCGCATCGAGGCGGCCTCGGTCACGCGCGCCTGGCTGAGCACCTCGGTGAGCGCCTTGACGTCACCCCTGGCGAGACGCAGGACCTCGTGACAGACGTCGGGGTCGTCCTTGTCGCAGAGTAGGATCTCGGCCCGTCCGCTGTTGTGATTGATGGTCACGAGGTGATCGCCGCTCTCCAGCGGGAACTCGAAGCGGATGCCGACGCCGGGCAGGCGGGTCTCCTCGATCTCACTCATGGGTGAAAGTGTAGCTCACGAGCGTGCGCGACGAACAGGGGAGGAGAGGGCCGGATCGCCGGCCGTGGCGCCGACCGGCTCGGCGGACGACGACGTGTTGACACGAACATATGTTCGTGTCACCATCGGGGAGTCCGAACCACGGGCGCCGCGGCCCGAGTCACCCCACCGGCCGCGGTCGCGGCGCCCGCCCCACGACCAGCGAGCGCGTGAGCTTCGTCCACCTGCACACCCACACGGTCTTCTCGTTCGGCGACGGCGCCTGCCGCATCGACGAGCTCGTCGCCGAGGCGGCACGCCTCGAGATGCCGGCGCTCGCCGTCACTCCGTGTCGAGAGCACGCTCCAGCTCGTCGCAGAGGGCCGGGAGCCGTTCGACGACCGTCGTCCAGAGCACGTCGTGATCGACGTCGAAGTAGGCGTGCACCAGCCGGTTGCGCATGCCCGTCATCTCGGGCCACGGCAGACCCGGGCACGTGCGACGTCCTTCCGGCGTCACCTTCCCGGCCGCCTCGCCGACGATCTCCACGGCACGCGTGAGGGCGAGCAGCAGCATGGCGTCGCTGTCGAGATCGGCCTTCGAACGGCCGTCGACGAACGCGAGCGCCTGCCGCGCGGCGTCGAGCATGTGCCGCAGGCGCACGCGGTCGGCCTCAGGCGACATACTCCTCGACCGCCTCGGCGGCGACATCGTCGCGGAAGTAGCGGCTCAGCTCCTGCAGCGTCCGCAGGTCGACCGCGCGGCCGACGATCGCCGACAGCTCGTTCTGCATGCGCGCCATGTCGAAGAGGCTCACATGGGCGTCGGGGAGGAACTCGACGAGTACGTCGACGTCGCTCTCCGGCGAGAAGTCGTCGCGCAGCACCGACCCGAAGAAGGCCAGGCGGCGCACGCCGTTGCGACGGCAGAACCCGGCGATGTCGCCGTGGTCGACCGCGATGCGCACCTTCGGCTCGGCGTTCACTACGCAGCTCCCGTCGTCGTTGCGCGTCCCATTGTAGCTCGCTCGTCCACGGTGGAGGGTGGCGCGTGAGCTTCGTCCACCTGCACACCCACACGGTCTTCTCGTTCGGCGACGGCGCCTGCCGCATCGACGAGCTCGTCGCCGAGGCGGCGCGCCTCGAGATGCCGGCGCTCGCCGTCACCGACCACGAGGGGCTCTACGGCGCGGTCCGCTTCTACCAGGCCTGCGCGGCGGCCGGCGTCAAGCCGATCGCCGGCGTCGAGCTCACCGTCGAGCCGGTCGCCGACGCCGGGCGGCGTACGGACGCCGCGAGCCGGACCGGCGACCGGCGACCGGGTGATCGACGGCCGAGCCCACGCGGGCTCTCTGGCTCCGCGCGGCGGCCCGAGGGTGTGGAGGGCGGGGGCGGGGTCGACGGGGGCTCATGTCGGGTGGGCGCGCCCGAAGGGCGGCCAGACCCACCGGGCCGACACGGAGCGGAGCGCCCCCCGGAGACCCCGCCGCCGCCCGAGGCGCCCGTCTCGCTGCCCGGCGCGTCGCCCGCCTCGCCGCGCGTCTCCGCCTCGCCGCCGGCCTTCGCCGCGCCCGCCGCCCTCGGCGACGACGGCCGCATCCGGCACCTCAGGGCGGCGGCGACGGTGCCGCCGGCCGCCGCCAGGGCCGCCGGCGGCCACCACCTCGTGCTGCTCGCCCGCGACTACGCCGGCTGGTCCGCTCTTTGCCGCATCATCAGCGCCGCCCACCTCGAGCACCCGGGCGAGCCGCCGCTCGCCCGCCTCGAGACCCTCGCCGCCCACAGCGGCCACCTCGTCGCCCTCTCCGGCTGCAGGCGCGGCGAGGTCTGGTCCCGCCTCCTCGCCGGCGACCCGCAGGGCGCCCGCCGCGCGGCCTCCGTCTACCGCGAGCTCTTCGGCCGCGACTTCCACGTCGAGCTGCAGCACGAGCTGCTCCCCGACTCCACGAAGTGGCTGCGCGCCCTCCACCTGCTCGCCCACGAGCTGCGCCTGCCCACGGTCGCGACCAACGACGTCCACTACACGCACCAGCACGACGCCCCCCTGCACGACGTGCTCGCCGCCGAGGCCGCCAACCAGCCGCTGCCCAACCCCCTGGGGCGCAAGAACGCCGAGCTCTACCTCAAGAGCGCGGCGCAGATGCGCCGCCTCTTCCAGCGCTACCCCGAGGCCGTCGCCGGCGCCGCCCGCGTCGCCGAGCGCTGCCGCCTCGACCTCGGTCTCGGGCAGCTCCTCTTCCCCGCCTATCCGCTGCCGCCCGGCGAGACCGCCTTCTCCCTGCTCTGGAAGCACTGTTTCAAGGGCGCCGCCGAGCGCTACGATGTGCTCACCCCCGAGGTCGCCTCGCGCCTCGAGCGCGAGCTGCGCGTGATCGAGGATCTCGGCTTCGCCGAGTACTTCCTCGCCGTGCGCGACATCGTCGAGTTCGCCCGCAGCCGCGGCATCCTCTACTCGGGCCGCGGCTCGGCCGGCAACAGCATCGTCAGCTACGTGCTGCGCATCACCGACGCCGACCCCATCGCCAACGAGCTCCTCTTCGAGCGCTTCCTCAACCCGGCGCGCCGCGGCATGCCCGACGTCGACATCGACTTCGACTCGGCGCGCCGCGACGAGGTCATCAGCTACATCTACGAGCGCTTCGGCCACGACAGGGTCGCCATGGTCGCCACCGTCAACACGGTGCGCGCGCCGTCGGCGGTGCGCATCGTGAGTCGCGCCTTCGGCTTCACCCCCGACGAGACCGACCGCCTCTCGCGCAAGGTGCCATGGGGCAACGCGGCCAAGCTCGGGGAGATGCTCGCCGAGCGCCCCGAGCTCGAGGGCCACGACTTCCGGCAGCCGCACTACCGCCGCCTCGTCGACACCGCCGAGCGCCTCGCCGGCTTCCCCATGCACCTCGGCACCCACCTCGGCGGCTTCATCCTCTCGCGCGACCCACTCACCGACCGCGTGCCCCTGCAGTGGGCCGCCAAGGGTGTGGTCGTGGCCCAGTTCGACAAGGACGACGTCGAGACCCTCGGCCTCGTCAAGATGGACATCCTCGCCCTCAAGATGCACTCCGCCATCGCCGAGGCCGTGCGCCGTATCGAGGCGCGCACCGGCGCACGTATCGACCCGTGGACGCTGCCCCGCGACGACCCCGCCGTCTACCGCCTCATCAGCTCGGCCAAGACGCTCGGCATGTTCCAGCTCGAGAGCTCGGGGCAGCGCAACCTCGCCACCCGACTGCGCGAGCGCGACTTCGAAGACGTGATCGCCGCCATCTCGCTCTTCCGCCCGGGGCCGCTGCAGGCCGAGATGATCGGGCCGTTCATCAGGCGGCGGCACGGTCGCGAGCCCGCGACCGTGCCGCACCCCGACATGTGGCCCAGCCTCAGGCGCACCTACGGCGTGATCCTCTACCAGGAGCAGGTCATCGAGGTCGCCGCCGCGGTCGCCGGCTTCAGCCTCGCCGAGGGCGACCTGCTGCGACGGGCGATGACCCACGAGCGCTCGCTCGAGGAGATGGACGAGATCGGCCGCACGTTCGTCGAGAAGGCCGTGGCCCGGGGCGTCGAGCGGGCCACGGCCGAAGAGGTCTTCCGCCAGCTCCGCGGCTTCGCCGCCTACGGCTTCAACAAGGCGCACGCCGCCTGCTTCGCCGTCGTCTGCAACGCCAGCGCCTGGCTCAAGGCGCACTACCCGGCCGAGTTCTACTGCGGCCTGCTCAACAACCAGCCGATGGGCTTCTACTCGCCGCGCGTCGTGCTCAACGACGCGCGGCGCTGGGGGCTCGAGGTGCGCCCGCTCGACGTCAATCTCAGCGGCGAGTGGTTCGAGGTCGAAGACGACGGGCGGGCGCTGCGCGTCGGGCTCGCCTACGTCAAGGAGATGAGCACGGCCGCGCGGCGGGCGATCGTCGAGGGGCGCGGCGGGGCGGGCGACGGGCGCGGCGGGGCCGGCGCGGCGGGGGGGTGCAGACCGCCCGCGCCGGTGCGGCCGTACACGTCGCTCCCCGACTTCGTCGCCCGCACCGGCGTCAGCCGCGAGATCGCCGAGAACCTCGTGCGCGCCGGCGCGTTCGACACCCTCGGCGTGCGCCGCGAAGAGCTCATCGCCCAGTTGCCGCTGCTCTACGCCGGCAGCCGCCCAGGCGGGCGGCGGCAGGGCGGCGAGCGCGCCGGCAGCAGCCGGGGCGGCGGCGCGACCGGAGACGCGACCGGAGACGTGACCGGTGGCGTGACCGGTGGCGTGACCGGTGGCGGGCACGGAGCGGACGGCGGGCGTGAACGGCGAGGCGCAGGCGACGAGGCCGGCCCGCCGGCGACGGCCGGCCTCGACCAGCCGCGCCTCGCCCTCGACGACCACCTCGCGCCGCTCGACTTCATCCCCTCGTGGTCGCTCGAGCAGCGCGTGCGGGCCGAGCTCGAGGTGCTCGGTCTCAACGTGAGCGCCCACCCGCTGCGCTTCGTGCGCGACGAGCTCCGGGCGCTGCGCGTGACCCCGTTCGCCGAGCTCGCCGCCGTTCCCAACGGCCGCCGCGTGCGCCTCGCCGGGGTGCTCGAGCGCGCCCAGATGCCCTGGGTCCGCTCGGGGCACCGCACCCTCTTCCTCACCCTCGAGGACGAGACCGAGCTCGCCCAGGTCGTGGTCTTCAACGACGTCTACCTCAAGTACGGGAGGGTGCTGAAGGACAGCCTCTATCTCTACGTCGAGGGCGAGCTGCAGAACAGCGAGGAGCACGGCCTCGCGGTGGTCGCGCAGCGCGTCGACGACCTGCTGCGCGTCGTCGGCCGCACCCCCGGGCGCCGCCCCGGGCGCCCGGTCGGCAACGCGCCGGTGCCGGCACAGGAGCTGCCGTCCGGAGCCGGCCCCCGCCGCGCCGACGCCTGGGAGCTGCCCAGCGTGCAGCCGCAGACGCGGCCGGGGCGCACGGGCTGAGGTCGGCGCTGCTGCGAGACCGCCACGCCCGCACCGGGAGGTGGAGGGGGCCGGCCGGGCCCGCCGCACCCGCGCTGTGCCCGCAGCGCGCGCCCGGCCGGGCGTGCCGCCACCGACCGCGCGGCACGGCCGGCGCGCCCTCCCGCGCCTCTGCCCCGTCCCTGCGCCTCCCGCGCCTCTGCCCCGTCCCTGCGCCTTCCGCAGCGGGAGCACGCCACGTAGACTCGGCGGCGATGACGACGATTGCCCTCGGTCTGACCGCCGCGTGCGGTTACTCGCTCTACAACCTCTTCAGCCAGCGCCTGCTGCGCAGCGTGTCGTGGATGACCATCACCGTCGCGATGTTCGCCACGGGCATCGTGCTCCTCGGGGCGCCGGCGCTGGTCGTCGACGGCCTGCCGGGCAGGGCCGAGCTCGGCGACCTCGGGCTCGCCGCCGTCGGCGGCCTGCTCTACACGGCAGCGACCGGCGCCTTCCTGCTCGCCTTGCGCGTGGGCAAGCTCTCGCTCGTCGTCGTGCTCGCGTGCCTCGACGGCGCCTTCGCGGCGACGATCTCCATCGCTGGCGGCGAAGCGCTCAGCGCGCCGGCCGTCGCCGGCCTCGTGCTGGCGGCGGGCGGCGGCCTCCTCGCCGCGGTCGAGCGCGACCGCGCGGCGGCCCCGGGTGCGGAGCGGCGCCGGTGGTGCTTCGCCGCCGGCGCCGGCCTCGCCCTCGTCACCGCAGTGGCGATGGCCGTGGTGTTCGTCGCCTACGGCGCGATCGATGCTTTCTCGCCGCTCACGACGGTGACCGTCGCCTCGACCGCCGGTCTCGTCGTCATGGTGCCGCTCGCCGCCGCCGGCCGCGCCCTCCTGCCGTCGCGCGAGCGCGCAGCGGGCGTCATCGGGGTCAGCGTGCTCGACATGCTCGCCTTCCTCGCGGCGAGCGCGGCCCTCGCCCTCGGCCCGGTGTCGGTCGCCTCCGTGCTGCTCGCCCAGACGGCGACCGTCTCGGCCGTCCTCGGGCTTCTGCTGCTCCGCGAGCGCCCGGCGTGGTGGCAGACGGCCGGCGTGCTGGCGACGATCGCCGGGGTGAGCATCCTGGCTTGGGCGATGTAGACGGCGGGTGCCGACCGTGCCCCCCCGGTCGCAGCGACGTCCCTGGGGCGTCGCGTCGGCGCGGGCCACAGGCGGACAAGGCGCGTCGGTACCGGCCGGGGCGGGACGGGTCGCGTCGGCACGGGCCGAGGCGGCCCGGGCGCTCAGAAGACAGCGACCTTGATGACCACCTCGACGCCTCGATCGACTTTCTCGCCGGCGACGGGGTCCTGCTCGACGACGGTGTCGGGGTATTCGCCCCAGCCGAAGGTGAGGTCGACGCCCGCGGTGAGCCCAGCCTCCTCGAGCAGCGCCGCTGCCTGCCCTGACGACAAGCCGACGACGTCGGGCACGCGCACCCGCGGCAGCCCGGTGCTGACCCAGTAGACGACCGTGTCCCCACGGGTGACGAGTGCACCGGCCTGCGGCTCCTGACGGAAGACGTCGCCCGCGGCCACGTCGTCCGAGCGACCGCTGCGCCGCTTGGGCACGAGGTCGGCGTCGATCAGGCGCTCCTCGGCGACGCTCGCGGACGATCCACGCAGATCCGGCGCCGGCACCGTGAGGGGGCCGCGACTGACCCAGACCTCGACGCGGTCGCCCTCGGCGGCCTCGCGGCCGGCCCGCGGCTTCTGTCGGCTCACGTACCCCAAGGGGACACCGTCGACGTACTCGCGGTGGGTCACGACACGCAGACCTTCGTCCTGCACCGCGCCGCGCGCGGCGGTCTCGCTCAGCCCGACGACGTCGGGGACCACGGTGCCGGCGGAGAGGCTGTAGAGCCACACGCCGACGGCGGCGGCCGCCACGACGAGGACCGCGGCGGCGACGGCGGCCCACCGGCGCGACCGCCGCCGTACGGGGTCGGGCCCCCCTGCGGGCTGAGCGCCCGCGGACGGCATCGCCTCCCCCGGCGGTGAGACCGCGCCGTCGACGAGAGCAGTGGGCGCGGTGACCCCGGCGGGGACGACGCCGGCAGCCATCGCGGTCGCCGCCGCGGCCGTGGCCGAGGCGGCGGCGACCGCCGTGGCCGGCGGCGTCGCAGCGGGCGGCGTGGCGGGCGGCCGTGAGCCCGCTTCTTCCACGTCGGTGGCCGGCACCTGAGCGGCTGCCTCGTCCGAATCGGCGCCCGGCGCCGCGGCGTGCGCCGCGGCGGTACCTGCAGCCGGCCTCTCCGCCGCCGCGACCGCGACGAGCGCCGCCGCGAACTCGGCCGCCGTCTGGAAGCGTTCGCCGGGGTCCTTGGCCAGCGCCCGCAGCACCACCGCCTCGAGCGCCTCCGACACGCTTGCCTGCAGCTCGCGCGGGCGCGGCGGCGCCTCGTGCACGTGCTGCCAGGCGATCGCCATCTCGCTGTCGCCGTCGAACGGCACACGCCCGGTGAGCAACTCGTAGAGCACGACCCCGGCTCCGTACACGTCTGAGCGCGCGTCCGCGACAAGGCCCCGAGCCTGCTCGGGCGACAGGTACAGGCTGGTCCCCAAGGTCGTTCCGGTCTTCGTGAGCGAGGACGCCCCGATGCGCGCGATGCCGAAGTCGGCGACCCTGACCCTGCCGTCGTCGCCGAGGAGCACGTTCTGTGCGGTGACGTCACGGTGGACGATCCCCCGGTCGTGGGCGGCCTGGAGCGCCCCGAGGACGTCGACGGCGATCGCGACCGCCTCCCGGCACGGCAACGCACCGACGCGGCGTACCCGTTGCTTCAGCGTCTCCCCGCAGACGTACTCCATGACGATGTACCAGGGTTCGCCGGAGCGCCCGCGGTCGTGGATGGCGACGATGTTGGGGTGGCTCAGCGACGCCGCCGCCCGGGCCTCGGTGTCGAAGCGCTCGACGAACTGGGCGTCGAGCGCGAGCTCGGGACGCAGTATTTTGACGGCGACCAACCGGCCGAGGACGAGGTCCTCGGCGAGGTAGACGTCGGCCATCCCCCCGCCGCCGATCCGGCGCGTCAGGTGGTAGCGGTCGTCGAGGGGCGCTGCGCCGATGATGTCGTCGACGGGGCCTGAGGCCCCGTCTGCGGGCTCGTCCATGCTCGGTCCTGAGAGACTTGCGGGCGTCCGGCCGGCGACCGGGCGCCCCGGCCAGGCTGGGACGCGTCCGGCGACCGGGCGCCTCCGACCAGGCGGGACGCATCGCGCCGGGGCGCGTCGATGAACGAAGTGTAAACGCTGCGCGAGGGGCCGTCGCCCCGGGTACGGGCCACCGGCACTCGCCGCGGACGAGGCCGGCCGGCGGCGGATCGTGACGGCACCGCCGGTCGCCCGCGTTCAGCCGGACCGGTCGACCTGCCGCTCGTGCAGGAGCTGGAGCACCTCGAGCTCGTCCTTCTCGAACCAGTACAGGTCGCAGACCGCACAGACGTCGACCTCGACGGCGTGCTCGTAGCTGTAGTGCCGCCGCATCATCGTGCGCCCGCACTCGGGGCAGGCCACGAGCTCGGCGGCGTAACGGCCGCGGCCGAGGACCGCGCCGCGCCGCAGGTGGTCGGCCTGGGCGACGAGCAGTCCCGTCAAGTGGTGCTGTTCGTCGCTGAAGTCCACCTCGCGCCGGGCGCAGACGCGGTGCACGCCCTCCGCACCGACGAGGCGTCCGCCGCAGACGCGACAGGCGTGCAGGCGCACACCCTCGTAGTCGGTCTCGCGCAGCACGCCCCCGCACGACGGGCACAGTGGCGTCCATCCGGAGAGCGGCGGCGGCCCGAGGCGCGGCGGGGCCACGTCCCGCCCGGCGCGCCCCTCTGGGGTATCGCGAGCGGCGAGCGAGCTCGCGCCGGTATGCGCGACGATCGGCGCCGGAGTCTCGATGCCGGCGGGCGGCGCCGCGGCACCCGCGGCCGCCGGCGTGGCCGGCGGCCGCCGCACGTGCTCCTTCGCGGTGAGCCGCTCGGCGGCGGCCTCCGCCTGGCGCTCGAACTCGCCCGGGGCGACGTTGGCGAGCAGGAGAAGGGCGTTGATGCGCTCGCCGATCGGCGGGTGGGTGTCGCCCCAGCGGCCCAGCGGCCCGCCGTCGTTGACCCCGCCGGCGCGGATGCAGAGCGGCGCGAGGCCGGGCGGCACGAACCCGGCGCCACCCGGGTGTCGGGCGATCATGCGCAGCGCCTCGGCCAGGCTCAGGGGGTCGCCGGTGAAGCGCGCCGCGGCGACGTCGGCCTGGCGCTCGCGCTCGCGCGCCAGTGCCGCGTTCGCCACTTGGGAGGCGAGGCCGAGGACCCAGACCCAGACGCGCAGGAAGAAGGCGCCGACGACGACCAGGCCGCCGGCGCCGCTCCCGGAGCCGTGCGTGCCCCGATCGTCCGCGCCGCCCGCGATCAGGGCGTCGAGGGCGTCGGCGAGTGACGAGTGGATACCGAACAGCAGGCAGCTGACCGTGGCGGTGACGTAGCTGCCGGAGAGGATGTGCGCGAACTCGTGCGCGACGACCCCCTGGAGTTGCTGGCGCGAGAGGCGGGCGAGCGCACCCTCGGTCACGCCGACGACCCCGCCGCCGCGCAGGTCGCTGAAGGCGAAGGCGTTCATCCCCAGCGTCGCCACCGTCACGCACTCGATGCGCGGCGCCCCAGTCGCCAGCCGCATCTCCTCCACGACGTCGGCGAGCCGGTGGTGATACCGGTCGGAGCGCTCGAGGGGACGGCAGTGCATGGCCTCGAGCAACCGGCCCTTGGCACCCGCTTGCGCGGCGAACCAGTACGCAGCGGAGGTCGCCAGCGCCACGAGCAGGAGGATCCCGACGGCGCGGGCGCTGAAGAACACGCCCCAGGCGCCGGGGTCCCCGAAGGCGAGCGCCACCGCCGCCGTGGCCAGCAAGGCGACGACCCAGACCGAGACCAGCGCCATGAGGACGAGAAGGGCGAACAGCAGCCAGATACGCCAGCGCTGCTCGCGCTGGACGGTGAAGACCGTCCGGCGCGAGGTGATCCCGCGACCGTCGGCCCCGCCCGTACCGCCGGCCCCGCCGGCTGACACGTCCTCCAGAGCACCGGTCGCGGCACTCACGAGCGGCTCCCGGGGCACGGTGTCACGCCGCGGACGGAAGAATCGCGACCAACCCTTGTTTCAACCGTAGCAACAGTGGTAATATACCGCTTGCACGCGGGAGTCCCCCTCCACACATCCCTCCCCGTGCTGGTACCCCCAGGTACCACCCCATGGCTCCTTTCACAGGCCCGACTCCCCGTCGGGCTGCCGTTTTTCGGGACAAGGTTCGACGTCTCCATACTCGCTCCACCTTCTCGGCATCGGCGTGCCTGGGGATGAGTGGAACGGCTCTCGGACGAGCAGGCGGCGGTGGCGGTCGAGCCGGAGGAGCAGGCAGCCGCCAGCGCCTCACCCGCCCGAGGGCAGCAGGCCCGCGGCGCGGACGAAGTTCCCGGTCAGCTTCGCGCAGAACGCCGGATAGCCGGGCAAGTAGCGCTCGGTGTCGGCCTGCAGCTGCGCCGCGAACTCGGGCCCCAAGTGCTTCTGCTCCTTGACCGCGTCCTCGACCCAGTGCGGCGCCATCGCGGCGTCGACCTCGGGGTGGAACTGCGTCGCCCACGAGCGCCCGCCGGCACGGTAGACCTGCAGGCCGTCCCGGCGCTCGGCGACGGCGTGCGCGGTCGACGGGAGCGTGAACGAGTACTCGTGCCAGTTGAAGGCGATGAACGGCGAGCTGATGCCGTGGAGCAGTGGGTCGTCGACCAGCTTCTCGATCTCGACCCAGCCGACCTCGGGCCGGCGGCGTCGGTACACCGAGCCCCCGACGGCCTCGGTCAGGATCTGGGCGCCGAGGCAGACGCCCCAGACCGGCCCGCCCTCGTGGTGGATGTGGCGCACGAGCCGCTTCTCGGCGGCGAGAAAGGGGAACTTGCGCTCCTGGGTGACGTGCATCGCGCCGCCCATGGAGATGACGCCGCTGACCTCGTCGGGCCACACCGGCAGCGGGTCGCCGGCGTGCAACAGGCGCACTTCGAACGGCACGCCCAGGTCGCCCAGCGCGGCGGCGATGCTGCCCGGCGGGTCGTCGTCCTCGTGCTGAAGGATCGCGATCGGTCTCATGGCCTCGCTGCCCCCGGTCGGTCGCCGGCCTCGCGCCGCCGCACGGCTCCCCTGCGCGGCGCGGTGAGTATACTTTCCCCATGCCCGAGCGGCCCATCCTCCCAAACGCCGTCGCAGACTGCACAGCGCCGGCCGTCGAGATCCTCGCCGCCGGCGACGAAGTGCTCAACGGCGACGTCCTCGACACCAACACCCACGAGCTCTGCGTGCTGGTCACCGGGCTCGGCGGGCAGGTGCGCCGCACCACCACGGTGCGCGACGACGTCGAGACGATCGCGCATGAGGTCGGCGCGGCGCTCGCCCGCTGCCCCGCCTTGCTGTTCACCGTCGGCGGGCTCGGGCCGACCGGCGACGACCGCACTCTCGAAGGCGTCGCCCAGGGCGCCGGCCGGCCCTTGCGCCTGCACGCCGCGGCCGAGCGCATGGTGGCGGCGCGCTATGAGGAGTTCCACGCCCGCGGCTTCGTGCCATTCGCCGAGATGAACGAGGCGCGCCGCAAGATGGCCCGCCTACCCGAGGGCGCCGAGCCGACTGACAACCCGATAGGCGGCGCCCCCGGCGTCGTCCTCGAGATCGGCGGTACCGCCGTCGTCTCGCTCCCCGGGGTGCCCGGCGAGCTGCGGGCCATCGTCCGCGACTCGCTCGGCGAGCTCTTCGCGCGCGTCTTCGGCGCCGCGCACTACGAGGAGCGCGTCCTCGTCGTCGAGCTGCAGGACGAGTCGGCGATCGCCGACGTTCTGGGCGCCGCCGCGGCGGCGCACCCCGCCGTCTACGTGAAGTCGCGGGCCAAGGTCATCGGCTCCACGCCGGCGATCCGCATCACCCTGTCGGCACGCGGGCCCGACGCGGCGACGGTCGGGGGCCTCCTCGAGGCGGCGGCGGCCGAGGTGACCGGCGGAGTCACGGCCGCCGGCTTCGGCATCGCCGGCCAGACCGCCGCGACGGGCGCCGGCGGCTGAGCCTCTCCGGGGCGGGCCGGAGGGCCCCGGAGCCGACCGGCGGGCCGCGGAGCCGACCGGCGCCTCACTCCTCCGGAAGCTGCTCGGTCTCCTTGCCGATGGCGTGCAGCACGGCTCCCATGACGTCCTCGACCGGCAGTGCACCCTCG
>ENA-ORXD01002351-ORXD01002351.1-sediment-metagenome-genome-assembly--contig:-NODE-2351-length-12811-cov-3.616067_pt1 | contig 12811 bp, 12 predicted proteins | sample MGYA00237862_ERZ511471 | MGnify/ENA metagenome assembly ERZ511471 | reverse complement strand
TGTGTTTACTCGAATCTGGCTCTTCCTGGCAGGAGCGGTCCTTGTTTTAGTTATCGCTGCTCCCAATCTTCTCTCAGTGTTGCGATCGATTCCCCACTCGCTTCCCACCTCAAACCTGAATATACCTGAGGAGGGCTATACAACGGCACGGCGTCTACTTCTATGGATTGTCTGGGGAGCCGCTGTTTTAGCCGCCCTCTTCTTCGGGGCCAAGCTGGCAGGGGGGTGGGAAATCTTTTTACGCTACTTTAACGGTGTGCCTTTTGACAAGGTGGATCCCATATTTCAAAAAGACTTTTCTTTTTATATTTTCACACTTCCGGGCCTCGAACTTATAAGGTCATGGCTTCTCAACCTGACAACAATAATCATCATGGTTGTGGCGGCTCTCTATTTTATCGCCGCCTCTTTAAGGGGAGAAAAAATGGCGCTGGAGGGAAAGGTACGTTCACACCTGATTGTTCTGGCCTCTTTTTTTCTTGTGCTGATTGCTGCGGGTTACTGGCTGGGACGTTACGAACTGCTTTACTCTCCCACGGGGGCGGTTTTCGGTGTGGGGTTCACAGATGACCATGTTACGCTGCCTGTGCGCGCCTTCCTGGCTTTTGCAGCCCTGGTCTGCGCGGTTGTAGTTCTTTTCTACCTTCGTTCCGCCGGCAATCGATCCCTCTTCATAATCATTGGAGTCCTTGTTGGTCTGCACATACTTGCAGGCACTGTCCTCCCGGCTGTTGTCCAGAGACTGTATGTGGTTCCCAGCGAGCTTGACCGCGAAAAATCATACCTGGCAAACAATATAGAACTGACCCGTGAGGCCTACAATCTTACAAAACTGCAATCCCGCAGTCATCCGGCATCCGGTGAATTAGACATAAAAACCATTGCTGAAAACCAGGGAACGATTCAGAACATCCGGCTCTGGGATGAAGGTCCTCTGCTGCAGAGCTATAACCAGATTCAGTTTTTCCGGCTATATTATGATTTTATGGCAGTTCATACCGACCGTTATCGCGTCGGCGATGAGCTTCGTCAGGTAATGCTCGCAACACGCGAGTTATCGGCGGATAAACTTCCTGGTGAGGCCCAGCGCTGGGTTAACCGGCATCTTCAATTCACCCATGGATACGGAGCGGCCATAACCCCTGTCACTGAAGTTGACCAGGGCGGTAGGCCGGGGTTCTTTTTGAAGGATGTTCCGCCGAAGGGACAGATTCCATTGGACCGCCCGGAAATTTACTACGGACTGAAGAGCCTTGATTATCTTATCGTTAAAAGCGGGATGAAGGAGTTCAATTATCCCGGTCCCGGGGGGCCTGTCTATACCAGCTATGAAGGCAAAGGCGGAATTCCCATGAGCGGCATATTCCGTCGTGCCATATACGCCCTTATGTTCAGGGATGTTAATATTCTTATCTCAGGGGAAGTGACACGGGACAGCCGCATTCAATATCGTCGCACCATCTCCGAAAGATTTTCAACGGTAGCCCCCTTTCTGCTGAGGGATCGTGAAGCCTATTCCGTTGTTGCCGATGGCCGCCTCTTCTGGATCCAGGATGCCTATACCTTCACCACACGTTATCCTTACTCCACTCCCTGGAACAAAAGATTCAATTATATGCGAAACAGCGTCAAGGCGGTGGTTGATGCCTATCATGGAACCATAGACTATTATATATCCGATCCGTCGGATCCGGTGATACAAACCTATCAGGCCATATTCCCGGATCTTTTCAAGCCCATGTCAGCAATGCCCGATTACCTGTTTAAGCATGTCCGGTATCCACTGGACCTGTTCACGGTTCAAACACAGATGCTTCTGCAGTACCACATGGAAGATCCAACTGTTTTCTATAACAAGGAAGACCAGTGGTCCATACCGGTCCAGTCATCCTTCGGCAAGACCGAGGAACTGAAGCCTTACTACATCGTGGCCCGTCTCCCCGGTGAAAAAGAAGAAGAGTTTCTTCTTATACAGCCTTTTACACCGGCAAGCAGGCACAACCTGGTGGGCTGGATGGCCGCGCGCAGTGATGGCAATGCCTATGGAGATCTGGTTCTTTTCCGCTTTCCAACGGGACGTCACGTGGACGGTCCCAACCAGGTCGAAGCCAGAATTGACAATGATGCTGTGATTTCAGAGCAGTTCACCCTCTGGGGACAGGTGGGTTCCGAAGTGTACAGGGGCATCCTGCTGGTGATTCCCATTGGAGATTCCCTGCTGTACGCGGAGCCGGTGTTTCTGAAACCCGAAACCCTCGACTTTCCTGAACTGAGGCGCATCATACTTGTCGATTCGAAAAATCTTGTCATGCATCAGACATTGAATGCCTCTGTCGACGCGCTGGTTGGCGTGCTGCCTCCAGTGGCGCCACTGGTTGAAACGACGGAAGTCGTTGAACCAAAGGAAACAGGCTTGATACCGGCTGCCCTGAATGAAATTAGAAAAAGCCTGCAGGATGCGGTCAACAAACTGGAAGAGATCATGAACCGGTTGAAGGAAACGGCTTCTTGATAAATGGAGGCAACATTTGTGTCCTTGTGCCTGAGACCTTTGAATAATACATCCTCCAGTCATTCCGGGCTTGGAGACTGTGTCGCAACGATCTTTTTGTCATTGCGAACGACCGAAGGGAGTGCGGCAATCTGTGTATTATCAATGGCATATAAGATTGCTTCAGTCGTTTCACTCCTTCGCAATGACAATGCGACACAGTTTGGAAGCCAGTAATCCATAAGTATTTAAAAAGACTGGATTCCGGCTTGCGCCGGAATGACGAAATTGCTGGTTTTGTAACTTTATGCAAAGGTCTCATTTAATCTGACAGGTCTCTAACGAGGAGCGTATATTCTGAATTGCTGATCGGGCAGGATTATGGACATGTCGCCGGTATCAATTTTATTTCCCTTTGAGTCTCTGATGTAATCAAGGGCTTCGGAATATGAAATGTCGTATGGATTCATCAATTTTTTGTGTACGATGTTATAGAAATTATCACCCTCTTTGACCGCATAGACGTAATAGGATTCTTTCAGCCTGATCCTCATTTTTGTTTTCGCTATCAGAGCGTCGTCTTTCGTGGAGTAGGCGTGTTTCATTTCAAGCGCCCGGGTAAGATCGGAGACAACGTTTCTGGTAAAATGAACTGTCTCCTCGATGAATGGCAGGCCTTCCCAGGTTTTCACTTTCTGCAGCCCCGCGTTGTACGCGGCAATACCACGCCACACATTCATCTCCACCGGGCCTCCGAAGAAGTCCTTACATTCCATTATATCCCTGACTATGTGTTTTACTCCTGCCGGGATAAGCAATTCCGGGACAAATCTGGCATCGGTCTTACTGCGCTGATCTTTGTTCATGCTATGGATTTTCTTTACATAAGCCTCTTTGGCCTCTTTCAGCTTCCGGTACGCCTTTGACCTGTTTATTTTTAATTCTACCAGTTTGGAACGGCAGGCGTTGATCTTGTCAATCCTGTCCCTGGTAATATCTCCGGTTCCCGATTCTACCAAACCGTGAAGTTCCTGCTGTTTCGCGAACATCTCCGATCTCAGCTCTCTATAGTCAGATATGGATGAGTTAAGCGTATCGATCTCGGCGCTTCTGGCTATGTTGAGACCAAAATCACGGGCCGTGTGTTCCATGAGCTGCTGCAGACCGGCCGCACCGGCGAAAGCTAGAGACGGTAGCGGTAGGTGCGGGCGGCGGCGGCGCGGGCGTCGAAGCCCGGGACAGCCGGCGCCACGGCGGTGACGGCGACGTCCTCGGGGAGCAGCGCGTTGAGGCTGAGGCGCAGGCGGTCGCAGGAGCGCACCGGGGCGGAGACGACGCACGAGGCGACCTGGGCGAAGGCGTGCACGCCGGCGTCGGTGCGCCCGGCCACGCGCAGGCGCACGGGCTCGCGCAGCGCCACGGCCAGCGCCTCTTCGAGCACGCCCTCGACCGTGCGCAGCCCGGGCTGGCGTGCCCAGCCCTTGAAGCGCGTTCCCTCGTAGACGAGGTCGAGGCGCAGCGTCTGTTCGCTCACGGCGTCAAGGCGCAGCGTCTGCTCGCTCACGGCGTCAAGGCGCAGCGTCTGTTCGCTCACGGCGTCAGGGCGCCGCGTCTGCTCGCTCACGGCCTCTGCTCGCTGACGGCGTCTGCTCGCTGACGGCGTCCCCCCTCCCGCGTTCGCCCGCCGCATCCTAGACCACCATGGCCACGGCGACCACGGCCGCCACGAGAGCGAGGGCGAGCCAGTCGCCGGCGCCCGCGGCGAGCGGGTGCAGGCGCGTCCGGGTGAGCCCCGGGCGGTAGCAACGCGCCTCCATGGCCAGGGCGAGGTCGTCGGCGCGCCGGAAGCTGACCACGAACAGGGGGATGAGGACGGGGACGAGCGCCCGGGCGCGGGTCACGAGGCCGCCGCGCGCGAACTCGGCGCCGCGGGCGCGCTGAGCGCGCATGATCGTGTCGAGCTCCATGAGCAGCGTGGGGATGAAGCGCAGCGCGATCGTGACCATGAGGGCGAGCTCCTCCGTCGGCACCCGCAGCCGCCGCAGAGGGCGCGTCAGCCAGGCCAGCGCGTCGGTCAGCGCCACCGGCGGGGTGGTCAGCGTGAGCAACGCCCCGGTCACCACGAGGATGATGAGGCGCACGCTGAGGAAGGTCGCCCGCTCGAGGCCCTCCCACGTGAGGTGGATCGGCCCCAGCGTGAAGAACGCCTCGCCGGGCGCGAAGAGCACCTGCACCACGAACGTCAGACCGACGAGCCAGAGCAGCGGTTTGAGCCCGCGCCAGAACCAGCGCGCCGGCACGCCGCTGAGCAGCACCGCCGCCAGCGCCGTGGCACCGAAGACCGCGAGCGCCGCGTAACCGTCGCGAACGAAGAGGGCGACGGCCAGCGTCGTCACCGCCACCACCTTGATCCGCGGGTCGAGCCGGTGCAGGGGCGAGTGCCCGGGCACGTACTGGGTGATCGTCGCCCTCACCGCAGGGCCTCCGCGGCGGCCGCGTACGTGCGCGGCGCCGCGCCCGCCGGGCGGCCGAGGCGCCTCCACAGCTCGACCAGGAAGGGCGGCTCGAGGCCGTGGCCGGCGAGCGCCTGCTCGCCGCCGTCGCCGAAGGCCCAGGGCCCGGCGGCGGCGAGCCGCCCCTCGTCGAGCACGAGACGCTCGTCGCACAGCCCCCAGGCGGCGTCGACGTCGTGCGTCGCGAGGAGCAGCGTCGTGCCGCCCTCGACGAGGCGGCGCAGCACCGTTGCGAGCGTGCGCCGCGCCGCCGGGTCGAGGCTCACGAACGGCTCGTCGAGGAGCAGCAGCCGGGGCCGCATCGCGAGCACGCCGGCGAGCGCCAGGCGACGCTGCTCGCCGCCCGAGAGCGCGTACGGGTGGCGCTCGCCGAACTCCGCCGGCGGCAGCCCGACGAGCTCGAGGGCGGCCTCGACCGCGGCCGCGACGTCGTCGGCCGGCCAGCCGAGGCGGCGCGGCCCGAACGCCACGTCCTCGCGGGCGGACCCGGCGAAGAGCTGCAGCTCGGGGCGTTGGAACACCAGCCCGATCTGGCGGCGACGGTCGGCGAAGCCTTCGTCCGTCGCCGCCAGCCCGTCGAGCTCCACGGCGCCGGCCTCGGGCTCGATCAGCCCGCGCAAGGCCTGCAGCAGCGTCGACTTGCCGGCCCCCGTCGCCCCGAGCAGCGCGACCGAGGCGCCGGGGGCGACACTGAAGCCGACGTCGGCGAGGGCGGGGATCGCGCGCCCGCCCTCGTCGTAGACGACGGTCAGGCCGTGACAGCGCAGACCCATGCCGGCGACCGTCGGCTCCTCGCCGAACGCACCGGGCCCGTTGAGCCCTCCCGGGCGTGCGCCGGCGGCGGCCTTCGGAGCAGAGCCGGAGCCCTGGGCTCCTCCCGCGCGGGCGCTCACGTGTCACTCCCCGCGAGCAGGGCCACGAGCTCGTCGAGCGTCAGCGGCAGGGCGGCCCCCGTCTCACGAGACGGCGCCGCCTCGTCACCGGGCGTACCGGTCCCGGCGGCGTCGCCCGGCGGCGATGCTCCCTCGGCACCGGGCGCGCCGGGCCCTGCCCGGCGCCGGCCCTCGAGCGCCAGCGCCACCTCGGCCGCCGGCGGCAGCCCGAGCTGCAGGCGGCCGACGAGGGCCAGGTCGGCGAAGAGCTCCCGCGGCCGGCCGTCGAAGACGGCGGCGCCGCGCTCCAGCGCAACGACGCGGTCGGCGAGGCCGACCTCGCCCATCTCCTGCGTCACATACAGAGTCGCGAGGCCCTCCGCCCGCACGCGTCGCACGGCGGCGAGCACCTCGTCGCGGCCCCCGGGGTCGAGCATGGCCGTGGGTTCGTCGAGCACCAGTACGCGGCGTGGGATCGCGAGCACGCCGGCGAGAGCCGTGCGCTGCTTCTGACCGCCGGAGAGCAGGTGAGGGGCGCGCTCGCGCAGGCCCTCGAGACCGAAGGCGGCGAGCATCTCCTCGACGCGCGGCTTCATGCGCTCCGGCGGCCAGCCCAGGTTCTCGAGACCGAAGGCCACGTCGGCCTCCACGTCCTCGGCGACCAGCTGGTTCTCGGGGTCCTGGAAGAGGATGCCCACGTCGCGGCGCGCGTCGAGCCGTCCGCGGGCGTCGAGCAGGTCGTGCCCGCACGCGATGGCACGACGCGCGCCGTCGGGCACCGCGAGACCGGCCATCAGGCGCGCGAGGGTCGACTTGCCGGAGCCGTTGGGCCCGACCAGCGCGACGGCCTCGCCCTCGGCGACCTGCAGGTCGAGGCCGTCGAGCGCGGGCGATGCGGCTCCCGGGTAGGCGAACCGGAGCCCTTCGATGTCGACGAGCGGGGCGCTCATGCCGGCAAGCTTACCGGGCGCGCGACGCCGCGGGCACGCGCCCCACGCAGCGCGGCCCGGGCACGCCCACGGCGCGCGACGCCGCGGGCACGCACACGACACGGGGGGCGAGGCACGGCCGGCGACCCGGCCGCCGCGTCTGCACGGCGAGCGCTCACCGGGCGCAGAACGGCGCCGGGGGCGGCGCGGGCCCGAAGGCCCGCGCCGCCCCCGGCGCCGTCAGACCCTCAGACCAGCTCGAGGTAGACCTGCTCGGAGCCGTCGCCCTGGCGCGGCCCGAGCTTGATGATGCGCGTGTAGCCGCCGGGGCGGTCTTCGTACCGCGGCGCCACGTCCTTGAAGAGCTTGTACACGATCTGCTTGTTGCGCAGCATCGCGACGGCCTGGCGGCGCGCGTGCAGGTCGCCGCGCTTGCCGAGCGTGATCGCCTGCTCGACGACGCCGCGTACCTCTTTGGCGCGCGCCTCACCGGTCTTGATCTTCTCGTGCTCGAGCAGCTGGCAGGCCAGGCCGCTGAGCAGCAGCCGGCGCTGGGCCGGCGACATGTTGAACTTGCGTCCCTGCTTCTGGTGGCGCATTCAGTCCTCACCCCGCAACCCGAGATCCCGGGCGGTCAGCTTCTCCTTGACCTCGTCGATGCTCTTCTTGCCGAAGTTGGGGATGTTGAGCAGCTCGGCCTCGGTCTTGGAGATGAGGTCGCCGACCGTCTGGATCCCCTCACGCTTGAGACAGTTGTACGAGCGTACGCCGAGCTCGAGCTCTTCGATCAGCACCTCGTCCATGCCGCCGCCGGCGGGTGCCGGCTCGAGGCCCTCGATGGCGAACTCCTCGCTCGGGCGGGCGCGCTCGGGATCGGCGAAGATCGAGAGCCGGTCGACGAGCAGCTCGGCCGCCTCGCGTACCGCCTCGTCGGGCGACAGCGACCCGTTGGTCGTGACCTCGAGGATCAGCTTGTCGTAGTCGGTGCGCTGCCCCACGCGGGCGCTGTCGACGTGGTACGACACGCGCTTGATGGGGCTGAAGATCGAGTCGATCGGGATGTCGCCGATCGCCATGTCGGGCGTCTTGTTGCCGTCGGCCGGCACGTACCCGGTGCCGCGGCGGATGGTCAACGTCATCTCGAGCAGCCCGCCGTCGGCGAGCGTCGCGATGTGGTGGTCGGGGTTGAGGATCTCGAGCTCGGCCGGCATGTCGATGTCGGCCGCGACCACCTTGCCCGGCTTGTCCTTGACGAGCCGCACCTGGACCTCGTCGATCTCGCCGTGCAGGCGGCAGACGATCTCCTTGAGGTTGAGGATGACGTCGGTGATGTCCTCCTTGACCCCCGGGACCGTGGTGAACTCGTGGGCGACGCCCTCGATCTTTACTGAGCTGACGGCGGCTCCCTCGAGCGACGAGAGGAGGACGCGGCGCAGCGCGTTGCCGAACGTGTGCCCGAACCCGCGGTCGAGCGGTTCGACCTCGAAGCGCACCCTGTTGGTGGCCAGTTGTTCGCGCGTGATGTTCGGCATCTGGAAGTGGAGCACCTTGCCTCCCTGTCAGGTCTTCGCCGCTGGAGTACCGCTGCAGCGGTTACTTCGAGTAAAGCTCGATGATGAGCTGCTCCTGCACCGGCGTGTCGATGTCGTCACGCTCGGGCAGGCGCAGGATCTTGCCGGTCAGGTTGTCGTGGTCGGCGAGCAGCCACGGCGCCACCGCGGAGGTGAGGTCGGTGGCGGCGCGCACGGTCTCGACAGCCTTGCTGGAGGGCTTGACCGAGATCACGTCGTCTGGTCTGACCTGATAGGACGGGATGTCGACCTTGCGCCCGTTGACCAGGAAGTGCGCGTGGCGCACGAGCTGGCGGGCCTGGCGCCGCGAGGCGCCGAACCCGAGGCGGTACACGACGTTGTCCAGCCTCGTCTCGAGGAGCCGCAGCAGGTTCTCACCGGTGATGCCCTGCCGGCGGCTGGCCTCGACGTAGTACTGGTGGAACTGCTTCTCGAGCACCTGGTAGTAGCGCCGCGCCTTCTGCTTCTCGCGCAGCTGCAGCAGGTACTCGGACTGCTTGATGCGGCCGCGGCCGTGCTCGCCCGGCGGGTAGGAGCGCCGCTCGGCGGCGCACTTGTCGCTCAGGCAACGCTCGCCCTTGAGGAAGAGCTTCTCGCTCTCCCGGCGGCACTGCTTGCACTGGGGTGCTGTGTCTCTCGCCACTGCGGGACCTCTTTAGACGCGACGCCGCTTGCGCGGACGGCAACCGTTGTGGGGCACCGGCGTCACGTCTTTGACGCCGAGGATCTCGAGGCCCGCCGCCTGGAGCGAGCGCACGGCGGTCTCGCGACCGGAGCCCGGCCCGCGGACGAAGACCTCGACCTTCTGGAGGCCGTGCTCCATGCCCTTCTTGGCGCACGACTCGGCCGTCACCTGGGCGGCGAACGGGGTGCTCTTGCGCGATCCCTTGAACCCGACCGACCCGGCGCTCTCCCAGGCGATGACGTTGCCCTCCTGGTCGGTCAACGTCACCAGCGTGTTGTTGAAGGAGGTCTTGATGTGCGCCTGACCGATGGCGATGTTCTTGCGGACCCGGCGCCGTGTGCGCCCTTTCGCTCTCTGAGGCTTGGCCACTCTGCACTACTCCTGACGACGTCGCTCCGTGGGGAGCGGGCTCACTTCTTCTTCTTGCCGACGGTGCGCTTGGGACCCTTGCGGGTGCGGGCGTTGGTACGCGTGCGCTGCCCGTCGACCGGCATGCCGCGACGGTGGCGGATACCCCGGTAGCAGCCGATGTCCATGAGGCGCTTGACGTTCTGCGAGCGCTCGCGGCGCAGGTCGCCCTCGACCATGACCTGGCGGTCGATGGCGTCGCGCAGACGGACGACCTCGTCTTCGGTGAGGTCGCGGACCTTGGTGTCGGGGTCGATGCCGACGCCGGTCAGGATCTTGTTGGACGTGGAGCGGCCCACGCCGTAGATGTAGGTGAGACCGATCTCGACCCGCTTCTGCGGCGGGATGTTGACGCCCGCGATTCGTGCCATCTGGACCCTACCCCTGCCTCTGGCGATGTCGCGGGTTAGAGCAGATCACCTGCACCGTGCCGTGCCGGCGGATGATCTTGCACTTCTCGCACATCGGCTTGACTGACGCTCTGACCTTCATGCCTGTCCTCGCTGACGAGCGCGCGGCGGCCGCCACGCGACACTACCCTCCGGGTGACCGCGGGCGGCCACTACTTGAACCGATAGGTGATCCTGCCTCTGCTGAGGTCGTACGGCGACAACTCGACCTTGACCCTGTCGCCCGGCAGGATGCGGATGTAGTGCATGCGCATCTTGCCGGAGATGTGGGCGAGGACCTCGTGGTCGTTGTCGAGGTGCACGCGGAACATCGTGTTCGGCAGCGCCTCGACGACCTCGCCTTCGATCTCTATCGCTTCTTCTTTTTGCGCCATACTCCCTCTGGCTACGAACAGCGGCCTGCAATATTACCACAAACAGGAGGCTCGACAAACAAGGGCAACGAGCCTCACCTGCCTCCTTCACCCGCTCGCCGGGTGAGCACGCGGGGGCCGTCGGCGGTGATCGCCACCGTGTGCTCGAAGTGCGCCGACAGCGAGCCGTCGCCGGTGTGGATCGCCCAGCCGTCGTCGGCGACGAAGACGTCGTGGGCGCCGTGGTTGACCATCGGCTCGATGGCGAAGACCATGCCCTCCTCGAGGCGCGGGCCGCGACCCGGGTCCCCGTAGTTGGGGATCTGCGGGTCCTCGTGCATGTCCTTGCCGACGCCGTGACCGACGAGCGAGCGCACGACGCTGAAGCCGGCGGCCTCGACGACCTCCTGCACGGCGTGTGAGACGTCGCCGAGACGGCGCCCGGGGCGGCACTCGAGGATCGCCGCCTCGAGCGAGTCGCGGGTCACGTCCATCAGGCGCAGGGCCTCGCGCCCGACGTCGCCGACCGCCACGGTGAGGGCGGAGTCGGCGACGTAGCCCTCGAGCGTGACGCCGACGTCGAGGCTCAGCAGGTCGCCCTCCTCGACCCGCTGCCGGCCCGGGATGCCGTGCACCACCATGTCGTTGGGCGAGGCGCAGATCGAGGCGGGAAAGCCGCGGTAGCCCTTGAAGGTCGGCACCCCGCCGCGGCCGCGGATGAACTCTTCGGCGAGACGGTCGAGGGCCCCGGTGGTGACCCCGGGGCGGGTCTTCTCGGCGAGAAGCGTGAGGCACTCCGCCAGGATCCGCCCGGCGGAGATCGACCCGCCGGGGTGTCCCGAGAGGGGGACGTAATTGAACAGGAGCGTGCAGAGGGTTCGATAGAGGTGGTCGAAATCGTCGAGACGCCGGATCCGGCCGGCCGACAGAGGCGGCTTTCGCCCCGCCAGCGCCTCCCCGATGTCGATCTGCCTGCCCCGCCGGGTACCGAGTGTCACGGTCATCGCGCCCTCCTTCTCCTCGGGATTTCGCCATCCTGACGGTCTTTATCATGATTCGGCGAAAGGGCGCTGTCAAGGGATAATCGCACGGAGGGAGGGGAAAAGCCACCCACGGGCAAGGGGCGAAGGGGCCGGGCCCCCTCGCGGCCTTTCCCTTGCGGCGCCGGATCGGCCGTGATATGGATGACGCCGGGCGCCCCGGCCGGCCTGCGGAATGCCCGCGGCGCCGGACCGGCCGGCGGAAGGGGACGGGAGGAGATGATTCCGCGGAGGAGGGGTGTTCTGGTCGGGACTCTATAACGGATTGTTGCTGGCGGCCGCCGCGGGGGCCCTGCCCTATTACGGCGGGAAGATGCTCCTGACGGGCAAATACCGTCGGAGCCTGGGGCCCAAGTTCGGCCGTTGGGCGCCCGAGACCCTCGCCCGCCTCGGCTCGGCGGGGAGGCCCCGCATCTGGATTCATGCCGTCTCCGTCGGAGAGGTGACGGCGGCCGCCCCGGTCGTTGCGGCGCTGCGGGACCGGTTCCCGTCCGCCTGCCTGGCCCTCTCGACGGGCACGGAGACGGGGCAGGCCATGGCCCGGCAACTGATTCCCGAGGCCACGGCCCATTTCTATTACCCGCTCGATTTTCCCTGGGTCGTCCGGCGGGTGATCGGGCGGGTGGATCCGGAGATCTTCGTGCCGGTGGAGACGGAGCTTTGGCCCAACCTCCTTTCGGCCTGCCGGGCGCGGGGAACGAGGATCGTCATGGTAAACGGCCGGATCTCGCCCCGTTCCTTCGGTCGCTACCGGGCGACGGGATTCTTCTGGCGACGGGTCCTGGCCGGTCTGGATGCCGCCGGCGTGATCTCCCGGATCGACGGGGAGCGGCTGGCGGCCCTGGGGATGCCGGCGGAGCGGATCCACACCCTCGGAAACGCCAAGTACGACGGTCTGGCGGCCCGCGTCTCACCGGGCTTGGCCCGTCAAACCGGCGACCGCCTGGGGATCGCCGCGGGAGACCCGGTCCTGGTGGCCGGCAGCACCCACGCCGGCGAGGAGACGGTCGTCCTGGAGGTCTACCGGAAACTCCTGGCCGCCCGGCCAGAGCTGACGCTGATCCTGATCCCCCGCCACGTCGAACGGGCCGATGCCGTGGCCGAGATGGTCCGCCGGGCGGGGCTCGGCGACCCGTTCCGGTTGTCCCGTATCGCGGCCGGGCGGCGGCAGCCGGCGGAGCGGATCATCCTCGTCGACGTGATCGGCGAGCTCTTCAAGCTCTACGGTCTGGCCACGGTCGTCTTCTGCGGCGGGAGCCTCGTGCCGAAGGGGGGCCAGAACATCCTCGAGGCCGCTGCCTGGGGAAAGGTCGTCTTCTACGGGCCGCACATGGAGGATTTCCGCGACGAACGGGCGCTGCTCGAGGCGGTTGGGGGCGGCGTCACCGTCCGGGACGGGGAAGGGCTTCGAAGGGGGATCGAGGGGCTGCTCGCCGATCCCGACCGCCTGCTGCAACTCGGCGAGGCGGGCCGGTGCGTCGTGGCTGCCAACCGGGGCGCCGCGGAGCGCCACGCCGCCCTGATCGTCAAAACCTTGGG
>ENA-ORXD01002350-ORXD01002350.1-sediment-metagenome-genome-assembly--contig:-NODE-2350-length-12812-cov-2.867452_pt1 | contig 12812 bp, 9 predicted proteins | sample MGYA00237862_ERZ511471 | MGnify/ENA metagenome assembly ERZ511471 | reverse complement strand
ATCGCAATGCCCCCGGCCAGTTCCACAGCCTGCACGGTCTTTAAGTCCATGATGCCTCCGGCTCGCCGCGAAGCGGCAGTGATTCGTTTTTTGTGGTTTGTGATTAGTGGTTCGTGTCGGTTCGGAAATTTCTTCTTCACTAGCCACAAGCCACTAACCACCAGCCACCTTTCACTTGCAGATTTCCCCGTAGAACCCGGGCCTGCGGTCCCCGAAGAGGTTGTTGTGGGGGTTGAGTTGCTTGTCGAGCGCTTTTGCGGGGTCGATGTCGAACACGCCCACGCACGCCTCGTCTTCTCCGGCCCTCGACAGGATGTTCCCTGCGATGTCCGTAATCTGGCTCTTCCCCGTATAATGAAGGCTCTTGTCGCCCCGTTGCTCCGTCCCCGTCCGATTCGCCGTGACGGCAAAGACCCGGTTCTCGAGGCATCGTGTGACCATGGCCGTCTGGCAGTAGGGAAGAACGAGGTTGGACGGGTGGCAGACGACCTGGGCCCCCTTCAGGGAGAGGGTCCGCATGGATTCCGGAAAAAACCAGTCGAAGCAGACCATGATCCCGACCCTGCAGGAACCGATGTCATAGACGGGAAACTCACCGTCACCCGGGTCGAACCAGAGCTTCTCCTCGAAAAAGAGATGCACCTTGCGGTAGCTCGCCACAAATCCTTTCGGCGAGACCAGGATCGCGGCATTGTAGATCCTCTCCCCGCTGCGCTCGGCCATTCCCGCAACGATATGGACCTGGTTTCTGTTTGCGATGGCTGCGAGCCGTTGAGTCGTTTTGCCCCCGGGCGCTTCCTCGGCGAGGCCGCCGATTTCCTCCTTCGAGGTGATCAGATAGCCCGTGTTAAAAAGCTCCGGCAGCACGAGCAGATCCGCCTTCGTCCCCTCGATGAGCGCCTCGGCATGGTCGAGATTCCTGTCCACCTGGCCGAAGGCCGGGTTGAACTGCACGTAACCGATCTTCATTTCCTGTTTCCTTATGCTAATCGTTGGCTGTCGGCTTTTTTAACCTCGGCGCTCGGCTCGTTTTTCGCCGACACGCTACCCGCTACGCGCGACACGCTCGTCTTTCAAAGGATGAGTTGCATCCACACGGCGTCGAGATCCCGCCCTTTTTTCTTCGCGACCCGTTTGAACCGGCCGCACTCCGCAAACCCGTGCCGCTCATGGAAGCGCAGGCTCGATTCGTTGAGCGAGCACACGTTGGCCAGGATCGTGTCGATCCCCCGGCGCCTCGCCTCATCGGTGATTCGCCCGAGGATTCTCGAGCCGATCCCTTTCCCCGTGTAACCCGTTTCGATGAAATAGGTGACCTCCGCCGCCCGTTGAAAGGCAGCAAACGGGTGATAGGGCCGCAGGAAGGCAAAGCCGACGGCTCGGTCTGCGCTCTCCCCGTCCCGCACCGTCAGGGCGGGGTAGCCTTCCGTCAATTTCATAAACTGGTCGAAGAGACTGTAGGGGACCTTCTTTTCCGGGTATGCGGCAAAGCTGTTCTCGACATAGTAGTTGAAAAGGTCGATCACGGCCTCGCGGTCGCCCTCCCCCATTTTCTCAAAACGAATTTTCATCTCATTCGTCTGTTTCGTTTTTTTCGTTTGTTTCGTCCAAATCCCCCTTTCGTCCCCCTTTACAAAAGGGGGATTGAGGGGGATTTTTCTTATCTTCACTCAGACACTTAGACACTCATACACTCAGACACTTTTTTTCGTCCCTACGCCCTTGTCCCTGGTCCCTCATTCTCTTCCACCGGTCACTAAAAAAGTCCCAGCTCCTTCCCTATTGCCTTGAAGGCCGGCGGGAACTCGGGCTGGAAGTTGAGGAAGAACGTCACGGGGTAGCCTGCGCCCACCTTTTTGCCCGCCTCCTGCAGGCCCGTCAGAAGCTGCGGCAACCCCTTCGCGGGCAGCGAAAAGACCATCTCGTCGTCCTGCGTGAGTGAAAAGACCCGGTCCCCCATGCCGGGAACGGCGACGCGCGGCTTCTGCTCCTTGAACGGTGCAATCAGGTATTCGGCGCATTCGATCTTCCCGCCGAAGTTTCCGACAATCCGTTCCCCTTCCTGGTAGCTCCAGGCCTGGACAAACCGCATGACTTGTGCGGGATTTCCGTAGAGCACGACGATGTCCGGCTCGAAGGTCGCCCTCGCCAGCGGGGCGATGAGCAGGGCTGCATATTCGCTCTTGCCGAGACGGCAGATCGACATGCCCTCCCGCGTACCCGTCTCTTCCGTCCGCGAATAAGCCCCCCCGCAGAAGAGCTTGCCGATGGCGGCGGCCGTGTCATCGGCGGTGCTGAACCCGAAGGCAATGCCGGCCGGCACGCAGACGAGGTCTTCCTTCGCAAGCCCCATGGTCCAGCCGTAGAGCCGGGCCATCGACACGGCCTGGCAGACGGCCACACGCTTGCCGAGCGCAACCGACGGCTGCCTCGTCTTTTCCGGGAACCCCTTTTCCTTCAGGAACTTTACGGCAAGGGGCAAGGTCTTCAGCCTGACGTTATTCCGGATGAACTCCGCCGCTTCCGCGTAATTCTGTCCCGCCATCGTGACCCTCCTTTTCTGGGGAAATTGGGAACTGGGAAATGGGTATCCGCATGGAATCGAGCCGACAGGCTACAGACAACAGCCGACAGCTATCTTTGTATATCGCCTTTTTTGCCTGGCTGAAAGCAATATTTGAAAAAGAAAATCCCCCTCGATCCCCCTTGCGAAAGGGGGAAGAGGGGGACTGTTCAACCGGCTGCAAAAGCCCGTCTTGTGACTAATGAATGAATCCTGCCTTTTTCACTGGTCACGGGTCACTAGTCACTGACCACTGCATTTAAAGCATCTCATAAATCCCCGCCGCGCCCATGCCGCCTCCGATGCACATGGAAACCATGCAGCGCTTGGCCTTGCGGCGCTTGGCTTCGTGGAGGATCTGGGCCGTCAGCTTGGCGCCCGTGGCCCCCAGGGGGTGGCCCAGGGCGATGGCGCCGCCGTTGGGGTTGATGTCGCCCTTCCAGTAACGTTCCTCGATCCCGAGGGAGCGGCATGAAGCGATGGCCTGGGCGGCGAAGGCCTCGTTGATCTCGAACAGATCGATGTCTTCTATCTTGAGGCCGGCCAGCTTCAGGGCCTTCGGGATGGCCACGGCCGGGCCGAAGCCCATCTCCTCGGGCGCGCAGCCCGCCACGGCGAAGACCGTCATCTTGGCCAGGGGTTTGAGGCCCAGTTCCTTCGCCTTCTCCGCCGTCATGATCAGGGCGAATGCGGCCCCGTCGGTCATCTGCGAGGAGTTGCCCGCCGTCACCGACCCCCCCGCCTTGAAGGCGGGCTTGAGCTTCCCGAGGTCGGCGACCGTCGTCGGCCAGCGCACGCCGTCGTCCGCGCTGAAGGTAACCTCTTCACGGATCCGCTTGCCGCTTGCGTCCTTCTTGTACTTCCACGCCTTGATGGGAATGGTCTCATCCTTGAACTTGCCGGCCTTGAGGGCCTCGGTGGCCCTGCGGTTGCTCTCCACGCCCATCTTGTCCTGGTCCTCGCGGGAAACGTTGTACTTGGCGGCGACGTTTTCCGCCGTGATTCCCATGGACACGTAGGTATTGGGCCGGTTTCCCCAGTCGGGGTCGGGCCGGAACTGGCTTCCGCCCATGGGGATGTGGGACATGGTCTCGACGCCTCCGGCAATGATCACGTCGGACCAGCCTGCTTGGATCTTGGCCGCCGCATCGGCGATGGACTGAATCCCCGAGGAGCAGAACCGGTTGATCGTCATGCCCGAGGTCTCGACGGGAAGGCCCGCCCCCAGCGCGATAACTCTTCCGAGATTCATCCCAGTCTCCGCCTCCGGGAAGGCGCAGCCGACGATGAGGTCGTCCACGTCCTTGGGGTCGAGCTGGGGAACCTTTGCCAGGAGCCCCTTCACGACCTGCAGGCCGAACTCGTCGGCCCGGGTGGCTGCAAGGCCCCCTCTTCTATATCGCCCGCCGGGGCTTCTAACCGCTGCAACGATTACGGCTTCTTTCATGATATGCTTCCTCCCTTTTCAGTGCATAAGAAGGTTGTTTCCGGTTAATTCCGCAGGGGTTTCCCTGTAGAAAGCAGCGACATGATACGGTCCTGCGTCTTCTGTTCGCCGCAGAGGCTGAGGAAGGCCTCGCGCTCCAGGTCCAGGAGTTCCTGCTCCGTCACGTAGGTCCCCTCGGCGCAGTCGCCGCCGGAGATGATGTGGCCGAGCTTGCGCGCGATGTGGAAGTCGTAGTCGCTGATGTAGTTGCCGTGCCGCATGTTGTAGAGGACGGCCTCGCAGATGCCGCGGAAGTTTTCGCCCATGACGGGGACAAGCGCCGGCTTGGGCGGCCGGTAGAACTTCGAGAGCCCCAGCACGATCTGCTTGGCGTCGTTGAGCTGCTGGTCGCGGTTGATGCTGATCCCGTCGGTCCTGCGGACGTACCCGAGTTCCTTGGCCTCCTCGGCGCTCGTGGCCACCTTGGCCATCCCGATGTTCTCGAAGACCTTCCCGAAGTAGCCCTGCAGGTTGAGGCCCTGCTCCACGACCCCCATGGGGATGCCCTCGGTGACCCGGACCATGAGCTCCTTGGTTCCGCCGCCGGCGGGGATGACGCCCGCGCCCACTTCGACGAGGCCCATGTAGGTCTCGGCCGCGGGCTGGCACTTGGCGCCGTGCATGGCGATCTCGCAGCCGCCGCCCAGGGTCATGCCTGCAGGGGCCGTGACGACGGGCTTTTCGCAGAACTTCAGGCGCATGTTGGCCTGCTGGAAGTCGTTGATCATCTTCTCCAGGATGTCCCAGTCGCCCTTCTGGATGGCGATGAGCACCTTGAAGATGTTGGCGCCCACGGAGAAGTTGGCGCTCTGGTTGCCGATGACGAGGCCCGTGAAGTCCTTTTCCACGATGTCGCAGCCCAGGAACATCATGTTGATGATGTCCTCGTCGAGAGCGTTCATCTTGGTGTGGAACTCGAGGCAGGCCACTCCGTCGCCGATGTCGATGAGGCTCGATCCCGCGTTCTGCCGGATGATCTTCTTGCGCTCCTTGAGGGCCGGCAGGATGATGATCTTGGGGCTCTCGGCGAGCTTCACGTAGTCCTTCTTCGCGAAATCGTAGTAGTAGGTGCCGTCTTCCTTCTTCGTGTAGAAGGAGGGGAAGCCGCCCTTGAGCATCTCCTCGATCTTCTTGGGCACTTTCCTGCCCAGCTGCTTCATGACCTCGACGGCCTCCTTGACGCCGATGGCGTCCCAGGTCTCGAAGGGGCCCAGCTGGTGGTTGTAGCCCCACTTCATGGCGTTGTCGATCTCCACCACGCTGTCGGCGATCTCGGGGATGCGGTTGGCGGCGTAGATGAAGTTGTTGCAGAGATACTCGCGCGCCAGATCCGCCGCGGCGTCCTTCCCGTTGAAGACCATCCTGACGGTCTTTTCGACGGGGGCCTCGGACTTCTTGGCCGCGCCGACGGACTCGAACTTGGGCTTGTTGGCGGGCACGTAGTCAATGGTCTTCACGTCGATGGCGAGTTTGACCTTCTTGCCCTTGGCGTCCTTGGACTTCTTGTAGAAGCCGCCCCGGGTCTTGTTGCCGAGCCACTTTTTCTGGATCATGGCCTTGACGAAGTCAGGCGGCAGGAAGAGGTCGCGGCTCTCGTCCTTGGGCAGGGCCTCGTAGAGGTTTGTCATGACATGGTAGGCCGTGTCGAGGCCCACGAGGTCGATGGTCCCGAAGATGGCCGAGCGGGGCCGCCCCAGGGGGGCGCTGATGATGGCGTCGATGTCCTCGACCTTCATGTCCTTGGCGAGCATGAGGTTCATGGCGTTGGACATGTCGAAGACGCCGATGCGGTTGGCGATGAAGTTGGGCACGTCCTTGCAGACGACGACACCCTTGCCGAGCACGTCCTCGCAGAAGCGGGTCACGTACTCGATCACTTCCTTCTTCGTCTCCTCGCCGGGGATGAGCTCGACGAGCTTCATGTACCGCGGCGGGTTGAAGAAGTGGATTCCCAGGAACCGCTCCTTCAGGCCCTTTCCCAGGTTCGCCGAGATCTCGCCGATCCGGATGCCCGAGGTGTTGGAGGCCACGATGCAGTGGGGCTTCACGACCTTCTCCACCTTCGCGAAGAGGTCCTGCTTGATTTTCAGGTTCTCGATGACGGCCTCGATGACGAGGTCCACGCCGGCGAGCCACGCGAGGTTGTCCTCGAAGTTGCCGGCCTTGACCATCGCGGCGTTTCGCTTCGTGTAGAAGCTGGCCGGCTTGGCCTTGGTGGCTCCCTCGAGACCCCGCTGGGCGAAGCTGTTGCGCCACGCCGGGCTCTCTTTCGTCAGTCCCTTTGCCTTGTCCGCCTCGGTCAGCTCGGGGGGTACGATGTCGAGGAGCAGGCACTGGATCCCCGCATTGGCCAGCTGGGCGGCGATGTTCGCCCCCATGACCCCCGCGCCTAAAACTGCTGCTTTTTTAATTTGAAACGACATATCATCCTCCTCCAATCTGTCGTCTATTTGGTCTATTTGGTCTTTTTCGTCTGTCCCGTCTAAATCCCCTTCCATCCCCCTTTCATAAGGGGGGAAAGAGGGGAATTTCACTGATCACCGGTCACTGGTCACTTGCCTATGCAGGTCATCTACGGCATCAATCCCGTCTCGGAGATCCTCAGAAGTGAGGGGGGTGACGTCCGGAAAATCATTCTTGCCGAGGGGCGAAAGGGCGAGGATGTGAAAAGGATTCTCGAGCTGGCATCGGCCCGGGGCATCGCGGTGGAGGTGCGCAGGCGGGAGGCCATCGACCGCCAGGCGGGCACGACGGCCCACCAAGGCGTCCTGTGCCTCTGCGGGGAATTTGCCTACGCAGGTCTCGAGGAAATCATCGCAAACCGTCATCCCGCCTTTCCCTCCAGCCTCGTCCTTCTGCTCGACGGGGTCGAGGACCCCCAGAACCTCGGCTCCCTCATCCGCACGGCCCACTGCTTCGGCGCCAACGGGGTCGTCATCCCCCGCGACCGAGCCGCCGGGATCACCCCCGCCGTTGTCAAGGCGTCTGCCGGCGCCTCCGGTCACATCCCGGTGTCCCAGGTCGTAAATCTCACGCAAGCAATTGAATTCTTGAAGGAAAATGGATTCTGGATCTACGGCACCGATGCTGGTGCGCCCTGCGATGCCGGATCGGTCCGTTTCGAAGGCGACATAGGACTCGTCATGGGCAGTGAAGGCAAAGGGATGAGGCCGCTTGTCAAAAAACACTGCGATGTCCTTCTTTCCATTCCCCTTTTCGGCAAGGTCGATTCGCTGAACGTGTCGGTTGCCGCAGGGATCCTGCTTCATGAAATTCGCAGGGGCTCTCTGCCCCGCTGACCGGGGGTGCATCCCGCAGGCCCCGCCTGCAAGGCGGGGCCTGGGCGTACGATCCGGTTTGATTCTTTTCCTGCCAGAAAGCCCCGCCCCGTGGGCGGCGGCTTCACCTCCTTCCTGTTCCACCCCATGGCATCGATTTTGCTTCTCTTTCCAACACACCCTCTTGCCTTTTTTGACAGGGCAGATCGGGATTAAGAAATCCGGGAAAATGCCGATGACAAGAAAGGTGGGGCATGTGCGACATCGCGAATTTTTCGTGACGTCCGGCAAAAGCCTGAAGCACTTGATGAATCGAGGAGAACGATTATGGCAGTTTACGTTTGGGTAGCCCAGGGAAGGGCCGGCGAGGTCAAAAAAGGCGAGACGGAAGCCATCAACGAGGCTGCCGTTCGCACCCAGTTGCGCAGGCAGGGTCTCAAACCGACCCGCGTTAAGGAAAAGCCGAAGGATCTCCTGGAGATGGTCCCTTTCCGCGGCAGCGTCAAAGGGAAGGATGTCGTCATCTTTTCCCGCCAGTTCTCGACGATGATCAGTGCGGGTCTGCCGCTCATCCAGTGCCTCGACATCCTGGCTTCCCAGGAACAGAACAAAGCCTTTGCCCGGGTCATCCGCTCCATCAAGGAGGACATCGAGGGGGGGTCGACTCTCACCGACGCCCTGCGGAAGCACCCGAAGGTTTTTGACGATCTCTTCACCAACATGATCGCCGCAGGAGAGGCCGGTGGTATCCTCGATACGATCCTGAACCGCCTGGCCACGTACCTGGAAAAGTCCATGAAACTGAAACGAAAGGTCAAGGGGGCGATGACCTACCCGGCCGTCGTCCTCGTCGTGTCGCTGGGCGTCATCACCCTGCTGCTCGTCAAGGTCGTACCCGTCTTTCAGAGCATCTTCGCCGGGATGGGGAGGGAACTTCCCTTCCTGACGCAGTTTCTCATCGACCTGAGCAACTTCGTCACGAACAATTCCCTCTATATCGTCGGGGCGCTCATTATTGCCATTGTGGCCCTTGTGCGCTTCTACCAGACCGACAAGGGGCGGTACCTCTTCGACCGCATCATCCTCAAGCCGCCCGTGATCGGGCCGCTCATGAGGAGGGTGGCCATCGCAAAGTTCACGAGGACACTCTCCACCATGATCTCCAGCGGCGTGCCCATCCTCGACGGCCTCGAGATCGTGAGCCGCACCGCCGGCAACAAGATCGTCGAGAAGGCCCTCATGGAGACGCGGAAGAATATCAGCGAAGGAAAGACCATCGCCGAGCCGCTGGCCGCAACGAGCGTCTTTCCTCCCATGGTGGTCCAGATGATCGCCGTCGGCGAGGCGACCGGGTCCCTCGATTCCATGCTCACCAAGATTGCCGACTTCTACGATGACGAGGTGGAGACGGCCGTCAACGCCATGACGTCCATGCTCGAGCCCTTGCTCATGGTCTTCCTGGGCGGGGTCGTAGGCGGCATGATCGTGGCGATGTACCTGCCCATCTTCCAGATCGGCAACATTGTGGGATAAAAACAGGCAACAGGTTCGAGGGAAAAGGCGAAAGGGTATGAAAAAGCCCCTGTCCGGGAATTCCGGGCGGGGGCTTTTCATTGGGCAAAAAAATGGTCGGGATGGCGCGATTCGAACGCGCGACTCCTGCGTCCCGAACGCAGTGCCCTACCAGGCTGGGCCACATCCCGACGTCGCAAAGATATATAATTTGTCTTTAAAAGTCCAACGTTTTTTGCTACTAAGCCTGTAGGGATTGATGAAAACATGCGCCGCCGCAGGGAGAACGAATTGTGATCATTTACGATCTCAAATGTGAAAAAAAACACAAATTCGAGGGCTGGTTCAAGGACCTGGCTGCTTTCGAGCAGCAGAAGGCCGAAAAGCTCATCACCTGTCCCCTGTGCGGCAGCTCGGAAGTGGTCATGATGCCCTCGACCATTGCCGTCATGGGAAAGAGCCGCGAGCTGAAGGAGCGCAAGGCGAACCTGGCGGAGCTCTCGCCGATGAAGATGTTGGAGATGGTTCACGACTTCGTTTCGAAAAACTTCGATGATGTGGGTGAGCGATTCGCCGAGGTGGCCCTGAAGATTCACCGCGGGGAGGAAGACAAGCGCAACATCCGGGGGGTCACGACGGACAAGGAGGAGGAAACGCTTCGCGAAGAGGGCGTGGAGTTTGTGAAGATACCCGTGCCCAAGTTCGACAGTTAAGCAGGATCGAGGCTCGAGGTATTTCTTCCTCGGTCCTCGTTCTGCGGACCTCGAACTTGAAGACATGCAGAAGAGTATTCCACAGCAAGGCCGGTTAGGGCCTTTTAAAGGCGCAATACGTGGGGGTCGGGACCCATCGACCCCTTTTTTCGTAGAGGGGGGACATGAGGGAACTATTCGAGGGGGTGCTCAAGACCATCGGCAACACGCCGCTCGTCGAGATCCGCAAGCTCAACCCCAATCCAAAGGTCAAAATCTACGCGAAGCTCGAGAGCTTCAACCCGGGAGGGTCCGTGAAGGACCGGCCGGCCCTGTACATGATCGAGCGGGCCGAGGAGCGCGGCGAGCTCACGTACGACAGGATCATCCTGGAGGCGACGAGCGGCAACACGGGGATCGGGCTTGCCATGGTGGCCGCCGCCAAGGGTTACCGCCTGTGCCTCACCCTGTCCGAATCGGCCAGCGAGGAGCGCAAGAAGATCCTCAAGGCCCTCGGGGCGGAGTTGCGATTCACGCCTGCCGCCCTCGGGACCGACGGAGCCATCGAGGAAGCCTATTCCCTCATGCGGGAAAACCCCGACAAGTACTTCCTCGTTGACCAGTTCAACAACGAGGACAATAGCGCCGCCCATTATCACGGCACGGCCGTCGAGATCTGGCAGCAGACCGGGGGGAAGGTCACGATGTTCGTTGCCACCCTCGGCACGTCCGGCACGATCATGGGCTGCGCGATGCGCCTCAAGGAGTACAATCCCGACATCCGGATCGTCGGCGTCGAGCCCTACATGGGTCACAAGATCCAGGGCCTCAAGAACATGAAGGAGTCCTACCGCCCGGGGATCTTCGACAAGAGCCGCCTTGACGAAAAAGTAAAAATTCTCGACGAGGATGCCTACGAGATGGCTCGAAGGCTGCTGCGAGAGGAGGGGATCTTCGCCGGGATGAGCTGCGGGGCGGCCATGCACGTGGCCGTCGAAAAGGCGAAGGAGCTCAGCGAGGGACTCATCGTCGTCATCCTTCCCGACAGCGCCGAGCGCTACCTCTCGACGGAGCTCTTTGCCGACAAGGAGAAGTCGACGCTTAGGGTTTATAACGTCCGAACCAGGCAGAAGGACTTCTTCCAGCCCATCCGCGCCGAGGAAGTCCGGATGACGTCCTCCGGCCCCTCGATCCACCTCGTGCCGCACCTGGGGAGCTACCGGCGCTTTGTCGTCTCGGACCTGATCGTCCGGTACCTGGGGTTCAAGGGCTACAAGGTCAAGCACACGACCAACATTATCGATCTCACGGACAAGACGATCGCCGGAGCCGAGCGTGCCGGGCTGGAGCACGGCGAATTCACAAAACGGGCCTTCGGCGAATTCCTCCGGGAGACCGGGACGCTCCGGATCCGCAACGACGTGATCTACCCGAGTGCACAGGAAAACGTCGAAGCCATGCTCGGCCTCGTGGAAAAACTCGTCGCGAAGGGCTACGCCTACGAAAAGCTCCGCTCCGTATACTTCGACATCTCCAAGCTCGAGGACTACGGCAAGCTCTCCAACGTGGATCTCGACAAGGTGAAGTCCGGCAAGACCCTGGATCTCGACGAGTACGAGAAGGACAGCCCCGTCGACTTCACGCTGCTCAAGCGCTCGACGCTCGCGGAGCTCAAAAAAGGGATCTACTACAAGACCCGCTGGGGAAACGTGCGGCCAAGCTGGCACCTGGCCTGTGCGGCCCTGTCCATGAAAACCCTCGGCGACACCTTCGACATCCACGCCAGCGGCTCCGACATCGTCTTCCCGCATTGCGAGAACGTGCTCGCCATCGGGAAGGCCAGCACGGGAAAGCCGCCCGCCAACTACTGGATCAACACGGATCTCGTGATGGTCGAGGGAAAGAAGATGTCGCGTTCGCTGGGCAACATCCTCACGGTGGCGGATCTGGAGAAGCAGGGCTACCGGGGCAGCGAGATCCGCTACTTCCTGCTCTCGTCGCACTACCGGAAGCCGCTGAACTTCTCGCCCGGCGCCATGGAAACGGCGAAAAACACCGTCGAGAAGCTCAACGAGTTCATCCAGCGGCTCATCCACTTCACGACGGGCGCAGGCTGCCCCGACACGGACCAGCTCGTCTACGACCTCCGGCACGGGTTTGCCGAGGCCATGGACGACGACCTGAACATTTCGGCGGCCCTTGCCACCTTGTTCGGCTTCGTCAAGCGTGTGAGCGCGCCGCTTGCCCGCAACGCCTTCAGCGAGAAGGAACGCGACAAGGTCCTCGATGCCCTCCGGTCGATCGACTCGGTGCTGGCCGTCATGGATTTCGAGGAGGAGCGGCTCGGCGACGAGGCGCAGCGCCTGCTCGACCTGCGCAACGAGTACCGGCGGCGTAAGGAGTGGAAAGAGGCCGACGAGATCCGCGACCGGCTGCTTGCCATGGGAGTTGAAATCAAGGATACGCCCGCGGGAACGACGTGGAAAAAGAAATAGAGCCTCAAGCAACAAGCAGCATGCAACAAGGATTGAAAAGGGTAAAGGCCGGGCATGCACCCGGCCTTTTTCTTCGCCCACGTCTGATTTCTTCTATTTCTGCTGCTGTTCTTAACGCCTCCTGCGCGACTACCTAGATGCCATCCTCCTTCTCCTTCAAGGCGATGTAGTCACAATCCGACCCCTCGAATTCCCGCATAACCAATTCAAGCTCTATACAATTACGTATCTGATTATTATACGAAATAGCTATATTGCCTTTCCTGGATAAAGTGATAGTCGTAGCCTGTGTTCCGTGCCACTCATTTTTCCGTCTCGGTTGTGAAGGATGCCTCTCAATTATTCATCCGGCATAATCGAGACAGACTTGAAACGGCGCTATCCGGTCTGCGTCAATGTGAGACTCACACCGGAGAGGTGTCGCGGTTATTCTTGTCAGGGGGTCATTCCAATCGAAAGGAGGTGAAATGAAGAGTTCTTCGATAAAGCAACGATCATGATTTAGTTTCCCATTTCTTCCAATTCATATCTTACCCAATGCATTTCAAAAAGGAGGATTCTTACTATGGCACAAGAACATACCTTCGCAACCCCGGCACCCGCTGGTCTGGGCGCCCTTGCTGTTGCCTGCTTTGGTTTTGGTGCGGTATTTCTTGGCTGGGTGAAGCTGGAAGGCCTTCCCATCCTGTTTGCATGGCTTGTCGGCGGCGGCGTGGTTCAGTACACTGTGGCCATTATAGAATTGAAAGATCATAACATCACCGGCGGTAACGTCTTTTTGTTCTT
>ENA-ORXD01002349-ORXD01002349.1-sediment-metagenome-genome-assembly--contig:-NODE-2349-length-12821-cov-4.045433_pt1 | contig 12821 bp, 14 predicted proteins | sample MGYA00237862_ERZ511471 | MGnify/ENA metagenome assembly ERZ511471 | reverse complement strand
CCCAACCCAGTCAGGCTCATGCTGAGTCCGCCGCGGCCAAGGAAACCGTTCTGCAGCCCAATCAGCTCGAATCGCTTCGTGGCAATCTTGGCGAGGGTGAACGCGTGCTCGTTCGCCTCGGTCCCCGAGTTGCAGAAGAACACCTTGGCGTGGCCCCGATCCATGGGAGCGCGATCGGACAGCATCTTGGCCAGCACCGGCATGGGCACGGTCCGATAGAGCGTGGACATGTGCGTGATTTTCTGCATCTGGTCGGACACCGCCGCCGCCACCCTAGGGTGGGCGTGACCGATGTTGATCACCGAGACGCCGCTGAAGCAGTCGAGGTACTCCTCGCCCTCGATGTCCGTGACGATGGCGCCCTGACCCCGCACGAAGACCTTGTCGTTCCAAGCCTCGACCGACTTCATCAGGTATTTGTCTTGAAGGGCGATAACCTCTTCGGCGCTCAACTGGTCCATGTCCACGACTGTCCCCCTTGGTCGCATAACGCCGTATCTGCACCATCGCAAGGCTGCCATTTCGCGCGTCTCTTGACGATCTTGTCAAGCTGGCCCGAAGGCGTCTGCTTGCCGTGATACAAGTCCCGGGGTTGCTGCGGGCACTCGCCAACGATTGGGTCCCGGGCGAACCATTGTATATTGTATGCGATGTGCGGTATGTTATCCCTCAACCGGTCATGGTACAAGTAGTCTTCGTTCGCGGTACGTTTGAGAAGTGACTGAGGGCTGATGAAATCGACGAGCAAGAAAACCAGGCTGTCACGAACCATGCGCGGTGATCTCGTCTCCATCATGCAAGATGAGATTCTCGGCAAGCGATTCAAGCCGGGAGAGCGCATCACGGAAGAGAGCATCTGCGAAGAACTGGGCGTCAGCAGGACTCCTGTCAGAGAAGCCATGGCGGTACTCGCACAGCGGGGGCTGGTAGTTCAGAAGCCGCATCACGCCACGGTCGTCGCCACGTTCACTCCTCGGGAGATCATCGACCTCCTCCGGATCGAGTCGGCCGTGGAAGGAATGGCCGCCGCGCTGGCCGCGAGCAACCGGACCGAAGAGCAGCTCAAGGCGCTCGAAAGCTTGACCGAATCAGCGCGGTCGACCCTGACCGAGCACTTCGATTCCGATGCGTTCTTCAACTACGACCGGAAGTTCCACTTCACGCTCGTTGAGTGCTGCGGCTCGCCGATGGTTACGCGAATCGTGGAAATCCAGCTCGCCCTCATCTACCTCAGCCGGTACTACACCATCACGGCACCGAACAGGTTCAACCATAGCGTGAAGGAGCACCAGGACATCATCGAATGCCTGCGACGCTCCGATCCAGTCCGCGCCGAGAGCACGGTCCGCAAGCACCTGCAGAGCGTCATCGGCGATTACCAAGCGGCCGTCGACGCAAACGACTGCGCGAAGGAGGAAATCGGTGGCCAGGGATAACCGCGTGAGGCTCGTCGAAACGGATAAGGTCGGGGCAACCGACGGTACCTGGGCCCAAGTGACGAGGAAGGGGAACATAGTCTTCATCTCCGGTCAGGTCGCGCTGGACGAGGCTGGGAACCTCGTCGGCAACGAAGATTTCGAGGCCCAGGCTCGCCAATGCCTCGACAACCTGGTGGACGTGCTCAAGGCGGTCGGCGGGAGCCTGAAGGACCTCATGATGATCACCGTCTTTGTGAGGGACATGGCCCAGCGACCGATCTTTGCCCGAGTCCGCGACGCCTACTTCCGCGCGAATCCGCCGGCCAGCACGATCGTGGAGGTCAAGCGCCTGTTCATGGACGAGGTCCTCCTCGAGGTGAACGGCATCGCCGTACTCGATTAGAGGGGGCATCCGACTTTGAACTATGAAGCAGGCGTCGTCGACGACGCCAACCTCAAGGCAATCCAGACCATCTCGAACGCCAGGGTGAACTGGATCGACGTACTGCCCGCGGCCGAGGCTCTGCCCGTGTTGCGCTCCCAAGTGCTGCTGCACGCCGGCCCGCCGGTCCGGCCCCAGCTCATGTGCCCGGCCATGCGCAACGCCGTGGAGGGCGCCCTCGTGTACGAGGGGTGGGCCCGAGATCTCCCGGAGGCCGCCGACGTGCTCAGGGACGGCGGGATCGGATTCGAGTCCGCCCACGATCACGATGCCCTCGGCGCCATGGCCGGCATCATCTCACCGTCCATGCCGGTGCTCGTGCTCGAGGAGACCACCTCGGGCAACCGCAGCTATGCCACCATCAATGAGGGGCTGGGCAGGACGCTGAGATTCGGTGCCAACGATTCCTCGGTGATCGAGCGGCTGCTCTGGATCCAGAATCGGTTCGCACCCCTCCTTCAGGAGACGGTCGCCGTGAGCGGCCCGATCGACATCACGGGGATCATCTCCCGGGCGGTGCAGCGCGGCGACGAGTGCCACAACCGCAACAAGGCGGCCACCTCGCTGCTGTTCCGCAAGATCGCGCCCTGGATGGTCAGGGCCAGTGGCTCGAAAGACGAGATTTCCGAGGCTCTCTTCTTCATTGACGGGAACGACCACTTCTTCCTGAGCTTCTCCATGGCGGCGACCAAGGCCGTGATGAACGTGGTGCACCGGACACGGGGCGGCTCGCTGGTCAGCTGCATGGCCGCAAACGGTGTTGAGTTTGGGATTAAGGTGGCCGGCTGCGGCGACCGGTGGTTCACGGCCCCGGCCGGGAAGGGGGACGGCCGGTACTTCGAAGGTTTCAGCGCCGCTGACGCCAACCCGGTGATGGGGGACTCCTACATCTCGGAGACCGCCGGCCTTGGTGGGGTGGCGATGGCGGCCGCGCCCGGCATCGTGAGGTTCATCGGGGGCACAGTCGACGAGGCGATCCAGGAGACCCTCGAGATGTACCGGATCACCGTGGCGGAGCACCCCAACTACAAGATACCTGCGCTGGGCTTCCGGGGAACGCCGCTGGGCATCGACGTCCGCGCGGTCCTGCGCACGGGCATCCTTCCGGTCATTAACACCGGCGTCGCCCACCGGGAGCCCGGGATCGGGCAGATCGGGGCAGGTAAATTCCGACCGCCGCGGGAGTGCTTCACCCGGGCGGCCGAGGAGCTGCGCCTGTCATGACACGCACGGGAACGAGTGCCGAGTGGCGTGAGCCGATCGGCATTCACATGAAATCGCCGAAGGGAAGGAGAGCACAACACAATGGCGACGAGAATCATTGACCTTTCGATGGTGACGGAGAGCGATCCCAGTCCGTTGATGAACGTGAAGATCACGAATCTTCCGCACGAGAACGGGGCGAAAGAGGATCAGCGGTGTTACGGCATCGATCCGAAGGACTGGCCGACTCCGGGCAAGGCCTGGGCGGACGACTTCGTGGAAATGACGACGCACGCCGGGACCCACCTGGATTCCCCCTGGCACATGGGACCCGAGTGCGAGGGCAAGCGGGCCAAGACCATCGACGAGTGGCCCCTCGAGTGGTGCTACGGCGACGGGGTGGTAGTCGACATCCGCGACCTGCCCGACGGGTATTCCCTGTCCCCCAAGGAGCTGCAGGACCGGCTGAAGAAGATCGGCTACACCCTGAAGCCGCAGGACATCTTCCTTGCGATGACCGGCAACGACAAGATATTCGGCACACCGGGCTACGCGGACCACGGCGGGCACTTGTCCGCTGATGCCCTCGAGTGGGTCCTCGACCAGGGGATCAAGACCGTGGGCACCGACGCCTGGAGCTTCGACATCGGGTACGCGCACTGGTCAAAGAACTACAAGGAGCACGAGCGGGATCCGAAGTACCTCTGGCCCTGCCACCTGCTGGGACGGAAGAAGGAATACGCCCACTACGAGAAGCTCGCCAACCTCGAGAAGCTGCCGCCGTTCGGGTTCAAGTTCTTCGGCTTCCCGATCAAGTTCTACCATGGCAGCGCCGGCTTCGTGCGGGCGGTCGCCTTCGTAGAAGAGCAGGGAACGTAAGGAGATCACATCGTGCCCATCCGTGACCATCTGTTCCCCACGACCATCCCTGAGACCCTCGAGATGCTCGCAAGGGCCGACGGGAAGGCTCGCCTGATCGCCGGGGGAACGGACCTGGTGGTCGCCATCAGAGGCGGCCACGCCGGTTGCGAAGTCCTGGTCGACACCTGCGGCATCGCCGGGCTCGATCGCATCGAGGTCTCGGGAGATGCCATCCGCCTGGGTGCGGGCGTCACGATGAGCCAGGCGGAGGCGAACCCGGACCTCCGGCGACGTGCGACCGCCCTCGCGGAGGGCGCGTCATGGGTCGGGGGCCCCCAGATCAGAAACCGCGCGACGATCGTCGGCAACGTTGTATCCGCGCAACCGGCAGCCGATACCGCCATTCCGTTGTTCGGCCTGGAGGCTGAGCTGCAGATCGCCTCGCCCGACGGTCGCCGGGCGATTCCGATCGAGCAGGCCTACCTCGGCGTCGGGAAGTCGGCGATCGACCCGTCACGCGAAATGGTGGTCGCGATTCACCTGCGCCCGCACGGGGATGGGGAGACCTCGGTCTACATGCGCATGATGAAGCGCCGGGCCCTCACCCTTCCGGTGCTGAGCTGCGCCGTGCGGGTGGCGGCGAGCGGGGGAAGGTTCACCGCGGTGCGCATCGCACTCGGCCCCGTCGCGGCCACGCCACTGCGGGCGCGAGAGGCAGAGGAGTACCTGCGAGGTCGGGAGATCTCCGCTGCCAGCGTCGCCCGGGCCGCCGAGATCGCCCGCCATGCCTCCTCGCCGCGGAGCTCCGCCCTGCGCGGAGGCGCCGAGTACCGGAAGGACATGGTGTCCGTGCTCGTGAGGGACGCTCTCTGGCGCGGGCTGCAGCGGCTGGACGAGAAGGTGGTGACGGCGTGAAGGCAATCAGGATCAGGCTGAACGGGGTTTGGAGGACAGGCAACGCCGCCCCGGGGCAGACGCTGCTCGATTTCCTCAGGAACGAGCTGCACAGTACAGAGGTCAAGCACGGATGCGGCCGGGGGGACTGCGGGGCATGCTCCATCATGTTGAACGGACAGCTCGTGGATTCCTGCCTGGTGCTCGCGCTCCAGGCGGACGAGGCGGAGGTTCTGACGGCCGCCGGCCTGGGAACCCAGGAGCATCCCGACCTTATCCAGAAGGCATTCGTCGACAACGGCGCCATCCAGTGTGGATTCTGCACGCCCGGCATGGTCATCGCGACGAAGGCGCTTCTGGACGCGGTGCCGGCTCCGAGCGAGGAGCAGATCTCTCGGGGGCTCTCGGGTAACCTATGCCGGTGCACGGGCTATCGGAAGATCGTGGCGGCCGTGCAGGACGCCGCGAGAGAACGGTCGAACGGCCCCTCGATGTGGGAGGCATGAGCATGGTCGCGCAGCGTCCGGCAGACATCCTGATCCGCGACGGCATCGTAGTCACCCTGGACGACGCCGGCACCGTGTTCGAGAACGGGGCGGTCGCCATCCGCGACGGGGTCATCGTGGAGGCGGGGGAATCCCGGTCGATCCAGGCTGGCTACGAGGCGAAGCAGGTGCTCGATGCACGGGGGATGGTGGTCATGCCCGGCCTCGTGAACCTCCATTTCCACTCGGACAACTTTTCCCGGGGCGTGGGCGAGCACCTCGGCCTGGAGCAGTGGCTGGACACGATCTACTACCCCATGCTGGCAGCGATGAGCCCGCAGGACGTCTACAAAGCCGGCATGCTCGCCTACGCCGAGGCGATCAAGAGCGGGACGACCTGCGTCAACGACATGTACCTCAAGCTCACCGCCCTCGCCGATGCGGCCGGGAAGATCGGCATTCGCGCGGTGCTCTCGAGCGAGGGCGCCGATCTGATCGAGGGGCAGGAGAGCCTGGAGGACAACGAGCTCGCGCTGCTCGAGCGCAACAACTCGGCCGGCGGCCGCATCACCTTCCGGTTCGGCGTCGAGTGGATCCCCGTCTGCTCCCCCGCCTACATTCTGAAGTGCCGGCAGCTTGCCGACCGGCACGGCGTGGGCATCCACCTGCACCTCAGCGAGTCGAAGGCAGAGGTGGAGATGTCGCGCAAGGCCCACGGGAAGACGCCCGTGGAGCTCGTCCACGAACTGGGCCTGCTCGGTCCCGACGTCGTGGCAGCGCACTGCGTCTGGCTCACGGACAGCGAGATCGAGATCCTGCGCACGACGGGAACTCACATCGCTCACTGTCCCGTCTCCAACGCGAAGTTGGGGAACGGGATCGCCCGGGTCATGGATTTCTTGAAGGCAGGAATCAACGTGGGGCTGGGCACCGACGACGCGCCGTGCAACAACAACAATGACATGTTCGAGGTGATGAAGTACGCCTCCCTCTTCCAGAAGGCGGTGCACACGGATGCCAGCCTTCTCTCCTCCGGCACGATACTGGCGATGGCGACCCGGGGGGGATCCAGAGCCCTCGGGTTGGATGGCGCCATCGGCTCGCTGGAGAAGGGGAAACGGGCCGATGTCATCCTCGTGAACCTACGGGTGCCGTCCCTGACTCCCGTGTTCACCGGAGCAAACTTCAACGCCCTCGCCCACCTCGTGTTCGCCGCTCACGGAGAGAACGTCGACACGTCGATCATCGACGGCCGCATCGTCATGCGGGGGCGCGAGCTTCTGACGGCGGACGAGGGCCAAATCATCGCTGAGGCAACGGAGGCGGCGACCCGGGTGATACGGGCGAGGAAATGACCAGGCACAACGGCGGGAGCATTTTCATGGGAACCCAGTCTGGTACGCGAACAGGTCGGCTGCTCGACGTCGACCTGACACGGCGGACGACCACTATTCGAGGGGTCCCCGAGGCCCTCCAGAGGACGTTCGTCGGAGGCCGGGGCCTCGCTACCGCGCTCTATGGCCAGCTCCAGCCCTCCGGCGTCGATCCTCTGAGTCCGGAGAACGTGATGGTCATCGGCGCCGGCCCGGTGACCGGCACGCTGACCCCGGGGGCAAGCAAGCACATCGTGGTGACGCGCTCGCCCCTGACGGGAGCTTGGTTGGACACCTACTCCAGCGGGAGGATAGGGCCCGAGCTGGTGGCGGCCGGCATGTGTGCGATCGTGGTGCGGGGAAGGGTCGATCGGCCGAGCGTCCTGGTGATCAACGATCTCGACATGAAGCTCGAAGACGCCGGCGGGCTCTGGGGCCGGGATGCCTTCGACGCCGAAACTGCTCTGCGCGAGAAGTTCGGCGACGAGTACGCCTACCTCGTCATCGGCCCGGCCGGCGAGCACCTCGTCCGCTATGCATCGGTCAACAGCGCCTATTTCCGTCAGCACGGGCGCGGTGGCTTGGGAGCGGTGTTCGGTTCGAAGAACCTGAAGGCCATTCTGGTCCGCGGCTCGGGGGCGGCGCCCTGTCACGACCTGCCCCGCATGGTCGAGCTGATGCGGAAGGCGGTAGCGAGCGCCAGGGTCAACGAGTGGAACCAGGAGAACATGAAGTTCGGCACGCCGGGGACGATGAACGTCACGAACGAGGCCGGCATGCTTCCAACCCGCAACTTCACGCGCGGCACGTTCGATGAGGGGCTCGGAAAGATGGACGGCCCGGGCGTGTACGCCGCCGCCCTGGGCACCCGCGCGTGCTTCGGGTGCATCACCCCGTGTTCTAAGGTGGTCAAGACGGGGGAGCAGACCCTCGAAGGGCCGGAGTACGAGACCGTAGCAATGCTCGGCTCGAACCTGATGCTGCCGGGGCTGCCGAACCTCGTCGATCTCAACCTGGCGTGCGACCGGCTGGGGCTGGACACGATTTCCACCGGCGCTGTGCTGGGGTTTGTCATGGAAGCCGTCGAGCGGGGGATGATACGCCCCGGGGACCTCGGAGGCCTCAACCCGCGCTTCGGTCATGAGGAGTTCACGAGGGAGCTGATCGAGAAGATCGCCGTACGTGAGGGGATCGGCGACCTGCTGGCCGAGGGGCTCAAGCGCGTCGCCGAACGCGTGGGAAAAGGCGCCGAGGCCTTGGCCATGCACTGCAAGGGCATGGAGCTGCCCGGCTACGATCCACGGGCCGCCTACGGCTGCGCCCTCACCTTCGCCGTCAACCCCCGGGGCGCCTGCCATCGCCGAGCGTGGCCGCCCCTGGAACTGTGGTCGGGCGAGGACCCCTACACGGTGGACGGAAAGGCCGCGATGATCAAAGCCATCTACGACGACCAGATCGTCAAGCACCTCCTGCTGGTGTGCGACTTCCCTGCGTCCGCGATCCCGTTGACCATGGACGACTATGCCGACTACCTCGACGCGGTCACCGGTTGGGGCATGGACGCCAGCGCACTGCTCACCGCCGCGGAGCGCACGGAGACGCTGATCCGGCTGATCAACAACCGAGAAGGCTTCAGCCGGCAGGACGACTCGCTGCCGGACCGAATCATCAAAGAACCCCTGCCGGACGGACCGAACAAGGGAAAGATCATCGGGCAGGAGGCGTTCGATCGAATGATCTCCCAGTACTACTCCCTCCGCGGCTGGGACGAGGAGGGCAGGCCGACCGCCGCCACCATGGAACGGCTCGGCATAATCCAGCGGGACGGTGGCATGCTGGTGGACTTCAACGACCAGAGCCTCGCCGTGACCGGCGATGTCCTATAGAGAGGGCAGGGTGCGGTTATGACGCGTCTTCGGGTGTCGAAAAAAGCCTGCGTCGGGTGCCGGATGTGCGAGCTGACCTGCTCGGCCCAGCGCGCCGGCGAGGTCAACTACAAGCGTGCACGCATCCGGGTCCAGGAGGCCTACCCGATGCCTGCCGCCCCCTCGTTCTGCCGGCACTGCCCTAAACCGGCCTGCGTTGCGGCTTGCGAGAACGGGAGCCTGGCCGTCGCTGCTGACGGCAAGGTGCGCGTGAGCGAAGGGACCTGCACGAAGTGCCTGGCCTGCGTGGAGGCGTGCCCGTTCGGATCCATCTTCGTGGATGTGGTCACGGGCTATCCGTTGCTGTGCGATTCATGCGGCGAGTGCGTCGATTTCTGCCCGACCGAAGCGCTCAGCCTGCGATGATCGACGTCGTGTTCTCGGCCCCCCTGGCGGCCGTCACGAGCCGCACGAGCTGCACCTGCGACGACGTGCCGACGGTCGGCGGATTGATCGACGCCCTGGAGAGGAGTTTTCCGGGCATGAGATCGGCGGTGCTCGAAGACCGAGGCGACTTGAAGCCGCACCTGAACGTCTTCGTCAACAAGCGCAGCATCAAGCTCCTCCACGGGCTGGACACCCGGCTGAACTCCGGCGACGCCGTGTTCTTCGGCATGGCGATCGCCGGGGGATAGCGGCTGGCGGCGGTCGCGGCAGCGGCTAACGTGTCCTATCCCCGAGTCATAGCGACACCTCGGGGGCATTGATTTAGAGAAGAGGGGTGGCACATCCTGCGCTTCTCACCTAGCGAGTCGAAGCAAGCGTCGAGAGTGTCGGCACGAACGGTCCTTTCGGGGCGAAAGGCATCGGTGAACCCGGCCTTTTGCCTACCGCCCCGGCGATCGCCAACGCGATCTACGACGCCATCGGCGTGCGTCTCCACGAGCTGCCCATGACCCGCGAGCAGGTGCTCAAGGCGTTGAAGGAGAGGCAGGAATCGACCGCCCGTTAGACCTCATCGCGGGAGCGAGTCTCAGCGACGCGCTCGGCTGCGGGCGCGGCGAGGTCGTGGCCTTCGTGGGCGGGGGCGGCAAGTCGGCCGCCCTCGCCCACCTGGCCGCGGAGCGAGTCGCGAGACGCGAGCGCGTCGTGGTCGCGACCACGACGCACATGCGCCGGCGCGAGCTGGAGGACGTGGGGTCTCTGTCCCTTCACACCGACCCGGCGGTACTGCTGCGTCGCCTGAAGGACACCGTCGCCGACGGGCGGATAGGCGCTGTGGGATCGAGGTCGGACCGAGCCGGCAAGATCGTCGGCGTGCCACCCGCCGCCATCGACGTGCTGTGGCGCGGCGACGCGGCCGACTGCGTGCTCGTGGAGGCGGACGGCAGTCGCGGGCGCTCGCTCAAGGCTTTCGGACCTCGGGAACCCCAGGTGCCGTCGGTCACTACCACGATCGTGCTGGTCGTCGGGGCCGACGTGCTGGGGAAGCCGCTGCGCGAGGAGCACGTGCAGCGGGCGGCGTCCTTGGCCGCCCGGATCGGCGTTCCTCTGGGCTCCGCCATGACGCCGGTGCTCGTCGCCGCGGCTCTGAGGGACCAGTCGTCGCGGCTGCGGCTCGGCTGGCCGGCAGCGCGCCTGGTCGTCCTCGTCAACAAGGTCGAGGGTGACGCCGTCCATGCTGCCGCCGCGGCAACAGCGGCCCTACTGCGAGCGCCGCTCGCTGACGCCGCCGTGCCGGCGCCCCGCGTGGCACGCGGCGGTGACGCCCCGGCGACCGCCGTGCCGGAGCGAATCGTCCTCGCGAGTCTGCGGGCGCGACGCTTCGCGTGGTCGACACCCGGAGCGGCCGCGTGAGTGCGCCTGCGCCTGCGGAGCAGGGCCCCGTCGTCGCCGTGGTCGTCCTAGCGGCGGGACGCGGGTCGCGCATGGGCTCGCAGAAACTGCTCTTGCCGCTTGCCGGGCGGCCGCTGGTGCAGTGGAGCGTCGACGCCGCCCTGGCATCCCGCGCTCAGGAGACGGTGGTGGTGGTCGGGCACGAAGCGGCGGCGGTCACGGCCGCCGTGGGCGACAGGCCCGTCCGCATCCTGGTCAACGAGGCGTTCGAGGCCGGCATGAGCACCTCGCTGAAGGCGGGGATTGCGGCGGTACGAGGCCGCTGCGAGGCGATCGTCGTCCTGCTCGCCGATCAGCCGTTCGTCAGCGCCGGCCTGATCGACCTGCTAATCGAGAGGTATTCGGCGACCGGCGCGCCGATCGTGCGGCCCGAGGTCGAGGGACGGCAGACGCACCCCGTGCTGCTCGACGCGGTACTCTTCCCCGAGCTCCTGCTGGAGGAGGGCGACGTCGGCGGTCGCGCCGTGGTCGCCCGGCATCTCGATGAGGTATGCCTGGTGACGCTGGACGACGCTCGCTTGACGGCGGACATCGACACCCCCCAAGAGTACGAGGCGGCAAAGGAGTGCCGATGAACGCTGCTGACCTCTACGAGAAGATGGCGCGACTCACTCGCGAGGGCGAGACGTTCGTCGCCGCGACGATCGTCGGCACCGAGGGTTCGACGCCGCGGCAGGTGGGCGCCAGGATGCTGGTGGTGAAGGGCGGGGAGACCGTCGACACGATCGGCGGCGGCCCGCTCGAGCGCCAGATCGTGAGCGACGCCATGGCCTGTATGGCCGACGGCACGTCGCGCATCGCGCAGTACGGGTTGCGCGAGGAGGGCGAGCGGGCGCTGGGCGCTCTCTGCGGCGGCGAGGCGACCGTCTTCCTCGAGGTGCACGCGCCGGAGCACACCCTGCTGATCGTCGGCGCCGGTCACGTCGGACAGGCGCTCGCACGTGCCGCCGAGCCGCTCGGGTACCGGATCGTGGTCCTCGATCCGCGTGAGGACCTGCTGACCCGCGAGCGCTTCCCCGCCGTGCACGAGCTGGTCTGCGGTGATGCCGCGCAGGTGGCGGCCGTGGCCTCCGTCGATGCATCCACGCATGTCGTTCTCGTGAGCCACAGCCACGTGCAGGACAAAGAGGCCCTGCGCGCCGTCGTCGCGTCGGAGGCGGCCTCGATCGGCATGATGGGCAGCACGAGGAAGGTGCAGAGGATCTTCCGCGAGCTGAGAGACGAGGGGGTGCCCGACGCGGCGCTGGCCCGCGCCCGCGCCCCCATCGGCCTCGACATCGGTGCCGAGACGCCCGCCGAGCTGGCGCTCAGCATCCTGGCGGAGATCGTCGCCGACCGGCGCGGGAGGCCCGGCGGGCACATGGAGCGTTTCGGCGAGGCGGCGAGCGGCGAAGCGGGCGGCACGTCGTGACGGACCGCCGCGAAGGCCGCCCCCCGCCGCTCGCGCTCGTGAAGGGAGCCGGCGACCTCGCGACCGGCGTGGCGTTGCGCCTGCGCCGGGCGGGCTTCGCCGTCGTCATGACCGAGCAGGAGCGGCCCACGGTCGTGCGCCACACCGTGGCGTTCGCCGAGGCGGTCTATGAGGACAGAACGACCGTCGAGGGTGTGACCGCCGTCCGCGCCGACGACGTGTCCCAGGTCGAGCGCCTGCTCGCCCGGGGTGTCGTGCCTGTCCTCCTCGACCCCGAGGCGCGCTCGGTCGCGGCCCTGCGACCGGCTCTGCTCGTAGACGCGATCATGGCGAAGCGCAACCTCGGCACGAGCATCGACGACGCACCGGCCGTCGTCGCGCTCGGCCCGGGCTTCACCGCCGGACGCGACGCCCACGCCGTCGTCGAGACGAAACGCGGCCACACGCTGGGTCGCGTGATCGCCAAGGGCGCCGCGGCCGCGGACACCGGTGTCCCCGGGGAGATCAGCGGCGTCGGGGAGGAACGCCTCGTACGGTCCCCGGCCGCCGGTGTGTTCGAGGCCCGGCGACGGATCGGCGACCGTGTCGCGGCCGGCGACGTCGTCGGCCGCGTGGGCGAGTCGCCGGTGCCGGCCAGGACCGCGGGCGTGCTGCGCGGCCTGCTGCGCTCCGGTCTCGAGGTGCGCGAGGGCATGAAGTTGGGCGACGTCGACCCTCGCGGCCTGCCCGCGCACTGCGCGCTGGTCTCCGACAAGGCGCTGGCCGTCGCCGGCGGCGTGCTCGAGGCCGCCTGCGCGCTGCTCGGCCTTATAGCGCCCGCGCAGGGATCTCCACCGATCATCGCGGCCGAGGACGGCCGCGCCGCACCGTCCACCGAGACCACCGGCGGCCCGAGACCTGCGTTCCGCAGCTGATCACCCCTCTGGCCCACGTCTGAACGCAAAAGCCCTGCTCAGAGGGTTTTGGCCTGGTC
>ENA-ORXD01002348-ORXD01002348.1-sediment-metagenome-genome-assembly--contig:-NODE-2348-length-12821-cov-4.518519_pt1 | contig 12821 bp, 13 predicted proteins | sample MGYA00237862_ERZ511471 | MGnify/ENA metagenome assembly ERZ511471 | reverse complement strand
TCTTCGTACTTTTCGCACGCCTGGATGTTCTGCAGCCAGAAGAAGAACTTGGTGTGGTCCGGGTTTGCCGGGTCTATTTCATCCACCCGGTTCCTGACCCACTCGTTGAACTTGTCCTTCATCTGCTGTTCTTTATATTGCTTGGTCTCCCCGTCCACCAGTTCGTCGTATTCCGGGGTGCGCTGGACCGCCTGCAGGTCGAAAAAGTCCTTGATTGCTTCCGGTTTGGCCGGGTCGATGCCGTCTACCGTAGCCCGGGTCCAGGCGTTGAATTTGGCGCCCAGCTCGCCCTTGAGTTTGCCCGCCTCATCTGCCGAAACCGAACCGTCTCCCTCCGCCGCCTCGATTTCCTGCGCCGACCCCAGAATGCCGGCCAGCGAGGCAGGCAGCAGCGGGTTGATGGCGGCAATAGAAGCCGAAAGGGTTGTATAGGCCGGGGAAGGCGCGGTGGTGGTAGGCGCGGGAGCGGTGGTTGCAGGTGTAGTCGTAGTGACCGGGATGGTGGTGGTTGTAGCGGGTGACGTAGTAGTTGCCGGTGAGGTGGTGGTGGTTGTGGGAGTGGTAGGCGGAGCTGTGGTAGTTGGCGCGGTGGTAGTAGTGGTGGTGGTTGCCTTGCCGCCCGTACAGCCCGGCACCATCAACCCCAAAACCAGGATAACCGCCAGAAGCAGGACAAACGCGCTTCGCATCTCGCTTCCTCCTTGCACCCGGTCCCTCCGCTCAACGCACGTCTATAATAATCCCGCCGCCGGTGGAATTCAATTAGTTTTTACCAATAATTTTTTGCATCACCACGCCGACGTTATCGTGCACCACCATTCATTTGTTATCGCGAGAGTTGCCAACGGCAAATCATGGCGACCTCTTACAATTACTACCTTTATATAATCCTTGACAGGTGATACCAATATTGATACCATTATTACGGATGAGTTCCATCGAAAACATATACCAGCAAATGCTGGGGAACCCAGCCAATATACAGTTTAGCGACTTGTGTAAAATATGCAGTTATTATTTTGGAGAGCCGCGCCAAAAGGGAGATCACCGGATTTACAAAACCCCCTGGAAGGGAGACCCGAGAATAAATATCCAGAACGATAGCGGCAAAGCCAAAGCATACCAGGTAAGGCAAGTGGTTAAGGCTATCGAAAGGCTTGGAGAAGTCAACAATGGCTGATATTAACGAAGAAAAGGATTTGTACACCTACCGGGTTACATGGTCTGCCGAAGATAAGGAATATGTTGGGCTGTGTGCCGAATTCCCCAGCCTCAGCTGGCTTGCCAGGAGTCCGGAGGAAGCATTTCAGGGCATAAGACAGGTTGTGGCTGACGTTATTGACGATTTGAGGACCAGCGGCGAGGATATTCCCCAACCGCTCGCTACACGCCAGTATTCAGGCGTATTCACCGTCCGGGTTCCGCCTTATGTGCATAAAAGCATCGCGCTCAAAGCGGCGGAAGCCAATGTAAGCTTGAACCGGTTTGTCAGTTCTGTTTTGGCGGCGCAATAACGGTTCGGGCGGTCATCGCGAGAGTTGCCGTTAGCAACTCGTGGCGATCTCACACAACTGGTGGTCTCATACAACTGGCCAACCAACCTGGCAACGACAAATCGAGTAAAAGAAAAGGGCTTGCCGTGTGGCAAGCCCTTTTCGAAACTGCTTAAACAGCCCTTACCAGGTGATTGAATCGTACAATTCACCGTCAAGCTCATACACAACCCCGTCTTTGATTACGCTGTCGACCACGAAAGTAAAAACAAGCCCGGCAGGGTTCTTGTAGCTGGCTGAAGTAAACACAATACTACCGCCGGAACCGGCAACCCCGGAAACAGCACTGTAGGCCGGCAATTCCCAGTGGCCCTCCACTGCAGCTCCGGGTACGTCGACCGTCACCGTCGCAATCGCCCAGCCGAACAGGTTCTTGCCGGCTGTCCGGGAGGCTTTGTCCATGCTGATGCTCACGTTTGCCGTCGGGTTGACCGGGGCTTCGGTTACTTCAAGAGTGGCTGAACCGGAAAAGCCTTCGTAGCCGGCGGTAATGGTGGTAAAACCAACTGCTACCCCGGTTGCCAGCCCGGCAGCATCGATGGTGGCAGCAGCGGAATTGCTGCTGGACCAAGCTGCCTGCGAAGTGAGGTCGGCTGTCGAACCGTCGTTATATGTACCGGTTGCCGTAAACTGCTGGGCTGCCCCTACCGCAACCGAAGCGGAAGTGGGCGCAACCTCAATGGACGCCAGCACTTTCGGCGTGGTCGGCTCGACGGCTATGCCCAGCCCGTCGATGATGTAGCCAGCCTTGCAGACGATCGAATAACTGGTCGAACCGGCAAACACCAGCCCCACGAACTGGCCGTCTTTGGCCACCGCGGAGCCGGAATCGCCGGAACCCGAGAAAGGCTGGTAGATGATGATCTGGTCCACGAAGCGGGCAACCTTGCCGCCGCCGTAGTCCACCGTGGTCGAAGCGTTGTTCAGGTACACGGTGCTGGTGGTAACGCCGGTGGTCCTGCCGGATTTAGTCACCGTATCACCCGGAATTACGGTAGTCGTTCCGGAAATGGTGAAGTTGCCGCTTTCCCCGAACTGCTCGCCAGGGGATGCGGCAATACCACTGTCTATAGTGGCAATAGCTGCGTCCGCCTTGTTCTGTGCCTTGCGGGAAAAGGTAATAGGGATGTAATCATAGAGCGCCCCTACTTTGTCTAAAACCAATGTCCCACCGTCATAGGCCCCCGGCTGGATAACCGGAGTGCCGGCAGGCAGGAAATTGTTGTTCAAATCCAACGCCAATACATGCGCGTTGGAAAGAATCACGTTGTCGTAGGTCACCATGCCGAGAGTCCCGGCCCAGCTTTGCCCGGCAACATATGCCGAAACGCTGACGCCGCCCACCAGCGGATCCACCGGGTCCAGCCTGGCAGGGCTGACTGCATATTCGGCAGCCGGTGCTTCCGCCACGGCCGCAGCGGCACTGCGGGCCTTGAACGCCCCGGTTACCACGTTTCTGACCGGGAAGCCTTCGAACACCGCCGGCACCCGGTCTTCAGCCCCTTCGTTTTCCAGCAGAACCACGATTTCACCCGTCTGTTCCAGGTGGGCTATGCCGGCAATGCCCGGAAAGCCGATGAGCTTCTCTTCGAGAACCTGCCTGGCCTTTTCCAGGGGCATTTTGCCGTTTTCGGAGTCACCGCCGGCAAAAGCCAGGCTGGAGGTGCCCAGCAAAAGAATGGTAATGAGTAAACCGGTAAAAACCAACCTGAGCCAATTTCTGTTCATCCTGCTGCCCCCTTCGGTTACTCTTCTAGAGTACCAGCGTATGTCATATAACCCGGTTTTTCGGGTTATTGCCGCCTGAATTATTATATACCCGTTTTCGTCTGTTTAATATATGCCGGCGGGGAAAATTTGAGGGGCCATTATTAATTACAGCCTTGTAATCTCCCAACCTATTGACATGCGCCTGAAAGGGAATACAATAAAAATACTGCCCGGCAAAGCTGCTTATGAATAATAACTCTTATTTATACATATTTAAGCTTAAAGGGGGTGCCATATGCATGCAACCATCCAGAAGCCGATAGAGGAGATCATTGGATATCTGAAACCCGGCGAGAAGGTATTCGTTATAGGCTGCGACAACTGCGCCGCCAAATGCCGTTCCGGCGGTATCCCGGAGACGGAAGAAATGGCAAAGCGCCTGCAGCAAAGGGGCGTGAACGTGGTCGGCTGGTGCGTGCCTCAGCCGAAAGGCGTATCGCTGTGCAAGCTGGCCAACACCAGGAAAGTCCTCCAGGAAGAATACGGCAGGCAGGTGGCAGAGGCTGATTCCTACCTGGTTCTTTCCTGCGGGCAGGGCTTTCACACCGTGATGGATGCCACCGAAGGCGGCATGGTCCACCCGGGTTGCGATACCATCTTCGGCGGCGAAACCGTCAGCGATAATTTCATCACCGAATATTGTTCATTGTGCGGTGAATGCATCGTCGAATACACCGGCGGCCTGTGCCCGGTAACGCTGTGTGCCAAAAGCCTGCTCAACGGCCCCTGCGGCGGCGCCCGGGACGGCAAGTGCGAAGTCGACCGCAACCGGGACTGCGGCTGGCAGCTTATCTACGACCGCCTCAAAGAGCTCGGCCGCCTGGACGACCTGTATGCCTACCGCGCCCCCAAGAACAATTCCAGGTGGAGCCGCCCCCGCTCGCTCACCATCGGGGAAAACGAGGCCACCTTCATTTCCCTGTCCGGCTCGCATACCGTCCGGAGCAGTGATTGAAACCAGCTACCGGTAATAAAATGCAGGGAGGCACCAGTTTATGAGCCAGCTCAAAGAAAAACTCGCCAGGGGGCAGTTCGTAGTAACCGGTGAGGTAGGCCCGCCCAAAGGGGTTGACCTCTCGTCCTGCCTGGCCGAGGCGGATTCCCTCGGCAGCTCGGTAACCGCCATCAACGTCACCGACCTGCAGAGCGCCGTGCTGAGGGTCGGCTCCATGGCGGTTTCGGCCAAGCTGGTGGCAAGGGGCATGGAACCTATCTTCCAGCTTTCCTGCCGGGATAGAAACCGGCTGGCGCTCCAGTCCGACCTGCTGAGCGCCTGGGTCTTCGGGGTGGAGAACGTGCTGTGCATCACCGGGGACCATCCCATCCTTGGCGACCATGCCGAAGCCAAGCTGGTTTACGACCTGGATTCGGTTCAATTTCTCAAGGCGGCGGGCATGCTCAACCAGGGCACGGACCTGGCAGGCCACAGCCTGGAAAGCAGCCCGGATTTCTTTCTGGGGGCAGTGGTAACGCCGATGGCAGAGCCCGTGGAGCCGCAGATAATCAAGATGCAGAAAAAGATCGACGCCGGAGCGCGGTTCTTCCAGACCCAGGCGGTTTACGAACCGGAAAGGTTCGAGCAGTTCATGGGTCGGGTTGCCGGGTTCGGCGTTCCGGTGATAGCCGGCATGGTGCTGCTCAAGAGCGCCGCCATGGCAAAGTACATGAATTCAAACGTAGCCGGCATCCGCGTGCCGGATAGCATAATCGAGGAACTGGAAAATACCTGCAAGACCGACCGCAAGCGCAAAACCATCGAAATAACCGCACGCATCATCCGCCGCATCAAGCCTTTCTGCCAGGGGGTGCACCTGATGCCGATGGGCTGGGGCGAGTGCGTGCCGGAAATAATAAAACAGGCGGGCCTTAGCCAGGTTTAGCTTGCCAACCGGGGGTCAACGCGAGACTTATGCGAGTAAGTCGTGGCGATCTCATACAACTCAAGGATCTCGCGTCTCCACTCAACTCGGCTGATCTTACAATCCAGCCACTTCCTTTTCTCTGCCTGCTTCGGGAATTGGCTTCAGCTTCAGGTTGATTTCCAGTTCGGCATTAAGCGCATCGGCCACTTTTCTAATGGTCGAAAGTGACGGCAGGCGGGAACCACTTTCAAGTCTGGCGATGCTTTCCTGTTTGGTGTTGAGAAGCGCTGCAAGCTGTTCCTGCGTCAATCCTCTTTCAAGCCTTAAACGTATCAGGGTTGACGCAAGCTTATATTCAGGTTCAAGGGATTCATATTCTTCCCGGAAACCAGGTTCGGTCAACAACTTTTTCTTATGTTCCTTCCAGTTCATGACATCCTCCTGGATATGTAATCTAACTTTCTATATTCCACAAGCCGGATCTATTATAACAATATAGTTATATTAAATCAATGGCGCAATCGCCATCAGGCACAACCATAGATATGTCATCGCGAGGAGGGCTTCAGCCCGACGTGGCGGCCTCGGAGGCCGCCGCCTTCCCGGGAACTGCCGTATTCAGCCGGCAATTATATGTAAGCCTAATACCCCGGCCGGATGGTCTGCACCGGCGCCTTTCCCAGGTTGGCGGCACGTTCAATTACAATCATGATGCCCTGCTCGGTGACCCCGCGGCACGTACCGACTACTTCCACGATGTCGTTGGTTTCATAGGTTTCGGTCAAGGTCTGGATAACAACTACCGGCACAGGTGCTGCTCCCGCGGTGGTCGTAACAGGCATGCTGGCCAGTGATATATAAAGGCAATCCTCGCCGTTGGCAGGTATGCACTGGTCGACCACGGCCCGGGTAATCCATATTTTCTCACCCTCGTATTTTTCAGCCGCCGCGTTCGGGTCATTTCTGTAATCGGCCCGAATCTGCACGGCGCTGACCGATATGGGCGGTGTTTCCAGATCTGAGAAGTAGGTAAAAACAGGCACGAATGCTGCCTGGTTGCCGCAGGCACAAACAGAAAAGCAGGCACAAGCGATAATAACCAGAGCTGCAAACGAGCGCAATCCAAAACTTGAAGCATTCATTGAATTGTCCTTATGTATTACTCTCTACCCGCGGATTGATACCGCCTTTCCGGTACCGGAGCCACACCAGAAAACCGGCCAGCAGTATCAGCAGAATTCCCGGAATGCCGACTACGGTTAGAAACACCCATGCAGCCTGTGGCTCGTATTCACTTTGAAAGGCAAAGAAATCGTGTATTGCCAGGATCAGCAGTACTGCACCCGCAATCCCCATCACAATTTCGTACCATTTGACGCGGGCGCCTTTCCTGCAAGCGTAATATCCGAGCGCCAGCAACACTGCGCCGATTAACAACCCGGCCGCAAACCACATTCTGCTTCTCCTTAATCCCAGCCGAACGTCGGCAGGTCCATATCCCAGATTTTCTCCGGGTCGGCTTTTATGCCATACCCGAGGAAGTCATCCACTTTTCTGAAAAACCGGTTGAACACCGGTGTGGTGCTGATGGTGGCGCGCATCAGGTCGTGATAGATTGCCTTGCGGTTTCCCTTGGAAAGGGGGCAGACGCCGAAACAAACCGAGCAGTGCTCCACCATGCCGCCGCTGATCATGTAAGCGTTGCATAAAGGCTCGTTGCGCCGCCATATCTTTACGCCGGGGCTCTGAAAGGAGCCCTTTACTTCCCATGACGGCTCGGTATCATGGGGTATGGCCTGAACCGGGCAGGCATCGGCGCATTTCTTGCAAACGCGGCAAAAGTCCATCACTCCGAAATGCACCGGTTTGCCGGGTGGAAGCGGCAAATCCGTAATCACCTTGAAAACCCTCTGGCGCAAACCGTATTCCGGTGTTACCAGGTGCATGACCCGGGAGGTTTCCCCCAGGCCGGCCATTACGCCCAAACCCACCGCCGTACCCAGGGCGTTGTAATTCGAGGCTTCGCCCAGGCCCATGTAGCCCAGGGAACGCAGGAAGTTCTGAAGCTGGCCCTGTATAACGTTTTTCAGCTGGTAAGCGATGTTGGTCGGCGCCAGGCCGACGTGGCCGGGGGTATAGCGCATCAGAATATCGCTCATGCGTATGGTGTACACGATTACCCAGCGGGCCCGGTAAGGTATAAAGCGTTCGGAGTCGGTTTCCAGGGGGCGGTTCATTTTGGAGAATACCAGCCGTTTGCCCTGGGTAAAAGCCGGGAAGAAATGGGGGGTATCGTAGGAGTATATCAGCTTTTCGGTTGTCTGGCTCTCCAGTTCGACAAAACCAACCTGCGCCGCTCCGTGCAGTTTTAGAAAGGCGCGTATCATGCGGGCGTTTTCTTCCGGTTTCCCCTCCCACCTGGGTACCCCCAGTTCTTCGGGAGTCTGGGAAGTCTGCGGCCCGATAAAGCTGACCGGAGCCCAGTTGGCGCTGTCATGCAGAGCCTGGTCCCGCAGGGTGTAGCCCGGTTTTTTTTCCTGGATGAACTTGACCCGGTTCTCCGCACTCTTCTGCATCAGCTTGTCGTAGTTGTCCGGGCCCCAGGAGTTCCTCAAACCTGCATACCACATTACCAGGTGTTCATCGAACCGCTGGATGGTCTTCCAGTCGATTTCGACGCTGGGTTTTTCGGCCTCGCGCACATAACCCGGCCGCTTGAGTTCCGACATGGGTGAAGCCATGAGTTCATCGAGATCGTGGAAATCAGTTCCCAGGGCTGCCGGAATACCCATCGCCCCGGTTAAGCCTGCGGTTCCAAGGCCCAGCGCCTTTAAAAAGTCACGGCGGCTCATGGTTGAATGGTATTTACCCAACGTTACACTCCCTTGTTCCGGTTATGCATATCTACGCTCCCGGTCAACTCGCCTTGAGTATCAGGATGCCGGCCTTCTCCGCCTCCATCCAGGGTTTGTTTATGCCGATCCATATGGCCAGCCATTCAGTCTGGTTGCGGTTGTGATATACCAGCCAGCTGTTCAGCCTGTAAAGCATATCTCCGGGTACGTACATATTGAGCTTGTCAGCATAGCGCCACAGCAGCAGGTCCGGCTGTTCGGTTCCATAACTTGTTTCATCGCTCCAGCCGCCGGCTTCCAGTTCGTCAATATAAAAACGGTTAATGTCATCCATGCTGTACTTGTCGCTGGCCAGGCAATAGCACCACTCCACCTGTGACCAGGGCTCGTCACCGGCAAGTTCGGTCCACGTGCGCGACATGATTACTTCAGCGGTTGGATAAAGCGGGATGTCACCCAGAACGCTTTCGTTCCGGGTTCCGGCACAGCCCGGTGAGATGTTTATCGAAGCAACAATCAGCAGGAACAGGAGGGTAAACCTGACAAACTCTTTCATAATGCTCCCCCTGGAAGAATAAATGCCGGTGGTTACCACTTTTGCCAACTGCTGCTGAAAGGAGCTATTCTGCAATAAAGTGGATAATATTAGAGTATCGAAGCCTGTGCTGTCAATATTGCGAATCGTTCTTAATTCAGGTATAAACCCGGAACAAACTCTGTGGAGTCCGCCGTCAGCCCGACGTGGCGATCTCCGAGACTGCCACGCCCGCTCCACGGGGTTCGCAGACACGAAATAGAAGGTCGCCCCGAGCTTTGGCTGAATGGCGCTGATAAAATATTATCTTTCTACTAACTACGAAAGAATGCATTAATTGATGTATAATACAGGTAATGGATAAGAAGAAACGGATTCTCGTTGTTGATGATGAAGCAGCTATACTCAGGATTGTCGGCACCGGCCTGCGGGTCTTTGGCTATGATGTTATTACCTCCAGCAGTGGAGAAGAAGCTCTCAAGCTGGTTGAAAGCGAAAAGCCGGATTTAATGCTTCTGGATGTGCTCATGCCCGGGATGAGCGGTTTCGAAACGCTTAAAATCCTGCGCTCCAAGTCTGATTTGCCTGTCGTAGTATTCAGTGCCAGAAGTTCGTCCAGGGAAGAAGCCTTGAAGCTGGGAGCCAATGACTTCATCGCCAAACCGTTTATCCCCGAACACATGGCAAAGAGGATTTCCCTGGTCCTGCAATCCGCTGCCTCTTAGTACAACCCTCATGACTCCGGCTGGCTGTCCGGGCTTCCCTGCTCGTTTTTTGGAAGACTGAAGTAGAAAGTTGAGCCTTTGCCCGGCTCTGATTCCACCCAGATGCGGCCATGGTGTGCTTCAACAAGCCGGCGGCAAACTATAAGGCCCAATCCGAGCCCCTGAATTCCCTGTTGTTCCGGCTTCTCCAATCGCTGGAACGGCTGAAAGAGGCGGGATTGGTCTTCAGGTGAAATGCCGGGCCCCTCATCACTCACGCCTACAGTCAGGGAGCCAGCATCCTGTTTGAAAAAAATGCTTATCTTTCCACCCCGTGGAGAATATTTAACGGCATTTTCGATCAGGTTGTGCAGTATCAGTTCCACTCGGACCTTGTCGGCCAGAACCGGCGGCAGATATTCCGGAGCCTCGACGACAAATTGATGCAACGGTGATTTGTTCTTTACCTGTTCTATTATGTTTGTTATCAACTCCTGCATATCGGTTGGCTCAACGGTCAATAGAAGTCTGTTCGACTGGTAGCGTGAGAGCTCGAGCAGATTATCCAGGATGTCAGCCAGCGATTCTGCGCCCACGGCGGCGTCCTTTAACAGCGAAGTTCGTTCCTCCGGCAGCAGTCCTTCAAACATGGCGGTATGAATAGCCCCGGTAATGACAGTCAAAGGGGTCCGCAGTTCGTGTGAGACCATGCCAATAAACTCGTCTTTAATTTGGTCTGCCTTTTTACGATCGGTGATATTCGACAGGTTCGTGCGGATACTCTCCTTTTTTCCTACTGAACGTGCCCCGACGCTTTCCAACTGGGCATAAAACATAGAGCCGTCTGCTTTGTGCATCCTGATTTCACACTTCTGCCGGGCGCCGGTTTCAAGTACACGGTTGACGTGGAGAAAAAACGCTTCCTGAGAATCAGCCGCAATAAACTGGCACAAGTTAGAATGGAGCAATTTGTCTTTTTCAAGGTCAAGGAGAGCGGCGGCGGTAAGATTGGTTTCAAGGATGGAGCCATCCGTTTGCAGGGTAAGGTAGCCTACCGGGGCATAATCGTACAAATCCAGGTAATTGTCCTTTGCCTTTTGGATTTCTTCCCGGGACTGGCGGAGTTCTGCGGCTTGTGCCTCGAGCTCGGCCTGATGCAGTTCCAACTCCTCCACCAGTTTCCGGATCTTTTCTTCAGCTTTCTTTCGTTTGGTAATATCCCGGTTGGAGGAACGGCGCCCCAGGAACCTGCCTTCGGCATCGATAATGGGCTGGCACACGTGACCCATCCAGCGTTCCTGTCCGTCACGCCCGATAATCCGGAACTCAAGCTCAACTATCTCTTCATCATTTGCATCCTGCTGCATATGCAGTTCAACCCTGGCATGGTCTTCCGGGTGTACGATTCTTAGATAAAGGCCGAAATCATTCATGAACTCAGTGTCGGCGTATCCGGTGAGGCGCAGGCAAGAAGGCGACATGTAGATGAACCGGTCCTCGGGACTGCGCCAGTATTCCCAGTCATATGTAAACTCCGAGACTATCCTGAATTTCTCCTCGCTTTGTTTGAGCGCTTCTTCCGCCTTCCTCCTCACTTGCATCTCTATCTCCAGGTCTGCCTTGGAGGCGGTAACGGCCTTCAAATTGGAGGTCATCCGGTTGAAGGTGCGGCAAAGATCGGTGATTTCATCGCTGCCCGCCTCTTCGATTCTGTAGTCGAGGTTGCCGGAGCCGATGATGGCGGCTCCTTCGCTCAGATTGGCCAGGGACGACGTAATACCCCGTCTTGTACTTCGCAGGACGATGGTAAGCGGTACGCTGGCAAGCCCCACAACCAGCAAAATGAGTACGACGGTTTTTATTTCGGTTGCCCTGGTGCTGTCATCCAGCAAGCTGCGCAGAAGGGCGGCGCTGGAATCCGCCTCGTATGACCTCAGCAGCAGCAAACCGGTCAGCCGTTCTCCCGCACCCGTCGTGTCGCCGCTTTCATAGGCAGAAATTAATTGTATAAACAGCTCTTCCATGGTCTGATTATTCAGGCGGACCCTGTCGAGAAGCTGCTGCTGTTCCGAGTTCAAGAGCTGGGTATTTTCTACCAGCCCTGTCAGGTACTCGTGCTCGGCAAAGAACTGCTGTTTCGGCCTTTCTTCATGGTAAAGGGTGTAGGAAAAGACAAAATGGTTGAGTTCGGTGATGCTGCTCCTGATTTGCCGGACCATGGCGCCAGCTTCCTGCGTTCTGGTCATTTCATGGTAGGAAAACACCAGCGCCACCAAAATGACAAGGGCCATGAATACGGGGATGTATACACCCAGCTCCAACCTGGTGCTGATTTTCATAGCATAATCCTATTTTCCTGAAATCCTGACGCTTTCGGGCTTGACCGATTTCAAGCCGTCGGCATAGATATAATCCAGGAAATTGGGGACCGTTTTCCCGGCAGTCAGGTTATTGCCTATCATCCAGCGTGCTTCATCCTCCATTGCCAGTATCAATGACTGTTCGAGCGAGAGCGAAAACTGATTCTGGGTCCATACCGTTTCCATATACTCCGAATCTAAACCCAGTTCCTTTTGTACGATGGCTTTTGCTTCGTCAGGGTTGAGCAGGGCATAATCCTCAGCCTGGGCTATAGACTTAAGGAAATTGACGGCCAGTTCAGGATGATTGTTTACCCACTCGCTTGTGGAAAGCATCAGCCCGTGCATGAACTGGCCGCTCTGGGCGGGCCAGAAAAAGCCGTTGGTGCCCAGCTGTTCCCTGGCGGCATCCGCCTCCGGCTGTGCAGTTACCACTACATCGACATCCCCCTCCACCACGGCGTTAATCCATTGCGCCGGTGTTTTAAGGTCGATGAGGTCAATATCATTCATTGTCATGCCGTTCAATTCAAGGAACCTGCCGAGATAGAATTCGGCTATAGTTCCCCTCGCTACCCCGATCGTTTTTCCCCTCAGGTCCGCAGGCAGGTTAATCTCCCGGTCTTTGCGCCCAATTAAATATATGAATTCACCCTTGTTGGCATTGCACAAGATAACCATTGATTCATGCTGGAACGCCATTCTGACCACCGGGAATTCGCTCATTCCCACCGTAATATCCGCTTCGCCGTTGAGCACTCCGCTCAGTGAAGCCGCCCCGGTATCGTACTTGCGCAGGGTGATATCGATGCCGTTATCGCTGAAGAACTGCCGGTTCAGGGCAACCCAGAAAAGGGCAGTCGATTCAAAAGGCGAATAGGCAACGACTACCGGTGTATTTTCAGAGGGAACGCCTTCCTGGCAGGACCAGGAGCCAAGGAGCATGGCGAGAACGCCGGCAACAGTAAGAATGCGTGCAGCCAGCCCGGGCATGCCCTTCCGTGAACTTTCTGCAGATACGGTCCTTGCCTTGTTCAGTTTTTGCCACCTTTCTTTGCCGCGAGCAGGTTTTCCTCCCCCGGCACCACAATCACCCGTATGTCATCGCGAGGAGGGCTTCAGCCCGACGTGGCGATCTCACACAAACCGGCAATCTAAAAACCGGTTTTACTGAAACCTCTG
>ENA-ORXD01002344-ORXD01002344.1-sediment-metagenome-genome-assembly--contig:-NODE-2344-length-12833-cov-3.221151_pt1 | contig 12833 bp, 12 predicted proteins | sample MGYA00237862_ERZ511471 | MGnify/ENA metagenome assembly ERZ511471 | reverse complement strand
GAACGCAACCATTTTTGCCCATACTGCCAGGTCAGCGGCGGAGATTGCGAGCTGCAAAACGCTGCTTATGATGAGGGCATGACCCACTGGCCGCTGCAACCCAACTGGAAACCCTACCCAGTGGATGCCTCGCACCCCTTCATTATCCTGGAGCACAATCGCTGCATCCTGTGCAGGCGCTGCGTGCGTGCTTGCGGGGAGCTGGTGGGCAATTTCACGCTGGGTTTTGAGGAGCGCGGCGCAGAAAGCGCTCTGGTTGCCGATTTGGGAGTGCCATTGGGCGAATCCTCCTGCATCGGCTGCGGCACTTGCGTGCAGGTTTGCCCGACCGGCGCTTTGATCGATCGCTGGAGCGCATATCAAGGCAAAGAAATTGAGGTAGAGACCACCAAAACAATCTGCCAGGGCTGCAGCGTGGGCTGCGGCATCGATGTGTTGACGCGCGATAACCGCCTGGTACGCATCGAAGGAGACTGGGAAGCAGCGGTAAATCGAGGCGTGCTATGTGAAATCGGGCGCTTCCATCCAATGGTTGAGGAGCGTGAACGCTTGCTAACGCCGATGATCCGCAAAGATGGCGCGTTAAAAGCCGCCACCTTGGAAGATGCAATCAAAGAAATTGCCACACAGATGAAATCTGCCAAAGGCAAAGCTGCCGCAGTCGCTTCCACACGCTTATCGCTGGAAGCAATGGACGCCTTCAAGCAGATTTGCCAAGCGGCCAGTATCGAAAAGATCTTCAGCACTGAAGAGAGTCTGCCCACTTCCGCATTGATGAATGCGGCAGAAAAACTCGGAAAACCGTTTGAAAATACTCTGGATGAGATAAAGGATGCAGATTGTTTCATCACTTTGGGCGAGGATTTAACGAAAGATCATCAAGTCATCAGCTTCTTCATTAAGCGAAAACTCCCTGGAGGAGCAAAACTGATCCAGATCGGCAAAGCCGATAGCGGTTTTGAAAAATTCGCAAACTTGAGCTTAACAGTCACGGAAGGCAAGGAATCAGAATTCCTGGCTGATCTGAAGAACTTGCAGGCAAGCACTGGAGATGCAGGCAAAGTTGCTGAAAAATATGGCCTAAAAGGCGAGGATGTAGCGGATGCAGTGAAATTCCACAAAGCCGCCCACAAGACAGCCCTGGTGCTTGGCAGCCGTTTCAGCTTCAAGGATCCTAACAGCGCATATGCTGCCGCAGTTGACTTCATCCAGTCCATCAAAGGCGTTTTCCTTTCCACCAAAGGCAATGCCAACAGCCTGGCTGCCGCCAAATTGGGCATGGATCAGGACTTTGATTTCAACAATGCTGAATTGGTCATAGTGGCTGCTGCAGATGAAAAATTCAGCCAGCAGTTTATGAAAAAAATTGAAAAAGTCGCTCATCTGGTAGTCTTTAGCAGTTATGTATCACCACTGACAGCTTCGGCACAAGTTGTGCTGCCCGTGATGGATTGGCTGGAACAGAGCGGTACTTTCCTCAATATTGATGGCCGCCTGCTTTCTGCCAAGGCAGCTCTTAAAGCAGCGGATGGCGTGCTTTCCAATTCGGATGCATTTGATCAATTGGCAAAAGAGCTGGATGTCAAGCTGACGGCCAAGTGGCAGGATGCTATCAAGAATCGTTCAACGATCATCATGAATTAGTTTAGGCAAATGGAGAATAATATGGCAAAACCCAAGGTTGCAAGTGACTGGCTAGCCGGATGCGCTGGCTGCCATATGTCCTTGCTGGATATAGATGAGCGCATTGTGCAATTGATTGAATTGGTTGACCTGCGCGCCACACCCATCACAGATCTGAAAGAGCCAGATAAAGAAGGCGTCACTGTTGGCATTCTTGAAGGCGGCATCAACAACACATTCAACGAGCATGTTGCCAAGCAAATGCGGCAGCGCTGCAAGATTCTGGTGGCTTTGGGAGACTGCGCAGTTTTCGGTGGGGTACCGGCCATGCGGAATTTTTTCACCCTCGAAGAGACGCTGAAACGAGCTTACATCGAGACCCCCAGTACCGATTCCAGCGGCAAGATCCCCTCTTCACCAGAGCTGGGAGTACCCACAAGAGTGCGCGCAATCCACGAAGTTGTACCCGTTGATGTTTTCATTCCAGGCTGCCCGCCGGATGCGGATATCATTTTCTTTGCGCTGAGCGAACTGGCACAAGGCCGCATTCCTAAGTTGGAAGACAAGAACTTAATGTGGAATTAGAGGTAAATATGGTTGCCCAAAAAATTACAATTGAACCCGTGACCAGAATTGAAGGTCACGCCAAGGTTACTATCCACTTAAAAGAAAATGGAGAGGTAGAGCATGCCTATTTCCATGTGAATGAATTCCGTGGATTCGAAAAGTTCTGCGAAGGCCGCATGATTTTCGAAATGCCATCCATTACTCCCCGCATCTGCGGCATTTGCCCGGTCAGCCACCATCTTGCCTCAGCGAAAGCGGGGGATATCGTGATGGGCTGCCCTCCGCCGCGCACAGCATCGCTGCTGCGTGAATTGATGCACATGGGACAGATCATCCAAAGCCATGGCATGCACTTCTTTGAACTAGCCGGGCCAGACCTGATCCTCGGTTTTGACGCGGATCCTGCGGTCCGCAATGTGGTTGGATTGATCCAAGCGGATGCGAACCTGGCATTAAAAGCAGTTGCACTGCGCAAATTCGGTCAGGAGATCATCCGCATGGTTGGAGGACGACGCATCCATCCAACTTTCGCCCTCCCCGGGGGCGTCAACAAATCACTGACTACCGCAGACAGAGACGCAATGCTGTCTGAGATCGATGAAATGATTGCCATCACCCAAACAGGTTTAAAGATCTTCAAAGACTGGGCGGCAGCCAACCAGGAAGACATCAACAAATTCGCCGTTTTCTCATCCGGTTACATGGGTTTGGTCACACCCGAGAACAGTCTGGAGCTCTACCAAGGCGACATTCGCCTGGTCGGTTCGGATGGCAAGCAATTGGAAAAATATGATTCGAATGATTACCTGGATGTCATTGCAGAACATGTGGAAGACTGGTCATATTTGAAATTCCCCTATTATAAAAAAATGGGATATCCTGCCGGTGTCTACCGGGTTGGTCCATTGGGTCGGCTGAACGCAGTTGATCAGATCGATACACCCTTGGCAAATCAGGAATTCAAAGAATATCGCGAGATGAACGCCTGGAAACCCATTGAAAATACACTGCATTTCCATTACGCCCGCCTGATCGAAATTTTGTTCGCTGTTGAGAGGGTAAGAGTGTTATTGGACGATCCAGATATTTTAGGAAAGGATATTCTCAATACACGCCATCACTTCAAAGGAGAAGGCGTGGGTGTTATCGAAGCGCCTCGCGGTACTCTGCTGCATCATTACATCGTCAATGAAAACGGGCAAGTGGAAAAAGTAAATCTGATCGTATCCACCGGACACAACAACTGGGCGATGAGCGAAGCGGTTGATTCGGTTGCGAAAACGTATATCAAAGGACCGGAAATCAAGGAAGGATTGCTCAACCGGGTTGAAGCTGCCATCCGTGCCCACGATCCCTGCCTTTCCTGCTCCACCCATGCTATCGGGCAGATGCCTTTGGTGCTTGATATCAAGGATACCAGCGGCAACATTGTTAAAACCTTGCGTCGGGATGCCTAACTCATTAACATCAAGAGGTACAAGTGCCGTCGCAATCGACGGCACTTTTTAATCGAAAATGAAACGGAAGATACTCATTGGTTATGGAAATCCTGATCGGGGTGATGACGGGGTTGCATGGCATCTGTTGATGAAAGTGCTTGCGACTTTCGGTTTCACTCAGGAAGACCTTTTCAGAGATGAGATCATATCCGCAAATGAGGGTTTGGATCTCTGGTTCAACTTCCAGCTTCTGCCAGAGATTGCAGAGCTCATCGCGGAATACGACATTGCCCTTTTCATTGACGCGCATACAGGCGAAATCAAGGAGGAAATCAGCTATAACCCAATTGTGCCTGTATTTCAAAATTCTCCCTTTACCCACCATTTCACGCCGGCTTCTTGTTTGGCATTAGCAGAGTCGATCACAGGCCATTACCCGCAAGCCTGGCTGCTTTCTGTGCGAGGATATAGTTTTGAGTTTGCACGCGAATTATCCACCCGCACCCTGCGACTGGCCGAAAAAGCATTTGAAAAAATCCGCACGGATTTCTTAGAATAATTATCATTTTTATAGTATTTTTATCTTAATAGTATAATATTCGCCATGCATGAGTACACCATTACCGAATCCCTACTAAAGACCGCCAGCGATTATGCCAGCAGGAACGCAGCCAAACGAGTGCTGTGCTTGAATCTGGTCATTGGAGAATTATCCGGTATCATTGACGAGAGTGTTCAATTCTATTGGGACATGATCAGCGAGGATTCTATATGCGAACACGCGAAATTAATTTTCGAGAAAATGCCAGCCAAGTTCCGCTGCTTGGATTGTCAGTTGGAATTTGAAATGGATGGCGAGTTAAACCCCTGCCCTGCTTGTCAGAGCATTAATATCAAAGTAGTGACCGGTGATGAGTTCCTGTTAAAAAGCATAGAAATTGAGAAATGAGCGCAACATGAAAACTGAAAAAGTACAGATCATTGAAAAAATCCTCAGTGCGAATGACCAAATCGCTTCGGAAAACCAGCAATATTTTGACGAGCGCAAAATCCTGGCGATCAATATTATGGCATCTCCGGGCGCGGGCAAAACCAGCCTGATCCTGCGCACGATTGAAGGATTATCTTCAGATTTTAAAATCTCTGTGATCGAGGGGGACACCGCTCCCGTGACAATCGACTCAGATAAAATCCATGCACGCGGTATTCCGGTTGCCCAGATTAATACTGGTGGTGACTGTCACCTGGATGCATTGATGGTGCGCAAGGGAATGCAAGTGCTTGACCTAGACGATTGCGATTTGGTTATCATTGAAAATGTCGGCAACCTGGTATGCCCAGCCGGTTTTCAATTGGGCTCGCACAAGAATGTGGTCATTGCCAGCATCCCTGAAGGTGATGATAAACCCTATAAGTATCCCAACATCTACCGCGGCATTCAATGCCTAGTTCTGAATAAGACTGACCTGCTGCCTTATGTGGATTTTGATCTGGAATATTTTAAAAAAGGGATCCAGATGCTCAATCCGGGAGTAAAAATCATTCCTCTCTCGAGCAAAAGCGGCGATGGATTGGATGGTTGGCTTGACTGGCTAAGTACTGAAATTAAGAACAAGCATGTCGAAAAATGAGCTGATCGCTCGGGCAATTCACATCAATGGAATCGTACAAGGCGTTGGATTCCGTCCCTTCATCTTCACTCTGGCTCATAAACACCATATCACCGGTTGGGTCAGGAACTCCAGCGCGGGTGTGGATATAACGGCTAATGGAAAGCCGCCTGATATTCAAACCTTTATTATGGATATCCAAGACCAAGCTCCCCCCTTAGCCCAAATAGACCAAATCGATATCCGTGAGATTGAATCAAATGGTTATCTGGATTTCCGCATTCTGGAAAGCGAAGTGAATGCGGGCGGTTTCATTCCCATCTCGCCAGATATCAGCACCTGCCCAGACTGCCTGCGAGAGCTTTTCGATCCAACAGACCGCCGCTATCGTTATCCTTTTATCAATTGCACCAATTGCGGACCTCGATTCTCAATTATTAAAGATATTCCTTATGACCGGCATCTGACCAGCATGGAAGCCTTTCAAATGTGCAGTGACTGTCAAAAGGAGTATGAAAATCCCTTTGACCGGCGTTTCCACGCCCAACCGATCGCTTGCCCGCAATGCGGACCGCAGATCTGGTTTGAAAGCATGGATACGACCGTTGCTATCAAAGGAGAAGACGCGCTTAGATCAGCTCGAGAATATCTGAAACTAGGCAAAATCGTAGCCGTCAAGGGGCTAGGCGGATTTCACCTGGCTTGCGATGCCACCAATCCGCAAGCCATCCGTACATTGCGCTCCCGCAAGCAGCGTTCACAAAAATCTTTTGCGGTCATGCTGAATGATGCAGGGATTGCTGAAACCCATTGCCTGGTAAGTAATGAAGAAAAAATGCTGCTGACATCGAAGGAGAAACCCATCGTTATCCTGCAAAGAAGACCTGACTGCAGCCTGCCGTTGGAGATTGCCCCAGGAGTCAATACATTAGGCGTCATGCTGCCATACACGCCCTTGCATGCACTTCTTCTGGAAGCAGAACCTGGATTTCCAGAAGTGCTGATCATGACCAGCGGCAACATCAGCGAAGAGCCGATTGTGTTCAGCAATTCTTCAGCGAAAGCTGAATTGGCTCATATTGCAGATGGTTTTCTGATGCATGATCGCGAGATCTGTATGCGTGTGGATGATTCGGTCACCGCAGAAAATGAAGGAAAACCTTATTTATTCCGCCGCTCACGCGGTTATGCCCCCAATCCCATCTTGATCGATCAGCCGCTGCAAGAAATCTTGGCAGTGGGCGCAGAATTAAAGAACACCTTCTGCCTTACTAAAGGAACTTACGCATTTCTCAGTCACCACATTGGCGATCTGGAAAATCAAGAGACAATTGAAGCATTTGAAAATTGCATACCACACTATGAACATATCTTTAAAGTAAAACCAACCTGCATTGCGCGCGATCTGCATCCAGATTATCTGTCTTCACGCTATGCCAGCACCAGAGCCAAGGCAGAAAATCTTTCTTTATTGATGGTGCAACACCATCATGCCCACCTGGCGGCCTGCCTGGCGGATAATCATTGGATGGAAGATCAAGCGGTTATCGGCATTATTTTCGATGGGACTGGATTGGGAAGCGATGGGAACATTTGGGGCGGTGAGTTCTTGCTGGGTGATTACCGTGGTTTTGAAAGATTGAAGTATCTGGAATATTACCCGCTACCTGGCGGCGATGCTGCGGTAAGACGTCCTAAACGGCTGGCAGCAGGATATTTATATCAAGCTGGAATAGCATGGGATGATAGTCTGCCACCCATTCAAGCCCTGAGCGAGCAGGAACGCCAAGTGCTTCCCGAGCAACTTAATAAGCGAATCAACTGCCCGCTCACTTCTAGCATGGGCAGATTGTTTGACGCAGTAGCCAGCCTAACGGGCGTATGTCAAGAAAACCACTACGAAGCCCAAGCGGCTATTGAATTTGAAAATAGGCTTGACCAACAGGAAAGCGGGCATTACACTTTTACCATTAACCAAGCTACTATCAGTCCTCAACCCCTCCTTCAAGAAATCGTCTCAGATATTAATAAGCGAATTCCAACCAGGATTATTTCCGCCCGCTTTCACCATGCAATTGTTGAAATGATCGTAAAAGTTAGCCAAGAGATCAGGCAATCGAGTGGCTGTTCAACAGTTGCGCTCTCTGGAGGTGTCTGGCAAAACCTCTATCTGCTGAAAAAGTCCGTTCAAGCTCTGAATCAAGCCGGATTCCGGGTGTTATGCCATCATCAGGTACCAGCCAATGATGGCGGTGTTGCGCTGGGGCAAGCCATGATCGCCAATCGGCAATTATTATTTGGAAAGTGAGGATGGAAAAATGTGCCTTGGTATACCAGGAAAGATCATTCAAATCTATGATCAAGAAAAAACGCGCATGGGGAAAGTAGATTTCAATGGAGTGGAATTGGAAGTATGTCTAGAAGCTACTCCGGAAGCTGAATTAGGCGATTATGTCATCGTGCACGCAGGTTTCGCAATCAGCACGCTTAGCGAAAGCGAAGCCCAAGAAACATTGAGTATATTAGAAGAGCTCGATCGCATTCAACGGGAAGAAATTCAGGAAGAGTGATCTAACCTTGTTGGAAAAATTTCGCAATAAAGATCAGGTAATCAAAATCCTGACTGAGATAAGAAAGATCACCACACAGCCCTGGAAGATCATGGAGATCTGCGGTGGTCAGACCCATGCCATCATGCAATACGGATTGCATGAACTGCTGCCAGCGGAAATCGAACTTATCCACGGGCCAGGCTGTCCTGTTTGCGTTACCTCACTGGAACTGGTTGACAAAGCAGTAGCAATCGCATCCATGGAGAATGTGATCTTCACTTCTTATGGTGATATGCTACGCGTTCCAGGATCCAACCAAGACCTGTTTTTTGTAAAAGCCAGCGGTGGGGACGTGCGGGTTGTGTACTCCTCGCTGGAAGCTCTGCGCATTGCGGAAAGGAATCCTGACAAAGAGGTCGTTTTTTTCGGAATTGGATTCGAGACTACCGCACCCGCCAACGCCATCAGCGTCATCAAAGCCCAAGAACGAGGGATCAAAAATTATTCCATGCTGGTCTCACACGTTTTAGTACCTCCCGCCATACATGCCATTCTGGGATCACCCAGCAATCGAGTACAGGGTTTCTTGGCTGCCGGCCACGTGTGCGCGATCATGGGTTATGAGGAGTATGAACCGATTGCTCACAAATATCAGGTGCCTATGGCTGTGACCGGTTTTGAGCCGCTTGACCTAGCTCTGGGAATCATGGAAACGGTTAAAATGCTCGAAAATGATGAGGTGAGAGTGGTGAATGCGTATTCACGCGCAGTAACCCGACAGGGTAACCTGGTAGCGCAAAAGATTATTCAGAAAGCCTTTGAAATTTGTGATCGCCAGTGGCGCGGAATTGGGATTATTCCCAGCAGCGGTTGGAAATTGAAACCGGAATTTCTGGAATTCGATGCGGAAAGGCGCTTTGATGTACGTGACATCCAAACCCGCGAATCAGAAATCTGTATTTCCGGTTTGATCTTGCAGGGGTTGAAAAAACCCACTGATTGCCCGGCTTTCGGCAAAACCTGCACACCACAAAATCCTTTGGGTGCTACGATGGTATCATCCGAAGGCGCTTGTTCAGCCTATTACCGCTATGCGAGGGATTAGATTTTGAAAGAACCTCTACCTCCAAATTTTAACCAGATATATTGCCCCATACCGCTGCCTCATAAAGACAAGGTCGTGCTAAGCCATGGCAGTGGCGGCAGGATGACCAAAGAATTGATAGATTCCATTTTCCATCAGCATTTTAGCAATCCAATGCTTGACAAACAGAATGATTTCGCGGATTTCATGATGGAAATCAAAGCCCGCCTTGTCATCTCAACTGACGCGCACATCGTCAGCCCGCTTTTCTTTCCCGGAGGAGACATTGGGCGGTTGGCGGTGGCAGGCAGCGTGAATGACGTGGCAATGTCCGGTGGTCAGCCAAAATTCCTCACTGCGACATTTATTCTAGAAGAAGGATTCGACCTGAAAGACCTGGAAAAGATCGCGTTCTCCATGGCAGAAACCGCCCTGGAAGCAGGGGTAAAGATCATCGCAGCAGATACAAAAGTGGCGGAAAAGGGGAAAGCAGATCAGATCTTTATTTCCACAACCGGGATCGGGATTGCTGATCCAGATCGCATCATAGGCGGGGAATGCGCCCAGCCTGGTGACACACTCATCATCTCTGGCTGCATTGGCGATCATGGCATCGCCATCCTGGCAGCCCGCAATCAGCTAGGATTTCGCACGACCATCCAATCAGATGTCGCTCCCCTCAATCATCTCATTCAAGCGGTTTTAGAAGCAGCACCTAATGTTCACGTTCTGCGTGACCCTACCCGCGGCGGGTTGGCAACGACCCTCAATGAGATCGCTGCCCAAAGCAAGGTCAACCTGCTTTTGGAAGAAGATAGGATACCGATCAAAAAAGAAGTGCAAGCCGCCTGCGAATTATTAGGGTTTGATCCCCTATACGTCGCCAATGAAGGCAAAGTGCTCATCATTTTGCCAGAAACCCAATCAGATGCAGCCCTGAAAGCTCTAAAACATCACCCCCTTGGGAGCGAAGCCGCCCTAATTGGAAAAGTGACCCCCATGCAAGGCTCTCCCCGCGTGAGCATGCGCACCAGCATTGGCGGGACGCGCATTGTGGACATGCTTAGCGGAGAAATGCTGCCGCGTATCTGCTAAGCATTTATTTTTCAACGCTTGACACCAGTTTTGGACAATTTATACTTAGAAAATCAACCAGATAAAGAGGATGCATGAAAATCAATTATCAAGAAACAACATCGGATCTACTGACCCGTATCACTATCCATGATCAATTCGGCGGCAGAAACATTGATGAGTGGATGCTCGAATTGCTGCAGCTTAAACCTGGGGTAAAAATTCTGGATGCCGCCTGTGGAGCCGGCAAGCAATGCATGTCATTTTACAATCATTTGGGTGGGAATTGTGCAATCATCGGCGGCGATGTATCAGTAGATTTGTTAGAAAAAGCTAAACAGGAAAACCAGGAAAAAGGTTACGCAATTGAATTCCAACCGCTCAATTTCAACCTGCGTTTTCCCTTTGAAGACAATACTTTTGATCTGCTTTCATGCTGTTTTGCCATTTACTACGCCGAAGATATTCCCTTTACCATTAGGGAAATGCATCGCGTACTGAAACCCGCTGGTCGGTTGTTCACAACCGGTCCGATGCCGCAGAACAAACAAACCTTCTACGATATCATCAAGCAAGCAACCAATAAGACGATCCCACCCATGCCCGGCAGTTCACGCTATGGCAGTGAAATATTAAATGCCATGCGCAATACTTTCAAGCAAGTGGAAGTTCATATATTCGAGAATCCACTCACCTTCAACAGCGCAGAGCCTTTCTTGGCATACACGCGCGCATCCCTTTCAGAAGACCGCAAGTTGTGGCATGACTTTTTCAGCGGCAAAGAAGGTTTTGAAGAGATCATGAAATCCATCACACGCGTGGCAGAAGATTGGATCCGTCGCGATGGTAAAATCGTTATGACCAAGGTTGTAGGTGGATTCATCGCCACAAAATGAAACATGGAAAATATTCTTAATTTTCATAGCAAGAAAATCTTTTTTGTTGGGGCACATCCGGACGACATCGAATTAGGCTGTGGGGCGCTCATTGCCAACCTTCAGAACAGTGCCGATGTTTACTGCATCACGCTTTCAGACAACCAAAAAAATCCAACTTTAAAGAATGTGGTTGAAGAGCATTATGCCAGCATGGGAATCTTGGGCGTTCCGCGAGACCATATCATTCTAGGGACGTTCGAAACACGCCGTTTCATGCATGCCCGCCAGGAAATTCTGGAATATTTGATTGACTTACGGAATAAGATGCATCCCGACCTGGTTTTCGTGCACACGATTGCTGACCTGCATCAGGATCATGGCACAGTAACGCAGGAATCCCTGCGGGCGTTTCGGGGAATCTCATTATTGGGTTATGATGTCATTCGCAGCAGCCACGGTTTCTTTCCGACTTTTTTGGTCGAAGTGACGCAAGAGGACATGGAAAAAAAGCTGGCCGCCCTGGCTGCATATGAGACCTATCATGATAAATATTATTTCAATCCTGAACTGACGCGCGCCATCCTGATTCGCAATGGCGCAATCTGCGAACGTCCATGCGCAGAGGGATTCGATATGCTGCGGGTGGTGGGCGCATTTAATCACTTCAAAGACTAGGCAAGAATTAATGGAATCTCAAGAACAGAGAAATTGCCTAAAAACATTGGCAACCTCTTTTTCTCCAAATAGTGCCTTGAATCAATTCACCAGATCATCCTGGGCTTCCTCGAGTTCGTAAGCAGCGGCTTTAACAACTTTCAGAGACAACAATGCGCATTTCAAACGCACAGGGCTGAGCTCAATACCGATCAGATCGAGAATATCCTGCTTGGATAGTTTTTTCACATCTTCAAGCGATTTTCCAATCAAAGTCTCAAGCAACATGTCCGCCGTCGCCATGGAAATCGCGCAGCCATGCCCATCAAATTTCGCGGAGGTAATGATTCCTTTTTCATTAACTGCAAAATCGATATGAAGAAAATCTCCACAGAGCGGATTTTCGTCCTCAAAGGAGTAGTTGCTGCCTGGCAGCTTCCCTTTGAATTGAGGATTTTTGAAATGATCAAGAATGATCTCCCGGTAAAGGTCTTCCATGAGGTTACCTACTTGAACGTATCGATCACTTTATACAATCCCTGCTGAAGTGCATCCAGGTCTGCTTTGGTATTATACAGGTAAAGGCTGGCGCGCGTGCTAGCGTGAAGGTTGAAGCGCTGATGGAGAGGCATGGCGCAGTGATGACCAGCGCGTACGGCAATGCCTTCACGATCCAGGATTTGGGCGATGTCGTGGGGATGAATCCCCTGCAGCGTGAAAGAGACCACCCCTCCTCGTCTATCCGGCGCTGGACCAATGATAGCCAATCCTGGAATTGGGGTCAATACCTCAAATGCATAAGCTGCCAATTCACTTTCATGGTCAAATACATTCTGCATGCCTATACTTGTGAGAAAATCAATCGCGGCTCCTAAGCCGATGCCTTCGGCTATGGCTGGTGTGCCTGCCTCAAATTTATATGGGATGGAGTTGGTGCTGAACCCTTCAAATGTGACTTTCTTGATCATATCGCCGCCGCCCATGAATGGGGGCATTTCCAACAGCAGGTTTTTACGCCCATAAAGGACTCCGATCCCGTTTGGACCGCACATCTTATGAGCAGAAAAGGCATAGAAATCAGCATTCAAGTCAGTGACATCCACCGGGAAATGCGGTACAGCCTGGGCGCCATCCACCAGCGTCAATGCGCCGGCTTGATGGGCTAGGTCAATCATCTCCTTAGCTGGATTGATAGTGCCTAACACATTGGACATGTGCGTGAATGCCACCAAGGCTGGCTGGGTCTGCAGAAGCTGCTGGTAATGTTCGAGATCCAATTCGCCCTCATCGGTAACGCGGATGAAGTCAATCTTCACCCCCCTCTCCTCCGCCAGCATATACCATGGCACAAG
>ENA-ORXD01002343-ORXD01002343.1-sediment-metagenome-genome-assembly--contig:-NODE-2343-length-12836-cov-9.149620_pt1 | contig 12836 bp, 8 predicted proteins | sample MGYA00237862_ERZ511471 | MGnify/ENA metagenome assembly ERZ511471 | reverse complement strand
GCGTGAAACATCCAGGCAGTCTTCCAGGACCGGCGCCAATGAACCTGCTCCTGGATGAGACTGCATGCCCTCGAACGACCGATCTCGCCGGCGGCACCAGGTACGGGGCACCGGATCCGAGAGATTTATCTCTTTGCATGCCAATCTCGTGGTGGCGGTCCTCCCTGAACTTGTGTTGGCGCACGATTCAATCCGGGGGCTGCCATTCATCGGACCGGTGTCTGACATTTCTGTACCTCCCTGTTCTGCATTTTCAATCCGGCTTGCGCCGTTCGCCATCCATTGCTGGCAGACCGGCTCTCTGATCGGATCGAAGACCTTCTGAGATCGCTCTCTCGGGGTTGTTTTTCCCTCCTTTGAGGGCTGCTGCATCGAAACGAAGGGAGGGGGGATGGGAGGAATCGCACCGGGTAGAACTGTTTGCGGTATCTCTCCGGCTGGTCGAGAGGGATCGACAAAGACCCTAATCGCGGTTAGTACTAATCGAGATTAGTACAGAGAGGTGCACCGGTATCTTTTCTTGCTGCTCTCTGGTTTGTCCGGGAGTGTCTGTTCTATCAGATTTTACCGGAGGACCGGCAGTAGAGAGGTCTTCCTGAAGTATTCATTGTCCTTAAGACCCAAACGGCCCTGCCGTGACAGTTCTCCGTCAGGACACCGAACATCCGGGGTGACTTCCGGGGCGTAGAAGGGACGGCCATATCAGGATCTGGTAAAAACTCAATCCCGGCAAAAGAAACAGTCAGCAGTTTATTGCTAAAAAATTCTTAAGAAAATCACAATAAAAAAAACACAAAAATCCCACAAAAGATGCTGCGAGGGGGCTTATTAACAGAATGTTCGAAAGCCAACAACGTTTTTATAAAGGATAGGTCAACGGAGATCTATGGCAAAAGGAGTACGGACAGGAACATCGTTCCATAAGTCTGATGCAACCTATCTCAGGAACACCCAGGAGATGATTGCACGGAAGACGCATAACGGCGAGATTACACCGCAGGATGCGGGTCTTCTCAGGGAGTATCTTGCCGAGATCACCGCCGAGAGCGGAATAAGCGCCGTACGCCAGTACAAGATTGCCATCCAGATCGTCGGTCTCCGCCGTTTCCTCCCGCCGTTTGCCGGGGCTACCGCAGGCGACCTGTATCAAGCCGTCAACCAGATCAGGGTCGTCACCGGCGATGATAGTGCGCCCCTGTTCAAGCAGAACACGGTCTCCGATATGGTCCGGTTTCTCCGCCGTTTTTATCTCTGGATGATCGAGAACGGCTATAGCACCATTCCTGAAGCGAAGGTGAAGAAGATCAAGCCGCCGGCCTACCAGCGGATGACCAAGACCGCCGAGGAACTCCTGACCGAGGACGAGATCAGGGCGATGCTTGAGGCGGCCCGCACCCCGAAAGACCGGGCGCTGCTTGCCACCCTCTATGAGTCGGGCTGCCGGATCGGCGAGCTCGGAACGCTCACCTGGGGGCAGGTGAAGTTCACCAACTGGAATGTCACCTTGAATGTGGACGGCAAGACCCAGAAACCGCGATATATTCCACTTGTCATTGCCCGCCCCTATCTTGCCGCATGGAAGGCAGCGTATCCGAAGAAAATTACCCCGGAAGCACACGTCTTCCTGACCGCCACCACCCAGCAGCCCCTGCAATATGCAGGCGTTGTCAAGCAGTTCAGGGTCATCGCGCAACGGGCCGGGGTCAAGAAGCATATCAACCCCCATCTCTTCAGGCACTCCAGGATCACGCATCTGATCCAGCAGGGGATGCCTGAGTCGGTGATCAAACTGATGATGTGGGGGAGTCTCACCACCGGTATGTTCCAGACCTATGCCCATCTCACCAACCGGGATATCGACACGGCCATGGCCAAGCTCACCGGTGTGACGACCGAGGAGGAAGAGAGGAGCGTGGCTCTGGAGGCCAAACAGTGCCCGCGGTGCCACTCGGTGAACGGCCCGACCTATCACTTCTGTGCGACCTGCGGACTTGCGCTGGACCAGGACGCAGAGATTGAACTGAGGGGAGCACAGGAAGCCACCGATGAGTATTATCTCAAAAAGATCCTGAACAATCCTGTCATGCTCGAAAAACTGACCAGAACCCTGCAGAGCATCACAGAGGCATCGGGTTCGATGAGGACCTGAACCTCTCCTTTTTCTGAAAGCATTCTATTCATTTTTTAGTGTTTATCCTCAGGATAGGTGTCTTATTGAGGGTTTTCTCACCCCCACAGGGGAGCGCGGTGGCCCCGGGAGAACGCCCGGTTCCTTCAGGGGAACATTCGAACCCAGAATTTTGCTTCGATTGTAATAATGGGCATTTTATGGTGATATTGTGGACGTGTGTTTATACCCTGTCCCTTTCGATTCTCCCTTGATGACTCAGGAAGAAGATACCTCATCATTCAGAGGATGGAACCCTGAATCTGGCAGAGAAGACTGCCTGTACTCTGTGAATAGAGAAATCAGGAACAGCCCCCTACACCTTCTGTCAGGGAGAGGGGTGAGGGCATGAAACTGATTAAAACCCTGAGGAGGGACGTCTTCGACCAGCTCCCTACGATCAACAAGGCAGTGGCCCTCGTTATGGTAGAAAAAGGGGATTTACGGCTGATCGATGAGCCAGAATATTTCATGCAGCATAGGCGGGGGGATGGAACATCCTGATCGGTGTTTTTCCCTCGTTCCTGATTTGGGAGAAAGCGGATTCTCCAGAGCAGGTTTTATAGATTTTTTAGATAACACATCCGCTGTTAAATTCCTTTTCTAAATAATTAACCACTACAAGACCTTTGTACTCTTGGTAAAAATTCCCGCTATCTTAAATTCCCGCTATCTTATGATCCACCCGTAATCCAATCGCTTGGTTAATAGTGACCCATACCCTCCTTTTTTAGCCATTCATTTATTATGCCCCGGGTTTCCTCGATGAGGATAACCATTGAGTTGGCAATGGTCTCTGGCTCTTCAGAATCAGGGAAGAAATACTGCAGCCGAAGCCATCCAGTGGTGGAGATATCCCAATTCACTCTGCAGGGAGTGGAAAATTTCCCCTGCAGTTCCAATCCCTTAGCATGGACGATCTCTGCGATATCCCTGAACACTTCAAGACCAAAATGCACTTCGATCGAGATTTCAGGCCCCCCTAGCCCGATCCAGTCGTCAAACTCATAGCAGACATATTTGTTCGGCTTGCCCTCTATGTGCTGCCACGCCGAAAACGAGTATCGACACTGATCCTTCCGGCAGAACTCATGCTTCAACCCCTTCGGAAACGGATTTCCATCTTCGAACGCCTCTATGGCATTCGCAAATTCGTTTCTCTTGCTTTGCTGAGAGGTTTTGACCCTCTTCCTGATCGTTTTCTGTGGGTTATTCTCCCTGTTAGCACGTACAGGGATTCGCATTGCCTCGATCGAATTCCAGATATCAGTGAATAGCCTCACTTCGACATGGCCCTCCGGTACGGGAATCGGGCTGATGCTTTGATCAGTCGGCAGCGCGATCTCATCATAGGTGCAGTGTACCTGTTCCCCGAGTTTCCAGTATATCCCTGTTGGCCAGGCAGAAGGTATGTCCCGACGATAGAAAATGCCGGTACCGAAAATTGGGATCCCCCATGTCTTTGAAGCACCTGCAAAACCCTTCCGCGGGAAGTAGTTCTCCTGAGAAGGACCTTCTCCATGCGGGCAGAACCTGTGGATCAGATTGAGCCCTATGTCGGCATCGGGATTGGGATACCTACGAGGATCTGCTCTAGGGCCATAGATATCATAACAGACAAAGAGGAAATATCTGATCCCGTTCAGATCGAAGATTCTGGAGAGTCCATTCTCTTCTTTCACATAGGAATCTGCGAGTGTGATGTGATTTCTTTCATCATCATTTGTGGGGTGGAATTTTCGAGCGGCTGCGACGACGCCAGCCTTACCAATCGCAACCGCGATCTGATCCTGATCATAGGGGTCATCTGCCAGAGGCCTGTCGAACCTTCCATCTACACCGATACAGACAATAACATCTCTATCATCCAGGTTGAGCACCTCTTGCATTTCATGCTCAAGCACCGGGTATATCGATTCAGCAGGTTCAAAGCCGGTATGAACCCAACCAGCAGGGAATAGAATGACGCCATCTCCATCAGACTGAGCAAGGATGTTGCTGATGATCGGTTTCAGTTCAGCAATTCTCACATCATTGTATTTTGGATCTTTTTCTTCCTGTGCAGTCCGGTCTGATTTGAGGATGACTGTTGCAATCCAGTTGTCTTTCCCGTTCCTCTTCATTGAATCAACTACCTGAACCATCTTCAATGAGCCGTTTTTCTTCGCTAGCAGATTTTTGAATTTCTCCACATCTATCGGATCCTCTGGATTGAGATCACACCAGACCGTCTCTCCCGCGTACAGCCTCACCGTCGGCAGAAATCCTTTGATCTCAGGCAGAAAATCCCGGAGCGTATCGTACCACGCACGCTGTTCATCCCGGAAGGGTGGATCGTTGTCGTGCGCGTTAATCTCGTCGCAGAGTGTTTTCCATTGTTGAACCGAATATCCAACATTCAGTACAGGGGGATAAGCCTCCAGTACAATATGCCGCGGTTGCGTGAAGTGCTGCGATTCATCGAACTCGACAGCAAAACCTGGTTCCGGCACATAGAAATCGAGATCCACGTAACCAGCCCGTACTAAGGTTTCATGATTCCTGTACTGCTGAAGTGACCGATAAATACCGGAGAGAGCCGCGTAACACGGCGTGCCCCGGTAGTCCTTCGGGAGAGTTGAAAGTGTGATCCGGTGGTTCGGAAGGACTGTGCCGTAGATCCTTTCGAGCATTGCCTTCACTGTTTCTTTGCACCTTTTGCACCGTTCGTTATGGCCCATCATATCTCCCCTGATCGAGTCTTTTCATGCTGTTGATATGTCTCCATCCACATCGTCTTCTTTACAGGAAGAGCGCCCCGCCTGCTGCGTTACGCTCATCCACCGACTCCGAGAGGGAGCGCAAGCGGCCTTCAATAACTCCGGTCATTGTACCTGCAGCCGCAATAAAGTTCTCCGGTTATTGCAGCCACCCTCCGCACAAGGTTGGATCCGCATTTCGGACAGACACCCACTCTCGCTCCATGCGCCGGGGTATTTGGTCCATCCGCTTTTTCTTCACTCCTGTGCCGAGGTTTTCCTCACCGCGCATCATGTTGCATTCGTCGCATCAACAAAATCCACATTTAATCGGCACTTATTAATATCTGTGGCGATTTTAAACTTCTAATTGGAAGATAGGGATCTTTCTGATTTTTCATGGAGATTTTAGTCACCATAAACGCCCTGAACCTATCTTCACCCTCTACTACCCATTTTGTACCCTATTTTCTCCCTCCAATTCTTGCCGAGGCATAGGCAAACAACGCCATCTCCACATCGGCCGGCAGCCAGACACCCGGTTCTCTCAGGTTTGATTCGATCATGGGCACGGGATGCGGGCATTTAATCTCTCCCTCGTTAAGCGTATCAGCAATCCGGTGGAGGATCGCTGTCCATGTCCCGTACTCCCGGGGCCAGGCCTCCTGGTTGGAGGGGATTGCCCACCCGGAGCCGGAAGAGGTGGCCTGGAGATCAAGTAGGTGATACTTCTGCGCTGTGGGATCTCCGGTACCATAGGCCCGGACAATCCGGGTATCGATGGCGCCGAAGACTGAGGGGACAGCGAACCTCAGCATTTTGCTGCAGTAGGTCGGCCCGAACCCCCTGATCTGGCTCTCCAGCATACTCATTACAGTGTCGGCGCTGTCCCTGAGCGAGGGGGCGGGTTTTCCGCCGTTATAGAGCGTGAGGTTGAGCGGCTCATGGCACCGGATACTGAGGGGATTTGGAAGCCCGCCCCAGGTCGCCACGTTCCGGGCGTGGAAATACCCGAGCCTGTTATCCCGGGCCGCACTCGATAGGCTCCTTTCCAGATAGCAGATCTCCGGGAAGCCCGCCATCCATGAGTCGGCCTTCCAGCGGTAGGCCCGGTACTCCCTGACCATATCGGCATCCGCCAGCAGGCGATCAATCTCAGCGGTGATCGTATGGGACAGACCCGCCATCAGGCTGACATCTCCCGAATGTTGATGGTACCGATCTTCTGGACGTTTCTTGGATACTTCAGCCGGTAATCGATCGTGACCGGCCTCGCCAGGCGGTCGTCGATCTTCGGCCCCATATAGCCCCGCACGTACTCGCCGACGGTGGCAGTGAACTGGACGATATCCCCCTGCTGGAAGGTGCCGGCGGCGTCAAAGCCGGCAGTATAGTTGATCCAGATGTGGTCAGCGAGTTGCCGGCCGCTCAGGTCGTGTAGGTCTCTGAGCAGGATGGTCTTTCCGGTGACTCCACCCTTCCGATAGGTGCCATATTTCCAGAAAACAGCGTTAAAACGAGTTTTTCTCTCGTTCAAACCCTGAAGTGTTGTTCTCATACGCGTCTCTCCTGGTGCAGAGAGATGTTGGTCAATACAAACCTTCAATAACTTCACATGAATATTGTGACTATTGTGACTCAGGTGAACAGGCTCCCTGGCCTCCGCGAGACCGTCCACATCATCCCCCTCGGCCATGAGATCGACCGGGCGGTCAAGCCCTTCACAAAGACTAGGGCAGACCGCGCCTACGTGCTAACGGTCCCAAAAGACGCCGATCTCGACCCTGAAATGACTGCAAAACAACAGTTTTTCCTGGAACGGGTGATCGATGAACTGCAGGTGTTCGGCATACCGGTCACCTTTGTGCCGGTGAACATGTTCTCCATCCCCGACGTGCTGCGGGTGATCTCACGGATCATCCGCACCGAGCATGAGGCGGGTAACAAAGTGCTGGTGAATATGTCATCATGCGGCCGGAAGACCTCGGTGGCGGTCACTCTTGCGGCGATGGTCCATGACGCCGGTGTCTATTACGTGAGCGCCGACCGCTATGCATCGAGCGGGGACACCGAGGACGAACGGCTGCACGGCCTCTCGGTCGTGAACGATGTGAGGACCGAGATGTTCCAGAACTTCAGGATCATGATGCCCAAACAGGAGAACCTGCTGTTGCTCGCCGAACTCTTCCGGCGCCGCAATGAAGGGAACGGGAGGATGGAAAGCGATGCGATCATCGATTTTTTCCATGAAAATGGGGTGTACGGGTTTTCAACCGAGAATCTTCCACCGAGGAAAAATCACGGGTATGAGCCGGGAGGGCAGAAGCGGGCTCTTTTAAACCGGATCAATCGGGGCTTTCTGGAGGAACTGGAGGGGCAGGGGTATGTGGAGAGGATAAAAGAGGGGCGACGCTTTTTTATCAGGATAACAGAGTCGGGAGAGTATATTGCGTGTGTGAGCGGGCTTCTGTAACAGTGGGTGCAGAAAGACCTTCGTCCTGTTCGGTAACTCCTGAAGCAGACACCGTTGAAGGCATGGTCGCTGTCCTGATGCCAGTGATATTGGCGAAGGCAGGGAGATGCATGCTGGGAGGTGCCGCTCACCTCATCCTTGAAGTTGATCCATCATCACTCGAAGTGGTCGAAGTTACCCGTGGGCCTTATCCTAGCCTACACAGCAAAGGTGAGGATGCCGGTATGTTCCTTGATCTGTTTGAGGTGTTCCATTGCTTTTTCCAGGTAGTGCATGCCACTATTATGGTGTGTGGAAGAGGGAGAACGGTTAAACCCCAATTTTTGCCTCCAATGTGCTATCAAGGTGAATAGAACGGCCCATTCACTCTCCTCGTGAACGGGCACACTGGCGATCACCCCAATATCCAGCGTTCTGGTCGTTATCTCCCTCCTTCATCAGGTGGGGAGGATCTCAAAGGGACGCAACACATACGAATACGCCGACTCAATCCACCGTATCCTCTAGGTAGGGCTCTGCCACCGAAACTTAAAGCCATTTTACCGCCGATATAGATCAAATCGCACTCATCCGTGCTTATAACCCCTAAAATTTCACTGCAAATACCATATAAAACAATGGACCCAAAAAATCCCTGTTAATAATCAAAATTGCATTAAAAAACATATTGTAAGCCAAAAATAATAATTATTTTAAATATTGTATTTTCATTGAGTTTTAAGCTAAAAATGGATATATTATTATTAGATCAAGAGCCTATCAAGACAGAGTTTAGTTTCTGATATATATGACCAAATTCAACCTGAGCCCCTCACTGATAGCGCGATATTTTTACCACGATTGTGAACGGTATCTCCGCTACCATGCGACCCCATTATCCGATCGAGCTTCCTTTGGAATTCCGGCAATTGATGTAGAGCAGAGCCCGGTTACCCGGGCCCTTATGGAAGCCGGAGTCCAGTGGGAAGAGGATGTGATCCAGACACAATTGGTCGGTCGGGTCAGGATTCCTGAAGGCAATGGAACACCTCTATCTGAGCGCTCGTTTTCGGTAGAAGAGAGCGTCAATATCCTCCCTCAACTCCTGCCTGGAGAAGCGGTCTACCAGGCAACCCTTCCTGTGACCGATCCCTTCCTCAGAAAATATGATCTTGACCCCACGCTCTTCCACTTTTCTCCCTGTCGTCCAGACATCATTCAACTCAGTACAGATCCCGCTGAGACATCAGTCCTCCAGATTATTGATGTAAAGGCGAGTAAAACCCTGAAATCTAGCCACCGAACACAGGTCACACTCTATGCTATGATTCTGGATGCTTTCCTTGCCGAACACAACGTGGAGATCCCAGTTGATCATTCTACCGGCGGCATCTGGCTCTATGGCCAGAGCGAGCCAGAAATGTTCAATCTCCATCTCAATACTCGGCTGATAGAGAATTTTCTCCGCTATAAACTTCCAGGAATCTTCAAATCTCCTCTGGAAAAAGTCTCCTGGCACCTCTACCATCGATGTGAATACTGTGAGTTCTATGATCACTGCCGGCATGAGGCAGAAACATCCCGATCGATCTCTCTCATTCCATTCCTCTCCGTCGGAGGATGCCGGTACCTCAATACCGTAGTTCAAGATGGACATACGCCCTGCACCACATTGATAGACCTGGAGACATTCTTGCAGCGCCCAGAGTCTGATTCTATCCTGAACAGATGCGGATCCCTCTGTGAACGCGGGGATGCGCTGCGTGCAGCGGTCGCAGCACTCCAGGGAGATGACGTAGTCCCGTATGGCAGAGTGTCACTCTCCCTTCCAAAAAACGAGGACATTGGAATCATTATCACCATCCAGGAGGACCCCGTAAGCGGGGAGATCTACGCTGCAGGATTCCGGAGATTTAAGGGCACCATTGTGTTTGACTCCCCTTCCTACGAAAAAATCTATGTTGCCCAAAAAACGGATGAATGCACACAGGTCCGCCGAGATTTCATACGGAGCCTTTCCAGAGAACTGGAAACACTGAATGACTTCAACTGTGGAAAAAACTGGATAGATCAGAAATCACTTCAGACGTATGTTTACGATTCCTATGAACTCTGGCTCTTTAACCAGCTCCTCGTAGATTCACTGGACGACCCAGAGGTGTCGCATCTTGCCCTTCGTTTACGTTTTTATTATCAGGACCCAAGCCTCTACGAGGCACAGACCCATCCATCCAAGCGTGTCCCCTTCCCTCTCATTGTCCTAACGCAGGAGATAGCCCGCCTCCTTGCCCTTCCTAACCCGTTCTCCCTGCGGCTTCCCGAAGTGACCCGGACCCTGAACAGTTCACAGTTTACCTATTCTATCAATCCAAGCAATCTCTTCTGGTCTCCACAGAGCAACTCTATGAAAAGCGATGCGATTTTCATGGCGTGGAGTGGGAAACGACCAGAAGCAGTACAGTGGATCCAGAATGAACTGTCACGCCGCCTGCTGGCAACAAGCAGTGTACTGGATGGACTTCGGGAGCGCTCTGACGCAGGCCTGATCTCCTGGGCGTCAAAGTTCCAGATTCCATCTGCCAAGGATTACCTATTCCCGGAGATTTCTCAGATGATCTTTCTCACCCGGTATGAGTCCTATATGGGCGTACAGAGAATCCGGGAACTCAGATCCCAGCCATGGGAAACCAGAGTCAGGGACGGAGTGAGCATCCCTCTCCAGTATCGCGGAGGCACATTATGGCGGCTGATGACGCCGATCGACATCAACCTCTTTGATCAGATCCGCACACTGAGTTATCTTCTCGTCCCCGTCGGAGAAGCCGGTGAACGGGCTCAGATGGCCTTTGATGACTACAATTACCGGACTGAGCTGAAAAAACCTGGTAAAAGTTCGGTCTGTTTTGCCCTGATCGAGCAGAAGTTCACTGATCAGAGGTCTGGCCTCGTCACAGGGCTGATGATGGACATTTACTACAACGAAGAACAGAAACCATTTGAGGAAGGCGATAAAGCAGTCCTCCATCCCAGGTTCACCGATTTTACCTCAAATAAAATTATTTTTCGGCTGCAAGGTCTGGATGGGCAGACCAACAATCCCTTCATTGTGCTGATACAAAACCCCCACCGGTTTGCGATACCCATATGTGAACAGAAACCTGTTCTGGACAGTGCAGAACGCCTCAAACACACTGCAGGATTCACACCCAGCCAACAGAAGGCGTTTGATCAGATGGTTCACAACCGTCTTACGCTGGTCTGGGGGCCTCCCGGTACCGGAAAGACCTATTTCCTGGCAAAGTCAATCCTCGCCCTGATTCGTGCAAAACGAGAGAGTGGCCAGCGTATCCGGATCGGAGTGACGGCGTTCACACACGCCGCCATTGAAAATCTCTTGGTGAAGATCCATGGATGTATGGAGGAATTCGGGCTGGAGGACTCCATTCTGATTAAGAAGATCAAGCAGGTTCGCACGGCAAAGGCAACGGGTGTCCTGGAAGCCATCGACATAGAAAAGATCCCTTCAATACTGGATGAACCCGCCCTGGTTCTTGGGGGGACAGTATACGATTATAATAAAATCCAGCACTCAATGTCGTCCTTTGATGTCCTGATCGTGGATGAAGCCTCTCAGATGAAACCAGGAGAACTGGCCCTGGTAATGGCAATCATGTATCCGCTCGGCCGTCTCGTCCTTGCAGGTGATGACCTCCAGCTCCCACCACTGCTGCAGGCGGTTTATCCTGTCCCGGAGGATGGATTACCTGGCCTTGAAGGGTCGATCTTTGCGTATCTGCGCAGCAGGGACTCCAAGGAGCACCCCAGGTATACCTGCCAGCTGTTGGAAAATTGGCGGATGAACAGCACACTCTCACGGTTCCCGGCAGAGACATTGTATGGCAGTGGCTATGCTCCAGCAAACGCAGAGATTGCAACCCAGTTCCTCTCTCTTCTCCCACCCCCTTCTCTTTCGGCCACACCAGAGGAGCAGGAATTCCTTGAATGGATCCTCGATCCGTCCTATCCCCTGGTTCTGTGTATTCTGGAAGATCTACAAACAACAGCGAAAAATGAACAGGAAGCGGAAATTGTAGCAAAAATTTCTGAGGTTCTACGTGAACGGAGTATTGACCGGAATACAGGGGAGAGGTACCAGGACACGGAAGATGGAGATGCCCTGTTCTGGAAGCAGGGCTTGTTCATCGTCAGTCCTCACCATGCCCAGATCGGGAGCATCCAGACGCACCTCGGTCGCCTCCGTTCCTGGCAAAGCCGGCCCTTCGTTGACACGGTGGATAAGATGCAGGGGCAGGAGTCAGAGACCGTAATTGTCAGTTATGGTGTGAGTGACGGAGAGACGGCATTAAATGAAGCGGAGTTTATCTATAGCCTGAACCGTCTGAATGTTTCGATCACACGGGCAAAGTCGAAGTGTATCGTCTTTTTGCCCCGCCCGCTGCTTGAACCTCCCGTCGATCTGATGCAGAACACAAAAGCAGAAGAGGGACTGAGATACATGCTGGATCTCCAGGAGTTCTGCAGGCAGCAAGGGGAAACCCGGACAATAGATATTGACTGGATCTCAGGAGAGGAGAAGATCCGTGTTTCAGTTTTCCGTGCTCATGTTGAACCATCACCGATGCATGCCACCCCCATTCCCTGTCCTTCTGAAAAGGTGATGCACCCCCTCTGCCAGCATCCCGGCGTGATTCCTTCCAGTCTGGTTGTTTCTGAACGCCCAACAGTGGATGAACACTGTGTATCGATACCTTCAACCATAGAGCTTCTCGCGGGATCGACACACGCTAGGAAATGGATCGAACAGTTAAAATTGCAGAAAATGAAGCAAAACGGAGAGAGTGCCATGATCGACACACCAGACGACGTACGTGATGAGGTCCTCCTCGGAGAGATGTACAGGGTACAGGAATACATTGAGGAATTGAAGAAAGAAGAAGCACGGATACAAAAATTGTATGACCTCCTTATGAAACGCGTGGAAACAAAACATATCAACGAACAGGGTTCTTTCAGACTTGATACAAAGATTACCCGCCGCCGAAAAATTCTGGCCAACCGTTTCTATGAACGATATCCAGATCTCTTTGTAGAGCTTGCTTCTATTCCGGTGACACAGGCGGAGTCGCATGTTGGGAAAGCGGCCCTTGAGGACCTGGTCAGGTTTGAAGAATCGGTAAAAAAGGCCATCATACAGGTAGGAAAGAGATAGAGTGTATGCAATTGTGTGGTGCAAATTGGAGAGCGCGCAGAGATCGCCTACCAAAGAAGGATGTGAGGTAAAATGGATGTGAGAGCGGCATTTGGGATAATCGGCGCTTGTTGTCTGATATTTGGGTATCTCACACAGAACATCGCACTCGGGTTTATCGGCGTGATCGGTATTGCCGGCTGTGCATTTTCACGCTGAGGGGGAATAGTCGGCGGGGCGGGGGCCCTGGTGCGGCGGATGTTGGGGTGG
>ENA-ORXD01002342-ORXD01002342.1-sediment-metagenome-genome-assembly--contig:-NODE-2342-length-12838-cov-14.868506_pt1 | contig 12838 bp, 13 predicted proteins | sample MGYA00237862_ERZ511471 | MGnify/ENA metagenome assembly ERZ511471 | reverse complement strand
CAGTCCTCAGTCCTCAGTCCTCAGTCCTCCGCCATAGGCGGAGAGACCTTCCAAATCGCCACCAACCGCGAAACCACCTTGGATGAAATGACGGAGTTACTGCTGAAGGTTTTCGAAGAAAAAGGAATTGAAAAACCCAAAGTCAAGAAAACTTCACCTCGTATCGGTGATGTAAAGAGGAATTTTTCAGATACATCAAAGGCGCTGAAACACCTGAACTGGCAATGCGAGTGGGAATTAGGCCGAGGCATGAAAGAGACTGTCTCATGGTTTTTAAATCAGAGGCAGCATTGAAGCGTGTCCATGTTTAATTTTCTGAAACGCAAATACACTAACCTTGTCACAGACACCAGCTTCTCGGAAATTTTAACCGGCTCCGTCTGGTCTTTTTCCGCACAGATAATGGCGGCAGCCCTTGGCATGGCCAACAGCATTATTGTCGCACGATTCTATGGCGCCAGTATACTCGGTGTTGTGGCCATGCTCAATTCCTTCCTGATGCTGACAACAATTTTCACCGTTCTGGGAACGAACACATCTATTTTGAGACTTATTCCGGAACACACGGCCAGACATTCACCCTCCTCAGCCTTTCGCGTCTACCGCAAAACCCAATATTTTGTGGCGAGTATTTCTGTTTTCACCGGGGCCTACCTGTTTTTTGCATCCGGTTTTATCGCCGGTGCCCTTTTTTCAAAGCCTCATTTGTCAACATTTTTCGCCATTGCCGCAGCCTTTGTTTTGTTCCAATCCCTAGTGCAGTTAAATGCCCAGGCGATCCGGGGTCTTCGCCTGATCAAGGCATTTGCTTTTCTGCAGGTTCTACCGTTTATTTCCAAGCTGACCATTCTCATCTTCATAACCATTTTTTTCTTTAATCCTTACAATCCGGTCTATGCCATGTTTGCTTCTATAGCAGTCACTGCATTGGCAGGCATCTGGATTATGAATCACACCTTCAAACAGAAAATGCAGCCTGCCGACAGCGTAAGCGACCTCCCCCTGAAAGATATTCTGCGTTTATCCCTGCCCATGTTGATGACCGCCACCATGTATTTTGTCATCGGCCAGACAGGGGTGATCATACTCGGTGTCTTCAAATCTGAGGCCGACGTTGGTTACTATGCCGTGGCGGTCCGGCTTGCCACACTAACCACTTATATTCTGCAAGCCACCGGTTCCATGGCGGCCCCGAAATTCTCAGAACTGTTTCACACTGGAAAAATGGACGAGCTTTTTCATGTCGCCCAAAAATCCACCAAGCTGATTCTTTGGACAACCACTCCCATCATGCTCATTCTTCTGTTTTTGGGTCTTCCTGTTATTCATTTTATGTACGGTGCGGAGTTCACCCAGTCCTATCCAGCACTAACCATTCTCCTCGTCGGTTATTTTGTCAGTATGGCCTCCGGAGCCAACGGGCTGTTCATGAACATGACAGGAAATCAGAACGTTTTCAGGAATATCATGCTGGTTGCGGCCGCAATCAATATCGGTTTGAATCTCCTGCTTATCCCCAGGTTCGGGATTTACGGAGCCGCTTTAGCCGCCACGATAAGCCTGACTGTATGGAATATTACCACCCTGCTCTATATGAAACTCAAATTCGGCCGGACAACCGGATATTTTCCATTCCTACAGCTGCCGGTAAAGAGGAAAGCAGCATGAAACCCGATTTCATAGGTATCGGTGCACAAAAGTGCGCCACAGCGTGGCTTTATAGCATGCTTGTCGACCATCCACGAATTAGCATGGCAAAAACGACCGATGGTGAAAAAGATATTCAATTTTTCAATAATTTTTATGACCGGGGGTTTGAATGGTACGAAAAGCACTTTATAAAACAGGGGAACGAAGTCACCGGTGAATACTCCACCTCCTATTTCCACAGCCTGGAAGCGCCGGAACGGATCTATAACTATGCTCCCAAGATTAAACTGGTTGTAAGCCTGCGGCACCCGGTTGACAGGGCTTTTTCCAACCACAAGCATGAGATAAAACTCGGCCGCATCAGTGGTGAAAACCTGATCTTTGAAAACGGACTGAAAAATAACCCTATGTACACTTATCAGTCGCTTTACTATACCCATCTCTCCCGATGGCTTCGCTTTTTTGATAAAGCACAGGTTTTCATTCTCCTGGTGGATGACCTGCGGGAAAACCCAGACAAAACAATCCATGATCTCTACGATTTCCTGGACGTGGATGCCAACCATAAACCGGCAATGCTTGGGCAGCGCATTCATGAAACGCGTCTTCCACAAAACACTTTATTCGAACAGACCATCAAAAAGACTTCGGCCTTTATCAAAAGCATTGGCGGCGCCCGGCTGGTTGATTACCTGAAGAGTAGGGGCGTAAATCGAAAAGTATACAGGCTGAACTCAAGGGCTGAGAGCGATGCTTTCCCGCCGATGGAGGAGGCGACAAGGAATCTGCTTTTACAAAAGTTTGCCCAAGAAAACAAAAAATTAGCCGAACTTATCAACCGTGACCTGTCCTCCTGGAACCATTAGAAACAATGGAAAAACTGTTTAGAAAAATTAATAATAAATTTTTAAAAATACGGTGCCGGCTCGTCCGCGCAACTCAAAAGCCTATCTGGCCGGACATGTCAAAGGGCTATCTGACCATATTCTATGATTACGAGGGGGATTACGCCCTTCCAAGTAAGGAAAGGGCAGAGGCATCCCTTTACGGCGTCAGGCGAACACTTGAAATTTGTAGAAAAAATGACATCAAGGCGACCTTTAACACTGTGGGCAAACTTTTTTATGACCATCCTGACATCATCAGGCAAATCATCGCGGACGGTCATAATATCGCAAGCCATTCTTTCAAACATGACGATATTTCCCGGTTAAGCCGAAAAGAAATCGACACGGACATCAAGCTGACCCAGGAAGCCTTCAAAGTGGTTGGCCTTAAATTGCGCGGCATGAGCTCACCACAAAATCGTTGGAGTTTCAAGCAGATGGACGTGATGCTGAAGAATGGGCTCTGCTGGTCCGCTGAGCCCGATGAGGCCCCCCACCCCTACATTATGCGGAAAAAAGGCGCCCAAATCCTTGTTCGCATTCCAATAAATTTCAACGATTATAATTTTTATATATCCAGAAAATTTCCGGCTAACAAAATGTATGACACACTGATTGAGGCCGTGACCCACATCCACGATTCCAAGGTGTTCGGCGCCATCGGCTTCCACCCCTGGGTAAACGGTCTGGATGAATCGCGTCTTGATGCCATGGACCGTTTTTTTAAACATGTTTCATCCATGCCGAACCTGGAGATCATTACCTTCGATCAAGCCTGGAAAACAATAGCCTCTTGCAAAAATTTTAAAAAGGGCTCTTGCCAATGACCGAAGGACTATTCCATATATACAGCACGTCAAGAAGCGGTTCTACTATGGCGGACCTGATGCTGGGCAACGACCCGCGTGCGTTTTCACTGGGCGAGGTGCACGCTTGGTTCCGGCCGTTTCGGACCCACCATTTCAAGATTATCTGCTCGTGCGGTCAGAAAAACTGCCCATGGGGGAACCTGGAAAGCTTAAAAAAAGAACATGAATTTCACAAAAAGGCTTTTGATCTGCTGGATGTGGACATTCTGGTGGATTCATCCAAAAACCTGCCTTGGGTGATAGACAACAATATCTGGGCAAAAAAAAACAACATCACCGTTCACAATGTGCTTTTATATAAGGAGCCGGTAAACTTTTTTTATTCTTTCTGGAAAAGAGGCGTGCCCATTCAAAAAGCTAAAAAGAACGAATTCATAAAATACTACAAACGTTTTTTCCAAACCGGTCTGCCGTTTATGCGGTCGAAGACAGAACACCACGGGTTCACCCGTGGATGAATGTGATTTGGGTGTGCAAATACCGCCGTAGGATCCTGAATCCTGGTCTTTGTCAGTACCTGCGACGTGTATTGCCGAAGTTGCTTCGAAGTATGCCTGGCGTGGAACTTGAGACGATTGGCTTTGATCAGGATCATTTGCACATGATAATGATCATTCCGCCCAAGTATAGTATCTCTGATGTGATGGGGCGCTTGAAAAGCCAATCGTTGTCTCATTTGCGCAGAAGTTTCAAATGGCTGTCAAAAGTATATTGGAAGGAAAACATTGTTTGGTCGCCAGGTTACTTCGTAAGCAGCGTAGGCATAGATGAGGCGACGATAAAAAGATACGTTGAGCATCAAGGCTAGAAGGATTCAGGTCAACTCCGGCTGGAGTTGTAACAGTAAGAACCCCGGCTTTAGCCGGGGGAATCTATTCGAATTTCCTTACATTTTTATGAGACAGCAGTGATTGTGAATATATTAATTGACTTCGATAATGTCCCAAGAACATTAAGAAACAAAGGCCCTATTTTTCTTGCAGAAAAGGTTTTGTACTGCTTGGGTCGGAAAACATTAAGCACCTATGATCGTGTAAAATTGCGCTTATATGGAGGTTGGTATGAAAAAAGTAGGCTTTCACCAAGTGCACAGACCCTTTTACCCAATATTCTAGAAGATTTTCCAAGACTTTTGTCTTTTAAAGAAACAGATCATGGGGTCCAATTACTTCGTGTTAGCTGCGAGTTGGCCTATTCTCTACTAATTGAACCAAATATACACCTTTGGCATACTTACCGTCGTAGGGGTGTCCCACACGGGATATATTGCGAAAATCCACAAAATCAAGGTTGCACGCAGGCTCCATGCCCCCTGCAGATTCTTTATGATTTTTTTTTAAAAGGTGCGTGCCCTGTGCCAAATTGCAAAATTACTCCAGAAGATTTGTTGCGCAGAGGAGAACAAAAACTGGTTGATACAATGTTAGTAGCTGATCTGATTTATACTTCCTTCATTCTAAAAGCATCAGAGGTCTGTGTAGTTAGTTCTGATGACGACCTGTGGCCTGGAATTCGACTTGCGTTATATAGCGGAACCAATGTGTACCATATTCATCCAAAATCAGGACAGTCAACTCCGATGAGCTATCAGAGAACTGTCGGTTCATCATACCGACTTCTCAATTTATAAGGAGATACAAATGAATGTAATAGATTTCACACGAATATTGACTGCATTTGCAGATCGTGAAGCTGATGTCGATTTGGAAAGAGGTAAACTTCTTGTACAAGTGCGTGAAGAACTAATTGAAGCTCGGCTGATATCAAAACTAGGAAACATTCATGTTGAGGAGAATAACTCTCTAGTTTCAGCTGAGTACTGGATCGTAGACAGACTTGCGCGTCTTAGACAACTTGCCGATCGGATCTTAACATATTTGCCTGTAGAAGAACATTTCGTAGTGCCTAGTGGACAACATCTAGATTTGCTTGATCGCGCACCTGATGAGCAACCCGAAATGGTTGATAATGTTGTTGTTACTCTTAAAGATGTACTTTCTCGTCCAACGGGTGGAATGTCCTCCATACTCTATCTGACATCCCATGCTGGAGAGGGTAAGACAACAGTTATTAATAGATTAGCAAGAGACCAAGCACAAGAGTACAAAAACGGTAAATCTGAATGGTTACTTGTACCAATCTCATTAGGAGGAAGACCATTTCTAAGACTTGATGATGTTACAATTGGTGCACTTGTTAATCGTTTTAGATTCCCCTATTTATTCTATGATGCATTTATTGAATTGGTCAGGTTAGGAGCACTTGTTCCGGCATTGGACGGTTTTGAGGAGATGTTTGTCGAGACTGCTTCTGGAGATGCGGTCTCAGCTCTAGGCAATTTAGTTCAGGCCTTGAATTCATCTGGCTGTGTTCTCATTGCTGCCCGAAAAGCATATTTTGAATACCAAGGCCTACAGACACAGTCTCGTCTTTATGAATCATTGGGGAATTGCTCAGTTTCATTCGCTAAACTATCTATACAACGCTGGAACAAACATCAGTTTATTAATTACTGCAAAAGTCGAGGGATTGTAAATCCTGAGGAAATTTATGATAGAGCTAGTAGTATCCTTGCTCCAGAGCATCCGGTGCTTACAAGGGCTGTTCTCGTTAAACGATTAATCGACGTATTTGAGGACGCAGAAGATCAAACTAAAGTATATGAACATCTTTGTACTTTTAGACAGGGGTCGCCAACTGAATTTTTCGATCAGTTTGTCAACACAATTGTTAAGCGAGAAGTTGCTAAATGGATTGATAAATCTGGGACACCAGTTACCCCTTTATTAACCCTTGAGCAACAACACGAACTCCTCTCTGATTTGGCTGAAGAAATGTGGGTTAGCAACACCAACTCTCTTCGAGGAGAAGTTATGGATCTGGTATCAGAGGTATTTTGCGAACGGAATGACCTTGCACCATCCTTGGTACGCCAAATTATAGAGAGAGCAAAACAGCATTCTTTGATAACAAGTGCAGAGGAACAACCAGGTACATTTCGGTTTGATCATGAAGAATTTTATCATTATTATTTGGGGCTCGTTTTAGCACGCCGATTATCAACCTTAGATGAGCCAGGTTTTCGTACTCTACTTCGTAATCGGATTGCACCTCCAATTGCTTTGGATGTAGCGGCGCATCACGTTCGCAGGGAATTCGAGTCTGTGTCAAAAGTTATCGATTCGCTAGTAACTTCTTGTCAATCAGAGAGTCAAGGTTCTTGTATGCGTGAAAATAGTGGTGCTCTCGCTGCCAGGTTAATTGCTGATGGAGATAGAAAAGGGGTAATTTTGGAGGGTTTGATATTTCCTGCGGACTCTTTACGCGGTAAAGCTTTTATAAATATTGCATTTAAAAATAGCTATTTTTATCCAATTTTATTGGAAAATACGCGATTAGAAAAATGTATTATAGAAAATTGTGAGTTCCAAAGGATGGAGATTGGTTCAAACGTAATTATTTCTGATACAAAATTGATAGGTAATACAGTACATTATTTAAGGGACGCGACTGATAAGTCTATTTTTGATCCAGAAGAAATTGCTTTAGTCCTATCGCGATACGGGTTCATTTTACCGGAAAAAATAAAGGCATTAAAACAGGTAAATCAAAGGGTTTGGGATGATGAATTAACTCTATCGGAGAGGGCTTTTAGAGCTTTTTGGCGTGCGACGGAAGTCAATGATAATGTATTCCGTATTCGATTAGGAAGTCGTTCAAGTGAGTTTTTCGATAAAATTCTTCCTCGATTATTGGCGTCAAATGTCCTTGCAGAAGTACAATATAAAGGTTCGGGAAGACAAAAGAGGTTTAGGCTCAACATTCAAATGCTGGCGTTAGAGAACGCATTTTCACGATGCGAAGGAAATTTCGATAAATTTCTCTCTTTGGCTGGCAAGAAGATATGACCAATAAAGTGAAAGTTTACGATTTGCGCAAGCTATTAAGGCTTACCGCTAATGTATCACAACAGATGATTCGTTTTCTGGTTGCCACTGATCCTCAGTAAAAAATGAGAGGTTATCACTCTGTGAGTATCCAGGTATGGATTGAATGTCACTGCTGAAATATATGTTGATTCGTGCTGAAAGAGTTGAAATGGATGTAGAAATACTCGGATTTTCGCTTGACGACAAAACTAGCGCAATTGACAAATCTGTCAAATATGAATTTACTGACATCTAATTCTCCTCTGGCGGAATAGCATTAGCCTCCGTTAATTAAAATCTTGGACCTTTGTGAAAACTCCTCGGCATACTTCGCGAGCTCTTCCGGCTCAATCACCGGCAGCGCATCTTCAATAACATCCGGAAACGCATCGACAAGTGTCTGATACTGAAATTTTGGCTCCATATCTGAGAGAATGACAATGCGGTCCATATCCGTCGCTTTACCTTTAGTATCACCCCAGATTCTAGTAGTCTTGGCTCCATCTTTGATGACATCCGAAAAACAACCGACAAATTTGAAGGTCTTATTATGAAGAACTCGTCGAAGATACTCTCTGGCAAGCGAAATCGATCCTCCGTTTTTACGGGAGACATCACCAACGACTAAGACGATGACTCCGTCAGGAGCGAGCATTTCGCGCATCTGCGCCGTACAGACGTCTGAGAACTTGATCCAGCGATCCAGCGGCAAATTGTCATCAAGATCTTTCGCTCGACCAAACTTTGGATTCAACTCCATAAACCAGTTCCTAATCCAGTTCTGAATTGCATAGTTGACGATGTCGAGGTAAGGCGGGCTGGTTATGATCAGCTTTACTTTTTTGTGATATGGAGAGAATGCTTCTACAGAAGCAAGCTCTTTCGCATCCGCTGTCTCAACAATGCAGTTGCCGCCTGCGACTCCCCCCTGCAGAAACAGCCTGTCGACCTTTTCCAGCATGATTTCAAAAACATTCCGGCCAATACGGTTCAGTCGCTTAGTCTCGACGAATCGTTTCACATAGCCGGGCGACATGCTAAAGGTGTTTGGCATACTGATGGACAGATATCCGGAGCTACCGTCCTGCCGCTCCTTGCCGTGCATGATGCCAAGAACAATGCCTACCAAAAATTGGTCGACTGGATCAGCCGAGTCGACAATAGTCCTTCTCAGATAGCAGAGCTGGGCCAGTGTCAACGGATGAAAAATCAGACGAATGTCTTCATTTTGGATATTCGCTTCCGGCAAATAGAGGAATTCAAGATACTCGGATCGCAATTCATCGATTCGAAGTTTCAGGTCCTCTGGTTTGACGTCCACGCTTTTTGCTTTTGTCAGCGCTATCGCTATCGGATTGAGATCCGATGCGAGTATTGTCCGGCCCGCAATTCGCGCTTCAAGGAGACTTGTCCCTCGACCAGAGAAAGGGTCCATAACAACGTCTCCTGGCACGCTGAGCATTTCAATAAACGAGCGTGCCAATGCTGGAGGAAAAGAGCCTAAATAGGAACACATCGCATGCCAGGGATGACCCCAGCGTGCTCCTAGCTCCGTCCATGGTGCTTTCATTAATTCACTTCTACATTTGCTTCTTTTTCGGATTCAACAACAATCACCTCAAACATAGAGGTAATAATTCCGCAGACGGTTTCACATGCATGTAGAAGTTCTTTCTTGTTTTGCAATTCGGCTTGATCAGCTTCAAGTATCCCTTCCCGCTCTGCTTCTTGTTTGTCGATTTCGGCTATAACTGCATGGAATGCTATGTGTTCCAAGTAGAAGTTTTTTATGGCCTCGACGGCCTCTTCACCATGACGCTGTGCTCGTGACAAAAGTTTGTTGAATTGCTTGTTTTCTCCTGAGACAAATACTGTGACTGAGTCTTCGCCCTGCTCAACCTCTGCCACAGCCGTTTCATCCCAGCCGCGTTCTTGCCAGAAAGCGTGTTCAATATCAACCCAAACTGGATTTATATTCGGTGTGGTTGCACCGGTTCCTTCTGTACCTGCTGTGTCAGGAATAGGTATAACCTCGCATTCTATTGCATCACCAATCGCAGTTGACCGGGGTGGCCTGAGCTCTAGAGTTACTTTTCCAGTATCCCCAACCGCAATATCATCCGCTGCCTGAAAATATACAGTTCCATACCCGCTGTTTACACGAGTTGTGCCGGTGAACTGCGCAAAGGTCGGAGGATCAATAACAGCAATGAAAGATTCTGCGAATTTGAAGTAGTCCGGCCGCGCATCAGTCTCAAATTGGAGAGTGAACTTCTTGCCCGCATAAATCTTTCTCGGCGCAACGCTGATTATTTTGAGATAACTTGGTGGATCATGAACCGGTATCGGTTCTTTTTTATAATGAGGTTCTGTGTGAGGCTTTTCTTCGCTGATCACTGGGCCTTTGCCACCGGTTGCGGCCGAGGTAAAAACCTTAATCCTGCTTGAGAGACGTTTTCTGATTTTCTCGGTCGACGAGCTTTCGATATTCGTGACTAGTTTCTTCATACGTTCTTTGTCCAAGCGTTTGAGTTCGCCGTCACCTGCAAGAGTCTCTTGGACTAGTCTTCGCAGGTCATGGCCGATTTCAGTATCGCGAATTGACTCACGGGTCGTTGGGAATAATTGTCTCCTTGATTCAGCATCTAGCCTATCGCAGTCGACTTGAACCACCAAATAGCTATCAAGGTAAGGTAACTTGATATCCCCTTTGATGACAGTATTCGGAAAATCACCTTGGCGTTGGCCGTTGAAAGTCACAACTATCGGTTGGCTTCGAAGACAATAATTGGTAATTTTATTGCGCGGATTTTCTCCCTCATCATTGAGGACCCAATAATAGATTGTCACACGACCATCGCGAAATGTCTGCTCAACCTGATTCTGGTACTCAGTCAATTCACCTTGAGTTAACCTGCGGTTATTTCCAGTGACACCACGGTTTAGCACGCTACCCTTATTGGCCCTGACGGATTTCGCACGTTCGTCGCTTATTGTAAATGGGCAAACTGGGTCGAACAGGTAGTTGTGGGCGAGATACCATAATGACCCAGTAGGGCTTGTCATCATCGCTTTGTATTTCGTAATCTGCATTGCGACATGTCGGACAAGTGTGCCAGTCGGAAAATCCTCTTCTGAAAGATCGAACGTCATTGGCATGCCTGTTTTACGATCTACTAGATATCGATAATAACCATGCTTATCGACTTCAGGATTTCCTCGTTCAAAACAGACAACCGTGATCGCAACTTTGTTTGACGAACCGACATTCGATATCGCCCGTGAAGCAATGATTGTAAACTCTGAATACGCCAGAGCAGTACTTCCGCCTTGTCCAAAGGCGCCAGCCAGAAAGAGTTTTTTAAGTTTTCGATTTTTGTTTAGACCGAGAATCGACTCCGCAAACTCTTCAGCTTTGAGCCCTGCGCCCTGATCTCGGATTTCAACAGTCGGCAATGCATCTTGACCAGAGTCTTGCAGCGTTACTCGCACTTTTCCCTGAAGTTCCTCAAACCTCTTCAGGTCTTCCTTCTTTATTTCAGCCAGGCGGCCTTTGGGAATTTTAAACCACTCTTCCGCCGCAGATCTCGGCGAGAACACATTCAGGGGCTCGCCCTGCTCCATCCAAGCCCTGTCCAGGACAGCATCAATACCGTTAGTAATACGCTCAATTACACCGGCAGCAGGGTCGCTTCCGAGCCCGATGATAGCAAGATTGTTGTCGATCCCGCCAACAGGTATCCATTTTTCTTGCTTCAATTTTATGACTGAGTTGATGGCTTGAGCAACTTCATGAACCGTTTTCGCGGCTAGAAAAGCAGATGCAATGGCGTCCATGGGTTTCCTCGTGATGGTAATATTTACTTACAGCTTAAACTCTACGTCATCATCTGATGTGGTAGTTTCGAAGCGACGTTTGAGATTTTTCAGCTCATTTTCGAGAGCATTTACAATCTTTTTTACGTCAGATTCTGTGTAGTTGTAGTTGGACTTGTTGCTCAAATTGCCAATTAGGCGTATCGATTTAATTGCCTTAATAGTCCTCTTTTCGGCAAGTTCTACAAATTTATCACGATTTGCGCTCATCGGCTTTCTCCTTAATTTAGATTGAAATTTACTAAAATTTATACTCCAGCCAACAAAAAGTCAAACATGAAATTCAATTTTACTTAGTATATTTTTCATATCTACTATTATAAATGTCACATTTACTATTTTTTACGAGCGCAAAATACTTCTTCGATGAACAATATTGGTGATATTTTGCTTGCGGGAATTTTTTTGTAATCTTCTGAAAAACCAGGACAGATTTATTTTCTTAACGCTTTTTCCCGGTGCCTTTCCAGTTTCTCTTAATCGGTAATCGAGCCAATATTTTTCCTGGAGGGGTTGAATATCGATCTGTCGGACAGAGTCAGCACGAAAAATCGGGACAGATCTATTTTTTCAACACCTTCTGCCTGTGCCTCTCCAAGTTCCCTTGACCCGGCCAGTATTTTTCCTGGCCAGGTCTAAATATCGGCCTGTCGGACAACGTCAGCATATGGCCGGGGAAATTTGGTTCCCGTTTTACCTGGCTGGAAATCAATACTTCGTAGTTTTTTCCTACTCCCATGAGCCCTTGGTCAAATGACCAGTGGCACAACCGGCAAAGGGCCAGGCCGTTGGCGGGCCGGTCATCGTGGGATTCGCGCCAGGGGACTATGTGGGCGGCTTCCACCACCGTATGGCCGTCCAGGGTCAGCATGCGGATGCCGCACAGGGCGCAGCGGTGTTCGTACAACTGGACAATGGCCTTGCGGAAGCCCTGGTCACGGACCCGGCCGGCCGTCTCCGGGGTTTCCTCATAGACTCCGTGATCCGGCGGGGGTTCGGCACTTTCAAGCAGGGCCCGGCCGTATTCGTCGGCCCGGATGTTGATCCGGCCCTGTTCAAGCAGCAGCGGGCGGACTTCAGGGGCGAAGTAGGTTTTCACCAGGGCGGCCCGCAGCTTTTCGCGCAGGGGTTCCATGAGGAGCAGGGGAAACAGCTCATCGTCCAGCCTGGCCCCCAGATAGAGTTCCCGGATGCGTCTCATGGAACTCACCGTCCGGCCGGCAGGGGGCCGGACGCCGGGCCTGGACACCAGGGTCCAGAACGGTTCGCTGTCCATGTAAAAAAACGGGTAGGCCATGTTGCCGGCGGAGCCGATGGGCATGATCCGCTGCCAGTAGCCGGCAAAGGTTTCCGCCAGTTCAAAGGCCGGCTCGATGAAATTGCGGGTGATCCGCCCCTGGGCGACGAGATCGAGGATGGAAAGCAGAAGCAAGGGCTTGTGCGGGGCGCGGAAGGTGGTGGCCTCGGTCCAGCGGTTCCGGTTTTTGTCCGTCCTGAGTTTTGCGAAGGCGTCTATATAGCAGTCAATCTTTCCGCACATTTACCTGGCTGGAGTCAATAGGTTTATAATCAGTCTGATCATCAAATTCTTCTGTTTCGGATCACTCTCGGCAATCAATAAGGCCAG
>ENA-ORXD01002340-ORXD01002340.1-sediment-metagenome-genome-assembly--contig:-NODE-2340-length-12844-cov-40.332106_pt1 | contig 12844 bp, 10 predicted proteins | sample MGYA00237862_ERZ511471 | MGnify/ENA metagenome assembly ERZ511471 | reverse complement strand
GCTTCCATAGCATGAACCTCCATGATGATATTCTTCCAACACTGCTGATTCCCGCCGTGATGTGGCAGAAAAATTAATATAATCGCTTAAAAGAGCGCCCGCTTACCAAAAGCGGGGCCTACCGCTACCCGTCCTGTCGCATGAGGCGTCTGGAGCGTGCGATAGATCATGCGAATGTGAATTATCGGTATTCATATAAAAACTTTATTCGTCCCGGCCGGGAGCTCCCTCTCCCCTGGCCCTCACCGCCTCTTCCGTCCCACCCGTTCAAAGTCGACGAACCCCTTGTAGGGATCTGTTTTGATCAGCCGGACCAGGATCTTCTGGCCGACAGCAAGACCGTGCTCACCCTGCATCACCCGTCCTTCAGCCGGGGGGGAGAGGAGCCGGACATAGGTCCCGTGCGGGGTGACGCCGGTGACGAAGGCATCGAAGACCTCCCCGGTACGGTTCCGGAGAAGGACGGCAGCGGCTGCCTTGCGCATAAAGCGTTCGACCTTCTGGGCAGCCTTATCCCGGCCGGTCAGCCAGGTGCAGCGGCGGGAGAGATCTTCAAGGGCATAGGGGCTCGGCTCCCCATCGAGTACTGCCTTGATCAGCCGCTGGTTCATGACATCAACATAGCGCCGGTTCGGGGCGGTGGAATGGGTGTAGTCGGTGACGGCCAGGGCGAAGTGGCCGAGGGGAATCCCGTGGGGTCCGAGCGCCACGTACTCCCCGGGGCCCATGAGCTTGACGATGGCCAGGGAGAGGTCCGGGAATGAGTCGGGATCGGCGTCCCGCCGCCGGTTCAGGAACGCAGCGAGGGCTTTCGAATCGGGTTCCGGCGGCAGCGTCCACCCGAGTTCCGCAGCCGTGTCCACGATCCGGTCCCAGTACTTGGGCTCACGGACAATCCGCTGGATCAGGGGAGTGTCCTCCTTCTCAAGGCGGTCGGCCATGGTCCCGTTGGCGGCGACCATGAACTCCTCGATGATGGACCGGGCGATGTTCTTCTCCTGGATGGCCAGGTCGAGGACCAGGCCCTCCTCCACCACCGCCCGGGCCTCGATGGTTTCGAGGTCGAGCGCACCTTGGGCCATCCGGTGATCCCGCAGGCGTACTGCAGCCTCCATCTGCAGCCGGACCTGGCTCTCGAGACCGGGTATCTCCCGCACCGGCTCCGGCATCGGCCCGGCCCCTTCCAGCCAGGCCCCGATCTCCTCGTAGACCAGCTTTGCCTTATTCCGGACCAGCGCCCGATAGATCTCCCCGTACCGGGTGCTCCCATCCGGCATGACCGAGAACTCGATCACCACGGCCCGGCGGTCTTTGCCGGGGAGAAGGGAGGAGATCCCTGCCGAGAGAGCATCGGGGAGCATGGGATAGGTCTCGACGCCGGTGTAGACCGAGGTCCCGTTGTGGGCGGCGTGCCGGTCGGTCTTCGATCCCTTCGGCACGAAGAGGTCTACGTCCGCTATAGCAACCTTCACCCGGATCTCTCCGTCCGGGCCGCGTTCGCAGCACTCGATCTGGTCAAGGTCCTGCGAATCCTCGTTATCGATGGACGACCAGAGCAGCTCCCGCAGGTCACTGACCTGCTCCTGCCTGGTAAGCACCGCGGCTTCATCGATGGCGCTGACCTCCCTGAGCACGGCGTTCGGGAACCGGGGTTCAAACCCATAGCGCTCCATGGTCTTATCAGCGATTGCGTTCAGGTCGACAGGGGGGCGTCGGGTCATGTGCATAAACCATGCATGTCAGGGCATAAATACCTCCGGGAATCGTGCTTTGCAGTTGCTGTGGGGGATTCGGGTCTTCCGGATTAACAGAACAGGTGAGACAATCGAATCCGGTGATTCAGGAGAACTGCTACAAATCCCATCCAATCCTGATCTGAAACCAGTTTATATACCATAAAAACCCTATCGCATTGTTAACAACCTGATCCCAGATGAATCCGGTAACCGGGGGACATCGGAGATGCGTTTCAACGAAGTGAAAATACCTTTTTCATATCTCCTGATGGGAATCATCTTCCTTATTATCATCATTCTCGTCCTGGCCGGGATTTGGATCAATTACGAGAATTCCGAGCATAACCTCCGGGAGAATGCTGACCGGTTGCGGGTCATGACCGAATCCCACATGGAGAATTCTATCCGGATGATCGATACCGGACTCAAACTCTATGACAATACCTACAACGACCAGATGCGTGATGCTTTTGTCATTGTAATGGAGGAATACAACCAGACCGGCGGTGATCCTTCCCTGATGGACCTCGAACGCCTGAAGCAGGAGATCGGGGGCATGGATATCTATGTGATCAATGACCGCTGTATCATAGAGTATACCACGGTGCCTACCGATCTCGGGCTGGACTTTTCAGTCATCTACCCTGACTTCTGTGCATACCTTCACAGCATCCGGAACACATCCGGGTTCTACCCCGACCGGGTGGTCATGGAGTGGTTCACCGGAACCCTCACCAAATACAGTTACATGCCGTCTCCCGATCACCGCTACATCATAGAACTGGGAATGCGTTCGGATCGGTTTGCCATGGAGCGGATGGAACTCCAGTACAGCGATGTCGTGGACGAGGTCCGGGCATTCAACCCCTATCTGGAAGAGGTACTCCTGTTCCAGAAACAGAAGAGACTGGTGTATAATACCAGCTATATCCCCACTCCCGAGGAATCGGCAATGCTCGATTACATCCTCTGGGAGAACCGCACCAGCCAGGTAGTCCATGATACGGAGAATGGGTCGACCATCTGCTGGCAGGTCATTGACCTGCGGGATCCTGACTATGCTGCAGATATGAGCATTTTCGGGAAACTCACCTACAACGATGCCCTGCTCGCCAGTGAGATCACTCATCTCAGACTATACAGTGCTCTTTTTGCCATTCTGGTTCTGCTGAGCGGAGGACTTCTTGCCGTGGCCGTTTCCCGGAAACTCTCCCGGCCGATCGAGCGGCTGGTCGCTGATGTCGATGCCATTGCCGGTGGTGATCTCGATCACCCGGTGAGTCATGTCCCCGGCTATGAATTCTCAGCCCTGGGGCAGAGCATCCAGATCATGGTCGACCGGCTCAAGGATCAGATCCGGCAGTGTGAGATGAGTGAAAAACGCTTCATGGATATCGTTCAATTCCTTCCGCAGGGCGTTTTTGAGGCCGATGTCGCAGGGAATATTACCTTTGCTAATCCCGCTGCCTTCGATCTCTTTGGCTATACCCCTGAAGATCTCGAGAGGGGGTTGAACATCCTTGAGGCGCTGGTTCCTGAAGACCGGATACGGGCGAAAGAAACGTTCGAAGCGGTCCTGCAGGGAAAGAAGACCGAGGGATCGGAATACACCGGTATCAAGATAGACGGCAGCACCTTCCCGATCATGGTCCACAACACGGCACGGATGGTTCAGGAAGGGATCGTGACCGGCTCGCGTGGAACCATCGTCGATATTACCCGACTGAAAGGCGTCGAAACGGAAATCCGCCAGCTGAACGTGGAACTGGAACGCCGGGTTGCCCAGCGGACATCCGAACTGGAAGACGCGACCAATGAGATGGAGGCCTTCACCTATTCGGTCTCCCACGATCTCCGTGCCCCCCTGCGGGCTATTGACGGGTACTCATTCCTCCTCCAGCAGGAGGCCGGGAGCCGGTTGGGCGACCAGGAGCGGCATTACCTCGAAGTACTCAGACAGAATGCCCAGCATATGGACAGCCTGATCGACGGCCTCCTTCGTCTCTCGCGGATGGGGCGGATGGAACTCAAGCGTGCATGGGTTTTCCCTGAGCCTATCGTCAGGGAAATTCTGGCCGAATTGCCTGAATCGTTACAAGCGGAAATCAGCGTAGGGATTTTACCCCCGTGCTATGCTGATCAGGTCATGCTCCGGCAGGTGTATTTCAATCTCATCTCTAATTCAGTGAAATTCACCCGGCACACGGATCATCCCCGGATAGAGATCGGGGCCAGAACGGAAGAGGGAGGAACGGTATACTTTGTCCGGGACAATGGGACCGGGTTTGACATGCAGTATGATGACAAGCTCTTCAAACCATTCCAGCGGCTGCACACGAGCCCGGAGTATGAGGGATCCGGCATCGGCCTGGCCATCGTGTACCGCATCATCCGGCGCCATGACGGCAGAATCTGGGCTGAGAGTGAACCGGGCAGGGGAGCGACGTTTTTCTTCACTATCGGGAAACCTCCGGAGTGATCTCTCCCGCATCACTGTATTAGGAGGATCTGGTAAGGCTGCCGTATGAATTCCAATCGGGATTCATACCGGTATCTGCCGTCTCCTGTATCTCGATACGATAAAGTACAGGATAACGACAAGGACGATTACAGCGATGACGGCAATGCCGAGCGTCGTATGTGTCTCAAGCAGCCTGATAATAAGTTCGGACCCCAGCGCGAAAACCAGGCATTCCACCGTGGCCCCGATTCCGACAGCCAGGATGATCTCTGCCGGGCTGAGCCCGGCCATGATGCCCACTATGGTGGCACCCACTCCCCCGGTTCCCTGCAGGGGGAGCATCACGAAGAACGCCACACCGGGAACCCTCCACCGGGCCAGCCAGGGCCGCTGTTCCATGAATTCACGGCCTGATGCCAGCGACCGGGAGATCCATGGTCCCAGGTAGGGGAGGCGCTGTGCCCGATCGAGGTTCAGGATCATGAAGAGACTGGTGATGACGTCGAGGTAGGCCAGGGTGAAGGCCATGAGCCACCAGGGAATCCCCAGCACTATCCCCAGGGGAATGAGCGATTCCTTTCCGGACGGCGGGATATAGTAGGCAATCATCAGGCCGCCGAGAATCATTGCCAGGCTGGCGGGGAGGATGAGAAAGGAGAGGAAAAAAAGTGCAGATCCCAGGAAAACCGGCAGCACCAGCCGGATGCGAGGTGAAAGGGGCGGTACAGGATGGTTCCAGAGCGCGACAAGGTCGAGATTCCTGAGCCCCATGCCAATCAGCAGAGATCTATGGTAACCGGGATCATATCAGTATGCACTATCCCTCTTTCCCTGGCTGCTGCCCGGCAATCGGGTATGCCAGCGGAAAACCGGCCCCAACGTGAGAGTGAGGAGCTAAGCACCGATAACCGGCAGCACATGACGGTTGTAGAATATCTCCGGATCAGGGAAGAACCCAGGCTCAGCCAGGGATGAGCGGGAGGGGAACCGGACCGGAGAAACGCTTAAGGAGGCCGGTCGGGGCGTACCGGCATCTCATCCCGGAAGGGGAGAGATCTTCATCTGCCCGGGGAGAATTTCCCCGTGATACTCTTCGCAGCGATCATCCCGGTGGAGAAGGCGGCCTGCAGGTTGTAGCCGCCGGTATCGCCATCGACATCCAGCACCTCCCCGATGCAGAACAGGCCGGGCACGATCATTGATTCCATGGTCTTCGGGTTGACCTCGCCGAGCGCCACGCCGCCCCGGGTGACCATGGCCTCGTCAAAGCCACCCAGCCGGAGCACGGTGAAGGGAAGCCCGGTGAGGGAGGCAATGATCTCCTGGCGGGCCTGCTTCGGGAGGTGGGAGCAGGTCAGATCGGGGGCAACTCCGGCGAGCTCGAGCAGCCTCTTTGCGAACCGCTCCGGGAGCAGAAGTCCGGCCAGAACCGGTTTCACCTGCCGGGTCCCGGATCCGGCGACGGCATCGGTCACCTGTGTCCTGACCGCTTCCTGGTCCCTGCCGGGGAAGAAGGAGACCTTCAGCACGTCACCGGGCCGGATGAACCGGGAGAGGTCGAGTAACCCCGGGCCCGAGAGGCCGGCATGCGTGAAGAGCAGGTCGCCGGAAGCCTGCCGAACCTTTTTACCGGCTCTGAAGAGGGAGAGCGGGAGATTCTCAAACGAGATGCCGGCCAGATCAGCGAACGGGTAATTCTGCACTATGACCGGGGTAAGGGCCGGGGCGATCTCCGTAACCGTATGCCCGAGTTCCCGGGCCAGGCGATACCCGTCGCCGGTCGACCCGGTGGCAGGGTACGAAGCTCCCCCAGTGGCGATCACTACCGCATCCGCCCGGTACGATGCCGTCCCGGTCTCCACGATAAACCTGCCTTCAGCACGGGCCACCCGCCGGACGGCCTGGCTGCAGATCAGCTCCACTCCCCGCCGGGCGCATTCCAACAGGAGAACCGAGAGGACATCTGAGGACCGCTTCGTCGCCGGGAAGATCTTTCCCCCGGGCTCGACAGTCATGGGGAGACCCCGCTCTTCGAAAAACGCCACCAGGTCACGGTTGGTAAAACCCCTGAGAGCCGGGCGGAGGAACGGGCCATGGTCGCCGTAGTGAGTGAAGAATTCCGCTATCCCGCCATCGTGCGTCAGGTTGCACTGCCCTGACCCGGTGATCAGGAGTTTCCGCCCGCAGGAGGGCTTCTTCTCGAGCACCAGCACCCGACGGTTCTCACCGGCTGCCTGCAGGGCGCAGAAGAGGCCGGCCGGGCCGCCGCCGATGACTACAATGACCGGGTGATTCACGGGAGAATGTGGGGTGGTGAGGGGGATAGATGTAGCGGCTGAAAACCGGGGGAATTCTCCTCGTGACCGGTCAGGCTGATGGAGCGTGAATGCCAACCGTTTCTGCCCGCCTCTCTATTCCGTTATCCAGCCCATCCGGACGTACCACTCGTACTCATGGGGCCAGGTCTCTTTGTTATACAGTACCAACTGCCGGAAGTAGTCCCGCCGCTGCCGGAGCTGCTCCTCCTGGTCGGGATACCGGTGCTCGCCGCGGATGGCCTGGACAAGCGTTCGTCCCAGGGTTACGGCCTCCTTCTCCGCGACGGGAAGTGCTCCCGGGTCCCGTGCCACCGCAACACCCACACCGCCGACAGTGATTGCCCCGAGCGATGACAGAGCATGGTTCATGTACTCCACCACCGGGCCATGGTTGCTTCCCCCCGCGGTGCAGACCGAGCAGCCGAACTTACCGGTAAACATCCGGCAGTGGATGGCATCGGCCATGCGGTCGAAGACCGCTTTCAGCGGTGCCGGGATCGAGTCGATGTAGTTCGGGGCCCCGAGCACGATCCCGTCGGCATCCATCAGCCGCTCGAAGAGGTCGGGGAAGTCGTCCATCAGGGTGCAGTCGCCTGTTTCGTAACAGGAACCGCACGCGGTGCAGTACTCGATGCGGAGCGAGTAGATATCGACCAGTTCCGTTTCCGCTCCCTCGTCCCGTGCTCCCTTCAGCACGGCGTTCACCAGCCGGAGTGTCCTGCTCTCCTTCCCCCGCGGGCTTGCGTTGAGTCCGGTAACTTTCATGACCATGCTCCATTCCCTGGTAGCTGGGAATCAGGAGTGGCACGGAATAAACCTGCCGGTACGGCTGTTCTATCGGGACAGGTCTTTGGGAGAGGAGTCTATGAACATGCACCGTTGGATCTCCCTTGGTATCCCGGAAGAACATGGCCAGGTTTGGACCACTACCCTCCCGGAAAACGCATATAAGGGCACACACGGACTACTCAGAGAGAACCTCCTCCCGGAGCGAATACCCCATGACGTCCGCCCTCACCCCGCTTTCCGTCTGCGCCGTGCTCCTTGCCGCAGCGCTCCTCTGTATCCCTGTCGCCGCCCAGGTCTCCTCGGTCATCGTGGATTCCTACCAGGTCACCCCTGCCGTGCTGATGCCCGGCGAGAAGGGGACGGTGACCGTGACCATCCGGAGCGTTTCTTCCGGTTCGCAGACCTCGACCGTCAGTTACCCTGATTCCGGGTTAACCGCATCATCGGCGACCACGACTGAAATCATCCCCTATGTGGACAGCGTGATCCTCACCGAGAAGGACATCAAGGTCCTCGGGGGGAACGGCCAGTTCGAGGGCTACATCGGGTTGAACCAGATCATCCCTCTCACCTTCCTGATCGAGGCACCACAGAAGAGCGGGCTCTACTTCCCGGAGGTCCTGGTCCGGGTCAGGGGCGGCCAGAGCCTCAAGTACCCGGTACCGGTGAACGTCAATACCCAGATCTCCGTGATGCGGGTCCCGTCCATCTCGCTCACCAAGGACTTCCCGGCCATGGTCCGGCCCGGGGAAACGGCTGATGGGACAATCATCGTATCCAACGGCGGACAGGTACGGGCGGACAACATCCGGCTCTTCCTTACAACCGAGGGAATCCCGGTTGGACCGGCCGGGCCGTCAGTCTTCCTGATCGAGTACCTTGAACCGGGGGAGCGCGCCGGGGTGAACGTCTCCCTGAAGGTTGACCAGGGGGCCGCGAGCCTTCTGACCGAAATCCCGGTCCAGGTCAGCTACCGCCTGCTCGATGGATCCGTGGCAACCCAGAACGAAGCGATCAGCCTCGATATCCGGGGCGAAGCCGAGATCGGGATCGCAGCGCTCGAGACATCCCCCATCAGGGTGGAGCAGGGCCAGCCCTTCGACCTCACCATCCGGATCGAGAATACCGGAACAGGGGATGCAAAATCGGTGAGCGCTACCGTCGATCTCCCCTTCACCGGGACAAAGGAGGCGTTCATCGGCAAGATCAAGCCCGGAAACGATGCCCCGGCGGTCTTCACCCTCGATGCAGGCCGCCCGGGCACCTACCAGTACCTGGCAGCGATCACCTTTACCGATGACTGGGGCACCCGCACGTTCACCCGCCAGCTTGACCTGGTGGTCTACCGGAGCTACGGCACCTGGATCGCGCTTGTCGCCCTGATCATCCTTGCCATCGGGGGATACTTCGGCTACCGCTGGTGGAAGGCGAAGCACGGGGCCTCGTGATGCTGAACCGCTCCAAGGTCTCCTTTTTTCTGGCCCTCCGCTCCCTGCAGCGGGGGAACCTCGGGAGCCTGGTCCTGACCGTGGTCATCGTGGGCATGGTCTTCACCAACATGATCTTCATGCCTTCCATCATCACCGGGGCGATTGTGAACTATGAGCAGCAGACCGTTGATACCTACACCTCGGACATCATCATCGAGCCAAAGGAGGACTTCCGGTATATCGAGGATCTCTCCGGCCTCCTCGACAAGGTGAACCGGGTGCCGGGCGTCAAACGCGCCGCCCCCCACTACGCGGCCGGAGCGGTCCTCCGCCACAAGGGAAAAGCGCTCTCCATGGCCATCGAGGCAGTACAGCCTCGTGACGAGATGCTGGTCACCACCCTCTCCACCTACATGGAAGAGGGCTCCTACCTCGGGGACGGGGATACCGGGGAGGTCATCCTCGGGAGGTACGTGGCCGGCTTTGCGGACCCAAGCGAGGATTTCCTCCCCTCCCTCGGTGGCGTCAAGGTCGGGGATTCCATCACCGCCGAGTACACGAACGGGGTGGTCCGGGAGTACCGGGTCAAGGGAATCTTCCGGACCTACTCGTTCAACACTGACTACCTGGTCTTCACCACCTGGGATGAGATGGAGCTGGTCGAAGGACGGGAGCTCGACCAGGCAACCTCGGTGCTGGTCAGGACCGATCCGGGGGCCGATGAGAACGCGGTGAAGAAGACCCTGCTCCGCTACGGGGTGCAGGAGGACGTGCAGACCTGGCTCGACTTCCTCGGGAACGCCTACCGGAATGCTGTCGAGAGCTACGCCATCCTGAACACGATCACCACCGTGGTGAGCCTGGTCATTGCCGCTGTGGTGCTCTTCGTGGTGATCATGATCAAGACCCTGAACTCCCGGCGGCAGATCGGGATCCTGCTCGCAATCGGGATCAAGAAGGACATCATCGTCAACAGCTACCTCTTCCAGGTCCTGATCCTGGCCATCCTCGGGATCATCTTCGGCATCCTGGTCGTGCTCGGGCTCACCGCGTACTTCACGGCATTCCCCATCGAGTTTCCGGAGGGAAACATCTCTCCCTACATCGTTCCGGCCGATATCGGGATCAATGCCATCTATCTCTTTTTGGCTTCAGCACTCGCCGGGTACATCCCGGCCTGGCGTATCGCAAACAAGGAAATCCTGGAATCCATGAGGGCCTGACATGATCATCGCACGCGACCTGTACCGGATTTACACCATGGGCCAGGTGAAGGTCAATGCCCTGAACGGGGTGTCGGTCGAGATAAAAAAAGGCGAGTTTGTCGGCGTTACCGGCCCCAGCGGGAGCGGGAAATCAACCCTCCTCCACCTGCTCGGCCTCCTCGACCGCCCGACCAGCGGGGATATCCAGATCGACGGCATCGATACCAGGACCCTCTCGGAAGACCAGCGTTCCGACTTCCGGTTGACACGGCTCGGGTACGTCTTCCAGGAGTACGCGCTTGTGCCGGAACTGACCGTCTTTGAGAACGTCATCCTCCCCTTCATGGCACGGGAAGAGCCTCCTGACCGGTCCCGGGACCAGGTAATGGAGACTCTGGAGATCATCGGGCTTGGAAAGCGGGTCACCCACCTGCAGAGCGAGCTCTCCGGTGGCGAGCAGCAGCGGGTGGCTATCGCCCGCGCTATTGCCGGCAGGCCCTCCATCCTCTTTGCCGATGAGCCCTGTGCCAACCTCGATACCGAGAACTCCCGGGTCATCCTCGACCTCCTCGCAGAGATCAACAAGGAGATGGGGCAGACCATCGTAATGGTCTCGCACGAGGACTGGCACCGCGAATACTTCGAGCGGATCATCCAGCTCCGGGACGGGAAGAGGGTGGACCAGAGCGGGAACTGATTCAGCACATTGCTCGCCGGAAAATATTTAACCAGCTCTTCCTATTGGTATTCAATCGTGACATCATGTCACTGGGGGAACATATGAAATTCAGACATATACTGACCATATCGGGAATCGCCATCCTGCTGTGTATAATCGCAGTTTCAGGATCCATGATCATCCCGATAAATGACACCGGAAAGGAGCATTCCCAGGCTCCGGTGCATTCACCGGTTATTGATGAAAACTATAATCTTGAACGGATCGACTTCATTCACTATGCCAAGCCGACCGGCAGTCCTGGAAAGCCGGCAAAATCTCCAACCTGCTACAAACTGATGGGGGTATCATGGAAATCCCTGCCGGTGAGCTATGTCATCAACCCAACGAATGGAGACGGATTGACAGAATCCTTTGTTGATACTGCAATGACAACCGGAGCTGAGACCTGGGATGACCAAACCAGCAAAGAATTGTTTTCCGATTCAGATGCAATTGATTATAATGCCCGGTATGGGATACAGGACTTTAAAAACGTCATCACTTTTGGCACTGAAGATGCTGATGGTAATGAACTTCCTGAAAATGTAATAGCCGTTACTTCGGTCTGGTGGAGCCCTCGGGGTCGCCAGATCGTTGAATTCGACATGGTCTTTAATGATAAATGGTCCTGGGGCAATGCCGGAACATTCATGGATGTCCAGAATATTGCCACTCATGAAATGGGCCATGCCGTCGGTCTTGCCGATCTCTACACAACCACCTGCAGCGCAGTAACCATGTTCGGTTATTCCGATGAGGGTGAGACATCAAAACGAACACTCGAACAGCCGGACATCATCGGACTCCAGCAGATGTACGGAGCATAACATCTTTTTTCCTCATGGAGAAAAATACTGCATTTTTTCAGAGAACCTTTTACCGGCACGGGGAACTTTCGGCATCCCCTGCATTGAAATAACAGCACAACAATTTCTCTCCATGACGTTCCCCCTGAAGATCACTCTCCTGCTTGCCGCCCTGGCAGTGCTCGCCCTGCTCTGTGCCGGCTGCACCACCCTCCCTGACACCTGCATCGAGGGATCGGGGACCCTGGCAAACGAGACCCGCAGTGTCGGCGATTTTCATTCCGTCAGCCTGACCATGCCGGCGACCCTCACCGTGCGGGAAGGCCACCTTCCTGGTGTCCTGATCGAGGCTGACGACAATATCCTCCCCCTCATCTCCACCACGGTAAAGGATGGAGTACTGACCATCAGCCAGACCCGGCCCTGCGTCAGACCGACCGGCACTATCCGGATAACCGCCATTGCCCCCATGTTCCGGGAGCTCGCTATTCTCGGGACCGGCGATGTCCGGAGTGACGGGGTCCTGCGGACCAGCAGTCTTGCAGCGAGGATTACCGGCGCCGGAACCATGGATCTCTCCGTAGAGACCGCAACCCTGACCACGACCATCACCGGGACCGGGAACGTCTATCTCACCGGTACCGCACCGGAGCACACCATCTCCCTCCCCGGAGCAGGATCGGTCGATGCCGCAGCCCTGCAGACCGCCCGGACCCGCGTGGAGATCCTTGGTTCCGGGAATGCAAAGGTGAACGCGAGCGAGACGCTGTCGGTAAAGATCACCGGGGCAGGAACGGTGCTCTATGCCGGGAATCCGCAGGTCGAGCAGACCATCACCGGGGCAGGCAGCGTCCGGAAGCTGCCCTGATCTTCACACTCCCTTCCGGAGATCGAAGACATAGCGGCCGATTGCCGGGGCTACCCAGCCGCACCGGTGGGTGAACAGCACCGAATACCCCCTCTTTTCAAAGTCGCTGATCAGGCCGGGGATCTGGGGATCGCTCGTGAACGTATAGAAGTGCAGCATCCCCCCGTCCCGGACCAGCGGGGCAAGGACATTGAGGATTTCATCCCCCCCGTAGGGTGTGGGACAGATTACCCGGTCAAACGGGGCCCCGGCTGGATCGGTCAGGGTGAAGGCATCAGCCTCGAGCACCCTGACCCGGTCCTCCACCCCGTTCAGGGCAAGGTTTTCACGGAGCCAGCGGACCGCTGCAGGGTTGTTCTCCACCGCGGTCACCGATGCTCCCCGGTCTGCTGCCGGTATGGCAAACGGCCCCACCCCGCAGAACGGCACCAGCACCTGCTCTCCTGCCACTACCGTTCCTGCAACCCGCTGGCGTTCGGTGGAGAGGCGTCCGGTGAAGAAGACCTCCGA
>ENA-ORXD01002339-ORXD01002339.1-sediment-metagenome-genome-assembly--contig:-NODE-2339-length-12852-cov-4.089863_pt1 | contig 12852 bp, 11 predicted proteins | sample MGYA00237862_ERZ511471 | MGnify/ENA metagenome assembly ERZ511471 | reverse complement strand
AATCCCTTGAACCTTAATATAAACTTGCGTCAACCCTGATACGTTTAAGGCTTGAAAGAGGATTGACGCAGGAACAACTGGCGGCGCTTCTTAATACTAAACAGGAGAGCATCGCCAGGCTTGAAAGCGGTTCCCGCCTGCCATCACTTTCGACCATTAGAAAAGTGGCTAATGCGCTTAACGCCGAACTGGAAATCAATTTGAGGCTGCGGCCTATTCCCGAAGCAAGCAGAGAAAAGGAAACTGCCGAGCTATAGAGACCGGTAGTTGTATGAGATCGCCACGTCGGGCTGACGCCCTCCTCGCGATGACCCGGCGAGGGGTCATCAACCTCCCGAACCGTCATTGCGAACGAACGAAGTGAGTGTGGCAATCTCTATAACAAACGGGTGGCCACTATGTTAGGTTGTGGCAGTCTCCGGGCACCAAAATTATCAGTAAAAACCAATTGAATTTGGCCCGGCGGGGGATTATGATTACATAACACCCGGGTAAACGGCCGGGTTCGAGGAGGGCGCAGATGCGGAGGTTACTGTTTATACTGCTGGCGGTTATCCTGGTTCTGGGGCTGACGGCACCAGCCTGTAAAGGCGGCAAGGCAACCACCACCACTACTACCACCGTGCCAACTACCACGGCTCCGCCTACCACGCCCATAATCACCACCACCTCACCCGCAACCACTACGCCACCGATTACAACCACCACCATTCCGGTTACTACGACTACGACTGCAACAACCACTCCCGCGCCTACCACCACCACGCCTTCCCTGGCTTACAGTACGCTTTCGGCTCTAATCGGTGCCATCAGCCCGGTTTTGCCATCCTCGCTGGCCGGCATTCTGGGGGCGGCACAGGAAATCGAAGCGGCGGAGGGGGACGGCTCGGTTTCGGCAGATGAGGCGGGCAAACTCAAGGGCGAGCTGGGCGCTAAATTCAATGCCTGGACCCGGGCAGCGGTGGACGGCATCGACCCGGCCAAGCCGGAAGCCATCAAGGACTTTTTCGACCTGCAGGCGGTCCAGCGCACCCCGGAATACGACGAACTGGTGAACGGGGAGACCAAGGAGTACAAAGAAGAGCAGATGAAGGAGAAGTTCAACGACTGGATCCGCAACCGGGTGGACGAGATAGACCCGGCAAACCCGGACCACACCAAGTTCTTCTTCTGGCTGCAGAACATCCAGGCGTGCGAAAAGTACGAAGAACTGGCTACCCAGGAGACCCACGACTACAAAGAACAGCAGATGGAAGAGAAGTTCAACGAGTGGGTGAGAGCCCGGGTGGACGAGATCGACCCCGCCGAAGAGGACAACCTCAAGTTCTTCTTCTGGCTGCAGAATATCCAGGCGTGCGAAAAGTACGAAAAGTACGCCTCTCCCGAGACGCACGAATACAAAGAAGCCGAAATGAAGCGCAAGTTCAACGAGTGGATCGAGAACCGGGTCAACGACCTGGACCCGGAAGACCCGGATTTCCTGGAAAAGCTGGAGATGCTCCGGGTGCTGCAGCGCACCGAAAAATACGAACTGTTCATCCTGGATTCGGTCCACCAGTGGAAGGAACAGCAGCTGGCTTCGAAGGTGGGAGATTACGTTTCCCGCCTGCTGGGGGCGCTCAACCCGCTTTCGACCTCCTTTATGAACGATATCGCCAGGCTGGTGCAGTTCCAGACCACCGACATTTACCGGGAGCTTTGCCCGCCGGCGGTCAAACTGCTCAAGCAGGACCACCTGAAAGGCCTCTTCACCGTGCCGCCGGGTCCGCCGCCGGCAGTTGCCGGGGTTTACCCGGAGAACGCTCAGACGGGGGTGGCGGCCGACCAGCCGGTGGTTATCATCTTCGATCAGCCGATGGACCTGGAGACGCTGGCCGGAGCCATCGAGATTTCCGGGGATACGGAGTTTTCCGCCGCAGCCATGGGCGAGGAGCCTTTCATAGTACTGCTCCAGCCGCAGGGGGCCATGGAGCCGGATGCAGTTTATACTATTGCGGTTTCACCATTGGCTACCTCGGCAGAAGGTATGCCGCTGATGGAAGCCTTCGAGTTCAGCTTTACCACCGCCGCAGCCGGACCGGCTCCCCGGGTGGTTTCGGCTCTGCCGGAGGACGGGACGGTGGGGGATATGGCCGGCCAGCCGGTTGTCATAACCTTCGACGGGCCGATGGACACGGCTTCGGTGGAAGCTGCCCTGGTGGTTTCGCCCAGCTTTGATTACAGCGTGGCGTGGAGCCAGGGCGATGCCGTGGCCACTATACAATCCCACCAGCCCTTGACGGTCAACATCCTGCACACGGTTACGGTGGGCACCGGTGCGCTCGCCTTCGACGGGGTGGCTTTAGACGAGGCTTTCGAGTTGAGCTTCATGCCCAGCCTGATGGCACGTCCGCGGGTGCTGGGCGATACGGTTGAAGATTCTGGCGGTTCAATCCCCACCAACTACCCCATCCAGATAGTTTTCAGCCTCTCAATGGACCGGGCTTCGGTGGAGGGGAACCTGCAGTTCGGCACCGGGTTTGCCTACACGGTGGAATGGTTCGAGGCTGACATGGTTATGCAGATAACGCCCGCCGGTTCGTTGATGCCGGGCGGGCAGTATTCGATTACCATTCCGGCGGGAGTTCTTTCCAGCTTCGGCCTGCCGATGGAGACAAGCTATACGTTCGGGTTCGGGGTGGTGGGGGGTTAAGAGATCGCCACGAGTTTGAGATCGCCACGTCGGGCTGACGCCCTCCTCGCGATGACCTTACACCCCGTCACTGCGAGCCTTCGTAGAAGGCGTGGCAGCCTATTTACCACCCGAACGTCATTGCGAACGAACGAAGTGAGTGTGGCAATCTGCGATATCGCCACGAGTTGTTATCCGTTACTTGCTATCGAAGCTGTTACGAGCCGGCTTCATCAATATATTCTGACCGGCCTTTTGTACATCCAATTATCTTCTTCCAAAGTGATTGTGTAATTTTGAGTTCCCTTGCCATTAGAAGTAACAGGGTATCGTCAATATCTCCGCCACCGTGAGATATATGAGTGGCTCCGAGTAATATCCCGTTATCATCGTAAACCTTAAAAACTATATGCCTGTGTTTATTGTAGTCCTTAACCGCTTTCAGTTTTGCAAGTCCATTTAACACCTGATCCGAACTGAATCTGGCCACCATTTAAACCTTTGAAATTATTTGATTCAGGCGAGCCAGATCCTCCATTAACTTCGGGGATAGTCTGGGGTAATGTTCATTCAAACACCTGAAATAGTCAACTAATTGGTTTTGATAATCGCAAATCGCGTTATAAACCGTATCTCCGGATCCAAACCTTGCAACATCATCATCTGCAACCAGGAAACCGTGTTGATGCGCTTCAATTCGAACCTGAATTGGTCGATTCAATTTGTATTCTTTGGATTGCAACTCCACAATAGCTATACTGTTGATATAAGACCCTGCCAGAGAATCTTCATTCGTTTCAATCTTTGTCTTTTCAAGACCCTCTATTGTAACGGGAACTGTCATGCCTTTCAGATTGTCAGTCTTCTTAGGCACTATTTTGCTCCTTTTTGGTGGCGTCTTAACACAACAAAAACTGTAACATAGGGCTAATGGGCTGTCAATTACCGTATGAAACGTTGAGATATCATTTAATAAAATCGCTGATGACAGAATTGAGATCGCCACGTCAGCCTTACGGCTTCCTCGCGATGACATAACGGGCAGGTGTTTACAATGACCTAAGGGTGGGGTGTAATCGCAAGGATGGTAATATTGCCCCTGTCCGGCCCATAACACCAGAACACCCTGTAGGCCGCAGGAGTATGCTGCTGGGCATAGGCTTCGAACACCTTCTCTCCGCCAGGCCCCGTTAAACTGGTAAATTCATGGCTTTGCAAACCGGGGTGCCTTGGGTTTTGGGCCAGCAGCAGAAGGGTTTTCTTAACGGCTTTATACTGCTTTACCCGGGATGAATCCGCTTTTAAGAGAGCATAAGCCTGGCTTGCCGTGCCAGTCCATTTCAGTTCAAACAAAAGGACCAGCCTTACAACGCCTTGAGGTCTACTTCGGACAGCCTGCCTTCGGCAGCATCAGAAAGCCCCTGATGAACCAGCGCAAGTGCATCTTTGTTCTGGTACAGCCATGCCTCCGAAGCCGGTATTGTGACTTGCGGGTCGAGCACGATTTGGCCCTTGTCATTGGCATAAATATGATAAAGGACACCTTCCTTTATCACCTGTTTGGGCAAAAGCACCCGCCTTTTTGAATCCGGCTTGATGCCTTCGGCCAGTTTTAATAGATCTTTTTCTTTGATATCAATCATGTTATCAATACCTCGAAACCACTATATCACCTGTGGGATAAGGCGTCAAGTGGGATATTCCCACACAAGAGATCGCCACAGCCGCCTAACGGCGGCTTCGCGATGACATATGTATAGCTGGAGGCGGCTTCGCGATGACGGTATGAGTGCTGACGCCCTCCTCGCGATGACGGTACATCTTGTCACTGCGAGCCCGCGGAGCGGGCGTGGCAGTCTATTTACCACCCGAATCGTCATACATGCGAACGAACGAAGTGAGTGTGGCAGCCTCATCACACCGTACGGGCGATGACTGCGAGCGAATGGCACCTACCCATTCAACATTTTAATGATGTGTTTAGCCAGGGAGTCGGCAATCTCACGATGCCTGGGAACAGGTTGGGAAACACCGTTATTCGGATTTGTATACCAATCGTGTTTACTTCCGTGACGAACTAAAATACAACCTGATGAAGTTATCCTCTTAAGAAGCTCCGCTCTTTTCATTAAACAACTATTTCACCGCGTCTGCGCACATGAGCGATTTCGCCGCTATTCAGATCCTTATGAATTTCGATGAGGTTTTGTTTCAATTCATCGAGGGTTTTACCCTGGCTTCGGTAGTCCGGATAATCTTCGAGCCAGCCTACCCAAAAGTCATCTTCCTGATAGTAAACGAATTTCAGTGTTTCCATTGTCAACCACCTGCCTGTAGCTTAAGCTCTTTGGTAATTATAACAAATACGGTTAAATCCGACATTATAGACAGTGGATTGGATTATCAGGTTGCGAGAGATCGCCACGAACTGCCTGAGGCAGTTCTCGCGATGACGGATGTAAGGTTTTCGACCACCCGGACCGTCATTGCGAAGGCGCGCAAGCGCCTGTGGCAATCTGCAATATCGTCGAGTTGTTATAGATCGCCGCGTCGGGCTGAAGCCCTCCTCGCGATGACGTATGAGTGTTTGTGGCAGCTTCGCGATGACCTCACGCCTCGTCACTGCGAGCCTTCGAAGAAGGCGTGGCAGTCTATTTACCACCCGAACCGTCATTGCGAAGGCGCGCAAGCGCCTGTGGCAATCTGCGATATCGTCGAGTTGTTATAGATCGCCACGAACTGCCTGAGGCAGTTCTCGCGATGACGTATCGAGAGGTTGTACACGATGACGGATGGATGGTGATTCGCGTTGGCCTTACACCTCGTCGCTGCGAGCCCGCGGAGCGGGCGTGGCAGTCTCGGAGATCGCCACGTCGGCCTTGCGGCCTCCTCGCGATGACCTTTCGGGTGGGGGTATGAGATTGCCACGGCTTGCCGGGGGCAAGCCTCGCAATGACCTCTCGGTTGGAAGGTTGAAATCGTATGCGTTTGACATATGCAGATACACGGCTATAATAAACATTATACCTGTCCTTTTTCCAGCTATATCAGCTCGAAAAGAGGTGGATAATGGGTAAGAAAGGGAAACCCGAAGACAACAAGGATGAAAAGCCCGGCGGTTTAACCAGGCGGGAATTTATCGGCGGTGCCGGCTCTATCGCTGGCAGCCTGATAGTCGGTTCGGCTCTTTTCGCCGGCGCCTGTTCCAACCAGCCGGGGACAACCGGCACTTCCACCAGCCCCACAAACACCCTGCCGCCGGATACCATAATCAGCCCGGACACTTTAAGGGACGACCGCATTCCGCCCGGCCAGTACCAGACAAACAACTGGCCGGTCCTGCAGGCTGGCGGGGTGCGCCGCATCGACCCACCGCAATGGACCTTTACCCTGTCTGGCGCCATTAACAATCCGGTAGTGCTCGGTTACGATGAATTCATGCAACTGCCGGCGGTCCAGGTTTTTTCCGATATGCACTGTGTTACCACCTGGACGAGGCTGAGCAACCTGTGGGAAGGCCCAGGTTCCAAGACGATAGCCGAACTGGCTCAAGTCAGGCCCGAGGCCCGCTTTGTAATAATCAAGGCTCCAGGGGGTTTTTCGGCGAACCTTATGCTGGATGATTTCATGCGGGATGATGTTATTTTTGCCACCGGGCATGACGGCGAACCCCTGAGCGCCGAACATGGCGCCCCGGCAAGGCTGGTGGTTCCCCATCTGTATTTCTGGAAAAGCACCAAGTGGGTCACCGAAGTGGAGTTCAGGGTGGACGACCAGCCGGGGTTCTGGGAGCGGGCCGGGTATCACAACCGGGGCGACCCCTGGACGGAACAGAGATATCAATAGACTCGGGTTTTAGATCGCCACGTCGGGCTGAAGCCCTCCTCGCGATGACCCCCCATATCGTCATTGCGAACGAACGAAGTGAGTGTGGCAATCTGCGATATCGCCGAATTGTATGAGATCGCCACGAGTTGCCGGAGGCAACTCTCGCGATGACGTATGTGTGGTTGTGGTGCCCGAATCGCGATGACTTCACGCCTCGTCACTGCGAGCCTGCGGTAGCAGGCGTGGCAGTCTCTTCCTCTCCTCCCGGCTACCACCGAGATCGCCACGTCGGGCTGACGCCCTCCTCGCGATGACGGATGTAAGGTTTTTGACCACCCGGACCGTCATTGCGAAGGCGCGTAAGCGCCTGTGGCAATCTCAATAACATCCGAATGGTCATTGCGAACGAACGTAGTGAGTGTGGCAATCTCCACCTTAATCACAGCAAACCATAATAAAGGTCTTCCCACTTCGGATTGAACGCATTTATAAGGTCCAGCTTAACCTGGCGTTTACCAGCCTTCAATTGTTTTTCCCGGCTAATGGCCGTATAAGCAGTATCAGCAACTTCATAATAAACCAGCTTGTTGAGATGGTACTTGCTGGAAAACCCATCGACCAACTCTGCTTTGTGCTGGTATACCCGTTGAATAAGGTTGCTGGTTACGCCAACGTACAGGGTGGTGTTTGTTTTATTGGTGAGGATGTATATATAGAACTGTTTGCCATGCATGATAGCCCTATGGATGGAGATGAGTGCTATTCCCTGCCATTATAACATCAGGGTCAAGGCTGGAGGATGGTGTTATTTTGAGATCGCCACGAACTGCCGGTGGCAGTTCTCGCGATGACGTATCGAGAGGTTGTACACGATGACTGATGGATGGTGGTTCGAGATGACCATCCGAAAAGTCACTGCGAGCCTGCGGTAGTAGGCATGGCAGTCTCTAGATCGCCACGACTTACTCACGTAAGTCTCGCGATGACGGTATGAGTGGTGGGCTCTCCTCGCGATGACGTATGTGTGGTTGTGGCAGCTTCGCGATGACCTCTCACCCCGTCACTGCGAGCCTGCGGTAGCAGGCGTGGCAGTCTATTTACCACCCGAACCGTCATTGCGAACGAACGAAGTGAGTGTGGCAATCTCGGAGATCGCCACGTCGGGCTTCGCCCTCCTCGCGATGACGTTATGAATGCTGGGGCACTTATCGCGATGACGTTATGAATGCTGGGGCACTTATCGCGATGACGGTATGAATGCTCTGACGCCCTCCTCGCGATAACGGATGTGTGGTTGTGGTGCCCAAATCGCGATGACCGGTGATTGAGAACAGGCTAATCTTAACTTATCCGGTTTTCCGGAACCGGGCGCGGGCGCCTTCAACCAGGCTGTAGAGCACCGGTATTACCAGCAGTGTAAGCAGGGTCGAGCTGAAAAGCCCGCCTATCACCACCACCGCCAGCTCGGCCGCCATCAGGGTGCCCTCTCCCAAACCCAGGGCAATCGGCACCATGGCTATCATGGTGGTGATGGCCGTCATGAGAATCGGCCTCAGGCGGGTCCTGCCGCCCTCCATCAAAGCATCGTAGGTGCTCACGCCCTGCTTGCGCAGTTGTTCCACCAGCGAAACCAGCACTATGGCGTTGGTCAGAACGATGCCCACCAGCATCAGAACGCCCATCAGGGCGGATACGCCGATGGGGTGGCCGGCTACCAGCAGGCCCAGAAGGGCTCCGATTGCAGCCAGGGGCAGGCTCATCATAATTATCAGGGGGCTGATAAACGAACGGAAGGTAACCACGATAACCACGTAAGCCAGCAGGGCGGCAATAATAATAGCCATAAACATATCCGAAAAGGATTCCTGCATCATCTCGGCCGTTCCACCCAGTTTTACCTCGACCCCTTCCGGCAGTTCAAGCTGATTGATTGCATGCTGGACTTCCAGGTTCACCGAACCCACATCCGCCTGCGTGATGGGCCCGCTGATGGTAGCGGCCAGTTTCTGATCGATCCGGTTGATGCTTACCGGCTGCTCCCCCAGTTCGATGGAGGCAATATCGGCCAGTTTGACCTGGGCCGGAAAACCTATGGTCAAATTCCGGGCGGCTTCCACGCTTTTAAGCTCCGGCGTAATCCCCAGGATAAATATTTCGTATGTGTTCTGGTCCAGTTCGGCGGTGGCCACCGTCCCGCCCAGGTTCAGAAGCATAAACTCCTGCTGGATGCGGCTTATCTGGTCCGGCGGCAAACCCGAGCCGGCCAGCCGGATGGGATCGATAGTGATATCCAGCCGGGGCTCTACACTGCTTATATCCAGTTCGATCTCAGCCAGGCCCTTTATCCCTTCAATCCGGGCCATGATGGCATCACTGGCCAGCGAGACATCCTCGAAAGTATTGCCGCGAACGGTTACTTCCAGCCCGCCGCCCATCATCTGGGAGGTCATGGCGTCCCCGCTGTTTACCTTGACTTCGGCATCCCCGGTATCGATTTCTGCGTAAGCATTACGAAGATTAGTGGCTACCGTTTCGATATCGGCGCCGTCTTCCAGGACCAGCGTAATATTGATCGAGCTGCTTGCTGTGCCCATCATGGCGGCAAAACCGCCGGTGAAGCCGCCGGATGAACCGATGACCGACTGGTAGCTTATTATGCCTTCGGTCTGGGCCAGGGCGGGCTCCAGCCGAATGGCCAGTTCTTCGGCTTCGGCCATAGTGGCCCCGGCCGGCATCTGCACCCCGACGGTTACCTGTTGTTCGCTCATGCCCTCGATGAAGCTGGTGCCGATTACCGGCACGATGGCAAAGCTGGCCAAAAAGAGTACGGCGGCTGTTACCAGCGTCACCGCCCGGTGAGCCAGAGACCAGCGCAGGGCCGGGGTGTAAAGCTTCTCGTACCATGAACCTGACTGCGTTTGCTTTTTACCGGCGCCGACTTTGAAATTACACATGGGCGGTATGACCATCAGGGCTACCAGCAGTGAAGCCAGCAGGGCGAAGGTGATGGTAAGGGCAAACGGCACAAACATTTCGCCCACCAGCCCTCCCACGAATGCCAGCGGCAAGAAGATTACCACCGTAGCCAGGGTGGCCGAAGTGACCGGAGCGGCTACTTCCCGGGCGCCGTTCAGCGCCGCCTGCCGGAAAGGCTGGCCGTCCCGCAGGTTGCGCACAATTATTTCAAGCACCACGATGCTGTCGTCAATTACCCTGCCCACGGCAATAGCCATGGCGCTGAGGGTGAGAATATTGATGGTGAAGCCGAAGCTGGCCATCATCAAAAAGGCTACGAGGATGCTTATGGGGATGGAAACCGCCGTAACCAGGGAAGCCCTGAAAGCCATCAGGAAAAGAAAGACTACCAGAACAGCCAAACCGCCGCCGATGAGGGCTTCCCTCAGCAGTTCGCTGATGCTTTGTTCGATAAATTCCGATTGATCGAAAATGGTAACCACATCTATCTGTTCGCCTGCCGACTGCTTGAAGGCTTCGATTTCGGCCATGACGGCGTTTGCCACTGTAACCGTATTGGCTTCGGTTTCCTTCATGATGCTGATGCCGACACTGCTGGAGCCGCTGGTGCGGGTAATGGTTGTGCCGGGAGCCGGCCCCAGTTCAACTGTTGCGATATCCTTCAAGATCAGGCCGCCCGGCCCCAGGGGAACGTTTTTCACCTGGTCCAGGCTGGAAAACTGGCTCATGGCCAGAATCCCGGCGACCTGGGACATGGATATGTTGTTCTGGTTGATTTTTTTTATATCCAGCGAAACCAGGATTTTATCCGGCGTAATCTCGTCTATACCGACCTGGTATACACCTTCGACAGCTTCCAGGCGGGGCAGGAGCTGCCCGACAGCCATGTCATTCAATTCCCGGGAGGGCAGATCCCCGTTGAGGCCCAGCATTACAACCGGCATCATGTTGACGTTGATGGCATACAACTGGGGGTTGCTTTCAAGCCCCGGCATCTGGGACGGCAGGTTGCGGACTTCATCCGGCAAATCCAGGTCTGCCAGCCGCTGGCGGATAAGATCATTGACCTTGTCCATGTCGGTGCCGTAATCGAAAAAGGCAAAGGTGAGGGAAGTGCCTTCGCTGCAGGTGGATGAAAGGCTTCTCAGGCCTTCTATATCGGCAACGACGCCCTCGACCGGTATGGCAACCTCGTTCATGACCTGGGTTGCCTTGGCCTGGGGATAGATGGATATTATGCTGGTGGCCGGAAATTCGATATCGGGTAACAGTTCCATCTTCATGTTGACGGTAGCCCAGATGGAAACTCCGGAAATAACGGCTACGATCAGAAATGTCAGCCACCTGTATTTAAGCGCAATCCTGGTAAGCCAGCTCAATTTATTTCTCCTCCATTTGCCTGCAAGGCATAAAGCCTGTGTTAGTATTGTTCAGCCCGGTCAACCCCCTGTTCACGCCGGGCGGGCGTTCGGTTGGCGTGTTAAGTTGAGTGAACATTCACATGCGCCCCCGGCCAGGGAAAAATTGTTTTATAGTTTAACATTAAGTACAGGCCGGCACCAAAAGGTTTATGTTGAGGGGGCCGCATACTTTGTTGACCACCCGGGAGGTTACTGCGAGCCTGCGGAGCGGGCGTGGCAGTCTCTTCCTCTCCTCCCGGCGGCCACCGAGATCGCCACGTCAGCCTTGCGGCTTCCTCGCGATGACTGATGGATGATGGTCGCCCTCCTCGCGATGACCCCTCATATGGTCATTGCGAGCGAACGGAGTGAGTGTGGCAATCTGCGAGATCGCCGAATTGTATGAGATCGCCACGTCGGGCTGACGCCCTCCTCGCGATGACGGATGGATGGTTGGAGGCGGCTTCGCGATGACAGATGGATGGTGGTTCGCGATGACCTTACATAATGTCATTGCGAAGGCGCGTAAGCGCCTGTGGCAATCTCAATAACATCCGAACCGTCAAATTTTCCTCAGCAATATATACTAAACGCTCGAAAACAGGTATATAATATTTCAAGCGGCAATAACCCGAAAAACCGGAGTTGCTGACTTAATCTGGAACTGCAAGGATTTCATAAAGGGGGCAGCAGGATGAACAGAAATTGGCTCAGGTTGGTTTTTACCGGTTTACTCGTTACTATTCTTTTGCTGGGCACCTCCAGCCTGGCTTTTGCCGGCGGTAATTCCGAAAACGGCAAAATGCCCCTGGAAAAGGCCAGGCAGGTTCTCGAAGAAAAGCTTATTGGCTTTCCGGGAATTGCCGGCATAGCCCACCTGGAAGAAACAAGTGAAATCGTGGTACTGCTGGAAAACGAAGGGGCTAAAGACCGGGTACCGGCGGTGTTCGAAGGCTTCCAGGTCAGGAACGTGGTTACCGGAGCGTTCAAAGCCCGCAATGCCGCGGCAGCCGTGGCGGAAGCACCGGTTGCCGAATACGCAGTCAGCACTGCCAGGCTGGAAGCGGTGGATCCGCTGGTGGGCGGCGTCAGCGTTTCGGCATATGTTGCCGGGCAGAGCTGGGCCGGGACTCTCGGCATGGTAACCTACGATAACATGATTCTTTCCAACGCGCATGTACTGGCGCTGGATTTGAACAACAATTTCCTGCCCGCCGGCACCCCGGTTATCCAGCCGGGCGCCTATGACGGGGGAACTTACGTGGATCAGGTAGGGGAGCTTTACGATTACATTCCCATCACCTTTTCCCGCAGGGCACAGAACAAAGCAGACGCGGCTATTGCCACTATAGACAGTGGTATTGCCGCATCCCCGGGCGTACAGTTCGGGGAAAGCGGCAACTTTACCATTTCCGGAACAACTGCGGTAACTGCGGGGGATACGGTGACCAAATCCGGCAGGACCACCGGGGTTACCACCAGCACTGTATACCTGACCAATGCTTCGACCACGGTGGATTACGGCGGCGGCAAGGTCGCCCGTTTCGTGGACCAGATCATAGTCTACCAGCCCTTCTCGGGTTCCGGCGATTCCGGCTCTGCGGTGGCCAAGGACGGCCAGTTCGTGGGACTCGTGTTTGCCGGTTCGACCAGTTATTCGATAGTCTGCAAGGCCGGCCACATCATCGACGGGCTGGGCATAGCCATCGAGCCGACTGCACCGAAAGTGCTGGAGTCCATCGCGGTTGCGCCCGCATCCGCTTCGATTGCGGTGGGTGCAGCGCAGCAGTTTACGGCAACCGGTACATATGTTGGCGGGTCTACAGCCGACCTTACTTCGCAGGTAGCGTGGTCCACCAGCAATACCGCTGTTGCCACCATCGATGCTGGCGGGCTGGCAACCGGGACAGCAGTTGGCTCTGCCACCATCACCGCCAGCTACGGAGTTTTTTCCGATACAGCCACTCTTGAAGTAAC
>ENA-ORXD01002338-ORXD01002338.1-sediment-metagenome-genome-assembly--contig:-NODE-2338-length-12856-cov-3.917443_pt1 | contig 12856 bp, 10 predicted proteins | sample MGYA00237862_ERZ511471 | MGnify/ENA metagenome assembly ERZ511471 | reverse complement strand
TCGCTAAGGAGTGACCGAATGAGTTCTAGATCATCAATCCGCGTCGCAGTAGCTGGCGCCATGGGCAGGATGGGGTGGACTACGTGTGAAGCGGTGGCCGCGGACACGGAGCTGTTCCTGAGCGCAGCGATAGATCCGGCCTTCGCCGCGGCTCCGAGCCGCTGCCCCGCGGCAGCGTGTTTCGCGACCCTTGCCGAAGCGCTTGGGGAGGAAGTCGGCTCCGCCGGGACCTTCGACGTCGTGGTCGATTTCACTACGCCTTCGGTGGTCCACGAGAACATCCTTGCGTACCTGAGGCACCGGATTCCCAGCGTGATCGGGACGACGGGACTGACGCCGGGCCAACTAGCCGAAATCGGGCAGATGGCTGAGGCTCAGGGCGTTCCGGTGCTGATCGCTCCCAATTTTGCGATGGGCGCGGTTCTGATGATGCAGTTTGCCAAGGAAGCCGCGCGACAATTCCGCGCCTGTGAAATTGTCGAACTGCATCATGACAAGAAGCTGGACGCGCCTTCTGGGACGTCCCGTCTGACTCGCGTCGGGATCGAGGAGAGCTGGCGGGAAATGGGATACCAAAAGGAGATCCCCATTCACAGTGTCCGTCTCCCCGGCCTGGTGGCCCATCAGGAAGTGATCTTCGGCAGCGCGGGCGAGACACTCACCATTCGGCACGACTCGCTCGCCCGCGAATCCTTCATGCCTGGGGTGATCTTGGCCATCAAGCGCGTACGTTCGGTGCAAGGACTAGTCGTTGGTTTGGAGAACATCCTATAGAAATCGGGGTGTTGCGCCTCGGTTCGGGGTTGTCCCCTAACGGCCGAGTGCCACAGGTAAGGGATCGTAGTCGCTTGTGACTGAGCAGACGTTGAAAGTGATACCCCTTGGTGGGCTTGGGGCCATCGGCAAGAACATGCTGGTCCTCGAGTATGGCGAAGCCCTCTTGGTGGTCGATGCGGGTCTCATGTTTCCGGACGAAGAAATGCTCGGCATCGACTTGGTCCTGCCCGATTTCCACTACATCGTGGAGAATCGGGAGCGCGTCCTTGGGATCATACTCACCCATGGACACGAAGACCATGTCGGCGCTCTTCCTTATCTTCTCAAAGAGGTTGACACGCCCGTCTTCGGCACTCGTCTTACTCTTGCTCTGGTGAACTCGAAGCTGGGAGAGCATGGGCTTCAGGGCAAGGTCTCTCTGAATGAGGTGAGCCCCGGCAAGGACTTGACCCTGGGGCCTTTCGTGGTTGAGTTCCTGGAGGTCTGCCACAGCATCCCCGACGGGGTCGGACTTGGCATTCATACCCCCGTGGGGACTATTGTCCACACTGGGGACTTCAAGCTCGATCAAACGCCGATCGATTGTCGGATGACCGCGATGCAGCGCTTCGCCGAGTTGGGGAGAAAGGGTGTTCTCCTGCTGCTCTCAGACAGCACCAACGCGGATAGCCCGGGATTTGTTGCTCCGGAGCGGAGCGTCGGCGATACGTTGGACGGCATTTTTGCCCTGGCTCCGGGGCGCATCATCATCGCCTCGTTCGCGAGCCACATCCACCGGATTCAACAGGTCATGGACACCGCGGCCCGACACGGGCGTTCGGTGGCGGTCATTGGACGCAGCATGGTGAAGAACGTGAACATCGCCAGCAACCTCGGCTACTTGACGGTGCCCGAGGGGCTGATCATCCGACCCCAGGAGATCGATTTTCTGCCACCGGAGAAGGTGACGGTGATATCCACCGGAAGCCAGGGAGAACCTCTATCGGCTCTTGCCCGCATTGCCTCTCACGATCATCCGCTGATTGATGTTGCTAAGGGAGACACCGTTGTCATCTCGGCCAGGCCGGTCCCAGGTAACGAGACCAGTGTGTACCGGATTATTGATCGGCTGTTCGCTGCCGGCGCGCGGGTCATCTACGAATCTTCGGCGAGAGTGCACGTGTCGGGACACGCCGCGGCCGAAGAGCTCAAGGTGATGCTGAATCTGGTCAGCCCGCGCTACTTCATGCCGGTTCATGGAGAGCATCGCCATCTCTTCTTCCATGCCGAACTGGCGCGAGCCGTCGGGATCCCTGATGATCACATCTTCATGATGGAGAACGGTGACGTGCTCGAGTTGACGCCTAACGCCGCAGAGATCACCGGCCGCGTCCAGGCCGGGATGATCCTGGTCGACGGATTCGCCATGGGGGATTTTCGCGATCTGGTTCTCCGCGATCGACAGCATCTCGCGGCTGACGGACTGGTGATGGTTGTGGTCGCCAGGAGTGCCCAGGACGGATCCATAGTTGGAGAGCCCGAGGTGGTGTTTCGAGGCTTCGTGCACGCCGGCGGTCTCGAGGGGTTGACCGAAGAGGCCAAGAGGCGGGTCGTTGAGACTCTCAGCAGCACCGAAGCGCGGCATATGACGGATGCCAATCTCCTGAAGACGCGCCTGCATGATGTGCTGCAGAAGTTCCTGCACAAACGGGCGGGAAGGCGGCCAATGGTGTTGACGGTCATCGTCGAGGTCTGAGGCATCATGGCGGGCAAGCCCTCACGCACCGGACCCGCTGGATCGGGGAGGCTGGACGAAACGGCCACCCGCACTCGAGGTCGCTCCGCGGAGACTCGCGTGGCGGAGCACCGGTCATCGCCAGGTAGACGCCCCGAGATAGTGGCGCTCGCGCTCTTTGGTCTGGCCGCGTTTCTGATTTTCATCCTGGTGGCCGGTGAGAGTGGGGGATTCGTGGGCGTTGGAGTCCGCGCGGCCCTTGAGTTTCTCTTTGGCCGTTTGGGATTCTTGGTGCCGCTTGTGTTGCTGGTGACTGGGGTTTCCGTCGTTGTCGATATCAGGTTGTGGCGCGCGTTCTGGGTTGTGGGCGCGGGAGTGTTTCTGTTTGGTCTATTCCTTCTGTGGGCCGCGGGGTTCCCCCCGGTCGGCTCCCACGGAGACGCTTACGTGGTTCATGCTGAGTACGCCGCCCGTTCCGGAGTTCTGGGTGAGGGCCTCTACGCGGGTTTTCACAGTCTCGCCGGGGGAGTGGGAGTCGCTATCCTCGGGTGGACGACTGTGCTGGCCGGTTTCAGCGCGGCTACCGGCTTGACAGTACGTCGACTTGGTCGCGGGACGCGTCGCGCGGCTCAAGCCGTGAAGGAGGGTGCAGAATGGACCACCCTCACCAAGCGGCGCCGTATGCCGCTGGCGGATGACGAGCACATGGATGGTCTTGCCGCGGACTTCTCCAACGCGGTCGGTCGCGCGACCGCCAGGCAGCGGGGGGACGCGTATTCGGCGGGCTTCGGGGGAGTCGATCCATTTGGAGGCGAATTCGACGAGTGGGCCGATGGTAGTCATACGGCCACGCGGAGTCCTCTCGCCCCCGTAGGTGCAGCGGGTACGTCCGCGGTGCTGATTGATGGCGCGCGCAGCTTCAGCGACATATACGTAAGCGATTCCCCAATGTCCTCTGTGGCGGCGGGCGGTCCCCCGCGGGGAGAGGCTCGTGCCTCCGTGGCAACGGCGCAACTGGTAGACATGGCCGGTGCGGCATCGACTGCAACGAGTGTTGTCTCGGAGCAGGCAACATCGGATGCGCCGTCCAACCCGGAGGTTGGTCGGCAGGGCCTCATGGTGGAGGCCGATGCGGGTCCGCATGTGCAACAGGCCCTGCCCGGCCTGGGACGAGCGCCCGGCCGTGTGGTTCTGGCGTCCGAGGAGACTATGTACGTCTTGCCCGAGAGCGATCTCCTGCGCAAGAGCGCCCCCTCTCTGACGGGCCGTGGAGGAGCCGAGAGAGACACGGCGGCCGTATTGATTCAGGCCTTGTCTCAGTTCGGGGTCGAAGCCCGAGTCATAGGGATGGTCGTCGGCCCTCGCGTAACGCGGTACGAGCTGCAATTGGCCCCAGGGATCAAGGTCGCCAAGGTTTCTGGCCTCAAGGACGACTTGGCGTATGCTCTGGCGAGCACCGAGATCCGCATCCTAGCGCCGATTCCAGGCAAGTCGGCCGTCGGCGTAGAGGTGCCCAATCAGCGCCCGGACTTCGTGACCCTTGGAGATATCTACCGTGAATTCCCGAAAACGGCCGGCCCTCTTATGGTGTGGCTCGGAAAGGACATCTCAGGAAAGGCGGTGTATACGGACCTCAGTCGTCTGCCGCACCTGTTGATCGCGGGCACAACCGGCTCCGGCAAGAGCGGCTGCGTCAATTGCCTCGTTTCTTCCATCCTTCTTCGGAGTAATCCCGAGCAGGTGCGGATGATCATGATCGATCCCAAAAAGGTTGAACTTTCGCACTATGACCGGATTCCTCACCTGCTGGTGCCGGTGGTGACGAACATGAAAGACGCCGCCGGAGTCCTTCACAACGTGGCCAAAGAGATGGAGGATCGCTACGAGTTGATGGAGCTCGAGCGGGCCCGTAACCTCCCAGAGATGAACAAGGCCAGAGCGCGGCGGGGCGAGCGCGGTTTGCCATACATCCTGGTTGTGATCGACGAGTTGGCCGACCTCATGATGGTTTCACCGCAGGAGGTGGAGGACCATGTGATTCGGCTGGCACAGAAGTCACGCGCCGTGGGCATCCACCTCGTTGTTGCCACCCAGCGGCCGTCAGCCGATGTCATCACCGGCATGATCAAGGCGAATATTCCATCTCGAATAGCCTTCGCGGTTTCGAGTCAGACCGATTCTCGCGTTATCCTCGACGTGAATGGGGCTGAGGCGCTCTTGGGCATGGGAGACATGCTTTTCCGGCCCTTGGGCTCCAATCACCTGCAACGGGTTCAAGGCGCCTATATTACGGAAGAGGAGATCGCCCTGCTGGTCAATCATTGGCGGCACCAGGCCGAACCAGAATTCCGTGAGGAATTGCTGCGGCGTCCGACTGAGCCGAAAAAAAGCGAAGACGACTATCTCGACCCGGACTCGGATGACTTGCTCCCGGATGCGGCCCAACTCGTGATTGAAACCGGAGGGGCTTCCGTCTCGATGTTGCAGCGCCGCTTGAGGGTGGGCTATACGCGCGCGGGGAGGCTCATCGACATGCTGGAACGGCGAGGCATCGTCGGCCCGTGGGAGGGCAGCAAGCCGCGGCAACTCCTCGTCGACCCTGACGAGATCGAACAGGTGATGGCCATCCTAAGGGCCGAAGAACGCATGGGGGAAGATAGAGACGGTGAGTGAACTGCGGGTTCCCGCCGTCGAAGCCACCGAGGTGATGGAGGGAAGGTTCCAGGTCATAGATGTCCGATCTCCCTCTGAGTTCGCTGAGGGTCATGTCCCCGGAGCGCTGAGCAGACCGCTGCTCGATGACGCACAACGCGCCGTCGTGGGAACCACCTACCGCGAAAAGGGCGCCGCGAAGGCGCGACTCGCCGCGCTCGAGCAGGTCGCGCCCTCCCTCTGCCCCTTCTTGCTGGAGTTGGCCGAGGTGGCACGATCGATGTCTCGCGGCAGGCGACTCGCCATCATGTGCTGGCGCGGTGGCGAACGGAGCCGCAACGTAGTGCTTCTGCTGGCGCTGATAGGTGTACACGCTGTCAGAGTCACTGGGGGATATCGTGCCTACCGTGCTCTGGTGGTCGAGGGGCTTTCCACATGGCGCCCAACGATGCCCGTCATCACTCTCTACGGTCACACGGGTGCGGGTAAGAGCGCGCTCCTTCGTGCCCTGGCGACTATTGGGCCGGAGTTGCGCCGGCCGCGGCCGTGGTCCTTGGATCTAGAAGGACTTGCTCTCCACCGTGGATCGCTGCTCGGCGGGCTAAATCAGCCGGATGAGAGATGTCAGAAGGATTTTGAAGCGCTTCTGTGGGATGAACTCAGGCACCCACTGGGGGACTATCTCGTACTCGAAGGGGAGGGAGGCAAGATCGGGCAGATCTTCCTTCCACGTTCGGTCGGGGAAGCCATCCGGGGAGGGCTTCCGGTACATGTGGCAGCCTCGAAAACCGCGCGGGGGGAGAGGATTGTCGCGGAGTACGCGCCGGCGAAATGGGGCATCGATGACTCCGAGCGCTTCCGCCAAAGCCTCAGGCGGATAGGGCGCCGACTTCCCAAGGCTACCCTGGCTTCCTTGGAAAGAGCATTCGAGGATGGTAGATTTAGCGACGTTGTGCAGGAACTTCTGACCGAATACTACGATCCTCTCTATCAGAGATCATGCGTTGACGGGAGGGACTTCGTTCTCCAGTTCGAGACCGGTCCCGATCCCATGCGGGATGCCGCGCGGTTTTCCGCAAGCATCGCGCGTTTGCTTGCGGGGGAGTCACTGATCCAGGATGCCTGAAATCGGCAACAGCCTGCGTGAGGCGCGCATTCGTTTAGGCATGGGCGTCAAGGACGTCGAGAATGCCACGAAGATTCGTGCCAAGTACCTCGAAGCGCTGGAGGAAGATGACTTCGAGGTTCTCCCAGGTGCCACGTTCGTCAAGGGTTTCTTGCGCACGTACGCCTCTTTCTTGAAGTTGGACGCTGATTCGCTGGTGGAAGAGTACCGGCGCACATATGAGCCAAAAAGAGAGGACACGGCTGTTGTCCGCACCGATATCTCAAGCAGGCCTCGCTCGCGGACCAGCGCTGAGCGCAAGAAGCAGCGGGTCAGGCGTGGCCAAAGGGGCTATGTGCTTATAGGGATTATCGCGGTGGTGGTGGTTGCCTTGCTGGCTTGGTTTGGCTCCGGACGCGGCCAAGACCCGGCTTCTATCGACGCCAGCAGTCTGGGGACTTCGAGCACCACAAGCAGTCTGGCTGAGGTGAGTAGTACCACGGTCTCCACTGCTGCCGGGGAAGAGACGCCGGCCTCACAGAACTCAAGTTCTTCTACGACCGTGACCGTCGAGAACACGACCGATACGGTAACCCATTCGTCGTCCGCCGACTCGATCGAACTGGTCGTCAAAGTCACCAGAGACAGCTGTTGGCTTGTGGTGCGCGAGGACAATGAGAATGGCGCCGAAGTCTACGCAGGCACCCTCTCGGCGGGCGGTCAGCAATCCTTTTCCGGCTCCAAACGTTACTGGCTCAGAGTGGGCAAGCCCGAGGTTCTCGCTCTCACGGTGAATGGCTCATCGGTCGCCTTGGGGGGAGATTACGGCTCCTTTCTCGTGACGGAGGCTGGCGTTGAGAGTGGCCAGTAGTGCCCGTGCCTCCCTCGATGCCTGCCAGGGTCTACATCAGCACCCTGGGTTGCCCGAAGAATGAGGCCGATAGCCAAGACATAAGGCGTGCGCTGGTCACTGCCGGCGCACTTGTGGTGGACTCGCCCGATGAGGCGACACATATCCTTCTCAACACGTGCGGTTTCATCCGCGAGGCCAAAGAAGAGTCCATTGCCGCCATTCTGGAGGCCTGCAATGCAGCGGCCGACAGACGGGTGGTTGTAATGGGTTGTCTGGTCGAGCGGTATCGCAAGGAGCTCGAAGCCGAGATTCCAGAGGTCGCGGGATGGTTCGGCGTCCGCAAGCCGGGTCCGGGCGGTCTCAGGGAGTTGCTCCAGGTTGTGGAGTTTCAAGGGTCCGCACCCATCGCTCAGGAGAAACCTTCGAAGCCTTCGTCGTTGCTTCGGGCCGAGAAACACACGCGGAGCTACGCCTACATCAAGGTTTCTGATGGATGCGATGAGCCCTGCACCTTCTGTGCCATTCCGGGCATCAAGGGATCGTATGAAGCCAGATCGTTCGAGGAGATCCGAGGCAGTGCGCGGGATGCTCTGGACGAGGGTGCGCGGGAGCTCGTGTTGGTAGGGCAGGACACCGCCATATGGAGGGATGGAACGGTCGACCTCGCGGGGCTGGTGGACCGGTTGGCTGAGGACGAACGTGTAAGCCGCATTCGCATCATGTACCTTCAGCCTGAGCACGTCAGCGATTCTCTTCTGCGGTACATGGCTACGCAGCCGAAGCTGTGCCGTTACCTCGATGTTCCCTTTCAGCACGCCCATCCAGAAGTCCTGCGCCGCATGGGCCGCGCGGGTACCGCGGATTCATATCTGGGGTTGCTCGCCAGGGCCCGCCGACTAATGCCGGACATCTCGATCCGATCCGCCTTCATCGTCGGTTTTCCCGGTGAAAGGGATGAACACTTCGACGCGCTGCTTGATTTCGTGGCCAAAGCGCGATTTGACCACGGAGGGGGGTTCATATACAGTCCCGAAGAGGGGACTGTGGCTGCCTCGCTGCGCCCGAGAGTGGCGAAAGCGGTGTCGAGGACTCGGTTGAACCGACTCGTCTCCTGCTTGGAGGAGAAGGCGGAATTAGGGAACACGCGCTTCATAGGTGCAACGATTCCTGTCATGATGGACAGCGTACGTGGGGGCGACGGCGACGAGGAATCGGAGGCCGTCGGGAGGACGATGGGACAGGCCCCCGAAGTCGATGGGGTAATCTATGTCGAGGGGACGCTTCCCGAAGGCACAGGAGCCGGAGACGTGTTGAACGTAGAGGTGACCGGAGTGGTGGGATACGACTTATTCGGGAGCTACGATGCGGCCTAATCTGCCGAATTCGATCAGCCTTTCGCGGATCGTCCTCACCCCTGTACTCATGGTCTTTCTTTTGGCTGATATCCCCGCCCGAGACATTGTTGCTCTGGTCGTCTTTGTGCTCGCCGCGACCACGGACTCTTTGGATGGGTATGTAGCTCGGAAACGCCGCCAAACCACCGTGGTGGGGGCCTTTCTCGATCCTTTGGCCGACAAGTTGCTGGTCACCGCGGCGCTCGTGTCGCTTGTCGCCTTGGGGGAGCTGTCCGCGTGGGCTGCTATGGTTGTGATAGCGCGCGAACTGGCGGTCTCCGGGCTGAGGATGATCGCGGCGGCGCAGGACATGGTTATTTCGGCCAGCCGGTGGGGCAAAGCCAAGACGGCAAGCCAGATGCTGGCCATTGTCGCGCTCATCATTCAGCCGCGGTGGCTGAAGCCGGAGTGGACGTTGGGAGGCAAGAGCATAACCTGGTATCTGATCATGCTGATGCTGGTATTGACTGTTCTCAGCGGCCTCGACTATTTCGTTCGGGCGTGGCGACATCTGGGTCAGGCATCGGCTGAGGTTAAGACAGATGCCAGAGAAGCGCCTCTTCCTTGATGCAGCGCAACGCGCTGCCGGGACGCAGCGGCTCTTTGTTGGCGTGCCGCTTCCCGAGAGCCTGCTCGGATTCGTCAGGCAGGCGCAGGAGAGCCTTCCCGCCATGCCGGGACTGCGGCTCTTACGGCCTGACCAGCTGCACGTGACTCTGGCCTTCATCGGCGCCGCCGACGCCCGGCAGGCCGAGGCGGCGCGGATCGTGGTCGAAGGCCTAAGGTCCTGTCGGGGTAGGGGCGTCATGGCTCGGTTTCTACCACTGCCATCTGCGCGGAGGGCCCGCGTTGTCAGTCTCGAAATCGACGACGTGGGGGGTGTATTCGGCAACGTGTTTGAGGAAGTGATGCTGGGCTTGGAGGCGAGGGCAGTCATGCAGCGGGAGGAACGTCCTTTTCGGCCGCACCTGACCATCGCGAGATTGAGGGACCCTTCGAAGCTGCAACTAAGGTCGGACTTCGGGGGAGTGGATTTTCCGGTAGAGTCGGTTTGCCTGTATAGGAGCGACTTGAGACCCGAGGGGGTCAAGTACTCCGTGCTGGCGCGGGCAATCCTTGGCGAGTAGCATCTCGGGGAGATTAGGAGGAAGGGTGGAAAAGGACAAAGCCCTGGAGATGGCTGTTCTCCAGATCGAAAGGCAGTACGGGAAGGGTTCGATTATGCGGCTTGGGGACGAAAGCGCGGCCCTTCACGTCCCTGCCATATCCACGGGTTCTTTGGCGCTCGATCTTGCTTTGGGGGTCGGGGGGCTGCCGCGCGGACGCGTGGTGGAGATTTTCGGGCCTGAGTCCAGCGGCAAAACCACGCTTGCCCTCCACGTCATCGCTGAAGCCCAGCGGGCGGGTGGCAAGGCCGCGTTCATCGATGCGGAGCATGCCATGGATTCGGCGTACTCGAGACGCATCGGTGTCAATATCGATGAGCTTCTGGTCTCTCAACCGGACAACGGTGAGCAGGCTCTCGAGATCACCGAGCTGCTGATTCGCAGCGGCGCGCTCGATGTCGTGGTCATTGATTCGGTGGCGGCGCTCACTCCCCGCGCGGAGTTGGAAGGCGATATGGGTGACTCGCACGTGGGTCTTCAAGCGCGGCTCATGAGTCAAGCGCTCCGAAAGCTTGCGGGGACCATCAGCAAGACACAAACCACAGCCGTTTTCATCAATCAGTTGAGGGAGAAGGTTGGAGTGATGTTCGGTAACCCTGAGGTGACGCCCGGTGGTCGCGCCCTCAAGTTCTACGCATCGGTTAGGCTTGACATTCGGCGGATAGAGACTCTCAAAGAGGGTACTGAGGCAGTGGGCAATAGGGTTCGCGTCCGGGTCGTGAAGAACAAGGTGGCCCCACCATTCAAAGAGGCTGAATTCGACATCATGTACGGTGTGGGCATTTCCACGGAGGGTGACGTCCTGGATCTGGCCGTGAACAACAAGATCGTCCAGAAGAGCGGGGCGTGGTTCTCTTACGGTGATCTGAGGCTCGGGCAGGGGAGGGAGAACGTGCGGCAATTTTTGCGCGACAACCCTGAGCTCGTCGGTCAACTCAGGCGAGAAGTTGTCAAGGCGGTCAACCCCGACTGGAATCCCGACGGCTCCTCCGAGGATAACGAGAATGCGAGCGTGGGAACCCAGGGAGAGGCCCCTGCCCAGGCCTGAGCACCGCGAAGAAGCACTCCCGGTGAACGCGGCTTCACCCTTACCGCCCGCTGGCAGGATTACTGCGCTTAAACGTCGGAAGGGGGTTGAAGGCCGAGTGTCCCTGTCTCTCGATGGAAGCCGGGTGGTTGACCTGTCGGCGGAGCTTGTTGCTCGCGCCGGGCTTCAGATCGACCAAGAGGTGTCATCGGATGAGCTCGAGTGGTTGATCGAAGAGGATGAGCCGTACAGAGCCCGGGCCCGCGCCCTACGCCTGTTGGCCTTCCGGGATAGATCTCAACATGAGGTTGAGATTGGGCTGACAGACTCGGGCATCAGCCCCAAGATTGCGACGGAAACCGTCGACTGGCTGATTGGGCTCGGCTATCTCGACGACGCGCGCTACGTCAAGTCGCTGGCTGCCTCTAAGTTGAGGGTCGGGTGGGGGCGCCGGCAGATCCGGGAGGAGTTGCTGCGGCGTGGTGTCGATCGTGGCCTGGTTGTCGACCTGCTCTGCGAAAATGAGGGGGACGGTAGTCTCCAAGAAGCCGCCGCCCAGGGAAAAGAGACTGTATTTCGCACAGCGTGCCGTAAGTTCGGTTACCAGTTTGCGTCTGATCCGCGTGGGGCTCGGAGGAGGGCGGCGTCATATCTCATGCGGAGGGGGTACTCCTGGGCTGAGATCGAGCCAATAGTGCAACGAATGAAGCAATGTGCCGAGGAAGTGGCAGAGGGAGACAAAAGCCCGGATTAGCAATGATTGATGCCCTTGCCATCCGGCCTGCATTCTTGACACTCTCCTGCCCGCAACTGTAAACTCAAATCCGTGTGAAGATCGGTCAGCTCTGGCTCCTGGAATGTCCAGTGCCCTGGCTGTGGATGGTTGTGAAGTTGGGATTTTAGCGGCACTGAAACGGCCGAAGACTCGTAGTTGCGGGGGGCAAGCGCGCGATGCTTCTTGTTCTAGTGGCATGCACGGCCGGCTCCGCAGGCTTGGATAAGGATTCTGGTTAGAGGTCTTCGGCCGAGTCATCGCTCGGCTTCCTTCTATTCACCGGGTCGATCGTCATCACTACTATGATCAGTGGAAGCCGTGCACATGCACGGAGAGAAGTGGTGAACGATGAGTATGCTGTGGATTATCGTCGTGCTGGTTGTGGCCATCGTCTGCGCCGGCGCCGGCTACTTTGCGAGGAAATACATAGGGGAGGCTAAGATCGCCTCCGCGGAGGTGGCCGCGGCCAAGATCGTCCAGGATGCTGAACGCCAGGCCGAGGCCTCTAAGAAGGAAGCCCGACTGGAGCTGAAGGACGAGCTTCATCAGATGCGGAGCCAGGTAGAGGCCGAGACGAGAGAACGGCGGCAAGAGCTTGCCCAGCTTGAGAATCGCCTGCTTACCCGCGAGGAAGGTCTCGACGACTTGCAGAAAGATCTGGGACGGCGCGAGCAGTCGGTCACCGATCGCGAGGCTCATTACAAGAAGGTCATCGAGGAGGCGGAGGCTGCCAAGGCAGAGCAGCAGAAGCAGCTCGAAGAGATCTCTGGGATGACACGCGAGCAGGCTGCGGAAATCATACTCAAGCGCACCGAAGATGAGGTCCGGCACGACATGGCCAAGATGGTGCGCTCCATCGAGGAAGAGGCTCGTCACGAGGGAGACAGACGGGCGAAAAATATCCTGTCAGTATGCATTCAGCGCACCGCTGCGAGTCATGTGGCCGACACCACTGTGTCGGTCGTGCCACTACCTTCAGATGATATGAAGGGACGCATTATCGGGCGTGAGGGCCGCAACATCCGCACTCTTGAGAACCTGACCGGCATAGACTTCATCATCGACGATACTCCTGAGGCCGTGGTGCTTTCGGGTTTCGATACCGTGCGGAGAGAGATTGCCCGGCTCACACTCTCCAAGCTGGTGGCCGACGGACGGATCCACCCCGCGAAGATCGAGGAGATGTACTCTAAAGCTAAAGAAGAGGTTGATAAAGAGATCCAGGACGCGGGGGAGCAGGCCGTCCTCGACGCGAATGTGCACGGAGTTGCTCCCGAACTCCTCAAGCTGCTGGGTCGCCTCAAGTTCCGCACCAGTTACGGCCAGAACGTTCTCGTGCACTCGCTCGAAGTTGCGCATTTGGCAGGCCTGATGGCCAATGAGCTCGGGGTCA
>ENA-ORXD01002337-ORXD01002337.1-sediment-metagenome-genome-assembly--contig:-NODE-2337-length-12859-cov-3.523236_pt1 | contig 12859 bp, 10 predicted proteins | sample MGYA00237862_ERZ511471 | MGnify/ENA metagenome assembly ERZ511471 | reverse complement strand
CCCTCAGCACGCCGGCGGTCACGAAAGGGCGGATGTTGAGACGCACACCATCGTTGAGGTCCGGCTCCCAGCCCAGGGGCTGCTCGGCAAGCGGCTTCCAGCGCACGTAGACGTCGTAAGGCGGTTCGCCCTCGAGGACCAACCTGAGCTTGCGCTGCAGCTCATGAGCGGCGGCGAGGCGCACCTCAGCTCCAGCGACGCCGTCCTTCAGGGCACGCTGCTGGCGCTCGACCCACCAGCCCAGATGGTGGAATGTGAGCTTCTCCAGGTTCTGGCGGTCGAGGCGGTGGTAGTTCAGGAGGGCGGCAAAGCCGTCAGGGCGCCCGTCCCAGACGTGCCAGATGAAAGGGCGGTTGTGGAGAAGCTTCGCGTGGCTCGCGAACGCCTTGTCGCGCAGCCAGTCCTCAAGGCTGGCGGTGCTCTCGGCTGTGAGCAGCTCATCGAGCATCTGCTGCGAGAATGCTTCGCCATACGCCGCCCCGAGCAGGCGACGCAGGCGCTCGTGGGCGGGCTGCTCGCCGGCGACGGAGGGCAGGCAGACGATGCCGTCTTCGTCGGCGAAGGCGTCAAGCTCATCCGATTCCTGATCGGGCCAGCGGAAGCCAAGCATGCGGGCAAAGGCGACGTGGAGCGGCTGCTCGGACCCGGCGATGTTGCCCCGGAAGAGCCATTGGGTGGGGTCCTCGGAGTGCGGTTCGGGAAGACCGTCGCGATACTGCTTTTCCGCCACCTCCTGCCAGTGAGCGAGGTTGAAGGGGACCTTCAGGAGGGTCTTGCTGGTCACCTTCAGCCCAGCGTCAATCCGCCGCACATCTCGCGCGAACTCTGGGCTGGCGCAGTACGCCCAAATGGCCGGCAGGTAAGCGTCGTCCCTGGGGGCTAAGACTGCTGTGTTGTGATCGTATAGCTGTCCAGCGAAGAGAGAGCAGTTCAGCTGTCCGGTCTGCGAGACAATCACGCCTCGATGTCCAATCAAGTGAGTTCCGCGAATCCATGCGGCTTCGTTTCCCTCGCCAAGCCTCTCGGCAACGTAACTGCGAAATTCGCCAGCGCCATCGTCCCAGAGGAAAGCGTGTTCGCAGCCACCCCAGAACTGAGTTATGGGCACTGTGCTCTGCTGCGGCATCCAACGAGCGAGCGGGAGCGGCAGTTCCCAGAAGACCCGGCCGAAACGTGGATAGTCACCCGAGCAGATGCCAAGGAAGGCGTCAGCGTACTCTTCGAGAAGCACACCACCTCGCAGGGGCATGAGCACGATTCGACTCTCGGGATTGGTCAACTGGTTGCGCTGCAGAACCCTCTCACCGGCGTGATGGCTGAGATGCTTCGCCACGCCCGCGCACGTCATCTGGGTCGATACGTCGAGTCCCCAGAATGTGTGATCGTCCTCGGGGGCAGATGTCGATACCACGACAGCGCCGACAGGGAAATCCCAGAGCGCCGTTGAGAAGGCCTTCGGACCAAGGTTCGCAACGAGGTCGAATCGGATGTCTCTCAGGAGATGCTGACGAGCGGACCGATAGCCGGGCCGAAACAGCCAGTCGTACATCGTAATCACTGCGACGGTTCCATTCCGGTGCACTTGCGCGCAGGAGCGCACGATGAACGCAAGTGCCAAGTTCTGCGAGCCAAGTGGCAGCTCTTCCCGACAGAGACTCCTAAGAGTCTCACTCTGTTGAAGACCACTAAGGTACGGCACGTTGGTCGCCACAAGCGTGTACGAACTAGCCAGAAAGGTTGCTGCCCTGGCCGCCTCCCTGGCGCTATCGCCGAAGACCGCGACCACAGGGTCGGAATCGTCCGTTAGGGCGCGCGCGAGCAACAGTGCGACCTCCTCGAAGGGCACGCTCATGAGGCTGCCGTCCTCGACCGCGCGGCGCGGGTCGATGAGGCTGCCCAGTGTGTCGGCGTCCTCAAAGAGCCCATGCAGGCGGGCGAGGGCTCGCTCGAGGCGAGAATCGCCCTTGGCGAACCGCGTCCAATCCTCCAAGGTGCCGCGCGTCGGGATTCCCGAGCAGGCGAGGTTCACGGGCGGCAGTTCGTGGTAGCCCGCGGTCTTCCAGGTGGCGAGAGCGAGGTTGAAGGCCGCGAGCTGCACGCAGCGGGCGTCGAGTTCGAGGCCGTAGAGGTTCTCGGCCAGGACGGCGTCGACGGCCTCGCGCAGCGAGTGATCCCCCTCCTCTTGGCGCATCTTGCGCAGCATGTCAAAGGCCTCGACTAGGAAGTGGCCCGAGCCGCAGCAGGGATCCATGACCGTGACCTCGGCCGCTGTGGCAGGCCAGCCCTCGAAGGTGCCGGCAGCGGGCGCGCCGTCATCGTTGAAGCGCAGGTACTGCCACTCGGCGAGCAGTGGGCTGTCTGGGTGACGCGCCGCCCACCACGCGCCGAGCGAATTCTCGAGCAGGAAGCGCACCATGTAATGCTCGGTGAAGAGCTGCGTCACCGGGGCAAGGTCGGCGCCGCCGATCTTGCGTTCGGAGGCGTTGACCTCCTTCTTCTTCTTGGTCTGCCAGAACTGGTAGACCCAGCCGAGGGCATCGTCGGCGGTGAACACCTCGGAGGGCAGCGCCGTGAGGATGTCCTCGAGCGCCTTGCGGGCTTCGGGCGCGAGCGGCAGGCGCACGCAGGGGTCGCTGGTCTTGAAGATACCGGGCAGCATGGTAGCGGCGTAGTCGGCAGCGAGCAGCCACTGATTCCCCCCGCCCTGCTCGCGGGCGAGCTCGGCGACCTCGTCCAAGGTCACCGCTGCGCCGCTGGGATGGACGAGCAGCCTGTTCTCAGCGAGGAAGCGGGCGAAGAGCATCAGGTGCCACTGCTCGTACGCGCACTCCGCGACGAGCTGGTCGGAGGCGCCGCCGAGCTGGCGCTGGACGGCGCGCAAGGCGTTGCGTAAGGCGCGCTGCTCGGCGCTGCTGCTGGGCGAGGCTTGGTCGACGGGCACGCCAAGGGCACGCAGCGCCGCCTCGCAGGCGGACTCGGCGGCGTCGCGCGCGGCGACGACCGCCTTCTCGAGAACCTTGCGGAGGTCGGCGGAGAGGGGCGCCATCGCCTCAGATCACCACCGGCTTGCCGGCGTCGATGTTCTTCATGATCTCCTGGCGCAGGTCGGTGAGGTAGGCGTCGACCGCCGCTTCATCTTTCAGCGTGGCCGGCGGGGGCGCGACCCTCACGGCCTCGTACGCCTCCTTGGCGGCGATCTCGCGAGCCCGCGCGAAACGTGCATCGAGACCGTCGATCATGTTCGTCCAGTACTCGAGCGGCGTGCGCTCCAAAGCGAGCAGCAGGTTCTCGGGGGTGCTCGTGTCAGGCATATCGACGGCGCGCAGTCCGCACTCCTGGACCAGACGTGGGCGGCGCTCCTCAGAGAGGGCACGGTAGGCGTCGTTTCTGGTCAGCGTCTCAATGCCCTTCTCGCGTTCGTGCTTGAACGCAGTGACGCGCTCTTCCAGCGCCGCCCTCAGGGCCGACTCCAGCGTGTGTACCAGGGGCACGACCGGGTCGGGATCCTGCAGCAGGCTGCGCTGCTCCCGTACCGCTGCGACCTGTACGGCCACCTCTTGCGCCACGGGCAGCGAGGCCGCCTGCTGCAAGAGGCGTTCCAGCTTCTGCCAGCGGGGCACTCGCTGCTCGGCCGCCCTCTCAGCCTCGCGCCAGGTCTTGGCCAGCGCCTCAAGCTCCTGTCGAGCCTCCCAGAATGCGAGGAGCTGCTCGTTCCCCGAGAGCTGCTGCAGCTCCTTGATCTTCGACGTGTCCGGGTTGGACGGGAGGGGTGACTGCCCGCCGGCGCGAGCGGCGGTGTCGAGCATCTTCTGCAGGAACGAGCCGACCCCCGCGGACTCACCACCGGACTTGACCTCCACGCCGGCGTTTGACGCGACGCTGCGGATCTCGATCCGCTGTTGGGCCGTCAGCACCACGGTCTCGCGCCGGTAGGCGGCCTTGCCGACCTGCGAGAGCGTGAGCTGCTTCACAGTGACCGGAGTGCCGTTCAGCTCAGCCAGCAGAAGGCCGGCTTGGGCGAGCACGAGTAGAGCAGCGTCCACGGCGTCCTGCGGCCAACCGAACCCGACGCCCTCGTACTTCTGGCGCACGTCCGTGCCTCTAGTGCCGGCTGCTTTCACGAACGAGAGAATCTCAGCGCAGACGGGGTGCTTCTCGGGATCGCCTTGGTAGCCGACGGCGCCAAGGGCGTCGCCCGAGCCATCGAGCACCCGCTTACTGACGATGTGCCAAGAAGGGTGGTCGGCCTCGCCGAAGCGCGGGAAGAGGCGCACGAGCGCCTTCTCGGCGGCGGCCCGAACGGCGTCCTTCAGGCCGCCGCTCTCGTCGGCGCCCGCGGGCAGGAAGACCTTCGCGCCGGCCAGGGCGCGCCCGACGATGTCGCGCACCTTCATCTCGGCGGCGTCGCGCTGCGACTCGATGGTCTTGCGCGCCTGGATACCTTCTTCGTTGTTGGGGACAGGACGCGCATCGACGGTCTCGCGCGCGGCGAGGAATCGGATGAGTTGCGTACGCAGCGCCTCGGCGTCGGTCTTCGGCAAGAGTACGTTGACCACGGGGCTCTCGTTACCGAGGCCCGTCGCCTCTTCACGTGCCCGCTTCTCGGTCACGTCCCACTCTGCACGGACCCAGACCGGCACGGTCGTACCCTGGGCTGCTGGCGGCTGTGCTCCGTAGTGGACCTCGAGCTTGCGCGGGGCCTTGCTCTTGCCCTGCGCGAGCGTCAGGCCCTTGAGTGCCTCGTTCACCGCCGCCCGTACCAGCTCCTCGCGGGCGGCGGCGATGCGGCCGGCGTCGCCCGCGGCGGCGCTGGCCCGCGCCTTGAAGTCGCCGAGCCACACCTGTGTCTCGGCGCTGACGAGGCTGTAGGCGCCGTCGGCCGGAGCCAGCCGGCCGGCCTCGGCCATCGCCGCGAGGGCCTCCTTGACCTCGTTGCGGAACGCGGCGCTGGGCTTCGTGAGATCGGTCACCAGCAGGTCGGCGATGGTCGCCGCGTCGGCGACGATGCCGAACTCGGTGTCGACCTCGCGCAGGCGGTCGATCATGAACACCACGGCGGCGATGCGCGCCTGCAGATCACCGCCGGCTTCCTGCCTGCGGAGTCTCAGGATCTCCTCGTTCGTATCGCGCGGGAGCTTGCCGGACTGGAGCATCGCCGGCACCTGCTGGTCGTAGATGAAGTCGGCGCCGACGACGTTGCCGAGCGGCAGCGCGCCTACGGCCTTCGCCGCCTCATGAGCCATTCGAAGCTGCGTGCGCAGCTGGCTCTGCGTCCCGGCTGGGTCCAAGGCGCGCAGTGCATGCTCCCAGAAGCGGCGCCGCGTGGGCAGGATCGGGTAGTCGGCCTCGAGCGACTCCAGGTCCGCGCCGACCGCGGCGAGTTTCGTGCCGCCCAAGTGGCGGCTGATCTCACCGCTCGCCGCGTCGAGGACGGCAGCGAGGTCCTTCGCCTTGTCGGGCTTCTTGCGCAAGACGACGTCCCGGATCACAGTCTCGACATCGGTGTCTGAGAGCTGGACCGCGACCGTGAAGCGGTCCTTGAGCTTCTGGAGCGCCGGGGTCGCACCCATCGCCGACTGCCCGGCGGCCACGAGCAGCACCCTGCTCTCGAACTCCTGCGAGATCGCCTGGGCGAGCGTGTCCACCGTGAGCGTCTTCTCCGCGTCCTCGCCGATGAACTGCTGCAGCTCGTCGAGGACGATGAGCGTAAGCGGGATGCGCCCGGGGGCGCTCGACTGCAACTCGAGGACGTCGCGCATGGTGACGACGAGTTCGTCCTCGGCGATGTCGTCGCGATTGGGGAACTGCTCTTTGATGAGGAGGCGTGCCGCGGCGCCGTCGGCGGCGAAGTCGGGGCTCGCCGTCAGCAGGGCATCGGCCAGGAGCGGACTCACGTAGAGATTCCTCAGCTCCTTGTCGAAGACCTTGCCGGCGGCTTCGACGCTGGTCACGACCTGGTCGAAGATGCCCTGTTGCTTGAGCCAGATGGCGAACTTCGCCGGCGCGTACTGCCCGGGGAGGCCGGCGGCCTCGAAGAGCACGCGCAAGAAGGCGAGACGCGGGCTGCCGCTGGCAGCCGTGCCGAGCGTGCCCGCGGCAGCCCACAGACCGCCGTGGCGCTTGCCGGCGTTGGCGAGCTCGAGCAGGTCCGTCTTCACGTTGTCCGACACCTGCGTGACGCCGCGCGCGCTGCTGCCGTCGGGAAGCTTCGTGTCGGACCAGAGGTTCTCGAGCACGCGCAGGAAGTGCGACTTGCCGCTGCCATAGAAACCGCTCACCCAGGCGGCCGGTTGCTTCGGCTGGTCAAGGTGCGCGAGGAACGTGCTCAGGATGCGGTCGAGACCGCGTTCGTACTCCCCTCGACAGACGAAGTGCGAGAGCTCGAAGCGCAGCGTCGCCCACTCCTGCTCGGTCTCGGGTCTCGAGACCCGCGCCACACCGAGGTTGGGCAGGTCGCGTCTGGTCGGGTCCTCGTAGAAGACTTCGCGGTTCAGCATGCCTTAGCCCTCCGATGCAGTGATGGGGACGGCGAGGTAGTTCCACCCGTCCCGCGCCCCGAGTAGACGGTAGTTGGTGCCCTCGAGCTCGCCCGGGAAGAAGGCGAGGAGGCGCCCACGGATGTCGTTGTTCACGGCCTGAATCAGGTGTGAGACCCGCGCCACGCCGAACAGCGAGGCGAGACCCATGAGGGCGACGACGGTGTTCTCGTCGACGTCGTCAGCGCGCAGGCCGGCACTGACTTCAGCCGCAAGGTGCTCAGCGAAGTCGTCGAGCGCGAGCTTCAGGTCGCCAGGGCTCTCGAAGTAAGCCTCGCGGTACTCGTGGGCGCCGAGCCAGCGACCGAGCGAGTCCGTCAGGTCGATGAGGCGCCAGCCGTGACCGGCCTCGCGCGTAGCGATCGCGAACTCTTCCACCCGCATGCGCAACCGTCGCTCCTGCTCGGGCGGGTACACGACCATCCACACGCGCTGTGGACCGGCGATGGTCTGGTCCCACGGAATCCGCGCGAAGCGCGTGTAGGCGTTCAGAAGGTCGTCGATGTAGCTCATGGGCGCCCTACGTCCATGCGGCTCGACTGAATCACGTGTGCGCCTCCGGCGGCACGTCCCGCAGCAGGAACCTGAAAGTCACGTCCGTGACGCCGCCGCCGTGTCGCATCTCGATCCAGCCGCGCTGTGAGGCGGTGAGGGCCTGTTGCAGGACGACAGATGGTGGGGCGTCTAGCACCTGCGTCCAGAACGTCTTGAAGAGTCCGTCGCCGACAGCGCCCTCGAGGTGGCCGATCAGCAGAGCGTATGCGGCAGCCGACGCCCCTCCTGCCGCGGTCGCACGCCTCTTGGGGTTGCGGCCGGTCAGGTGGCCCGACTGTGTCCACGATGAGGCAGCGTTGCGTCCGACCTTGTGCGCGACCGACCAGCTGTAGGCCCCGGGATAGCGGTCGACGAGGGCCTTCGCGAGGTCGTCTGCGGTGACCGGCGCGCCCGGTGCCAGCGGGAGCACCGCCGCCGCGGTGGCGCGAAGTGCCGAATCGCGGGCGAGCGAGCAGAGCATCGCCAGGGGCGGCCGCGCCTCCGGGCCGGCCGGCCAAAGATCGCGCAACCCCCGAAACAGGAGGACGCCCGAATCGAGTGCGTAGAGCTCGCGAAGGTATCGAAACGTCCGCTGCCGGCTGTTGAGCGTCTTCTTGCCGAGCACGTTGTCGTCGATGATCGCCGAACGGTACTCGGCCGGCGTCGCATCGGCTGACACTGCCTCAAGGACCGCGCTCAGCTCATCGAGAAGCATCGTGCGACTGGTGTGCGTACCGCCGCTCTCGCGGTCGGAGATGAGTCCAGGCTCCAAGCGGTGTGGCCCTCCCCCATGTGCGACCCTCTGGGCTCTACCCGGCTAAGCCCCGGCAACGGCCGTCCCCCCTGCGCGGGGCACGCATGACAGAACCTATCCCGAACCTAGTGAGTCTATCGTATGGGGTAGACGCAACGGCCGTGGCGGCCAGACGAGTGCGAGACGCGAGCACCCTACGTGCACGCCCGTCCGGAGAGGCAATCCGCTGCTTGACGACGAAGCGGGCGAACGCTCGGCCGTGTAGGTCCGCACCTTCGGCCCAGGGCCTACTGAGGGGGCATTCAGGCCCGCGAAAGCACCTCGCCGAAGTGTTCCGCGATAGCCGCCTGCAGTGCTCTGGCGACGGCCTCGCAGCGGTGAGCAAGGGCGGGCGCGGCTGCGACGCTGTGGCGGCGGAACTCGGCGCACACCGCCATCGCCGCGACGATGGTGTGCGTCACGTCGTCGACCGTGGAGTGATCGGGCGAGGGTGCACGCGACGGCCGGCCACGGTGCTCCGACTCGTACATGTCCTCGAGCGTGGGCAGCGACGCGAACTCAGGATCGCTGTCGAGCCAGTTCCAGGATTGCTGCCGGCTGCGATAGGCGGCCTTGCGGCAGGTATCGCTGCAGTAGCGCCGCGTACGCCCCTTTCTCGCCTGCTGTAGCGGCGCGCCGCAGTACTGGCACCGCACTACGATCTCTCGACTCATGACCGTCCTTTCAGTCTGCAGTTCCGTCGCGGTAGCCCTGCGATTACGTCCCGTCCCCGAAATGCCAGTTCCGGGCGCGCGCACGGATGGCGGCAGGCGGGGTGCGTGAAGCGCGCCTCGCCGTGAGTTGACCCCCCTATCCCCCTTACGGCGCCGCCTCGAGACCGGCGAACTGCACGTGGCGGGACAGCTCGAGGACCGTGGGCCTCGCAGCGCCCCCCGGACTTCCCCGCTGGTTCGGTGGCGCGGTGAGACGCCGAGCCGGGCGGCTCGGCGCTCGACGCTCTTCAGCAATGGCTTGAGCGCCTCGGCGCAGGCCCGCCCCCCGAGCGGGGCGAGAACCCGCAGTGCCTCCTGCTCGCCAGTCGTCCAGGGCCTCACGAGCCGTTCTTCCCCATCCGCCTGGAGCGTTCCAGGCGTTCCGCCGCGGGCATGCCCGGGCCGGAGCCAGACGGCGGGCAGACGGCATGGTAGTAGCCCTGGCGCCCGTCATAGCGCGCCGTTGTCGCGAGCTCCTCGGTCGTGATCGCCTGCCGGCACCGCCAGCAGTAGATCCACGACTCCTTCGCGACGCCGTAGAGGTCGTACAGGGCGACCTTCGCCTGCCCGGCCGCGGCGGGCAGCGCCGGCAGGTTCTCCTCGGGCATGGCGACCGCGACGGAGTAGGCCGAGTTGAAGTCGGCCATGCTGGGCCGCCAGCCGAGCTGGGTGCGGAGCTCGTCGATCGCACGGTCGGCAAGGCGGGAGTCGAACTCCCGAAGGAAGGTGAGCCACTCGTCGAGCTCGGCCGCCGTCCGCGGCGTCTTCGGTGGCCAGACCGCGTCGATGCGCGCCACGATGCGCGCGGCTTCGTCGTACGTCATCCGCCAGCCTCCTTCGCTCGAGCGACGGCAGCGGCGAGGGCGGCGTCTTGTGCGGCGACGCGATCGGCGCCGGGCGGCAGCCACCCGGGCGGCACACCGTGCTCCCAGTCGAGCCACCGCCTTCCGTTGAGGAAGGACGCGGCGTAGGGGACGAACCGCCGCTCTTTCGCGCCGAGCCGGACGAGCTCGCCCATCACAGCGGCGACGCCGCTCGCAAGCTCGCGCTCCGACCGCGACAGGCGGCGCCAAGCGGCGCGCGCCTTCTTCCGGGCCTCGTGGCGGGGGTAGACGGCCCAGAAGGCGGTGAAGTCGTCGTCCGCCGGCGCGGCGGCGAGGACGAGCTCGCCGGCTAGCACCTCTTCGCCTTCGTCCGGCTCGGCAGGGGCGAACACTTCGCCGTGGGAGACGACAGAGGATGTCTCCTCTGTCTCTCGGTCTCTCCTGTCTTCCATGGTCGCTTGGGCGCGGCCTGTACTTTCGCCTGGGCACGTACTGTCCTGTTGCACGGGCGCAGCCTGTACGGTCGCCTCCGCGCGGCCTGTCGCCTCCGCGCGTAGAGGCCGCGCGGGCGCATACCGGCCCCACGAGTCGTAGTCCTTCTCGAGCCGCAGGATCTGAGGGTCGGTGAAGCCGGCCTGGGCGACACGCTGCACGACGCCGGCCGCGCACAGCTCCGCGAGCGCCCGCTGCAGGTGGCTCCGGTTGCGCCCGGTCATGTCGCGCAGCAGGCCGAGCGAGACCGGCGCCTCGGTCTTGCCGAAGTCCCCGTAGGTGCGCCGGATGATGGCGAGCACGATCTCCTTGTGCGTGCCCGGCATCGGTGAGAGCAGCAGGGCGTCGTACAGCTCCTTCGAGAACTGCACGAAGGGCGTGGGCTGCGGGTTGGCCATCCTCAGGACTCCGGACCGGCGGGACCCAGCCCGACCGACTCGAGCACAGGCGCCGTCGGCACGAGGACGCGGCGTCCAAGGTGCAGCACACGGAGCTCACCCCGCGCGGCGGCCTTGTAGGCGGTGTCGCGGCTCACGCCGATGAACGCAGCGTACTCGCGCACGCTGATCGTCGGCCGGCGCCGCAGATCGTCGATGGTGAGCGGCTCACGTAGAGTCATCGTCCACGACCTCGAGGAGGGCCGCGGGGTCGCCCTCGAAGCCCAGGGCGGCGGCGATTCGGGCGAGCTCGATGTCATAGGGCCGCGCTCGCAGGTTCTCGATCTGGCCGATCCGAGCAGGGTGCACACGCGCGTCGTAGCTGAGCCCCGTCCGGGTGAGACCGGCGGCCTCGCGGAGCTTCCGAAGCAGTATTTCTGGCATCCTGCGCCTCCGTTCCTTGACGTGAGCAAGGTATCTGCAATACCTTGAATCAAGACAAGGACAAGTGAACACCAGACGCAAGGAATCTGCAACCCCTTGCCTATGGCCCGGCAAGGGCGGAGGGAGTGAGCGGTGACAGAGAGCGGCGAACCGCACGAGGCGACGACGACGTGGCAGGACCCGGACGGTCTGGAGTGGCGCGTGACCTACTACCTGAAGCGGCTAGCGGGACGAGTCGAGTGCATCGGCGTCAGGATCGACTCCTACCCTGAGCCTCGCCCGCTGCGCGCCACGGTCCTCAGGGAGCTGCCTATGGCGAGATTGCTCGACGAGGCGAGGCGGGAGGAGGTGTCTAGGCTCGACAGACTCGATGACCTGGGGCGCCGGCTCGGCGGCAGGCGGTACACGACCGAGGATCTCAAGCGCGTCGCTGACAAGTGGCAACAGAGGTGGGAGGAGGGGAGCGACTCGCCGACGCGTGACACGGCGCAGGCCCTCGGCCTTCGCTACAACCAGGCCGCCAAGATGGTGGAGCGATGTCGAAAGCAAGGGCTCCTGCCGCGCACCGCTCCGGGAATCGCGCGTGGCTTTCCCGAGAGGAAGCAGGGTCGATGAACGGCCACGTTCGCAAGCGTGGCCGCAAGTGGGAGGTCGTGCTCGAGCTCGGAGAGCAGGACGCGCAGCAGTGCCCCGCCTGCGTCAACCGACGGGGTCGCAGCCGCCGCTACTGGGCTGACAAGGGACGGCTGGCAGAGTGTCCGACCTGCGGCGGGCAGCTCGAGGACGTGACAGTGCGACGACAGATCGTGCTGCCTGAACGCTACCGACTCAAGTCCGAGGCCGACGCTGCCCTGACGCGAGAGAAGAACGCCGACCTCAACGGGGCTTTCGTGCAGCCCGACAAGCTGACGCTCGGCGAGTACCTCACGGAGCACTGGCTTCCGAACCTCGCAGGCAACGTTCGCGAGACCACGCTGATCGCATACCGCGGCCACGTGGAGCGGTACATCGTGCCGGCACTCGGGGGTGTGCGGCTACGCAAGCTTTCCACGACGGCCGTGAACGCCTTCTACCGCGAGCTTAGGGACGCGCCCAGGAAGCCGCGGAGGCCCAGGAGGGCAGAGGTCGCGGAGGAGGCCCAGGAAGCTCTCGGGGCCGCAGAGGAGCCCAAGGGAGCGCCGCTGTCCGAGCGCACGCGACGGCACGTGCACGTGACGCTGAGGACGGCGCTGAACGCGGCGGTGCGCGAGGGCTTGCTGGTGACGAATCCCGCGTCACGCGCGACGGCACCAAAGCGGACGAACGGTCCTGAGATGCGCACATGGACGGGCGCGCAGGTGCGCGCGTTCCTTGAGGCGACCTCTGATGATCGCGAGCACGCCCTGTGGCGTCTCCTGGTCATGTCCGGCATGCGGCGCGGCGAGGCGCTCGGGCTCAAGTGGTCAGACGTCGACCTCCGGCAAGGGCGCGTCAACGTACAGCGGTCGCGCGTCCTCGCCGGCGGGAAGGTCCTCGAACACCCTCCGAAGACAGAGCGTGGCCGGCGCTCGGTCCCCATAGACCCCGCGACAGTGACGGCGCTTCGCGCGTGGAAGGCCCGGCAGAACACCGAGCGGCTCGAGTGGGGTGCGGCGTGGTCGGATGGCGGGTGGGTGTTCACGGCCGAGGACGGCGCGCCGCTTCACCCGGGTGTCGTGACGAACCGGTTTCGCCAGGCCGCGGACGTTCTGGAGCTGCCGCGCATTCGGCTCTACGACCTTCGCCACACCTCGGCGACGCTGGCGCTCGTTGCCGGCGAGCATCCCAAAGTCGTGCAGGAGCGGCTCGGGCACGCAACGATTGCGCAGACGATGGACACTTACTCGCACACGATGCCGGCGCTTCACGAGGCAGCCGCCGAGCGGCTCGCGGCCCTAGTCGACGGGGAGGGCTGAGAAGTGGGAGTACAAAGGGAGTACAACCGGTCGCCAAGAGCGGACGTCGCGGCGCGCTTTGCAGGGGAATCGAGCTGGAGCCGACGCGGGGAATCGAACCCCGGACCCCATCATTACGAGTTGACCTTCATGCTTGTGTGCAGGTATTTTCCAGCATCTATTGGTTCCGCGGCGTGCTCATTGGCCCGATGGTTCCAACGTCGTGATTGCAC
>ENA-ORXD01002334-ORXD01002334.1-sediment-metagenome-genome-assembly--contig:-NODE-2334-length-12875-cov-3.377325_pt1 | contig 12875 bp, 10 predicted proteins | sample MGYA00237862_ERZ511471 | MGnify/ENA metagenome assembly ERZ511471 | reverse complement strand
TCAAAGCAATACAATGGCGCACGAAAGCTCTTGGTGGTGCAATTCGAATTGTGGACGAAACGGGTGCAGTTATATCTGCCGCTGAACGTGTCCGTTTTCTGCTTGACCAAGCGAGGGCTGGCGGCGCTTTATGAAGAAGGAGGTAATATGGCAGCCATTGCCGGGATTTTTGCACCGCAAAGCGGGGCGATCGTCGAGCGTATGCTTAAAAGGATGCAACACCGAGCAAGAGGTGAAATAAGTGTCCAAACATCAGACACAGCAGCCCTGGGTGTAATACATAAAGACGGAATGCCGCCGGCCGATAACAGCCGGGTGGAAGACCGGGTCAGCTATCATCATTACTGCCTGGTCAGAAATGATAATGGCCGGCCTCAGTTGGAACGTGATGCTCTTGGTGTTGTTCCGCTGTATTATGGCCGGCGAGAAGATGGTGCATTTTGCTTTGCCTCGGAAGTAAAGGGTCTGTTGGAGGCGACGGGTGATATTAATGAATTTCCTCCCGGCTGTCGTTACGACGGTAAAACATTTGAACGCTTTTTCACATTGATGCCGCAAGTAACAACTTCTGAAAAGCCCGACCGAATTGCAGCCGAGTTGCGTGCACGATTGGAAAAAGCCGTACAAAAGAGAATTCATGCCGAAGAAATCGGCTGCTACCTCTCGGGAGGACTTGATTCCAGCGTCATGGCGGCACTCGCTCGGCCGCGCGTAAGAAAGCTTTGGAGCGTCGCCGCAGGTGTCGCCGGAGCACCTGATCTGGAGGCCGCCAGAGAAGTTGCTGATTTCATCAAATCCGATCATCAGGAAGTCATTGTTACCCTGAAGGACATGCTACGCGTGCTGCCGGATGTAATCTGGCATCTGGAATCATTCGATGCCTTACTGGTGCGTTCCAGCATTATGCAATTTTTCGCATCACAGCAGCTGGTCCGGCAAGCAACCGATGCCTTTTCCGGTGAAGGCGGAGATGAACTATTTGCCGGATATGCCTACATGAAAAATTTGACAAAAGAGAGATTAAGCGATGAATTGATCGAAAGCACCAGACGGCTTCACAACACCGCTCTGCAAAGAGTTGATCGCTGTTCAACAGCGCATGGCCTGCGTGCGCATGTCTGCTTTCTTGATCCTGAGATTGTGGAATACGCGCTGCAAATTCCCACGGAACTGAAACTGCGCGAGGGAGTGGAAAAGTGGATCGTCCGCCAGGCGGTTACCAATCTTTTGCCCGAGCGGATTATTAATCGAACCAAGGCTAAATTCTGGGAGGGGGCGGGCGTGCAGGATCTGCTTGCCGAGCATGCGCAAGCGGTCATTTCCGATAGCGACTTTAGCCGCGAGCGAATCCTCCCGAACGGCTGGGGCCTGGGCAGCAAGGAAGAACTTCTGTATTATCGCATCTTTTGCGAACGTCTGGGACCGATCTCCAAGCTTGACTGGATGGGGCGCACTCCTTCTTCTTAAGGGCACGGAGTAATTATACCAGCGCCGGGAATTGATGAAAAAACAACAAAAAGATACTTTTTGAAGGCTGGGAAGGTATGGCAGATATATCTGCTATCTATCATTCGGAAATATTTAAAATTGTCATTTTAACGCTGATCATTTTTTTTGCTCGCATTTGTGATGTGACCCTCAGCACCCTGAGAATTATATATACATCTCGCGGCATAAAATTGCTGGCGCCGCTGATCGGTTTTTTTGAAGTCCTGATCTGGCTTGTGGCCATGTCGCAGATCATTAACAATCTGACGAATTTCGTTCTTTATATTGCTTACGCAGGAGGTTTTGCCGCCGGAAATTTTATCGGCATATTAATGGAAGAAAAAATGGCCATCGGCACCGTCGTCATCAGAATCATTACCCAAAAAGAGGGGAGTGAATTGATTGAATCTCTTAAATGCGGGGATTATGGAGTTACATACACGCCGGCGCAAGGAGCAAAGGGGCCGGTAAAAATTATTTTTACTATCGTAAAAAGAAAAGACATTAATCATGTGCTGAAAATTGTCCGCAAGTGCAATCCGCATGCTTTCTTTACGATTGAAGACGTTCGCTCGGTGCGCAAAGGCGTATTTCCGTTGATCAATAATTAGGAGGTTGGAAAAATGTATTATCAAAATGAAGCGGATAAAACAAAAGAAGCCTTACAGAACGTGATGAAGAAAGGCCACATGAGGACGATAATTATTATCGTTGTTATAATTTTTATCTTGCTCTTTTTCCAACCCTGGGTGCAGGTTGGTCCCGGACAACGCGGTATTGTCCTTAATTTTGGCGCTGTCCAAAAGCATGTCCTTGATGAAGGATTGCATTTTCGCATACCAGTGATGCAGCAAATTGTTTTAGTGGACGTGAAAGTTCAGAAGACTGAAACTGATGCGGCGGCAGCTTCGTCTGATTTACAGGATGTCAGTTCCCGGGTGGCTTTAAATTATCATATCATTCCGGACAAGGCAAATATCGTCTACCAAAGGATAGGTGTTCAGTTTAAAGAGCGTATTATCGACCCTGCCATTCAGGAAGTAGTTAAGGCTGTTACCGCCAAATATACGGCGGAAGAACTGATAACCAAGAGGCCTGCCGTCAGTGAAGCTATGCGGGCTTCTCTTACGGACAGGCTCATTGTGCATAACATTGCGGTGGATGCTTTTTCCATTGTCATCTTCAGTTTTTCCAAAGTTTTTACGGAAGCAATTGAAGCCAAGCAGACGGCGGAGCAATTGGCACTGAAAGCCAAAAGAGATTTGGAAAGAATAAAGATTGAAGCTGAACAAAAGGTCACGGCGGCCAAAGCGGAAGCGGAGTCGCTTCGACTGCAAAGAGCGAACATCTCGCCTGACCTGATCGAGCTCAGAAGGATAGAAGCCAACATGAAAGCTATTGAAAAATGGGATGGCATACTTCCTCAGGTAACGGGTGGAGGCGCAATACCCATGATCGGCCTCGGTGCTGCAGCTAAAAATATCAAAAAATAAAGGCGCAGGCACCAGCGCAAGTGAAATTTACATAAGTATGCCGTTGGAAAAGGTTGATGTGTAGCCTTATGCTTCGGTTCTTGCTGCCTACGGAACTCTCAAGTGTGTTTTGCCGCCCCGATCCTCGATGCCCGGCGATTAGTCCTTTGGGAACAGCCTGAAAAACAGGTGTCTTTTCAACGACCTGCCGGAGAGGAAAAAGATGAAAAAAATTGGATTGATTGGTTTTAGGAAAAGCAGATGTACTCATCTCAGGAAGTTGTTTTAACGGTAAGAATGATTAAGTATTTGGCTTCCACCGCTTAATAGTAAAAAACTATTTCTCGATTTGACAATATAATTATGAATTTGCCGTTAAAATACGAAGGTAAAAGGGAAAAAATAAACATCTTCGATTCCATATTAATTTTCCTCGCCTGCGGTTTTATCGGTTGGTTGATAGAAGTATGTTATGTTTTCGTCACAACCGGAGAAATAGCGAACAGAGGCATTTCCTCTGCTCCAATTTGCACAATTTATGGTTTAGGTGCTTTAATTTTATATGTAATCTTCGGCATTCCGGCCAGAAAAAAAATTAATGTATTATATGTATTTGTAATATCTTCATTTATCCTGGGAATTTATGAATTAGCTTCCGGATTGGTGCTGAAATATATACTTTGTATCGAAATGTGGAATTATAGCATGGACTCATTGAATATACTTGGTTATACAACAATACAGACTTCTCTAGGCTGGGGAATACTGGCAACATTTTATTTATTTTTGGTGCAAGCAAAGCTTATGCAAATAATCAGATGTATACCGGAGAACATAAAGGTTGTCCTGGCATTGATTCTCATCTCTCTTTATTTTATAGACGTTACAAGATCCTTTTGCGAGGTGCGCACTAATCCCAAAGTTATGGATAAATGGTAACGTCGTCGGCTTCCTGGACTTTCCAGATAAATATTATGACGGGTTCATGTTGTTATTGATGAGGAAAGGCGGCAGTTGCGGAAGCGATTTTTTCCAGCTTTGTATGCAGTTCCATCCACATATTGTAGGAATGTTCGAGTTCGGAATTGATATCCTTCAATTCTTTATTAATGGCCTTGATTCTGGCAGGGTCTTTATGCGTTTGCTGATCGCAGAGAATTGCTTCCTGCCGCCCCTTTTTTGCTTCCAATAATTCGATTTTCTGTTCAACGGCTCCCAGTTCTTTCTTCCACGCATTTTTGGTTTTGGCAATTCTGTTTCTTTCTTCCGCTTCCAACCGTTTTTGCTCCCTGCTTTTAAAAGCCTGCTCTTTACCTTCCGGCCGTCTTTTGTCTTCCTCCTGTACATTGCTCATTTCTGCACGCTTTTCAATGAAGTAGGAATAATTGCCCGCATAATAATGCAGTTCACCTTCCTTTAGCTCAAAAACTTTGTTCAGGAGGCGATCCAGAAAATAACGATCATGGGAGACAATGGCTACTGTGCCTTGGTAATTAATCAGGGCATCCTGAAAAACATCTTTCGTCTTCAGATCGAGATGATTGGTCGGTTCGTCCAGAATCAAAAAATTGGTATCCAGAAGCATCAGTTTTAAGAGCGCCAGCCGCGATTTTTCGCCGCCGGAAAGCACCGATACCGGCTTGAAAATATCGTCTCCCGAGAAAAGAAAAGCGCCCAAAAGATTGCGCTTCTCTTGATCGAGAACCTGTGTTGGCACGCTGTTTACTTCTTCCCAAATAGTATTTTCATAGGATAAATTTTGGGCGCTTTCCTGGGAAAAGAAAGCCATATGAACATTGTTGCCGTATTGTATGCTGCCGGAGGTAGGGGTTTCCGTCAGGCTTAGCAGCCTGGAAAGAGTGGACTTGCCGGAGCCGTTGACGCCGACAAAAGCGACTTTATCACCGCGAAACAAGGAAAAATTAAAATTATGGAGAACTTTTAAATCGCCATAACTGTGGCTGAGGTCGGTTACCTTTACTACTTCACGGGCGCTTTTTCTGCCTGCCGGAAATTTCATGATCACCGTTTTGGATTTTTCCTCCAGTTTGATGGCGTCGAATTTTTCGAGCATCTTAACCCTGCTCTGGACTTGGCTGGCTTTAGTTGCCTTGTAGCGGAAACGCTCTACAAATTCTTCAATTTTTTTTATTTGCGCTTTTTGCAGTTCCTGTTCTTTTTTCAAAGCGTCGTGGCGCCTTTCTTTTTCCTCCAGATAGTGCGAGTAGTTTCCTTTATAAAGATGGATTTTGCAGGCCGCAAGTTCGGCAATTTGTGTGGTGATTCTATCGAGAAAAAAACGGTCGTGCGAAATAACGATAATTGTTCCCGGATAATCCCTTAAATAGCTCTCCAGCCATTCCATGCTTTCCGTATCCAGATGATTGGTGGGTTCGTCCAGCAGCATGATATCCGGTCGCGCCAGCAGGATGGAAGCCAGCAAAATACGCATTTTCCAGCCACCGGAAAACAAAGAGCAATTCCGGTTAAAATCGTCTTCCCGAAATCCGAAACCTTTGAGTACCTGTTTTGCCCTTGCCTCGAAGGCATACCCGTCCCGGGCGTTAAATCGGGCTATTTCCAGAGCATAGGTCTTGGCGATTTGGCTGTATTCGGCGGTATGTTCCTGAAAATGGGACATTTGCCGTTCCAAAGTATTTATCGAATCTTCCAGGGCGGTTATTCCGCTTTTATCTTTCAAAAACTCAATTAAATCTACCGGCTCGAGTTCTACCAGGTCCTGCGGCAGATAGCCGATAATCTTTGCCTTGCGGTTAGGGATGTCAATAATGCCGGCGTCCAGATGAACCTGTTCCAGGATGGCCCGAAAAAGGGTTGTTTTGCCCGTGCCGTTGTCGCCGACCAGGCCGATCCGACTTTTGGGGTGGATTGTCCAGTGAATATTATCAAACAGCTTTTTGTCCAGAAAAGACAGGCTGACATTTCGTAAATAGATCATTGAGTCTCCTATTTGTCCGGTGGTATATAGGAAATATATGAGGGGCTGTCAAATTTAATATGTGGAATTTGAGAGCGGAACATAGCGGGAATTAGCTTTTTTTCCGCAGGATAATTTTCAGGGGGACCCGCTCAAATCCCAAATGAGAGCGAATTTGGTTTTGCAGATAACGCTCATATGAAAAATGAATGGCTTGAGCATTACTGACAAAAAAGACAAAAGTCGGCGGCTTGATGTCTGTTTGCGTTGCATAGGCAATGTGCTGTGTCCGCCCTTGATAACGGGCCGGCGGGTTGTGCCGGACTGATTTTTCAATCAGCGCATTCAGCGGCCCGGTGCCTATTCTTTTTGTATACTGGCTGTATATTTCGTCGATGAGGGGAAAGATTTTCGGCGCCCGCTGGCCGGTCAGCGCCGAGATAAAGATAATCGGGGCAAAATCCATAAATTTCAGTTTATCTTTGATGTCCGCGACAAATTTCCCGATCGTCGAATTATCCTTCGTAATCTTATCCCATTTGTTCACGACAATAATGCAGGCCTTGCCCCGCTCATAGACAAGCCCGGCAATTTTGGCATCCTGCTCGGTGATGCCTTCTTCGGCATCGATTAAGACCAGGGCGAGGTCACAACGGTTAATGGTTTTTAAGGCCTGGACAATGCTGTACTTTTCCAGAGTAATGCTGATCCTGCTTTTTCTGCGGATTCCCGCTGTGTCGATCAGCAGATAATTCCGGCCGTGAGCTTTAACCAAGGTGTCAATGGCATCGCGCGTGGTGCCGGGAGCCGGATGGGCAATGCTGCGTTCCTTGCCGAGAATCCGGTTGACGAGAGATGATTTCCCCACATTTGGTTTGCCGACGATCGCAATCCTGATTTGTTTGTCCTGATTTCTTTGGCCTTCCTGCGTTGTCGGAAACCCCGAGGTTACGGCGTCCAGCAGTTCGTCAACACCTAAACCATGCTGGGCAGAGATCGCATAGAAGTGATCGATGCCCAACCGATAGAACTCGGTGAGATAATCGGTATGACGTTTGCCGTCCACTTTATTGACGGCATAAAAAATGTTTTTACTTTTGCCCCGTAGTTGGCGGGCAATTTCCATATCCGATGGAGTCAATCCTTCCTGACCATCCATCAGGAAAATAATTACATCCGCTTCTTCGATGGCTAAATTTGTCTGTTCACGCATTTGCACGAGAATTCCCTCGCTGGACGCCGGTTCAAAGCCACCGGTATCAATGAGGGTGAACTCTTTATCCTGCCAGAAACAATCCAGATAGTTGCGGTCCCGTGTAGCACCGGGCTCGTCGATGACGATGGCTTTTTGCCGGCCGGCGATTCTGTTGAACAGCATAGATTTGCCGACGTTGGGCCGGCCGATAATGGCAATGACTGGTTTTGACTGCATGATGATGTTTTTAGCCTGTTGATTAATGCTTTAATAAACCGAATTCCTGTAATAACTTATCGCTGCTGGTCCAATCCTTTTTGACGCGGACAAACAGCTCCAGAAACACCCTGCTGCCGAAAAGTTTTTCCATTTCCATTCTGGCTTGGGTGCCGATCTGCTTTAACATGGAGCCTTTCTTCCCGATCATGATTGCTTTTTGCGATTCTTTCTCTACATTAATCGTGGCTCGAATGCTGATCATTTTTTTTGCTTCGTTTTCTTGGAATTGATCAATTTCTACCGCACTGGCATAAGGGACTTCTTGTTTCGTTAACAGCATTATTTTTTCCCTGATAAACTCCGCGGCCAGAAATCTTTCCGTGGCATCGGTGAAAGTGTCCGCCGAATAATACTGCGGGCCTTCCGGCAGGTTTTCTTTAATTGTCTGGAGCAAATCCTCAAGACCTTCTCCGTGCAAAGCGGAGATCAGAAATATTTCCTTAAAATCATAAAGAGTGCGGTATTGATCGATTAATGGCAGGAGCAATTTTTTTTCGATCAGGTCAATTTTGTTAATTATTAAAAAAACGGGAACGCGAATTTCCGCCAGATTCTCGACTAGGTAAAGATCATGGGACTGAACATCGGTATTGGCCTCGACCAACATCAGCAGCAGATCAGCATCGTTGAGCGTTTCCTGCGCCGTCTGGACCATCGCTCGGTTCAGGGAGGTCTTCGCTTTGTGAATGCCCGGCGTATCCAGAAAAACAAGCTGCGCATCGGGCAAATTCCTGATCCCCATGATCTTATTGCGGGTTGTCTGCGGTTTGTCGGCGATGATGGATATTTTTTCGCCGATTATGGCATTGAATAATGTCGATTTGCCTGCGTTCGGGCGGCCGACGATGCCGATGAAACCGGATTTGAACAATTTTCGAATCTCCTTGTTTTTATAAAGGACTTTTCTTCAATTAATTCCAGGAATTACAGCGGCCATAATCATTCCCTGATCAGTGACCGCGGAAATTATACCGCGCTTTTGCTCCGGATCTGCTTTTACATTAATAATTATGTGCGGGTAAAGCTTTTTTATTGTTGTCATATTGCTGTTCTGGAGGCCGCGGAAATTGGAAACATCGCGACTGGCTACGCGGAATTTGAGCTCCCGGACTGTGGCAGGCAGGCTTTCCAGTAACTTCTTTATCTTATCCAAAAACAGCGACGAAAGAACAAGTTGGCCAAAAGCAGGATGCAACGGTCCGGCCAGGACGGCACCATTTTCCCCCATCTCCGGCGTAATTTGCAGACCGATTCTGATGACACTGATGCCGGCGGCAGCAAGCCTCTCCCAAGCCAGCCGACAAAGACCGACCGCTTCTCCAAGAGTCAGGGGGCGGTAATTTCCCCTCGTAAATTCTCTGGCCAGACCTGTCCCGCGGAAAACCAAAGCAGGATGAATCCGGGCAATATCAGGTTTAAGCTCGACTGTTTTTTGGAGAGAATAGATGAAGCCGTCCTCCGTATCATGGGGCAGGCCGGCCATCAAATGCACGCCGGTTCGAAAACCTTCTGACTGCAAAAGGGTGATTGCCTCTTCAATAGCGCGGGCATTGTGCCCTCTGTCAGAGGTGCTTAAAACTTCGTCCACAAATGATTGAGCTCCTATTTCAACCGTCTGTACACCGTATTTTTTCAAAAGCAACAAATTATCCGTATTGATGCTGTCCGGGCGGGTGGAAATACGGAGAGCTTGAACTGCTCCCTCCTGCAGGTATTTCTGCGCAAAGGAAAGAAGTCTTTCCTGATCGGTGACGCAAATATTGGTAAAACTGCCGCCATAAAAAGCTATTTCCGTATGGCGAGCTTTATCTTTATTCCAGCGAAGATGGGATTCAACCTCCTTTTCAAAATATGTTCTGTTAAATTCTTGCGGATAATATCCCGCTGAAATATTTTGATTACAGAAAAGACAGCGGTGTGGACAGCCGCGGTTCATGACAAAAATCGGAATGATGAAAGGTTTGCTTTCTCTTGGTCCGGTCAGATAATTATTCCTCATTTTGCAACTCTTTCCAGGCCTTTTGTGCAGCGTTCTTTTCTGCCTCCTTTTTGCTCCGGCCGCTGCCCAGATGCTCTGTTTTGTCGGCGATCGTCACTTTAACTTCAAAAATTTTTGCGTGATCGGGGCCATGGGAATCAATCAGCGCATAAATGGGAGCAGCTTTATATTTTTTCTGGCAAAACTCCTGCAAAGCGGTCTTATAATCAAAATATTGAGAGCGCAAACTGTTGTCCTCGAGCAGTGGACCGATCAGTTTTTTCATAGTTGATTTTGCCTTGGTCATGCCGGCATCGAGATAGATGGCGGCCAACACCGCTTCCAAAGCATTGGCCAGGAGAGAATCTTTAAACCGGCCGCCAGATATATCTTCCCCTTTACCCAAGAGGAGGTAATCCCCGAGATTAAGTTTTTTTGCCAATCTGGCCAGGGGCTTTTCATTGACCAGGGAAGAGCGGACTTGGGAAAGGGACCCTTCAGAAAAATCGGGATATTTTTTTATGAGCATATCACTGACGCAGAAACCCAGGACAGCATCTCCCAGAAATTCGTATCTTTCATTATCGGCAGCGGCAAGCTGCGGATTTTCATGGACATAGGAACTGTGGGTGAGGGCGGTTTCCAAAAATTCTATATGCCTAAAATTATAGCAGAGAGCTGTTTCCAACTGGTTTAATGCCTCTCTTTTCCTGTGATCATTGAATGATTGTTCCATACAGCCTTTCCCCAAAGTATTTATCTGCCTGCGCCGTGACAATTGTATTGGTTAAAGAAGAGCTATCCCCAGTCAGCAGGAACGGTAAATAATTTTGGGAAAACCCTTTCGCCATCCCCGTTTTTTTGTCTTTTGTTTTTTCCACGAGCACCTGGAGAGGCTTCCCCAAAAAGCGCAAGGCATACTTTTCCCGTTTTTTAGCGCTTAAATCCCGCAGGAGAGCCGCTCGTTCTTTTTTTATTGCTTGTGGTATTTTCGGCTCAATTTTTTGTGCTGCGGTCCCCGGTCTTTCGGAATAGGGGAAAACATGAAGATAAGCAATCGGCAGGTCATCCAGTAAATGAAATGTGTTTTTAAATTGTTTTTCGCTTTCGGAGGGGAACCCGGTCATGACGTCGACACCAACAGCGATATCATCGATAGTACGGCAAACTTTCTCGATAAGATTGCCATAAAAATGAGTGTCATATTTTCTTTTCATGAGTTTAAGAATTTCATTGTCACCGCTCTGTAATGGTATATGCAAATGCGGACAAAGATTGTCGTTTTGATAAAAAAGATCGATTAACTCATCTGTGATTTCATTCGGTTCAATGGAACTCAGACGGAACCGGATATGCCGGTACTGATTCAGCAGTTGATATAACAGAGAAGAAAGTTTCGTGGGAGGGTTAAGATCGTACCCGTAAGATCCCAAATGGATACCGGTCAGCACAATTTCCTTATAGTTTTTCTGATTGAGCTGCTCCACGTTTTGCAGAACAGCCGGCGGCGGCAGGCTGCGGTTTCGGCCGCGGGCATAAGGGATAATGCAATAACTGCAAAACGAGCTGCAGCCATCTTGAATTTTTAAGAATGCGCGTGTTCGGTTCTGAAATCCGGCTGCTGGCATGTTTTGAAATTTATTTTTCCGCAAAATATTGCCGGCATAAACATCCGAGGTCGCAGAAAGATTCCCCTGCAGGAGATCGGCTATTTGATGTTTCCGGTCGTTGCCGACAATGAAAGAAACGCCCTCTATTACCTCAATTTCTGGAGCCGCGATCTGGGCATAACAGCCGGTGACAAGTATTGTTGCCCGTGGATTGGCGCGATGAGCGCGGTGGATCAGCTGGCGGGATTGAAAATCAGAGAAAGATGTAACCGTGCAGGTATTAATGATGTAAACATCGGCTGCAGAGCTGAACGGGACCAGTAAGAAATTTTTTCTTTGCAGATCTTCTGCTAATGCCGCCGATTCACATTGATTTACCTTACAGCCTAAAGTCGTTATGGCCACTTTGCGACGGTAATTCATCTCCTCCGGATTGGTTTGTAACGTCTTTAATTTATCTGCTGTTTTGTTCAATTTTAAACTCAACTTTTTCAATCGTGTAGGAATTTAATCGGCCGGCTGAAGTTTGTCAAGGTAAACAAAAAATGGATTTTATGATAAAATTAATATAAACAATTTAAAAAAGGAAAGAAGGGCATATAATGGACAAGGTAATGGAGTATTTGTCGACGCATCCGGCGATCCTTACGGGCATTATCATCTTTGTTGCCGTCGCCATTTTATACTTTATTTTCAAGCAGTTTATCAAATTGGCAATCGTCATCCTGTTAATAGCTCTTTTGGCGGGCGGCTACTATTATCTTCAGGATCCCAAGAAAATGACGGAAAAGCTCAAAACTTCAATGGAAAAAGTACAGACCGGTACTGATAAGGTGGTGGAAAAGAGCAAAACTTTCTACAAAGATTCTAAAGAACTGCTCGGTAAAGCAAAAGAAATGCCCGGAGACGTCGGTACAGTTCTTAAGAAGGCAACAGATCAAAATAAGAAATAAAATTGATGTCTCTTTGCTGATGGATTGAGCTTTGTTCCCCTCAATGAAATTCTGAATTCAATAATAACTGTCATGTTCCTGCTGGTTTCCATAGCCTCAAGTGATGAACAGATCATTGGTGGAAAAGTTGGGATCAGTAGTCAGGTTTACGCCCATGCGCCGCAGACCGGTTTCATCTCCCGGGGTGGGCATATGTGTCATGTGGATTTCACAGCCGTGAAGTTCTTTTAATTTTTCCAGTGCCAGTTCAGCGGCGGGATTGGAGGTCGCGCTGATGCTCAGTGCGATAAGGGCCTCTTCCAAATCCAGACTAACATTTTTTTCAGCCAGTATCTCCGTTTTCAGCTTGCCGATAGAATCCGTTATGCTGGGAGGTAATAATTTAATTTTGTTGGGAATGCCGGCTAAATGCTTAAGAGCATGGATGATTAGACTGGATGCCGCATGCATCAGGGGGGAATTGCTGCCGGTAATAATTGTTCCGTCGGGAAGTTCAATGGCGGCTCCACAGTAAATACCTTCATTGCCCCGGTCTCTCTGCATCGCATCTCTGGCCGCGGCACGCGCCGGTTCGACAACTTTTCGGTCTTCCAATTGCAGTTTGAAATCTTTAATAAACAACTCTACTCGCTGCACGGTTTCCTTGTCGGTAAAACCCATTGCGTATTCACAACGGTAGCGGAAATAACGCCGGATAATTTCATGTTGGGCGGCTTTTTTGGTAACTTCATCATTGATAATGGCAAAGCCCGCGCGATTTACGCCCATGTCCGTCGGCGAATGATAGAAAGATTGCATGCCGGTTATCTTTTCCAGAATACGTTTTAATACCGGAAACACCTCGATATCACGATTATAATTGACTGCCGCTTCACCGTAAGCTTCGAGATGATAAGGATCTATCTGATTAAAATCACGGATGTCGGCCGTGGCGGCTTCATATGCGACATTAACCGGATGCT
>ENA-ORXD01002333-ORXD01002333.1-sediment-metagenome-genome-assembly--contig:-NODE-2333-length-12876-cov-15.881084_pt1 | contig 12876 bp, 8 predicted proteins | sample MGYA00237862_ERZ511471 | MGnify/ENA metagenome assembly ERZ511471 | reverse complement strand
CGGCTGGCCGCGAATATATCTCCCTGCACATTGGAGATCAGATCAAAGAACAGGTAACGCTGCTCGAAATATTCTTTTCCGGGGCCATCATTCAGGTCTCCCATCACAAAAATGGCCGGTTTTTCCACCTGCTGAAATTTGGCGTCGATATAGGCGCGCACGTTAGCCGCCTCGGTGGTCATTTTCACCCGCGCGCTGAGCGCGTCACGAATGAATTCCTCGCGTTTCTCTCCACCCGCCTTCCACAGGCTCTCACCCTGGTTCACGAACTTACTTTTTAAGTGCAGTCCCACCATTTCCACGCGCAATCCATTCCAGTTGAGCACCAGCGTTTGCGGGTGGCGATAATGACGGTGCAATTGCGCTTCAAAACTGCCCCAAAAATGGCACGGCCAGGCTTCCCCGGCGAAGGCGTCCCAGGTATCCACCGGCAACAGCGAAGCGATACCCGCCAATTCCCGCCGCACCAGGAACCAGATCCACTGCGTGCCGCGCTGCCCGTACTGTCCGTCGGCGGCTTTCACTGGCTGCCAATCGCCACTGAGCAATTCTTCAGTCACCTGAGTGATTCCCTCCTCCCCTTTGGGACCTTCCAGCAGGCACAAAACATCCGGGGTCAGCTCGCGCAGTTCCTGGACCACCGCGTCCCGCCGTTGTTTCGCCAGGTCTGAGAGATCGGGCTTGGTCAACCGGTCCAGGTGAGCCACATTCCACGAAGTGATTTTTAATATACGCATACATCCCTCCGCTTCTGGTGATCGAAAATAGGTATTTTGATTATAGCGCAGGCAAGGTTCCGTTTTGAGAATCAAAAAAGGCCACCCGCGGGCAGCCTTTTTTCTAACTCTTCAATCCCGTGATTAATCGGAGCTCATGGCCGGGAGCTCTGCTTTCACAGCCTGAACAGGTTCTTCACCCGGCTGCGGAGACTTCAATAAACTCATTAATACCGCCGCCACCAGCAAAAAGGCCGCGGCCAGAAGATAAGCATTGTTGTAAGATCCCGTAGCGTCTTTGATCGCGCCGGTCAGTTGCGAAAGCATGAATCCACCCAGACCCCAGGCGGTATAGACGATTCCATAATTCATCGCGAAATTTTTCAATCCGTAATAGTCTTTAACCATTGCCGGGAACACCGCCAGGTTCGCCCCATAATTCGCGCCAATCAGCGCCACCAGCGCCATCAGCATGGGGGCAGTCGCCAGCGAGCTTCCTTCCACCACATAAGACAAACCGAAAATCAAAGCGGCCTGGAAAACAAAAGCGATTAACAACACATTTTTTCGCCCAATTTTATCTGACCAGACGCCATACAACACCCGTCCCAGGCCGTTTCCCAGCGCCAACGCCGATACGGCCACCGCGCTGAGCGCCGCCAGTCCGATTTGCTCTTTGACAATTGAGGCTACGTTCCCAATTACCATCAACCCGGCGCCGGAACCGAAAGCAAAAGTGATCCACAACAAGTAAAACTGCCAGGTTTTAATAATTTGTGCCGGTGAGAAATCTTGCTTGTTACTTGCTGCTTTGCTTGCCGCCTGCGCCGACCCAGCCGGAACGTAACCGGCCGGCGGGAATTGCAGCAACTGGGCAAAGCCGACCACCACAACCAGCATGCCAATTCCCAGATATAACATGGTGGATTGCAGACCGATTGAAGCAATTAAGGTGCGCGCCAGCGGGGCCACCCAGGCGCTGCCCATGCCGAACCCCGCCACAACAATCCCGGAGATTAAACCCGTCTTCGAGGCGGGAAACCACTTGAGCGCCGTTGGGCTGGCTGAAGCATAGACAAAACCGATTCCAGAGCCCAGCAATCCACCGAAGGCCAATGTGTACAACCATGGCGACGTCGAAATACTGGATAGGATTACACCCAAACCGGCCAGCACACCCCCTGCGCTAACCACCACCCGCGGCCCAAATTTGACAAGCAGCCGCGCGCCAACCATCGTCATTACAGAAAAGACAACACAAGCTACCGAATACGGTAAAGATTTTTGCGAATCTGCCCAACCCCATTCCGCGGGGATGTTGGCTTTAAACACGCTCCAAGCATATAGGACGCCTAAGGCCAGCAATGCGCAAGTTCCCGCAATGGTAACCAGCCAACCTTTATTGGCTACTGCGCTTTTGGTTTCAGAAACGGTGGTCATAGGGGGTATTTTTTATCCTTTCGATCAATTAATTTAATATGAGGCGGAACCAATAGATCACTTCACTCCTGCAAAAGTAAAGCGGTATGCAGCCAAACTAAATTGTCAGACAATTTTGCAGATATAGCGATTATGCCGAATTGTCAGACAAATGTCAATAGGCATTATTTAAAAAACAAGGCGCGCTTGCGCGCACCTTGCTTCAAACCATTCGAGACAAAATTATGCTTATTGCGGTTCTTGCCCTTGCGGTTCTTCGCCGGGTACAAATCCCTCTATCGGATCCAGGTTCAGCGGTTCCGGCTCGGGTTTGCCGCTACCCTCACCTACATCACCACTTTGCCGGCCAGTCAGGCGGCGATAGGTCAACGTCCAGGCACTGCCCACATAAGACTGCAGCACCGCGCCGAGGAAAATGGCAATCGGGATGTAAATCAGGAAGAAGATAAGGGTCAAGGTAATGCCGGTCACAATTGCCGCTTCCGTTTGCGCCATCACCGCTACCAGAATCGGCACAGCCACCAGGAAGAGTGGCAAAGCGATGATCAGGCTGATGATGCCCTGTCCAATATAAAGGATCAAAGACATCAGTGCCAGCGGACCAAGATTGCTCTTGAAGGTATCCCACCCGCGCGAGATCGCCGCGCCGATATCCAGGTTGTCTCCCACCAGAGACACGATGATGATCTCGGTCAGGGTGTTAATCGCCCACCCCAACACAATCAATACTGGAAGCAGGCAAAGCAACCCGCATCCCAGAGTTAGCATGGTGACCAGAACCACCGGGAAAATCAAGATCAAAGCGGAAAGCAGCCCAACGCCAATCAAGATGATTTCAAACAGCAGCACGCGCCAGAAGAAAGGCTTTACTTCGCCCAACAATCCGCCCAGGGTGAGCTTTTCAACGCCTTCATCGGCCTGCCAGGCGCCGCGCACCAGACCAATCCGGCCAACCACCCGCAGCAGAATGGCCACAATTCCCAAAAAGAACGCCAGGCAGATCAATCCAATCACCAGCCCGCCAAAAACCGCCCAGAAAGTCCCCGTCTCAAAGGACCGCTCCAATTGGTAGGCGAAATCTTGCAGCCAGGGCGGCGCGTTGCGTGGCACGTCAAAGTTGGGTCCATTGGAAAAATCCCGCCCCTGAAAAGAGCTGCTGGCGTTCCCACCGCCGCCGCCTCCGCCGCCGCCATTGGCGCCGCAGCCAGCCAGCAAACCAAACAGCCACAAAATTTTATGCTTCCAGATGGTTTTCCAGGCTTTCTCAAGTACTTCACCGTAATTCATACGACACTCCTTTTTAATTCCAAAAAGACAGGCCCAGCCTGTCTTTTCTGGATAAAGCTGTCCTATTATTAATTGTACACTAATCCACTATTCCCACTCAATAGTAGCAGGGGGCTTGCTGGTCACGTCGTAGACTACGCGGTTAATCCCCTTTACCTCATTCACGATCCGGTTGGCCACCCGCCCCAGCAGATCGTAAGGCAGGCGCGCCCAATCGGCGGTCATAAAATCGTCGGTGGTGACCGCGCGCAGGGTGACTGCCTCTTCGTAGGTGCGGCAGTCGCCCATCACCCCCACCGAGCGTACCGGCAGCAGCGCAACAAAGGCCTGCGAGATGATCTTTTCTCCGCCAGCCGCTTTCTTGCCCAACAGCCCGGCTTGTTCCAATTCACCGGTGAAGATGGCATCGGCACGGCGCAGGCGATCCAATCGCTCGCGGGTCAGCTCGCCCAAACAACGCACTGCCAATCCCGGCCCGGGGAAGGGCTGCCGCCAAACCAGTTCGGCGGGCAAGCCCAGGGCTTCACCCACCGCGCGTACCTCATCTTTGAACAGGTAGCGCAACGGCTCGATTAACTCGAATTTCAAATCCGGCGGCAATCCGCCCACATTGTGATGCGATTTGATTTTCTGCGCTTTACTGCGGTCAGGGCCGGACGACTCGACCACATCCGGATATATGGTGCCCTGCACCAAAAAATCCATCTCGCCCAGTTTGCGCGCTTCGGCTTCAAAAGTGCGGATGAAAGTCTCTCCAATAATGCGGCGCTTTTGCTCTGGGTCGGTTACCCCGCTCAACTTTCCCAGAAATTGTTCCTCGGCATCCACCACAATCAGGTTCACCCCCAGATTGCGGCGAAAAGCAATTTCAACCTGCTCGCGCTCATTGAGGCGCAGCAGCCCGTGATCCACAAACACGCCGGTCAACTGGCTGCCAATGGCTTTATGCACCAGCGCGGTAGCTACCGACGAATCCACCCCGCCACTGACCGCCGACAGTACGCGCCGCTCGCCCACCCGCGCGCGGATCTGCTCAACTGCCTGGTGGATGATCGAATCAGGCGTCCAGCTGGGAATCGCCTGGCAAATTTCCACAACAAAACGCCGCAGCAGATCTTTCCCGCCGGGGGTGTGGTGCACTTCAGGGTGAAATTGCACGCCATAGCGCCGCGCGGAGGGATTGCCCATCGCCGCCACCGGGCAGGCGGGGCTGGTGGCCAGCACCGTAAAGCCCTGCGGAAGGGCTTCCAACCGGTCGCCGTGCGACATCCACACCGGCTGAGAACCAACCGGCAGCAGATCATTTTCAGAGGTTACTTCAATGTTCGCCGGGCCAAATTCGCGGTGATCCGCACCCTGCACCTGACCGCCCAGGTTGTGCGCCATCAGGTGCATGCCATAACAGATACCCAACACTGGCAAACCCGATTCGAGCACATAGCCTGGCAAAGTGGGCGCGCCCGGTTCGTAGACCGAGCTGGGCCCGCCGGAAAGAATATATCCTTTCGGGTTAAGGGCCTGCACTTTGTCTTGCGGCGCGTCCCAGGGGTAAATTTCGCAATAGACCTGCAGCTCGCGCACGCGGCGGGCGATGATCTGCGTGTACTGCGATCCAAAATCCAGAATGGCAATTGTATCTGTCATAATGCCTCAGTCATCCAAAAAGGCAATGCTGCCATCTTCGTTCATCGCGCTGATCATGGCCAGCGAGACCACCGGCACATTGAATTGTTCCAGGATCGAGCGGCCTTTCTCAAACGTCTTTTCGATCAGCGTGCCCACCCCCACCAGCTCGCAACCAGCCGCCTCCACCAATCGCACCAGTCCCAAGATCGTCTCGCCGGAAGCCAGGAAATCGTCGATGATCAATATTTTTTCGCCGCGCGGCAAATATTCCGGGGACACAATCAACTCGACCATGCGCCCCTTGGTATGTGAGGGAGCAATGGTGAGGTAAACCGTGTTGGGCATAGTCACCGGTTTGGTTTTGCGCGCGTAGACCACCGGCAGGTTGAGATAACGCGCCGCCATAATCGCCGGGGCAATGCCGGAGATTTCGGCGGTCAGCACGCGGGTGGCGCCCACATCCTTAAAACTTTCGGCCAATTCCTTGCCGCAGGCGTCCATCAACACCGGGTCCACCTGGTGATTGATAAAACCGTCCACTTTAAGGATGCCATTGCCGAGATACTTGCCATCTGAGAGAATGCGATCTTTTAACAGCTGCATGGGTTGGGGTCTCCTGAAACATTAAGATAGATTCCCGCGCTGTCTGGCAGGGCGGCTGTGATGGTGAAAATACCAAAAAACAGCGTGGGGTGGGGGCAATTCAGTTGCGGATAATCGTATTGTTCAGACCAGGGTTCAAATCCACTGCAAGCGATTCTAGCACGTTGCCGCGTAAATAAACCTTAAAACTTCCTTTGAATATAATAAAAAATCGGGCGGCGCGAGGCGCGAACCCGATTTGGATACTAACGAATGATCTCCAGTTTGGCGAGGGAAGCCACCAGCTGCTTCATTCCCACCGTCTCAAAATGGATTTTAATGGTTTCGTCGCCGTCCTCCACCCGGCTTTCCAGCACGATTCCTTCTCCCCAGGTGGGGTGTGAAACGCGCATCATCGGTTTGTAATGCGGCTCGATGATGGCGGCCGAGCGTTGAATCGGCTGCGGTCCGGTATAAGCCCGGCTGCCCAGGCTGGCATTGTAGCTTTGGTGGCTGGCATCCCGCTCGGGTTTTCCCCAGGTAGTGCGCGAATCCCAGCGATCGGCCCCGTCCCAAGAAGCAGCGCGTTGGCCGCGTGAAGCGCGCGGCGACTGCAATTGCAGCAAACTATCTGGGATATCGTTCAGAAAACGAGAGGCATCCTGATAGGCGAAGCTGCCGTACAAACTGCGCTGCTCGGAGCGCAGTAAATAAATCTGGTTTTTGGCGCGGGTGATGCCCACATAAAACAGGCGGCGCTCTTCAGCCATTTCTTCATCATCTTCCAACGAGCGTGAATGCGGCAACAGGCCTTCATCCAGGCCGGTGATGAACACCTGGTTGAACTCAAGACCTTTGGCGGCATGCAGCGTCAGCAAAGTGGGCGCATCGTCGCTCTCGCGGATGGTGTCCTGATCCGAGACCAATGCCAGGTTTTCCAGAAACTCGTCCAGGCCGCGGTCGGTGTATTCAAAGGCCAGGCGGCGCAACTCGTCCACGTTTTCCCAACGATCGCGCCCTTCTTCAGTGCCATCTTCAATATATTCACGGTAGCGGGTATCACTGATAATGCGGTCAAACAGGGAAGGCAGCGAGCCGCCATTGACCAATAAAGCCCGCCAGGCAGCCAGCATCATGCCAAAATTAGCCAGCGCGGCAGAAGCCCGCCCGCCCAGCTTATCCCAATACAACGAGGCATTGCCGGAGCGTCCCAGATCGGCCAGAATATCGGCGGCTTTCTGATCCGCGCCGCGCGCCAGGGCAATTAAGGTTTCATAAGTTTTCGCGCCGATCGCGCGCGGGGGCACATTGATCACCCGTGAGAGGCTGACCTCATCCGCCGGGTTGTGCACCAGGCGCAAAAAGGCGATGATGTCTTTCACCTCGCGCCGGCCGTAGAAACGCTGCGCGCCTACCAGACGGTAGGGCAAGCCAGCGTGCAAAAAAGCCTCTTCAATCAGACGGGATTGAGCATTGGTGCGGTACATTACCGCGAAGTCGCTGCCTTTGGCGTCGCCGCGGCTGGTCTGGTTTCGAATGGTATCAATGATAAAGGCCGCTTCGGCGCGCTCGTCGGGAGCTTCAAAATAAACCAGTTTGCTACCCGCCCCGCGGTCGGTAAATAACCGTTTGGGCGTGCGATGGCGGTTGCGGTCAATCACCGCGCGGGCGGCGTCCAGCACTGTTTGCGTGGAGCGATAATTCTGCTCCAGCAAGATTTTGCGCGCGCGGGGATAATCTTTCTCAAAACGCAGCACGTTGCGATAGTCCGCGCCGCGCCAGCGGTAAATGGACTGGTCTTCGTCGCCCACCACAAAGATGTTCTGATGCGCCGAGGCCAAATGGCGCAGCATCTCGTACTGGGCCATGTTGGTATCCTGGAACTCATCCACCAATACGTGTTCAAAACGGCGCGCGTAGGTTTCGCGCGTCTGGGGGTTGTCGGCCAGCAGGTGCACCGTCCACAGCAGCAGATCATCAAAATCCACGGCGTTGTTGGCGCGCAGAGCTTTTTCATACTGCTCGTACACCCGCAGCACCACTTCTTCGCGGTAATTGCGCGCCGGGTAATCTTTGACGCCAATCATATTGTTCTTGGCATCCGAAATGGCGGCGTGCAGGCTGTGCGGGCGGTGAATCTTATCGTTGATGTTTAAATCTTTGACCACCTGGCGCACCAGGCTGACCTGGTCGTCGGCGTCAAAAATCACAAAGTTGCTGTCGAAGGGCAACAGGCCGTTGCCCGCTTCGCGGCGCAAAATACGCGCGCAGATGCTGTGAAAGGTGCCCAGCCATACCCCCGACAGGCGGTTGGGACCCAGCAGGTCTTCGATGCGGCTGCCCATCTCGCGCGCGGCCTTGTTGGTAAAGGTTACCGCCAGAATATTGTAAGGGCGCACGCCCATCTGGTCGATCAGATAGGCGATGCGGCGGGTGAGCACGCGCGTTTTACCAGAGCCCGGTCCGGCCAGCACCAGGGTTTGCCCGGGGCCGGCGCTGACGGCTTCGCGTTGTTGGTCATTAAGTTTGTCTAGTAGGTCCATAGTCGCGCATGATTGTACCGTCTGGCAGGGAGGGTGTCAACCGGATGCCAGCGGTGAATTTTTTCTCGAAAAAATTATAGCTATACGATATCCTTGACCGCCTCACGGATCACACCCAGAGCCTGCTCCAGCAGGTTCAGATCCGCCTGGCTGCCCATGTGCCCCAGGCGAAACACCCGCCCGGCCATCGGTCCGTAGCTGCCGCCCACTACCAGCCCACCGGCGCGCAAGCGCGCGTCCAGATCCGGCCAGGTAATGCCTGCGGGTACATTCACCGCCGTCACCGTCGGGGATGAGACCGCCCCCGCCGCGGGGAAGAGATCCAACCCCATTTCTTGCAGCCCTTCCCGGCAGGCTTTTGCCACTGCCGCGTGGCGGGCGTAGGCGTTTGACAACCCCTCATTGAGCAGCAGTTCCGCCCCGGCATTAAGCGCGGCTGTGCCCTGCCAGTAGGGCGTATAGGGGAAGTAAAAATTCTTTTGCGCGGTAAAAAACGGCAGAAACGCGTCGTAGCCAGCGTAGTTGACTTGCTGGATGATCTCCCAGGCCGCGTCACTGACCGAGACGAAGGTCATGGAGGGCGGCACCGAGAGGGCTTTCTGCGAGCCGCCCAAGCACAGATCAATGTGACAGGCGTCCGCGTCCACCGGCGCGCCGCCCGCCGAAGCCACCGCGTCCACGTACAGCAGCGGCACACCCAGGCTGTGCTTCAGCGCGCCTAGCTCCTTCAGCGGGTTAAGCGTGCCCGAAGGTGTTTCGCAGTGCACCACGGTGATCATCTTGGGCTTAAACTCGCGGATCGCGCGGTCAATCGCTTCCAAACCGCCAAGGGTCTGGTTGAAAGGTAACTCAATCAGGCGCACCTCCGCGCCCACGGTTTTGGTCATCTCACCAATCCCGCTGCCAAACACCCCGGTGGAAATGGAGAGCACGCGGTCGCCGGGCAGCAGGCAGCTTTTCAGCGCGCCCCACAGCCCCAGCATACCTTCGCCGGTGTGAATGGTGACTTTGTTCTTGGTCCCCAGAATGGTTTGAAGATTGGCCTCCGTGCGGTTATACAGCTCCAGGTATTCCGTCTCCAGGTCGGCTGAGCCAAAATCGGTTTGCCAGACGGCCAAAATCTCCGGCGGCACCTTTACCGGACCGGGTGTCATTGATATAGGATACGTTTGCATAGTCACACTCCTTCCAATCTTCAAACAGCATTTGCATCCCAATCATAACATACCAGCAGAAGGGGATGGGGAATCTTGTGCCACGCTTTGTGCCCCCTTTCGGCTTCTTTCACCCCTTCTCCGCTTGCGGGGAAGGGATCTGTTTCTTCCCGGCTGCTCAAACGGCAGCATTGTATGCTACCACTACTGCATGCTGCCGCCACAGCCACAGGCACGCTATTAAATTTCTGCTCCCCTTCTCCGCTTGCGGGGAAGGGGCCGGGGGATGGGGTTCTCCATCATCCATTTCCATCAAAAGGCGCAAGGCCGTGTTTCCACTGTTTGGTTGCCAAGGCTCCGAATTTTTGGTGGAAATCGACCATCCCACTGCAAGAAGATAACCAGTCACATTGTAGTATTCCCACAGACAAACCAGGTAAATTGATTCTGGATGGATTCAAACTTTACATATTTCATTTGGGAGATAATCAATTTCAAATCAGTTTTGGTGGAGAATTTAATATACAGATTCATTTGAGCAAATGATTCGAATACTGTCCACTATTTCTTGGGCTTGGGCATTCAAATCTTCACTTTCTCCCGGATATAAATACACTAAAGTAAAATTCCCTCTTGAATCTCGGATATCAAACAACTCAATTTTCTGGTAAACATTTGAGTTTGGTTCTCCAACTTGAATTCTGGCTGGGTCATCAATCATTGCCAGTGAAGGAACTACAATAACTGTCTTCGTAATCATATATCCTTCTTTTTCATATTCCCCTAGCTCTTCGTTAATGGTAATCGCATTAAGATAATATAAATTTTTAATTCTTTCGATATTCAACATAGTGTTTTCTTCAGCAGAATAATGGTTTGAATGATTACAAGCAGGTCCAAGTATTTCGATACGTGCCGAATCTTTTGTGAGAAGGGATTTCCTGGTTTCTAAAAACAAACTTCCACTTCTTTCATGGTAAAACACATCCCAATTCCTTAAAAATTGAAGCCTTATTCCATTCTCCTCACTCTCGTAAACGATTTTTGAATGATTATGAGAACAACCACACAAAATGAAGATCAAAGCAAATACTATCGATTGAAAATTTAATAAAGCTTTTCTGGTTATTTTTAGATACATATCTTATCTCCACCCTCGCTCAACATACCCTTATGGATAATTCTATCTCATCAAATATTTTCTTACCCATAATCTGTTTCAGATATTCCATCATCTCTTTTATCACTTCAATCCTGTAGCAAATTTAATTCCTGGAGCCACCCAGACGGCAGCATGGTATACTGCCGCTACAGCCAGAGACGCGCGATGAAACCTCTTTCACCCCTTCCCCGCAAGCGGGGAAGGGGCCGGGGGGTGGGGTTTCATCATCCATATCCATCAAAACGCGCAAAGCCATGTTCCCGCTGTTTGGTTGCCAACGTACCAAATTTTTGGGCGACCGCGCCTACATTTACGCATTTGAACTCAATCTTTTACCAATCAGCTCACCGCTCCTCAAGCCGACCTACAAGACTAAGAACCTTTTATCCCATCCCCGCGGCTGTGCCGCGACCCTTCCCCGCGCTGCAGGGAAGGGACTTAAGACCGGCTGTGATTAACTCTCCCCCGCTCGGCGGGGGAGCCGGAGGGGGCACTTTAACGCTTCTCCGCTTGCGGGGAAGGGGCCGGGGGATGGGGCCTTGCATCCTCCATTCCGTGTTAAAATCAAGCCTATGGAATGGAATATCCTTGGCCACGAATGGGCTGCCCGCCTGTTACAACAACACATTGCCCGCGGCGAAACCCGCCACGCTTACCTCTTCACCGGACCGTCCGGCGTGGGGCGGCGCAGCCTGGCGCTCAAATTCGCCCAGGCGCTTAACTGCACCCAACCACCTGCCCCCGGCCAGCCCTGCGGAACCTGCCGCGCTTGCCAGCAGATCGGCCGCATGCAGCAAACCGACCTGTCGGTGGTGCAGGCGGAAACGGTCGGCGGCACGCTTAAAGTGGACCAGGTGCGCGAGCTGCAGCACACCCTTTCGCTGGCGCCTTATGAAGCCCGCTTCCGCGTGGCGCTGCTGCTGCGTTTCGAAGAAGCCCATATCAGCGCGCAAAACGCCCTGCTGAAAACCCTGGAAGAAGCCCCCGAGAAAGTGATTCTGCTGCTGACCGCCGACTCGGCTGAGAATCTGCTGCCCACCATCGTTTCGCGCTGTGAAGTCCTGCGTCTGCGCCCGATGGGTGTGGACCAGCTGCAAAGTGAACTTTCCGCACGCTGGCAGGTTGAACCCGAAACCGCCCGGCGCCTGGCGCACCTCTCCGGCGGAAGGGTGGGCGCGGCCCTCAACCTGCGCGCTGAACCCGAATCGCTTGATTTGCGCCGGGAGTGGGTGGAAGACGCCCTGCGCCTGGCACGCGCCAACCGCCGCGAGCGTTTCTCTTACGCCGAAGGGGTTAAAAGCAAAGAACGCGAATGGCTGCGACAATTGCTGCTGGTGTGGCTGTCTGTGTGGCGAGACGTGCTGCTCACCGCCGCCGGCGCGGAGACTCCGCTGGTCAACCTGGATTGGAAAGATGAGATCGATCGGCTGGCTGGCAGGGTGAGCCTTTCCGCGGCGCGCGCCGCCACCGCCGGTCTGGAGCAAAGCCTCTCGCGTTTGGATGCCAATCTCAACCGCCAGCTGCTGCTGGAGGTCACCTTGCTGGATTGGCCGCGCCTGTAGATTCAGGCAACCCAAACTCGCTTAAAATCATCGCGGTCTGTTTTCCTCTGATTAAGAAAACAGACCGCGAAATGTTTTTTATAGGATTTATTCTACGTGTGAAAGTTCTTTAACCCGCTGGGCAATCGTCGCCTGGTTGCGCACGCTTTCCAGCTTCTCGTGTATCGCCTGTAACAAAGCCCCCACGTAGATGGCCATACCAATTAATTCCACGGTTTCTTCCACATTGGCCAGCATCACAAACTGGAAGAAGGTAGCCAGGCCGTCGTTGATAACCTTAGAACCCACGCTTTCCAGGCCGATCGATCCGAATACAAACACCGCCCCACCCAGGATGATGCGGTTGCGCAGTTTCGGGGTCATACCTCGCAAGAACGGCAGATATACCAGGAAGAGAATCAGCAGCACCGGAATCACCGGCAGATACCAGGCAAAATTCAAAAAGCCCTTGAGGTCCACATAATCGCGGATGATCACCCCCAGCTGCTCATGCAATTCCATATACTCATCAAACGCCAGGAACACAAAAATGGCGGCCATGAATATCCAGTGAAACGCAAATTTTTCGCGGCGAACAATCGTGCGGATTCCCAGGTAGAGCATCAGAATCACCGCGATCGCCATCTCGGCCATTGAGAGAAATGTGGGGAAGTTCTTTTCATCATCAAGGTGGAACTCATGAATGGCGAAGTCCAGCATTTCCCGGTAAGGGGTAAAAAAGCGGAAGTATTGGCCAACCAGCGACAGCGCGTATAACTCCAGGATAAACACCAGCAAACCGCGGAAGATTGGCCAGGCGCGCGC
>ENA-ORXD01002331-ORXD01002331.1-sediment-metagenome-genome-assembly--contig:-NODE-2331-length-12893-cov-3.771223_pt1 | contig 12893 bp, 15 predicted proteins | sample MGYA00237862_ERZ511471 | MGnify/ENA metagenome assembly ERZ511471 | reverse complement strand
ACGCGCTCTACGACATGATCGACGGCGAGAAGCTCGCCGCCTTGCTGGAGAAGGGCGAGATCGAGGTGGCGCCGCTGGCCTTCATGCGCGGCCGCACGCTCAACGACTCGTTCATCATCCTCGACGAGGCGCAGAACACCTCGCCGGAGCAGATGAAGATGTTCCTCACGCGCCTCGGCTTCGGCAGCAAGATGGTCGTCACCGGCGACGTCACGCAGATCGACCTGCCGCAAAGCCGGACCTCGGGGCTCGTCACCGTGCCCGAGGTCCTGAGCGGCATCGACGACATCTCCATCGTGCGCTTCGACGGGCGCGACGTGGTCCGTCACAAGCTGGTCCAGAGGATCGTCAACGCCTACAAAGAGCATGAGGAGGAGGTTGCGGTCCGTAGTCCGCGTCCGGCCAAGCCCGCCTCCCGGGAGGAGCGCGCATGAACGTCGTCGACGTCTTCAACGCCACGCGCACGGCGGTCGATACGGAGGCGGTGGCCGCCCTCGTCGACGTGGTGCTCAAGGCCGAGGGCGTGGAGAACGCCGAACTCGGCGTCGCGTTCGTGGGCGAGCGGCGCATGCGCGCGCTCAACCGCGAGCATCGCGATCGCGACGAGGTCACGGACGTGCTCTCCTTCCCGCTCGAGGAGGCGGGGGAGTGGTCGCAGGACGACCCTACGCCGAGGCTGCTCGGCGACATCGTCATCTGCTCGCGGCAGGCCGAGCGGCAGGCGCTCGGCGACGGCCTGCCGCCCGCCTTCGAGTTCGCCGTGCTCCTCGCGCACGGCACGCTCCATCTCTTGGGCTACGACCACGAGGTGGACGCCGGCCAGATGGCGCTGCGTCAGGCCGAGGTACTCGAGCTCGTTGTCTGGGAGGGGCTTGTTGGCCCGTCGCGGTAACCTGCTGCACAGCTTCAACTGGGCCTTCGACGGCATCGTCCATGCGCTGCGCTCCGAGCGCAACATGTGGATCCACTTCTCCATCGCCGGCATCGTGCTCATCGCCAGCTTGTTCTTCTCGCTCTCGCGGCTGGAGGTGGTCGCGCTGCTGGTGGCGATCTCCTTCGTGCTCATCGCCGAGATGATCAACACGGCCATCGAGCACGTCGTGGACATGATCACCGACACGCACGACCCGCGCGCCAAGATCGCCAAGGACGTCTCCGCGGGGGCGGTGCTCATCGCCGCCGCCAACGCGATCGGCGTGGCCTACCTCGTCTTCTACGACAAGATCACGCACGTGCCCTACACCGTGCTCAGCCACCTGCGCAACGCGCCCATCGACGTCACCGTGATCGCGCTGTTCGTCGTCATTCTGGCGGCCATCGGCCTGAAGGCGATCACCAAGCGGGGCACGGCGTTCCACGGCGGCCTGCCGTCGGCACACGCGGCCCTCGCCTTCGGCACCTGGGTGGCGATCACCTTCGTGGCCACCAACACTCCGTACGCCCTGCCGATCTCGGCCATCACGCTGTTTCTGGCGGTGCTCGTCGCCCAGAGCAGGGTGCAGGCGCACATTCACACGCTGCTCGAGGTGAGTGTGGGCGCGGCGCTCGGCATGGTCATCACGCTGATCCTCTTTCGCCTGTGGTACCCGCTCTAGGTCACGCCGCCGACGCGGCGCAGAGGGAGCGGTACGAGGAGGCGCGCAAGCTCGCGCGGCGAGCCTACGCGCCGTACTCCGGCTTCTCCGTCGGGGCCGTCGTCTCCGGCCGGTCGGGCCGGCCGTACGGCGGCGTGAACGTCGAGAACGCCGCCTACCCGGCCGGCCTCTGCGCCGAGCGCGCCGCCCTGGCGGCGCTGGTCGCCGCCGGTGAGCGCGAGGTGCTCTCGGTCGCCGTCGCCGCGCTCGAGAACGGCGACTGCCTGCCCTGCGGCATGTGCCTGCAGGCACTGGCGGAGTTCGGCGACCCGGTCATCGTGGCGCGCACGGGCGGCGAGGTGCGCGCCGTGCGTCTGCGCGAGCTGCTCACGGCGCCGTTTGCCGCCGCGGAGGGCTGCGGCGCCGGGGCCGAGGCAGCCTCCGAGGGCGGCGAGACGTGAGCGGCGACGCCTTCCGCTCCGGCTTCGTCGCCGTCTTCGGCCGGCCGAACGTCGGCAAGTCGACGCTCGTGAATGCCCTGGTAGGCCGCAAGGTCAGCATCGTCTCGGATCATCCGCAGACGACCCGGCGGCGCATCACCGGTGTCGTCAACCTCGACGGCTGTCAGATCGTCCTACTGGATCTGCCGGGCTTTCAGAAGCCCTTCGACTCGCTCACGCGGCGCATGCAGACCTCGGTCGACGAGGCGTTGACCGAGGTCGACGCGGCGCTCGTCGTGCTGAACGCGGCCGAGGGCTTCGGCGCCGGCGACCGCTACCTCCTGCGGGCGGTCGCCGGCGCCGCTGTCCCCTCCGTCTTCGCCCTCAACAAGATCGACCTCATCGACCACGCGCAACTCGGCCGGCGCCTGCTCGAGGCGGCGGCGATCGTCGGCGATCACGAGCTGCTGCCCGTCTCGGCGCTGCGCGGCGACGGGCTCGACCTCGTGCTCGCCGGGCTCGCCGCCGCCATGCCCACCGGTCCGGTCTACTTCCCCGAGGGGCAGGACAGCGACCAGCCGCTCGAACTGCTGATCGCCGAACTGATCCGCGAGCAGGCTCTGCTGCGCACCCGCGAGGAGGTGCCGCACGCCGTCGCCGTGGAGGTCACCGACCTCGTGGAACGTTCCGACCGCCCGCTCCTCGAGGTGCAGGCCAGCCTCATCGTCGAGACCGAGTCGCAGAAGGCCATCTGCGTGGGCAAGGGCGGCAGCGTCATCAAGGCGATCGGCAGCAGCGCCCGGCGCGAGATCGAGACGCTGCTCGATGTGCAGGTATTTCTCGACCTGCGCGTGAAGGTGCGCAAGCGCTGGCGCCGCGACGATCGCTACGTCGACAGGCTGCTCTAGCCGGAGCTTTGCTCTATACTGCCGGGCGGTATCAAGCCGTCCAGCTCGCCCGGAGGCCGCCGCGCCCGTGCACGTCGAGGAGCTCGCCAAGACGATCGATCACACGCTGCTCGCGGCGACGACCACCGCCGCCGACGTCGAGCGGCTCTGTCGCGAAGCGATCGAGTATCACTTCGCCTCGGTCTGCATCTTCCCGCACTTCATCCCTCTAGCCGGCGACCTCGTGGGGGAGCACGACGTCAAGGTCTGCTCGGTGCTCTCGTTTCCCTACGGCGTCGACTCGCCGCGCGTTAAGATGGTCGCCGCCGAAGACGCCGTCTCGCGCGGCGCGGACGAGCTCGACGTGATGATCAACCTGCCGGCGCTGCTCTCCGGCGAGTACGGGCACGTGCGCGACGACCTCGCCTCGGTAGTGCGCGCCGCGCGCAGGAGCTCCGTCAATACGGGGCGCGGCAACGTCGTCGTCAAGGCGATCATCGAAACGTGCTACCTCACCGACCCGCAGAAGAGGCTCGCCTGCAAGATCTGCGAGCAAGCCGGGGTCGACTTCGTCAAGACCTCCACGGGATTGGGTCCCAAGGGCGCCACGACGCAGGATGTCGAGCTCCTCAGGGCCAGCCTGGGAGAGGAGATCGGCGTGAAGGCTTCGGGCGGCATCCGCACGGCGCACGACGTCGAGCTCATGATCAACGCCGGCGCGTCGCGCATTGGGACCAGCGCCGGGGTCGCCATCGTTCGGGAGCTGCTCGGGGCTTCCAACTAACCCACGTTCGCCGGAGGACCACCATGGACCACGAACGCTTTCTTGCTGCGGTGCGCTACGATGCCAACGGTCTCGTGCCCTGTGTCGTCCAGGACGACGCGACGGGTGAGGTCCTCATGGTCGCCTGGGCCAACGCCGAGGCGATGGCCGCCACGCTGAGGACGGGCGAGGCGCACTTCTGGAGCCGCAGCCGCAAGGTCCTCTGGCACAAGGGCGGCAGCAGCGGCAACGTGCAGCGCGTCCTGCGCGCCAGCCTCGACTGCGATCACGACACCGTGCTGCTCTCCGTGGTGCCGGCCGGTCCCGCCTGCCACACGGGCGACGTGAGCTGCTTCCGCGAGATGGCCAACGAGGGCGCGACCGTGGAGCTGCAAGCGCGCCAGGCATGAACGCGACGGCCGCGTGGTTGCGTGGGCACGGCGCGGCCGTCTCCGCGGGCCTGCTCGCGGCGATCCTCCTTGTGGCGCTGGTGCTGCGCCTGGACGGGATCGCTTGGGGGCTCCCGCACAGCCTCATCAACGTCGACGAGTACGTCGTCGTGCCCAAGGCCTTCTCGGTCGCGCAGGGGCACGTCAACCCGCAGTTCTTCCTCTATCCGTCGTTCTTTTTCTACGTGCTGGCGGCGCTCTATCTCGCCGCCGCGCCGCTGCTCTGGCTGACGCGCGAGGGCAGCCCGCTGGCGACGGGCACCTTCGTCGTCGACCCGTACCCGTACTACCTTCTGGCGCGGTTGCTCTCGGCGGCCTGCGGCGTCGCCGGCGTGTACGTCGTCTACCGGCTCGGCCGGGTCGCCTACGGCCGCCCGGCCGGCCTTCTGGCGGCGCTGGCGCTGGCCGTGCTGCCGCTGCACGTCGCCTACTCACACATGGCCGTCACCGACGTCACGGCGACGGCCATCGCCCTGGCGGCGCTGTGGCTCGTCGCCGAGGCGGCGCGGGGGCGCGGCCGCCGCTGGCTGATCGCCGGCGCGGCGGCCGCCGGTCTTGCGACGTCCACCAAGTACAACCTCGGCATGCTCGTGCTGCCGGCGACCGTGGCGGCCGTCTATGCCTGCCGCGAGGAGGCGGCGAGCCGGGTGGCCGGGGGGGCGCGGGCGGCGAGGGTGTGGCTGCGCCTGCTCGCCGCTCGCCTCTACGGCCCGATGCTCGCCGCCTTCATCCTCGGCTCACCCTTCGTCGTGCTGGACGCGCCGCACTTCATCAGCGACTTCATCAAGCAGAATCGCATTCAGGATCGCGGCTGGCTGGGCTACGAGAACGTACCCAACGGCTTCGTCTACAACCTGACGACCAACCTCGCCGGCACACTGGGCGTCGTCTTGCTCGTCCTGGCACTGGCCGGCCTCGCCTGGGCGTTCTGGCGCCGCACGCGCTTCGACCTCATCTTGGCGCCCTACGTGCTCGTCTACTTCCTCTACATCAGCACCTGGAAGGCGCTCGCCGACCGTTACTTGCTGCCCATCCTGCCGCTGCTGGCGCTGCTCGCCGTGCGGCTCTGCGTCGACGCCGTGCGGCTGCCCAAGAAGGGCCGCACCGCGGCCGCCGTCGCCGCGGTGCTGGCCGTCGCCTTGGGCGCGCCGCTGGTCTCGTCGCTCGAGTTCAACGGCACGCTGGCCGGCGCCGACACGCGTCTCCTCGCCAAGGAGTGGGTCGAGGAGAACTTGCCGGCCGGCAGCGTGATCGCCGCGGAGAACTACGGCCCGCCGTTGCTTCGCGCCGAGGATGCCGGCTACTGGGCCGGTCGCGGCGACGCTCCGCCGGCCTACCGCCTCTACTCCCTGGCGCTGCCCAGCCCGACCGTACCCGAGCCCACGCACTCGCTCGCCTGGGTACGCGAGCGCGACGTCGAGTACGTGATCGTCAGCTCGACGGTCTCCCAGCGTGTGCTCGCCGCCGCGCACGTGTATCCGGAGATCGCCGCCTTCTACGAGGCGCTCGACGAAGAGGCCGAGCTCGTCAAGGTCTTCACGCCGGCCGCCGGCGAGGGCGGCCCGGAGATTAAGCTCTACAGGCTCCGGGCATCCGAATCGTCGTCTTGAGCATCCTGCGGCACGGCCGGGCTGCCTGAGCCCTTGCTGTACTTGCCCTTGCCGTTCTTGCCGTTCTTGCCGTTGCCGTCGTGATGCCGCAGGTTGTCCAGCCAGGCGAAGGTCATGTGCTCGTGCTCGTCGCGGGGTTGCGCCGTGCGGCGGCGGCCGGCGCGGGGGCGCGGGGAAGACGCCGGGCCGGCTGCGCCCGCCGGCGTCTCGTTTGGCTCGCACGCCTCGGTGGCCATCGAGCCCGGCCGGCGCACGCACTCCTCCTCCGAGGCCTGCTCGATCTCCGTCCGCGTGGCCGGCGTACGGCCGGGTCGCACGGCCGCGTAGGCAATCAAGCCCGGGATGATCGGCAGCCAGAAGTTGATGAGGCGGTAGACGAGTACCACGGTGACCGCCGTCGCCGAGGGCACGCCGAAGCTGACGAAGAGGGCGATGAGCAAGCCCTCGATGGCGCCCAGACCGCCGGGCGTCGGCGCCAGGGTGCCCACGGCGTAGGCGACGATGTAGCTGACGATCACGTAGCCGATGCCCAGGTGGTAGTCGAAGGCGAGCAGACAGACCCACAGGCAGAGGAGGTCGAAAACCCAGTAGCCGCAGGCGAAGAGCGCCGTCTTGCGCACGGCCCCCTTGTGCGTCGTCAGGCGGCGCATGCCGGCGAAGAGGTTGTCCAGCCAGCCGTCGATGTGCGTCTCTTCGATGACCGAGCGGTGGGCGATGCGGTTGACGAGCGCTGCGATCTGCCCGAGGCGGAAGCGCATGCGGGCGCGGTGGTGGTAGAGGTAGACGCCGTAGCCGGTGAGCCAAAGGAGCAGCACGATGAGCGCGATCGCCGCCGCGTAGGTGATCAGCGATTGCCCGCGCGCCACCACCAAGTAGATGAGGGCGAAGGCGAAGACGAACCAGAGCACGATGTAGTTGAAGAACTGCTGGGCGGCGATGGCGACGAAGATCAGCCCATGCGGCACCTTGCGCTTCATCAGGGAGTTGTAGGTGACGACCCAGCCGCCCACACCGCCGGCGGAGAGCAGGTGACTGACGGCGAGACTGCTCAGCGTGATCGAGAGCACCTCGATGAGACGCATGCGGATCGCCAGGACGGCGAGGATGTAGCGCGTAAGGTTGGCGTAGGAGAGGATGGCCGCGACTTCGAGGAGAAGCGCCAGGCCGAGGAGCAGGTAGTCCGCTCTTGAGAGGAGCGCGATCGTCTGCTCGGCGTCGACGAGCTGCGGGAGGAGCAAGTAGAGTGAGCCCACCAGGATCGCGAAGATGGCGACGTTCCGGATGGTCTTCTTCTTCGAGACCTTGGCGATGAACCACCTCCCGCCCGTGCCTCACGCACGCGGGTCCGGGAAAGCGAGGTGGAGGTACGCTCTTCGCTGCCCGGCGCGTGTGCCGCGTCGTCCGGTCGCGGGTATCCACCGGAAGACGCAAGGACGGAGTGATTCTGTGCGATGAGACGGCAGATGACAACCCCTCCCGGCGGTCATGCGGGCATCTACGACGCCCTCATGTGGCCGGTCGAGCGCCTCGCCGTCGCCGAGTGGCGGCGACGGCTGAGCGCGCAGGCGAGCGGGAGGGTGCTCGAGGTCGGGGTCGGGACCGGCAGTCAGCTTCGCTGGTACCGGTCGGACGTCGTGGTCACCGCCCTCGAGCCGAACGCGGCCATGGCCGCGCGAGCGCGACGCAGGGCCGCGAGAGCAAGCGCGCCGGTGGTCGTCGTCGACGGCGCCGCGGAGGAACTCCCCTTCGGCGCCGCCTCGTTCGAGACGGTCGTCTTCACCTTTGCCTTCTGCAGCGTGGCCGACCCGGAGCGCGCCCTGGCCGAGGCGCGCCGCGTGCTCGTGCCGGGCGGTCGCCTGCTGATGATCGAGCACGTGCATCTCCCTTGGCAGCCGGGACGCTGGGCCCAGAGCCGGCTGGCGCCGTTCTGGGCCGCGGCCGCCTCCGGCTGCCGTCTGGACCGCGACACGGTCGAGCTCGTGCGTGCCGCCGGCTTTCGCACCGGCGAGGTGCGTCGGCACGTGCTCGGCTGGGTGGTCGAGCTGCCGGCGCTCGCGCCCGGCGCCGCGACGGGTGACGGCGCGGCGATGAGCGAGGGCGGCGCGACGAGTGGCGACGCCGCGGCGAAGAGCGGCGCGGCGACCACTGGGGCCGCCGCGTGAAACGGCTCACGCGGCGGGAGTTTCTCGTGGCCGGCGCCGCCGGCGCAGCGGGCGCGGCGCTGTTCGCCGCCGGCTGCTCACGCGGCATGCAGACCACGCGCCCGGCGAGCCCCACGCCGGTCGACCCGGCGCCGGGCGAGCCGTACGCGGATCCGCAGACGCTGCCCCTCGAGCGCTTGGCGCCGGGCGTCCTCCTCGGCGCCCTCTCGGTTCGCCATCAAGACGTGACCGTCGCCGGCGAGCGTGTTCGACTGCTCACCTACAACGGCCTCTTTCCGGGCCCGCTCATCCAGGTGAAACGCGGCGAGACCCTGCGGCTCACACTCACCAGCGAACTGGAACCGTCGACCGAGGTCAATCTCCTCGGTCATCGGCGCGACCGCACGAACCTGCACGTGCACGGCTTGAGCGTCTCGCCCGAGGATCCCGGCGACAACCCCTTCCGTGAGGTCGCCGCCGGCGATTCCTGGACGTACGGCTACGATCTCCGGCATCAGCCGGCCGGTACCCTGGCCTGGTATCACCCTCACGTGCACGGCCTCGTCGCCGAGCAGCTCTGGCAGGGTCTCGCCGGTCCCCTGCTCGTCGAGGACGACGACCCGCGGCTGGCCGTCTTCGAGACGCACGTGATGGTGCTCAAGGACTTCGACTTCGCCGACGGCGCGCCGGCGCCTTACACCTCGCCGATGGAGTACATGACCGGCAAGCAGGGCGCCCTGGCGACGGTCAACGGCCTGCGGAACCCCGAGCTGCGCGCCGCCCCCGGCCAAGTGCAGCGCTGGCGGCTCGTCAATGCGAGCACCTCGCGCTTCTACCATTTGCGGCTCGAGGGTCACACCTTCAGCGTGATCGGCTGCGACGGGGGGCTTCTGGATAAGCCGTACGCGCGCTCGAGCGTGCTCCTCGCGCCCGGTGAGCGGCTCGACCTGCTCGTGCCGGCGGCGCGACGCACGGGGCGCTACAAGCTGCTGGCGCTGCCCTTCTCGAGCGGCAGCCCCCTGGGCTCGATGATGGGCGGCGGCATGATGGAGACCCCGCCGTCGGCGCTGACCACGCTGCTCACCGTCGCCGTGGACGGCAGGCCGGTGAGCGACATCGTGCCGGCCGTGATCAGCGAGGCCCGCCGGCCGGCGGTCGAGCTCGGCGGCCTGCCGCGTCGCCGCTTCGTGCTGGCGATGAGCATGCACGGCGCCGGCATGAGCATGGCCGGCGGCGCCACGATCAACGGGCGCGCCTACGACGACCAGCCCGACGCGGTCACGTCGCGGGTGCGCGCCGCCGGCGACACTTACGAGGTCTGGACGATCGTCAACGAGAACGGCATGGATCATCCCTGGCACCAGCACGTGAATAGCGCCCTCCCGCTCTCGTTCGAGGGCGCCGACGCCTCCTACGCGGAGCTGCTCACGCAGGCGCCCGCCTGGAAGGACACGGTCATCGTGCCGCGCAACGGCAGCGTCACGCTGCTCGTGCGTCTCAGCCCCTGGACCGGTGACACCGTCTATCACTGCCACATCGTCGAGCATGAGGATCTCGGCATGATGGGCGTCTGGCGGCTGCGCGGGGAGTAGGGCGCGGGTTCCCTTCCGAGCGCCCCGCCCACCGTCTCGGAGCGCGAAGCCGGCGCCCTCCGCGGCGCCCGCGTGCCGCTCGACTGCGGCATCCCGCGCCGCCCCGCGCGCCGCCCTCCTGCGGTACAATCGTGCTCCGCTCTCGTGCCGGAGTGGCGGAATTGGCAGACGCGCCGGACTCAAAATCCGGAGCCTCACAAGGGCGTGTGGGTTCGATCCCCACCTCCGGCACCATCTTCGCCTCGGCGCGGGACTCACCGGAGCGCGTCGGCGCTACCTCTTGGACTCGCGCAGCGACGGCAGGGTGGCGAGCAGCCGGAAGAAGCCGCGGCGGCCGTCCGCCAGCGCGAAGCGCAGGCCCTCGGCCGCCTCCGGGCCGTGCAGGCCGGCGCCGTGGCCGACGAGCAGGTGCTCGGGCGCGAAGCGGCCGAGCTGCTTGCGCGGCGGCCATGGACGGTCGAAGGGGTGGACGCCCAGCGGGCCGCGCCCGACGGTGTAGGCGCGGCTCGTGCCCACGGCCTCGGCGACCACCAGCGCGCGTTCATCGGGCCACCACAGGGCGATCTCCTGCCAGAAGTGCGAGCGGCGCAGCTCGACGACCTCGAACGGGCTGTCGGGGATCGATGGCGGCACGACGCCGTGCGGGATGCCCAGACGGCGGGCAACGGCGGCGCAGTCACGGTTGTGACGGTCGAGGAGTTGCACGACGGCGACCGGCGTGCCGAGCGCTGCGACGCGCGCCATCGCCTTGGGATCGTCGACCGGGTCGATAATCCACACGCGCCCGCCTGCGGCCAGCGCGTGCGAGGCGCGCTCCATCTTCTCGTCCGTCACCCACGAGAAGCCACGCGCCCCCATGTCGTCGCAGAAACGGATGGCCATAGTGACAAGGATACCCCCTGGTATACGGTTGACGGTACAAAGGCTGCGGGGGTCGTCACACGGGGTAAGCGCCGGTCGGCGGCGGGCCGCAGTACTCGACTACCATCGCACGAGTCTGGGAGGCTGGGGTGAGCAGAGGCAGGACCTGGGTGCCGGCGCTGATCGCGCTGTTCCTCGTCGTCACGTTCGTAGTTGCCGCCTGTGGTGGGAACGGGTCGACGGCGGCGGAGCCAAGCGGCGCGCCCACGGCCGAGCAGCGCGTCTTCACGGCCGCGGAGCTGGCCGAGTTCGACGGCAAGGACGGCCGCGCCGCCTACATCGCCGTAGACGGCGTCGTGTACGACGTCTCCGACAGCCGCAACTGGCCCGAGGGCGTGCATACGCGCTGCGACCTCAACTCGATGGCCGGCGCCGACCTCTCCGCCGAGATCGAGCAGGCGCCGGCCAACATGCGCGCGTTACTTGCGCAGATGCCGGTGGTGGGGTCGCTGCAGGAATAGCCGATCGCGCTGCCGCGCGGGTACGTGCCCGCGCGCCTCGTCTGATACGATGCTCTGGCGTCGCGGTGCGTCGCACCGGCCACCGTGGGCGCCGCCGCTCACGTTGCCAGACTGGTACTCACGGAGAGGAGCGCGAGTCTATGCCAACGAAACTCCTTGGTCTTAACTGCAGCCCGCGCGACGGCAACAACAGCGGACTGCTGCTCGAGGAGTCGTTTCGGCGCCTCGACGCCGCCTACCCCGGCGAGGTCGTGCACGAGATCGTGCACCTGCGCGACCTGCACATCGAGCCGTGCAAGGCCTGCAACGTCTGCGGACAAACCAAGGAGGGGCGCTTCATCCCCTGCGTCAGGGCGCGTGAGGACGAGGTCGACGTGGTCCTCGAGAAGATGGTCGAGGCCGACGGACTGCTCGTCGCCACGCCCGTGTACTTCGGCCTGCCGTCGGACCTGTTCTCCAAGTTCATCATGCGCACGCGCGTGCTGCGTCATCAGGACTTCCGTCTCGCCAACCGCCCCGTGGGCATCATGGCGATCGCCGGCCGCCGCTCGGGCGGCGCCGAGACGGCGATCATCTCCTCGTGGCTTCCCTTCGTGCGCAACGGCTGCCTGGTGGTCGGCAACGGCGACGCGACCTGCCAGTTCGGCGCCTACGGCTGGGCCGGCGGGCGCGGCGACATCATGACCGACGAGTGGGGGCTGGTGCAGGGTTTCCAGACCGCCGAGCGCGTCATGACGATCGCCAAGCTCGTGCGTGCCGGCATCGACGCGACCGACTTCGTGAACCCCATGAAGTTCTCGTACACCCAGGGCGTTCGGCCCAAGTAAGGGCTGCGGCAGGCACACCGATCCGGGAGAGACCATGACAGATCAGGAGAAGATCCTCGAGTTCATCCGCGACGAGGCGGACCTCGAGGAGGATGAGGTCACTGAGAGCACTTCGCTGTTTCGCGACCAGCTCCTCGACTCAATGAACCTGACGGCGCTGATCACGTTCCTGGAGGAGACCTTCCAGATTCGCGTGAAGCCCATGGACGTGGTCTTCGAGAACTTCGACACCGTCAACCACATGCTCGCCTACGTCGAACGCAAGAAGGCGGGCAATGGCTGAGGCGCCGGCCGCCCCTGTCGAGTTCGCGGCCGAGCCGCGCGCCGAGTCGGTCGAGGCGACCGCCGACGAGCCGCTGCGCAAACTGCCGTACGCCCTGGGTCTGGCGCTGCAAGTCATCCTGTGGATGCTCGTCTTCCTCGGCATCACGATCGCCGTGCTGGTCGGCGGCGAGCTCACCGAGTTCCGCTACGTCGGCTTCTGAGCCGCGCGGGGTCGTCAGCCAATGGGTTCGCATGAGGTCATGACGGATGTCTGCGGGCGTCTGCGTGAGTGGGCCGCCCGTCAGCCCGAGCGGCCGCTGCTGGTCCACGGCGGGCGCACGTACGGCTACGCCGAGTTCCTGGGGCGCGCCGAGGCGGTAGGGCGCGACCTGCGCCGTGAGGGCTGCGCCCGCGGCGCCCGCGTCGCGCTCTACCTCGAGGGCTACGACGAGTTCTTCGTCGCCATGATGGGCGCCTGGCTGGCCGGTTGCGTGGTCGTGCCGCTCAACACCAGCTTGCCGGCGACGGACGTCGCCTGGCTGGTGAGTAAGGCGGCGCCGGACGCAGTCGTCTGCGCCGCGACGCTGCCGGACGAGATCTCCGGGCCTCGGCGTTTGCTCGTCACGCGCGACGCGGAGGGCCGCGTGGACGGCTTGGTCGCGGCCGCCGGCGAGCCTGCCGTGGCGCCGGCCGCGCCGGCGGAAGCGGGCGCCGCCACGACCGGCGACGAGCTCGCCATCATCATGTTCACCTCGGGCACGACGGGCGTGCCCAAGGGCGCCTGCCAGACGGCGAGCGCCGTGGCCGCCAACGCCGGCCTGGTCGCAGACGTCACCGAGATGCGGTCCGACGACCGCATCTTCATCAACACGCCGCCGTACTTTACAAGCGGCATCTGCCACTTCCTCACGCTGATGGCGGGCGGCGGCGGCGTGACCGGCCAGCTCGGCTTCTACTTCGGCAC
>ENA-ORXD01002328-ORXD01002328.1-sediment-metagenome-genome-assembly--contig:-NODE-2328-length-12896-cov-3.915906_pt1 | contig 12896 bp, 16 predicted proteins | sample MGYA00237862_ERZ511471 | MGnify/ENA metagenome assembly ERZ511471 | reverse complement strand
GTGCTCTTCCGATCTTCCAGCCGTTCCGGGCCGGCCTGTTCTGGTGCCGTGCCCTCCGCGGCGAGCCGCGCCTCCATGTACCGGAAGCGGCTGGAGAAACGGTGGTTGGCGGCGCGCAGGGCGCGCTCGTCGAGTACGCCCGCCTCCTGCACAAGCCGCAGCGCGGCGCGCTGGCGCGGCCCGAGACGTGACGGCGTGGCGTCGCCGCGCCGCCACGCACGGCCCGCCGGAGGCGCGCCCACGACGTGTACGCGATAGGCGACGCGCACCCAGCCCTTGCGCCGGTAACGCTCGGCCAAGCGGGTGAGGGCGCCGCCCGGAAGCTTGAGGCCGTCCACCTCGTTGAGGGCCTCTTCCCCCGCATCGCGGGCGGCCCGCCCGCCGGGGGTGAGTTCGTACTGCCGCACGATCTTCAACGCGGCAGTCGGCGGGCAGACAAGCGGTAGCGCAGTGCCGAAGGAGGTCAGGTAGAAACGCTCGACCTCACGCGCCAGCTCGAGCAGCTCCGCCGGGATCGCGGGGACGTCGAGAAGGTCGTGCAGCGGCACTACTCTGCCCTCGTGCTCCGGGCGCCCGCGCAGTTCGAGCACGACGCCGATCACCGTTTGCGACCCTAAGGGCACGGCGACGAGGGCGCCCACGCCCACGCGTCCTTTGAGATGCTCGGGGATGGCGTAGTCGAAGGCGCCCGTGAAGGCGCGCGTGCGGACCAGCGGAAAGACGGCGGCGTACGTCATGTGCTCCGCGCGCCTTGGGAGGCGCGGCTCATGCTCCGCCCCGCCGCGTTAGCTCCTCGCCGTGACCTCGCTCGCCATCCCGGCGGCGGCGCGCAACGCCTCGACCTTGTCCGTGCGCTCCCACGTGAAGTCGTGATCCCTGCGGCCGAAGTGACCGTAGGAGGCCGTCTTCTGATAGATGGGGCGCCGCAGGTCGAGATCCCGCAGGATGGCGGCCGGGCGCAGGTCGAACGTCGCCTTGATGGCGCGCTCGATGTCGCCCAGCGGCATGACCTCGGTGCCCTGGCAGTCGACCATGACCGAGACCGGATGAGCCACGCCGATGGCGTACGCCACCTGCACCTGGCAGCGCTCGGCGAGGCCGGCGGCGACGACGTTCTTGGCGACGTAGCGGGCCGCGTAGGCGCCCGAGCGGTCCACCTTGCTCGGGTCCTTGCCCGAGAAGGCGCCGCCGCCGTGCGGCGCGCTGCCGCCGTACGTGTCGACCACGATCTTGCGACCGGTGAGACCGCAGTCGCCCATGGGGCCACCGATGACGAACTTGCCCGTGGCGTTGATGACGGTGATGTTCTCGAGCTTCGTGACGTCGTAGAGGTGCTTGGGCAGGATGGGCTCCACGACGTGCTCGAGGAGATCGGGGTAGATGATGCTCTGCAGGTCGGCGGACTCTGCGTGCTGCGCCGCGAGCACGACCTTGACGATCTCGACCGGCTTACCGTCCTCGTAGCGCACCGTCACCTGAGACTTCCCGTCGGGGCGCAGATAGGGGAGGATCTCGGCGTGGCGCACCTCGGCCAGCCGCCGTGAGAGCTTGTGCGCCAGGGAGATGGGCAGCGGCATGAGCTCCGGTGACTCGTCGCAGGCAAAGCCGAACATCATGCCCTGGTCGCCGGCGCCCTGCAGGTCGAGCGCGTCGTCGTCGTCGGCGTTGCAGCGCACCTCGAGCGCTTGCGAAACGCCCTGGCCGATGTCCGGCGACTGCTCGTCGATGGCGACCATGACGCCGCAGGTCTCGTAGTCGTAGCCGTAGTGGGCGTTCGTGTAGCCGACCTTCTTGACCGTCTCGCGCACGATCTTCGGGATGTCGACGTAGGTCTCGGTGGTGATCTCGCCGGCGACCAGGGCAAGACCGGTAGTGACCAGGGTCTCGCAGGCGACGCGACTGAAGGGATCGTCGACCAGCATCGCGTCCAGAATCGCGTCAGAGATTTGATCGGCGAGCTTGTCGGGATGACCCTCCGTCACCGACTCGGACGTGAACAAGAAGTTTCGAGTGTCCACCGTACCTCCTGAGGAACCTCACACCCGGCACGATGGGAGTCTGCCGGCGCGACCTTGGAAAATGACTTTCGCCCGGTTCGCGAAACCCGCGGCTCACTCGGGAGCCACACGCGACGAGCGCTGACGACAACCGCCGGAGTTTATCAGAGCCCGTGAGGCGCGTTCAATGAAGGTCGCAGGGACGCGGCGTTCGAATGCCCGTCTCAAGGAGGCGTCCGCGGCTCCGTACGGCACGGCGCAACGTTTCACGCAGGGCGCCGCCGGAAAACGGCCGCCCGTGCCCCGGGTAGACGACCGCGGGACCGCGGTCCAGGAGCCGAGCGGCGGCGGCACGCAGAGCCGCCGGGTCCTCGGCCAGGCTGTTCACTTCCGGGCGTCTGGTGGCCGTGAAGACGTCGCCACAGTACAGCTCGCCGCCGTCCGTGAGCAGCGCCATCGAGCCGGCCGTATGACCGGGCACGTGCAAAGCGACGGCGGCCAGCCCGTACTCGTTCAGGCGCTGCTCGTCGTGCAGCGCGACGTCCGGCCGGAAGGGCTCGAACCGGCCCATCCCGACGATGTTCAAGGCGGCGCCGGCGACCCGTGTCGGCAGATCGCAGCGACCGTCGTCGCGCCAGAACATGTCGCCGCGCACGGCCTTGCCCGCCTCCGCGACGTGCATGGCGATGGGCGCGCCGTACACCCGCTGCAGGTATGCGCAGTTCCCGGCGTGGTCGCTGTGCGCGTGCGTCAGCACGATGAGCCGCAGCGAGCCCGGCGAGCAGCCAGCGGCGCGCAGACGGCGCTCGAGCGACGCGCGCCGCGGCGCCAGCCCGGTGTCGATCAGGACGAAGCCGTCACCGGCAGGCACGAGGTAGCAGTTGACCTCGAAGAGGTAGCGTTGCGTGATCGTCACCGTCATGGCCGCTCCGCGGGCGGCGACCACCGCGCGACTTTCGCTGTCGTGTCCTTAAACCGTGCGCTCATGCCGTCGACTCCGAGCACCTCTCTCAGGCGGTCGTAGCGCCGGCGCTCGACGTTCTCGACGGCAGGCGTGCCGCTCGTCGATGCGTAGAGGGCCGCCGTACGACGGGTCACCGTCCGGCGATCTCGTTCGACGAGGAGATCGCCTTTCCCAACGCAGCCAGTATCGGCCGCGCATGGCGCAGAAGGAGCATACCCTCGGCATCCGCCTTCTCATGCCCGGTGCGGTGCAGCGCCGCCCCAGATCGTGACCAGCCAGGCGACGGCGGCCCAGGTGGTCTCCGCCACCAGGCGATGCACAGCAGCCCCGCCACGCCGCCGACCCAGCCGTCATCGCAGCCGTCGCCGACGCGACCGCCGTCCGTCTTTGGCGAAGCACGGCGGCGGAAGACGCGCGCGTGTCGCGCAGCATCTTCAGAGCACCCATGAGGGCCGCCAGAGGAGTGCTCACGCTGATGTCGCCGCGCACGGCGCGCCACCAGCGTGCCGACCACGGTGCGCCGCTCGGCTTGGCGGAACTGCCGCACGAGCCCCCGTGTCACGCCGAAGACCGGGTTCCCTGGCCCCGTGCCGAGAGCGCAGCTCTTGATACGCCCCCGTGGGTGCGCCCGCGCGTCGAGCGCGGCGCCGCCGAAACAGAAGCGGGACGGCGCCGCGAATCTCGCGCCGCCTACGACGCGCGCCGCTCGCTCGTCCGCGCCAGCGCCCAGACGAGGACGCCGAGGAGCAGGAGACTGAAGGCGAGGTACGCTGCGTCCCAGACGCCGAGGTCGTCACTGATCGCCGCGAGGACGTTCGTGACCGCGGCGACAACCGCCAGCGCGTCCACCCAGCGCCGGCCGCGCAAGACGTAGCGTCCCAGGAGGGCCAGCGCCGCGCCGGCGGCGAGCATGAGCACCGCGAGCGGCGCCCGCACGGCGGCGCCTCCCTCGCCGAGCGACACCCATCCCACGCCGATCAGCGCCGCCACGCCCACCCACAGGAGCGCCGTGACGGCGAACAACCACCGCGTCGCCGTCACGGCGCCGTGGCCGCGCTCGCTCACGCCGCTTCGTCTCTCTTCAGCTCGAAGACGACGGGCCGCACGCCGTCCGTGCAACAGGCGATGATCGTCTTCTCGTCGACCATCCAATTCTCGAAGACGCCCTGCTGGAAGCTGCCGCCGGTCATGAGGATGGCGATGTATGGGTAGAGGTCGTTCCAGGCCCAGTCGCAGAAGCCCTCCGGCTTCTCGTGTGTCGCCGTGAAGGTCTGCCCAACCTGAAATGAAGGGCACGGCTCGAGCTCTTGCGCCACGTACTTCTGCAGCTCGGCAAAGACCGGCGTCTTGATGACGGTAATGGTGATCGTGTGCATGTCCTCCCTTTCGGCCCTATCTCCCTACAACGCCCTCATCCGATTGTTGCGAGCGTTGTGCTCTAGCTCGGCCAAGCCGAGCTCCTCGAGCAGCGGCGGCACGTACATCGCAAAGCGGCCGCGCAGCCCCTTCTTGAGCCCGTACCAGCCTCCCACGGGGTTGTCCGGCGACCTCCCCCAGGCCTCGACGCTGCCCTCCGGCGCGGGCTTCTGCTCGTCGGCGCTGCCCAGCGCCAACCAGTCTCCGTGCGCCTTGAGCATCGCGTGCAGATCCTCCACTGCCTGCACGTGATACCTCAAGGTCGTCTTGCCGACAATGCAGACGAGCGCCGGCGGGGCGGCGGACTCGTCGCGGTACATCAAATACTCCGAGGTTCCGCTCGGCGTCTTGAGCACCCACGGGTCTTCCTGAGTTCCGGAGCCGAGGGTCGGCTGTGATACCGCTGTCATCGGTTCACCTCCTGTGCAGCCGCGTCCCGTGACGCGGTCTGAGATGTGGTACCCGCTGAGCGCTCCGCTTCGCACACGGGCGCCCCGCTTAACACCCAGGGCGCGCCGCGACATGCCGCGCGGCGCCGGCTACTCCCTCGGGGCCTCAACGAAGTGACCGCGCAGGTTCAGCAGCGTGCTCACCGCGAAGAACGCCAGGAAGACGAACCAGGCCGCTCGCCAGAGATCCCAGAGCGGCCACCAGAGGAGCATCTGCCCCCAGAAGTAGAGCGCCACGTACGGGATGAGCACGCGCCACCTGACCGGACGGCGCCACTCCAGCCTCGGCCAGATGTCGACCACGAGGCCGAAACCGGCCCACAACGCGAGCATGATGGGCCCCAAGTAGAGCCGCCAGGACTCACCGCCGAGTAGGAACGTTCCGCCGAGCGCCAATCCGAGGCTCGCGTACGAGTACGCCACCCAGCCGAGCCACGGCGCGCCGCGCGGCCACCAGCGGCGCGCGGCGAAGAAGCCCGTCAGCACGATCTGGCAACCGACCCCGTAGACGGCGAAGGCGAGCGTCGCGGTCTCCACGCCGCTCACGACCTCTCCAGGATGCGCCAGGCGAGCAGGGTGATCCAGCGCGACGGGACCGTCTTCTGCCCGAACTCCCAGGCCTTCCATGGCTGCCAGACCGACGCCGCCGTGAAGCGCCCGTCCGCGTCCGGCGCGGCTCGTAGCACCTCGACCATGTCCGCGTAGCGCACGTCCTGGCGCAGCCAAGGGAACTGCGAGAGTACGTCCAGGACATGCAGCAGGTCGTACCAGACGAGGGGCGCCTTGAGCTTCCGGAAGTCGGCGCCCATGAAGAACATGTAGGGGTGGCGCGTGCGGCTCTCACGCCACAGCGAGAGCAGCGCCTCGCCGCCGGCGCGAGTCGCGGCTCCGTCGCGCAGGTCGTCGAACAGAGCGAGCGCCTTGAGCATGGCCAGGGTCGCGAACGGGCAGGGGTCGTCTTTGCGGCCCGGGCCACGGAACGAGCCGAGCTCCTCGGAGACGACGCACGGCCAGCCGTTCCCCCGCGCGAGATTCGCGAGGTAGCCGGCGGCACGGCGCACGCGCGGATCGCCGCCGGCCCCCAGCTTCGCCAGGCCGTAGACCAGCAGCGGCGCATCGCAGAGAGCCCAGCCCCACGCCTCGGCGCCGGCGCCACCGTAGTGGGCAGGCACGTTCAGCGGGAGCCGAAACGGACCCTCGCGCGACTGCTGCGCCGTGATCGCCGCGACGATCTCGCCGACGCCGGCGTCTTCGCGGCGCAGGCCGAGGTCGGCGATGAACGTGAGCTTGTGGAACGGCTGGCCGGCGCTTTTGTGACTGCTGATCACTCTCCCCGGCCAGCCGCGAAGCTCGTCGACGAGGCCCGCCACGCGCGGGTCGGCCAGCATGGCGCTCCGCGCCGCACACACATCCTCGTCGTCCTCGCGCTGCCGGAGAAGATCGATCCGGGCGCGATACTCGACGAACGGCTCGCCCTCGAGCAGCCAATCCACGGGCGGACCGCTCACCGACTGTCCTCCCGGCATGACCGCGCCCAGCGCACGACGGCGCCCTCGAAGCGCGGCTCCACACGCCCCTGGTCGGCCAAATACGCCAGCGCCGAACGCACGGTGCTGCCGACGAGCACGTACTGGTTCGCGTCGAGCCCGATATCGCAGGCCAGACAGACGCGCTCGAGCACGGCGTCAAACGAGGCGGGCTCGGCGCAGCAGTCCTCCACAAGGCCGAGCGTGCGCAGCACACGCGCCTCGTTGACGGCGACGAGCTCGCCGATCTCCTCGGCGGCCGGCGCGTGGCTCGGCACATACCATGCCGCGCCGGTCGAGCGAAGCCTGGCCAGCGTCTCGAGGTGCCGCTCGAAGTCGTAGATGAAGAAGAGCGGGTACTTCGCCACGATGGCCTCGGAGAAGAGGCTGTCGGCGAGAAACAACACGTCGTCCGGCGTTCGCACACCGATCATGTCGACGTAGTGGCCGGGCAGGGCGACGGCCTCGAGGCCGGTCTCCAAGATCGGCCCGTCGGCCGCGATCACATCGCTGACGGCGGATGGCTTCGCCATGAGGAACTTGTTGCGCAGCCCCTTCATGGGATACCCGCCGTAGAGGAAGGAAGGCTCGAGGATCGGCCGCTCGACGAAAGCCGTCTCGGCGGCCGTCGCTGCGATGCGGCACCCGGTCCTTCGCTGCAGGAAGGCGTTGCCGCCGATGTGATCGGCGTTCGAGTGCGTGCAGACGATCAAGTCCAGCCGCCATCCCCGGTCCGTCAGGAGCTTGAGCAGGCGGCGGCCGGCGTCGTCGTCGCCGCCGGCATCGATGAGCACGGCGTGACCGTCCACCACGTACACGCCGACGTTGACCGCCGACGGGACGTAGTACGTGCGCTCGCCCAGCCGGCGCAATTCGAGCGTCATGCGCGACCCGCGCCGGGGCCGCCGCCGGACGCGGCCGCGCCGGCCTCGGCGAGACGGAAGCGGACCATGCGGCGAATGAGGTCCTCGGGCAGCGGCCGTCCGAGCGGGAACTGCACCGAGCCCTTGGCGCTCTTGTACGAGGCGAGCTCGTCCGCGAAGGCGGCGATGCCGCTCGCCCCTGGGTAGAAGCCGACGTGCCGCTCGTAGCCGGCGAAGTGCACCAGGTGTTTGCCGTTCACGTCGAACGTGGGGATGGCGTAGCTCATCGTCTCAGTGGCCTCCGGAGCTTCCGCCCGGATGATGCTCCGCATCTGCTCGAGAACCGCGCGTGTGGACGGCGGAAACTCCGCGATGTACTCGTCGATGGAACCGCCGGTCGACCTCTCAGCCATCGTCTACACCTGCCTCTCGTGGTTTCGGGCGCGCGGCCGAATCGCCTACTGCTTCGCCGGCTCGACCGCCGAAACCTCGCGCACAAAGGCGCGCAGCGCCCGGTTGAACGCCTCGGGGCTCTCCTCGTGCGGGATGTGCCCGGCATCCGGCAGGACAAACGTCGCCGCGCCCGGGAGAGCATCGGCAACCCGGCGGCTGTCGGTGGGCGGCACGAACGTGTCCCTGCCGCCCGAGATGACCAGCGCCGGCACCCGCAGCTTCGGCAGCAGCCCAGCCACGTCCGTTGAACGCGGCGCCGCCGTGAACTCCCAGAGGGCGCGATCCCAGTTCTCCGCGCGCAGCGGCAGGCGATATCCCTCGAGGACGGCGGCCGTCACCTTGGAAGGATCGGCGAAGGCGCTCCGTATGAAGTTGTCGGACTGCGCGCCGGCCAGCCTGCGCACGAACAGCGGCCCCACGCGTCGCGCCTGCGGCGTGCGCAGCAGCGGCCCAAGCCAACCGGGCACGCCGCCGTCGCCGTAGATCGCCGGCGCCTCCAGCGCCAGCCCGCTCACGCGCGCCCGATGCCGCGCCGCGACCAGGACGGCGACCGCGGTCCCGGCCGAGTGGCCGACGAGTACGGCCTGTTCGACGCCGAGGGCGTCCATGAGGCCGACGGTCTGGTCGGCGTGCGCTTCGGGCGAATATGGGTTCGCGCCTGTCCAGTCGCCGGGCAGCGGACGACCCGTCAGGCCGAACCCGGGCCTGTCGAAGGCGATCACGCGACACTCGCTGCCCAGCGACGGCAGCGTGTCACGCCATGAGAAGCTCGAGGCCCCGAAGCCGTGCAGAAGAACGATCGTGCACGGCGCCGAGTCGGGGCCGGCCTGCTTGTAGTGGAACTCGATGCCGTCCACCTCCACGAAGCGGCTGTCGGCATCGGCCAGTTCCCTGGCGGGCACCGTGTTCCGCAGCGGCGGCACGGGCCAAACCAGCGGCACGAGAAGGACCGCGAGCGCGGCGGCCAGCAGGAGCCCGAGCGCCGCCCAGCCGGCGAGTCGCCATCCGCGGCGGCGCCGGGGCTTCGTGCCCCTTGCTTCCTCGGATTTCAGGCCTGCTCCCCCCATGCCCACTTCCTCGACCGTGCCGCGGACGCTCGGCGCGCTTCTCGCGGCTGCCTACTCATCCGACGGCGCCGAGCGCCCTCAGCTCCGATTCCAGCACGGCCAGCGCTAGGCCGCGATGCGGTCCGGCGACGACGCCGTGCGGCGACTGCACGTTGCGGTAGTGCTGCATGACCGAGAACACGGCTGGCTCGGGTGACACCATGGCGATGGGACCGCCGCTCTCTCCGTGGTGCCAGGTCACATTGAGCTCAAACATGCGGCGCTCGCCCAGGCGGTACTGTGCGGCGACGATCCCCTCGTTGGCGTGGCTCTTGAGGAAGAACTGCCCGCCCTTGTAGCTCAAGTTCGGGCCGACGGAGATGCCGCCGATCTCCGGTGAGGGGAAGCCGAGAGTGACGACGCGCGTGCCGTCGGGAATCTCGGCGAACGACAACGGCAGGGCCGGCAGGTGAACGCCCGGCGTGGCGCAAGAACCGATCTCCAGCACCGCGACGTCGAGGTCCGCCCGCTCGAGCGGATAACCCGCCACGGGGAAGTGATGAGCATGGTCTCCGTTGCCCGGCACCATGAAGACGTAGAACGCGTCGCCGGTGTCGCGCGGCAGCCCGCCGTTCAGCACGTGGTGTGCGGTGAGCACGTAGCGGTCATGTACGACGCAGAAGCCGCTGCCGAAGGAGAGAGCGACGCGCACTCCACCCTTCTCCCCCGTGGCCTTCGCCTGCCCCGGCGCCGTCGCCGCGTGGACGCGCAGGATCGCGACGACGCCCTCGCGCAAGGTCGAGATGCCCTCGATCAGGTCGGTCATCAGCCTCTCCCTGCCTTCTGCCGTGTCGCACGGGGGTCGCGAATCCCCACCTCCGCGCTTCTCCTCACCATGCTACCGCGCCGCCGCTCGCGCACGCTCCGGATATCCTCACACCGCGAGCACGAGCGCCGTCACGCCGCCGCCGAGCGCAGCTCCCGCGACAGCATCGAGGATGTAGTGTTGCCGAATCGCCAGCGTCGACACCGCCACCAGCGCGGCCCACACCAGGAAGAGCGACCCCACGATGGGTCCGGCCGCGAGGTAGCCGGTGATCACGGCCAGCGCGGCAAAGGCGACGTGGACGCTGGGGAAGTTGCCGTACGGCTTGCAGATCCCCTGAAACCAGGCGATGAGCCTCCACGAGAGGCCGGGCCTGCCCGCCGTCTCCAGCCGCACGATCTCGCTCGGATACGCCAGGTGAACGGCGGCGCTCAGCGCCGTGATGATCCCGTAGGAGAGGGCGAAGCGCACGTAGAGCGCCGCGTCACCGACGATCAGGGCCGGCAGCGCCCCCAGAACGTAGGTCGAGAAATAGACGAAGACGAGCTGAGGGACGACAGGCAGACGGCCGTCGAGCGCCGTCTCCGGCCGGAAGCGCGGCCGTCGCGGCCGCGTCAGGTTGTTGATCAGGAAGTACTGGGCCAGCCACAGCGCCAGGCCGATCGCCAGCGCGATGACCCGTACCCAGACTGGCAGTGTTCCCGACACCCGGACACCGGACCTCAACAAAGCGGTTCGCCGAGGCCGGGCACGGCCGGCCGCGCGAAGTCACGCGTCGGCGCTCTGCCCGACGAGCTCCGCGATCCGCCGGCCGAACGCCGCCGCGCTGTTCGGCCCGTCGGCGGTCACGATCCTCCCGTCGACGGTCACGCCTGCCCCTGTGTAGCTCGCCCCCTCAGCCTCGATCAGTCCGACCGCGTCGCTCGTCACCGTCGCTCTGCGGCCGGCCAGCAGGCCGGCGGCGGCGAGAATCACGGGAGCATGGCAGATCGCGGCGAGCAACTTTCCTTCCGCGTCCGCCTCGAGGGCGAGGCGCTGCGCATCGGCGTTGTGAACCAGCAGCTTCGAACCGCTCCCGCCGATGAAAACGACGGCGTCGTAGTCGGCAGCCCGCTCCACATCGATCGTCGTTTCGGCGGTGGCATGCCCGCCCCGCGAGCCGGAACACCGCCCTGTACGCGTGCTGGCCACGACGGTCTCGTGGCCGGCGTGATCCAGGGCGGCGCGCGTGTCGAAGTACTCTTCGTCGCGAAACTGATCCGCGGCGATCACCATGAGAATCCTCGCCATGGCGGAACCTCCTCTCCAGAATGACGTCGTGCCGGCAAGCCCGTGCCCCTCCAGTGCTCCCGGCACGCCGACCCTTTCGCATACGATACCCGGAAGAGGCCGCGGCGCCACGCCTCACGCGCCGGCGCCGGACGGCCGAGTCATGAAGACGTAGGCGCGCACCTGAGAGATTCGCCAGACGGCCCCATCCCGGACCGCGACGTCCGTGAAGCTATGCACGATCGGTTCGCCTCCTTCATTCCCGGGAAGGCGAAGGCCCTCGATCGTCGCCTGGGCGTCGACCAGAGCGACATCGTCCGTGACGAAGCGGATCGCGTCGATGCGCGAGGCGTGCGTCGAGCCACGCGCTCCGGACTCGAAGAGCAAGCGAAAGAAGTTGCCGGCCTCCTCGCGACCCTCGGTCACTCCGCCGAACGGGTCGATCACCACCACGTCCGGCGTCAGGAGTGCGCAGAGCGCCTCGATGTCGTCCGCGTTCCACGCCGTGTCGTAGGCGGCCTCGAGTGCACGGATCGCCGCCTCGTCCCGTGCCCTTTCGCTGTCATTCAGTCGAGCGTTCATGGCGAGTGACTACCCGCGGCGGCGCGGCGTCACTCGCCGGGCTCGGTGTTAGGAGGGACTGCGACGTCGACCGGAGCTCGCCGCGCACCCTAGCGGCCGGCGGCGAGCTGCGGCTCTTCCGCCCGCAACAGGCGGCACTGCTCGACGACGGCGGTCGGCGAACAGAGCCGCACGTGCGCCTCGATGACGCGTAACTGGCGCTCAACCGCCGCCGCCTCGACACCGACCGGGGCGTAAGCGACGTAGAGCACGCGCGTGCTGCGCCGCGTGATCGGCGAGCGCGCGTCCTGGCCGTAGATGATCGAGCAGCAGACGCCCTCGTCGTCGCGCATGACCATGTCGCCGGCACGCAGGTCTTTGAGGCCGCCGCTCATCTGCGGCATGCGGTCGCCATCTCGCGAGACGTCCATGACGATCGCTCCGCGAAGCTTGTCCGCATCGTGACCGGCGGTGAGCACGAGCGTCTCGACTTCGGCCATAAAGTTGGCGTCGACCGCCGGCGACACGCTTGGCAACTGCTTGCCCTTGAGGACGATCGACTCGAGCTGCAACTGCACGTGATAGGTCTTGTTGAAGCGTCGATAGTAGGCCGCATAGGCGGCCATGGTGGGCAGCGCGAGGAACTCCTTGCGGCCGAAGCCGGCGTACCGCTCCCTCAGGGTGGCTTCCAGGGCTCGCTTGCGCTCGTCCAGCGACGGACAAGGAGCGTCGTTCTTCACACTCGAGAGCTCGAGCAGACCGATGCAGGCGCCGGGATGAGCGCGGCTCCAGCCGGCGCCGGCCGAGATGGCGAGGGCCGTCATGGGCGAGGGGCCGGGCTACACGCCGCGGCCGTGCACGACGCGCTGCCCCACCGGCGCCCCGGCCGCCGAGAGAGCGACGAGGCTGGCGACGATCAGCGCGAGCGCGGCGGGCACGTAGGCGACGCCGATAGAGAATCCGGTCAGGAACGCGTAGGCGGCCGCGAGCAGCGAGGCGGCCGCCAGGACGAGCCGGCGGTGGCGGCAGGCCGCCCACTCAGCCAGGGCGACGAGCGCGATGGGCACGAGCAGCGGCAGAGGCCCGGCCTGGGAGATCTCGGCGAAGGACTGCCCGCCGCCTGCGGATGCCGTGCCTCCAGAGAGGGCGACCGACGAGCCGAGGGGCAGGAACCAGAGCAGCAGCCCCACGGCGACACACCAGAACAGGCTCGCGGAGGCCAACGTGACGATGAGCTTCCAGGCGCGATTCACGGCGAATCCCTCCTCGTACTTCCGGCTGACGATTCGCGCGCGGCGCGCGCGTCGTGCGGCCTTGAAGCGTGCGCTGTCACTCTACGGCGAGGCGCGCGGGATTCCTGCCGAGACCCGGCGTTGGCCCTATCGCCCAGCCCGCCGCCGCGCGCAGCGGCAACATTCTCGCACGACCGCGTTGCGCACCTCCCCGCGCCTCGCACAGTCGCCCCGGCGCCTACTCGCCGGGCTCGACGAGCACCTTGAGACAGTCGCTCGGGCAGGCGGCCGTAG
>ENA-ORXD01002327-ORXD01002327.1-sediment-metagenome-genome-assembly--contig:-NODE-2327-length-12897-cov-2.171529_pt1 | contig 12897 bp, 9 predicted proteins | sample MGYA00237862_ERZ511471 | MGnify/ENA metagenome assembly ERZ511471 | reverse complement strand
GCTACCGCATCGAGATCCTTTTCCTGGAGGCCTCCGAAGAGGTCCTCATCAAGCGTTACAGCCAAACCCGGCGCAAGCATCCGGTTTCCGAAGGGACCCATCTCCTGGACAGCATCCGGCGCGAGGCGGAAGAACTCAAGGGTCTCAAGGCCTATGCCGACAAGGTCATCGACACCTCCAACACCAACGTGCACGAACTCAAGCAGGTCCTCCTCAAATACGCCGACCACGTGGGGAACGGGTCCCGGATGAAGATCGGCGTGGTCTCCTTCGGCTTCAAGTTCGGTATCCCCCTGGAGGCCGACCTGATGGTGGACGTGCGTTTCATCCCCAACCCCTACTTTGTGCCGGAGTTGAAACACCTGGACGGCACCGATGACCGCATCCGCCAGTTCGTGCTCAAGTGGCCCGAGACCACCGCCTTTCTGGAGAAGTACCTCCAACTGCTGGACGATCTGCTCCCCCTCTACGAACGGGAAGGCAAGTCCTACCTGACCCTGGCGGTGGGTTGCACGGGCGGGCGTCACCGCTCGGTCACCCTGGCCGCCGAAATCACGCGCCATCTCACGCAGTCCGCCCTGGAGGTTTCCCTCATCCACCGCGACATCGAACTGGGCTGAGGCGACGCCTCACCGCCCCGGCCCCTGGAGACCCTTGTGAACCCACCCGCCACGCCCGATCCCCGGCACCAGGCCCTCATGGCCAAAGGGGTCAACATGCCCAACCCCTGGACCGTCACCCTCGGCCCGGAGGTGGACCTGGAGCGTATTGCCGGGGAAAACGTCCACATTTACCCCGGCTGTCGTATCCACGGGCGGCGCACCCTCATCGCGCCCGGGACACGTCTGGGCGAGGAGGGGCCGGTCACGCTGGAAGACTGCGCCCTGGGTACCGGGGTGGCGCTCAAGGGCGGCTATTTCCGGCGCTCGGTCTTCCTGGACCAGGCATCCATGGGTTCGGGGGCGCATGTCCGCGCGGGCTGTCTCCTGGAGGAAGAGGCCGGCGGGGCCCACTGCGTGGGTCTCAAGCAGACGATCCTCATGCCTTTCGTCACCCTGGGCAGCCTGATCAACTTCTGCGACTGCCTGATGGCGGGCGGCACGAGCCGCCGCAACCACAGCGAGGTGGGCAGCAGCTACATCCACTTCAACTTCACGCCGGCCGGCGACAAGACGACGCCTTCCCTCGTGGGGGATGTCCCCCGGGGGGTCATGCTGCGGGAGCCCCCCATCTTTCTCGGCGGCCAGGGCGGCATGGTGGGGCCGCTGCGCCTGGGCTTCGGCAACGTGGTCATCGCCGGCTGCATCCTGCGCAAGGACGTGCCCGCCGGCAACCGCCTCATCGCCGCAGCGCCGTCCCGCGGCCTGGTGCGGCCGCACCGGCCCGGACAGTACCCCAATCTCCGGCACATCCTCCGCAACAATTGCATTTACCTGGCCAACCTGGCGGCCCTGACGGCCTGGTACCGCCATATCCGTTCGCTGGCCTTCGCCGGACGGTCTTACGGACCGGCGTTGCATGCCGCGGCCATGGAAACCCTGGCGGAAAATCGGCGCGAGCGCCTTAAGCGCCTGGAGATGCTGGCCGCCAAGCTCCTGGCGCCTCCCGCCCCGGAGGCCGCGGCCCTGGTCGGTCAGGCCCTGCAGCGTCACTGGCCGGCCTTCGCCGCCTGTTTCGAGTCCTGCGCGGAAAACGAGGGCCTGGCCGCGGGCCGCACCGCCTTTACCGCGGCCTACCGCGAGGCACTGGCCCTGTCCGGCGGCAGGCATGTCGGGGCCGTCCAGGCCCTTTCCGCCCCGGCCGCCGCCCAAGGGACCGGCTGGCTCGCGGCCATCGTCCGCCAGGCCTTGGCCCGCGTCGCGGCCCTGCTGCCGGAGTTGGGACTGGCCGCGGGCAGGCCGGCATAACGGCCAAGCCCGTCAAACGCATGAAAACATCCGCAGCGCGTCGCGGTTCGCTGTTCAGAGGAGTTCAAACGATGGGTCAGCTTTTCGGCACAGACGGCATCCGGGGCGAGGCCAACCGTTATCCCATGGACGCCGAAACGGCCTTCGCCGTGGGCCAGGCCGTGACCTTTCTCTTTCGCACGCCCGGCCACCGGGCCCGGATCATCATCGGCAAGGACACGCGCCTCTCCGGCGACATGCTGGCCTGCGCCATCGCGGCCGGCGTCACCTCCATGGGCGGCGACGCCCTTCTGGCCGACGTCCTGCCCACGCCGGGCGTCGCCTTCCTGACCCTCAGCATGCGGGCCGACGCCGGAATCATGATTTCCGCCTCGCACAACCCTTTCGCCGACAACGGGATCAAGCTTTTCGCCGGGAGCGGCTTCAAGCTGTCGGACGAGGAGGAGGCGGCCATCGAAACCCACCTGCTGGCCAAGGACCTGCCCGCGTCGGTCGCGGCGCCCACGGACATGGGCCGCGCCCTGCGCCTGGAAGACGCCGTCGGGCGGTACAGCGTCTTTCTCAAAAGCGCCTTCCCGCGCCACCTGTCCCTGGAAGGTCTCAAGATCGTCGTGGACACGGCCAACGGGGCCGCCTGGCGTGTCGCCCCCGAAACCCTGCGGGAACTCGGCGCCCAGGTGGAGGTGCTGCACGCCGCGCCCGACGGACGCAACATCAACGCCGCCTGCGGCAGCCAGCACCCCGAAGACCTGCAGGCCGCGGTCCGGGCCTCGGGCGCCCATCTCGGCCTGGCCTTTGACGGGGACGCGGACCGCCTCATCGCCGTGGACGAAACCGGCGGCCTGCTCACCGGCGACCACATCCTGCTGATCTGCGCGCGGCACCTGAAACGGGAGGGCCGCCTGGCCGCCAACCGGGTGGTGACCACCGTGATGAGCAACCTGGGGTTTTTCATCGCCGCCCGCCGGGAGGGATTGGAATGCCATACCTCCGCCGTGGGCGACCGTTACGTCCTCGAAGACATGCGCCGCCTGGGGGCGCTCCTGGGGGGCGAACAGTCCGGCCACATGATCTTTCTCCAGCACCACACCACCGGTGACGGGCTGCTGACGGCCCTGCAGCTGTCCGCCGCCATGCTGGCGAGCGACAGGCCCCTCTCGGAACTGGCCCGCATCATGGATATCTACCCCCAGATGCTGCTCAACGTCGAGGTGGCCCGCAAACCCGCACTGGAAACGGTCCCCGCCATCGCGCAGGCCATCCGCGAGGTGGAGGCCGAACTGGGGGATGAGGGCCGCGTTGTGGTGCGTTATTCCGGGACCCAAAACCTGTGCCGGGTCATGGTGGAAGGGCCCTCCGCCCGGAGCACGGACCGCGCCTGCCGCCGGATTGCGGAGGTAATCCACGTCGCCCTGACGTGAACGGGTCCCTAAGGCGCCTGCCCCAAGACCCGCGTCCGGACAGCAAGCGCACCTTGGGAGCGTCCGGGGGTGCCCTGCAGGTAGCGGACGGCTCAGGCCACCGTGAAGCTTCGGCCCGCCACGGTGCTGCGGCGCTGGCGCGCCAGTTCCCGCTTGTCCGCCACCTCGTCCGACTCGTCCATGATCTCCCGCCCCAGGATCTCCTCCAGGATGTCCTCCAGGGTCACCAGCCCCACCAGCCCACCATACTCGTCCAACACCACGAACAGATGCTGACGCCTTTCCAGAAAATCCATCAGCACGATACTCAAGGGGGCGGTCTCCACCACGAAGTGTACCGGCCGCATGAAGTCCGTCAGCCGGCGCCCGCCCTCACCTCCGGCCACGGCAATGAAAATTTCCTTGGTGAGGACGATGCCCACGATGTCCTCCAGTCCCTCGTCGTAGACCGGGAAACGGCTGTGCTCCCACTTGACCGGGAGGGCGGCGGCCTCGGCCAGGGTCATGTGTTCGTTCAGGGTGAACATGACCGTGCGGGGCGTCATGACGTCGCGCACCACCTTGCTGTGCAGGGTCAGGATGCTCTCGATGGCGCGCCCCTGGTAGGGCTTGATGAGCCCTTTGCTCAGGCTCAGGCGCGCCATGAAGCGGATTTCCTTGGCCGTGATGCTTGCCTCGGTCTTGCCGCGGGCGATGACCCGCGTGACGAGGCTGCTGAGCCAGATGGCCGGGGCCATGACCCAGACCAGGCCCTTGAGGGGGTAAGCGACCCAGGGCACCAGCGACCGCCCGTAGATCAGCCCGGCGGTCTTGGGCACGATTTCCGAAAAGACCAGGATCACCAGCGTGAAAAGACCCGAGAAAAGGGCCAGCCACCGTTGCCCGAAGACCACCGCGGCCGCCGAACCCGCGAAGGCCGCGCCCACCGTGTTGGCGATGGTGTTGAGCGACAGGATGGCCGCCACCGGGCGTTCCACATTCGCCCGCAGACGCTTGAAGGCCTTCGCCCCGGGCAGGCCGGCGTGCACGAGGGATTCGATGGTCGCCGCGGGCAACGAGTACAGGACCGCCTCGAAAAGCGAACAGGCCGCGGAGATCACCACGGCGAACAGCACCGCCAGAATCAGTTCCACCATGCCGGGAAGGACCTCCTCAGGGGAATCAGGGATAAGGCGGCATGACGCCTGCAGCCCCTCGCCTGTCGAAGTGAAAAGCGGTTGGCGCGCACGCGTCCCCGGACCCGGGTCACGTGCACCGGATCGGCGTCCGGAGGCGTGAACACCCTTACCCCCGGGCTCGGGATCGCCACCGCGCCGGAAATCAGAGAGCCCTCGCCGCGCGCCGGCGCGCAAACCGCGACCGGGCATTGCCCCACGTCCCGGGCCCCTTGGCGCCTGCAGACATTTTACCTTTTTGAAGGTCCATCCGCCACTGCCGGCCTTTTCCCGGCCCCAGGCCCCCCGAGGGCCCGGGGCCCTTGACAGAAGGTCTTGCACTTTTGTAAATAGAGCGCAAGCATAATATCTGTTTCGAAAGGAACCCATTGAGCCGCAAAGACCTGATACCACTGGAAGGCACCATCGTCCGCATCCTGGGCGGGGGCATCATGGAAATTCGATCCGACAACAACCTGACCATCCAGGCCGTGCTTTCCGGCCGCATGAAGAAGAATCGCATCCGGGTCATGGCGGGCGACCGCGTGCAGGTCAGCGTTTCCCCCTACGACCCGACCCACGGTCTCATCACCTATCGTTTTTGAAACCGCGGCCCGGTTACCCGTTTCCTCCCGGCCGCAGGCGTCCCAGAAAGGCCCCGACCATGCCGAACCGCTTCGCCGCCCCGCCCTCGCGACCCGGACGTGCTGCCTCCGCCGGCCAGTTCGACCAGATCGAGGCGACCGAATTATACTGCAACCAATGCCGCCGGGCCGTGCCGGTCAACAAGTTCCTCCTGCTCATCCTCCCGGACGGCGACCGTTACGAATACCGCTGCCGTTTCTGCGGCAGCAAGGTGGGCAGCAAGACCGAGCGCTCCGGTCAGTTTCAGACCCTGTGGGGCGCCTGACACCCGGGGCACCCCTGCCCGCAGCAAACTGCCGTTCGCGGCCCCGGGGCGACCCATCCTAACCGCAACGATTCGCTGGACAATTTTTGTCCGCCCCCCCCGCAAAAAATGCTTGACACGTTTCTGCTACCAGTGTTAGAAGCGGAATCGTAATAGTGTTCATAAATTCAGCAAACCCATAAACCGCAAAGGAGGTGAGAGCGAAGACTTGTCAATAGAAGCAGTCTTTCGGTTGCTGGTTTGCACCAACCAAAAATTAAACTTAAGGAGGAAAGGGTAATGAAAAAGTTGTTTGTTCTGTTAACTGCTGTAGCACTCGTGTGCGCCTTCTGCCTGCCCGCCATGGCCCAGGAGAAGACCACGGAGGAGCGGATCGCCGCCCTCGAGTATCAGATGGACTGCGCCTGGAAGTTCTACGGCAGCGCCCGCATGTCAACGTTCTGGCTCGACAAGACCCCCGCCGGCGCCGCTGGTGGTGAGAGCGACGGCGACCTCGACTGGCGCCTGCAGTCCAACAGCCGGATCGGCGCCCGCGTGAAGATCGGCGACATTGCCGGCCGCTTTGAGTACGGCATCACCGACCAGACCGCCCGCCAGTCCGGGACCACCCTGATCCTGGGCTCCCACGAGGCGGCCCGCGTGCGCTTGCTGTTCGGTACCTGGAACTTCGGCGGCGGCACCCTGCTCGTTGGTAAGGACTACTCCCCCAGCTTCCTGCTGGTCTCCGACCAGGTCGTCCTGGACGACAACGACCTGCTGCTCTTCGGCGGCAACAGCGGTGGCATCCGCGAACACCAGCTCCGCCTGATCCTGGGCGGCTTCGAATTCGCGGCCCTGCGCCAGGTGGACAACAGCAGCTACGAGCTGCCCACCGGCTGGACCACCAAAGACAAGGACTTCAGCCTGCCCAAACTGGAAGCCAAGTACACCTTCAAGATGGGCGGCATCAAGGTTGCCCCCTTCATCGGCTACCAGACCTATAAGGTCAAGGCCCTGCATCTGGCCGCGGTCGAGCACAGCGAAGACATCACCTCTTACGTGGGCGGCTTTTCCGCCTGGATGGGCTTCGGACCGGCCTACTTCAACGTCAGCGGCTACATGGGCCAGAACCTGAAGGCCTACGGCTGGCTGCAGTACCAGTCCTGGGGCGCCACGCTTAAGAGCACGGGCGGCCTGCACGACGAAGACGGCTACGGCTACAACCTCGTGGCCGGCATGAAGTTCAGCGACATGTTCAGCGTGGAAGGCGGCTACGGCTACCAGAACTCCGAGCTGGACGGCACCACCATCAAGCAGGAAGGCGATGCCAGCTCCTACTACATCAACGCCCACATCAACTTTGCCAAGGGCATGTTCATCGTGCCGGAAATCGGCAAGTTGGACTACGGTTCGCGTTACAACAGCGCTGGCGCCGAAGTGGATGCCGGCAGCACCAACTACTACGGCATCAAGTGGCAGATCGATTTCTAGGCCGCTTGCTCTGACCCGCAGTTAGATCCAAGACCGACCCGGGGCGCTTTACGGCCCCGGGTTTTTTTTGGCCTTGCCAGCATCCCGCCTTTCGGCTATCCTGCGCCCCGTAACCCTGGATAAACCCCTATGTTTCCACGAGGACTGGTCACCGATATGCGACGCTCTTTCCGCCCCCGACCCCTTGCCATTCTGGCCCTTCTTTGCCTGGCCGCCGCCCTCCTGTGCCCCGCTCCCGCCCCGGCCGCGGCCCAGCGCGTGGCCCTCTTTCCCCTGGCCATTTACGCGGCCCAGCCCATGAGCTACCTCCAGGAGGCCGTGCAATCCATGCTGGTCTCCCGCCTGGCCGCCCCCGGCCTGGAACTCGTCACCGCGCCCCAGTACGCCGCCCTCCTGACCGCCACCGAAAAGGCCGGCATTACCGACCCCCAACGGGCCGAGGACCTGGCCCGGGCCCTCAAGGTCGATTACGCCGTCTACGGCAGCGCCACGGTCATGGCCGGCGGCTACAGCCTGGACCTTTCCGTCCTGGACCTGACCGGCCCGGCGCCGGAGGTTCAGCGCATTTCCCAGGCCGGTGAGGAAAACCAGTTCATCCCGCAGCTCGCCAACGTGGCCTACCAGATACGGGCCGTGCTGGAGGGCCAGACCCTGGCCCCGCCCGTGCTCGCCGGCCAGACCCCGACCGGCGACGCCCCCGGCGCATCCCTCACCAAGGGCCTCTTTGCACCCCAGACCGCCGCTACCGCCCAGCCCCTGGAAAAGGGCCTCTTCCGCCCCCAGACCTACACGGCCCAGGGTATCCGGCCCAGCGGCACCCTGGCGCTCGACTTCTACCCCATGGCCGCGGCCCTCACCGATGTCGAAAACGACGGCGTGCCCGAGTTGCTCCTCCTGGACCGCAAGCGCCTCTACCTCTATGCCCGCCAGGCCGACACCTACCGCCCCGTGGGCGAGTATGCCAGCCGCATGGGCGAGGATTTCCTCAAGGTCAGCGCCGGCGATGCGGACGGTGACGGCCGCCTTGAAATCTACCTCGTGAGCCGTTACGGCGAACGCGCCCGCACCCAGGTCCTCACCTGGGACAAGGCCTTTCAGCGCCTCGATGACCAGGCCGGCCACCTCCGCTTCGTGGCGACCCCCAAGGGCAAAGGATATCTCTTCCACCAGGCTTCCGCCATGGATGCCTTTTTCAAAGGGCCCATCTACCTGATGCAGGCCCAGCCCGGCGGCCAGGCCGTCAAGGACAAAGCCCTGCCCCTGCCCGAATCGACCGACATTTATACCCTCACCCCCCATCCCCCAACCAGCGCCACCCGCATTGCCTGGCTGGCGCTCAACCGCAAGGATGACCGCCTGTTCGCCTGGGATCTCCAGGGCAACACCCTCTGGCGCAGCCGCGAGCGCCTCGCCGGCACCAACAACGGCATCTTTTACGGCACCAGCGGGCCGGGCTTCGGCAACCAGGGCGACCGAGCCCCCTGGGTCGCCTTCAACCCCGCCCTCGCCTTTTTTTTTTTCAAGCAGAAGACGGCATACGAGATCCTCAACGTCCACAACATCTCCCTGGCCGGACCCTACATGGAGATCTACAACTACACCAAGGCCGTCCTTGTCGCCTACCGGATCGACGGCGAGAACATCAGGCTCGCCTTCTCCACCAGTGAGCTGCCTTACTGTGTGGTGGATCTGGCCGCCGCGGAAGGTGCCATCTACATGATCGCCCAGGAACCCAAAATGAGCCAGATTGGATCGGGTTACGGTTTCCTCCTCTGGTTCAAGTAAAGATGGGAACATCTCCCCATGCGCGCAATTGTAAGGGGTGGTATCCCGCCGGGCTGGCTTTACCCCTATAACCCCGCACGTCATGCGGCTCCGCCTTAGACCCCACCCGCCACACGGGTTTCCTCCGTCATTCCCTCGCCGGCAGGCATCCCGGGTCTGCCTCGGCTCCCGCACCTTTTCCGGTCTCCCCGTCCCGCCCGTGTAACGCGCCCCGCACCAGGGAGGCCCCCATCCCCAGGAGCGCCAGCCCAAAGTAGATGCCCAGCGTGAGGTGCATGCCCCCCAGGAATGCCTCCGCCGTCGCCGGACCCACCGCCGCCTCTCCCAGGAAAAGGCTCAGGCCCAGGGTGGCCACCCCCATGCTCAGCATCTGCCCCAAGAGCCGCATGGTCGCCACCGTTCCCGAGGCCGTACCGTAGTGCGCCCGCCGTACCGAGGTCATGATGGCGTTCATGTTGGGCGCCGAGAACAGTCCGAAGCCTGCCCCCATGAACAGCAGCCACCCCGTGACCCCTCCCAGGCCGGCCTCTGGGCCCACCCCCGCGAAGTACAGGAGCCCGGCGGCCGTCATGCCCATGCCCGCGGAGGCCAGGAAGCGCGGCTCCACCCGGTCCGAAAGGCGGCCGGCCAGGGGGGACAAAAGCGCCATCATGCACGGCTGCGACACCAGCAGGAGCCCGGCCTGCTGCGGACCCAGCCCCCGGATCCACTGCAGGTAGAGACTCATCATGAAAATGAACCCGAAGGTGGCGCCGTAGTGGATCAGCGCCGCCAGACTGGACAGCCCGAAAACGCGGTTCCGCAGCAGAAGCCGCACCTCGAAGACCGGGGCCTTGACACGGTGCTCCCACAGACCGAAACCCGCCAAACCCACCAGGCCGACGCCCAGCAACGCCCACCCCCGCGCTTGCGGGACCCATCCCAGCCCCAGGGCCAGGCTGGCCACCGCGGCGCCGTAGATGCCGGTTCCCGCCCAGTCCATGGGCTGCCCCCCGGCGTCGGCGTACTGCCCGCGGATGCCCTGGAAGGCCAGTCCGATCACCGGCAGGCCCATGAGGACCGTCACCCCGAAGATACTGCGCCAGCCCATGATTGCGGTCAGCAGGCCGCCCAGGTAGGGACCGCTCGACAGCCCTGCGTACACCGCGGCCACATTGAGGCCCAATGCCCGGCCGCTTTGCCCCGGCCCATAGGCCGAGGTCACCAGCGCCAGTCCGGTGGCGAAGATCATGGCGCTCCCGATGCCTTGCAGGGCCCGGGCCGCAAGCATCTGCCCCAGGGTCGCGGCCAGGGCGCAGCCCAAAGAGGCCAGGGTGAACACCACCAGGCCCCACCCCAGCATGCGCCGCCGCCCGTGGATGTCCGCCAGCCGGCCCACCGGTACCAGGCCGACGGCCGCGGCCACCACGTAGATGGTGGCGATCCACCCCAGGTCCGCGGCCCCGGCCGCCAGGTCGGCGCCCATGGCCGGTAGGGTCACCGCCACCGCCGCCGCCATGAACGGCGTCACGAACGAACTCAGGGTGGCCACCACCAGGATGGCGCGCCGCTCATCCATTAGCCCCTCCTCACCACGCCGGCCGCGGCCCGGCCCTCAGGCCAGCTGCGCCCAGGCATTGACCGCCGCTCCAGATTTGCCTATGATTCACAGGTTCCAAGGCCGCCTCCCGCGGCCGCCAACGCCTGTTTGAACGGGGGACCACCTTGCATACGCTCTTTCATCCCAAACGCCTGGCCGTCATCGGCGTGTCCGAAAAAAAGGCCAACATGGGCCGCCTCATCATCCAGAACATCATCCGCTTCGGGTATCCCGGCGCCATCTATCCGGTGGGCACCCAGCCCGGCACGGTTTTCGACCGTCCCATCCTCACCTCCGTGGACGACCTCCCCGAGGGCGTCGAGACCGCCATCGTCATCACCCCGGCCCCCACCGTGCCCGACATCCTCGAGGCCTGCGGCCGCAAGCGCATTCCCTGGGTCGTGGTGGAGACCGGCGGTTTCGCCGAACTCTCCGCCGAAGGCCGGCAACTCGGCGCACGCATGTTGGCCATCGCCCGCAGGCACGGCATGCGTCTCGTGGGCCCCAACGGACTGGGGATCATCAACATGCAGATGCCCCTGGTGACCCCCTTCATCGCCCTCCGGCCCGAGGCCCTGCTCCGGGGCCGCGTGGCGGTTCTGGCCCAGAGCGGGGGGGTCATGTATGCCGTCATCAACCTGTTGGGCAGCAACAACATCGGCGTCAGCAAGGTGGTCAGCATCGGCAACAAACTCGATCTGGACGAGGTGGACTATCTCGAGTACCTCCTCGCCGACGAGGCAACGGACATCATCGTCCTCTATCTCGAGAGCCTGCCGCGGGGCCGGGCATTCATCCGCCTGGCCACCGCCTCCCCCAAGCCCATCATCGTCCACAAGGTCAACCGCCACCCATCCACGGCCCACGCCGCCCAATTCCACACCGACGCCCTGGCCGGTGACGATGCGGTTCTCGACGCCGCCCTCAGGCGCGCCGGGGTCATCCGCGCCCACAATTTCCGCCAGGTCATCGACTACGTCAAGATCTTCAGCCTGCCGCCCATGCGCGGCGACCGCCTGGCCATCGTGTCGCGTTCAGGCGGTGTGGCCATCGTGGCCGCCGATCTGGCGGCCGACTGCCGCTTCCAACTCTTCCAACTGCCCGACAGCCTGCTGGACTATGTCCAGGCCCGCTCGGGCCCCAAGGTCATCCGCCGGGCCAACCCCCTCGACCTGGGGGATTTCTTCGACTTCAACTTTTTTGCCGAGATCACGGAGCAGATCCTCAAGCTACCCGTAGACGGGGTCTTCTTCCAGCACGGCGCCCCGGACGACGTGGAACTGGCCGACAGCGTGCCCCTGCTGCGCAGGTTCGCGGCCTTGGGCGAGCGCCATGCCAAGCCCATCGCCATCTGCTTCGTGGGAGACGAGCAGAACCTGGCCCAGATGAAAAAGGGTGTGGAATACCCCCTCTTTTCGGATCCCCAGGATGCCATGGAGGCCCTGGCCGTTTCGCGCGACCACTTCCGCCGGGCGTCGGCCGCCCTTGCCCGCCCGGAATCGCTGCCCGACACCAGCGCCCTGCCCGACGCCCTCCTGCGCCAGATCGCGCGTCTCAAGGCCCAGCAGCGCCCCCCGCTCCTGAGCGAGGCCCTGGAAACGGTTCGCAGGGCCGGTATACCGGTCGCCCCCTTTGCCGTGGCCCACACCTTTGCCGAGGCCGACGACCTGGCGGGGCGCGTGGGCTATCCCCTGATCCTCAAGATGAACGTCCCCGGCCACGTTCACAAGACCGAACTCAAGGGCGTCACCCCCCGCATCAACGGGCCCCTGCACCTGGAACGCGCCTTCCACCACCTTTCGGAACGCATGCAGCAGCAGAACTTCTTCGACGGCATCCTGGTCCAGGCCGCCCTCACCGAAGGCCTGGAGATCTTCGCCGGGGCCAAGAACGACCCCAGCTTCGGTCCCGTGGCCCTGCTGGGCTTCGGCGGCATCTATGCGGAACTCTTCGGCGATACCCGCATTGCCCTTCTGCCTCTGACGCCTGCAGACGCACAAACCCTGATCCGGCAACTGGCCGGTTTCCCGATCCTGGCCGGCGCCCGCGGCCAGGCGCCTTATGATCTCCCGGCCCTCGAGGACGCCCTGCTCAAGCTCTCGGCCCTCATGACCGCGGCCCCCGGCCTCACCGGGATCGACCTGAACCCGCTTTTCCTCAATCCCGCCGGCGGGGGCCTGGTGGCCGTGGACGCCCGCCTGCGCCTGGAGGACGTCCCGGCGGGTGCCGCCTAGACTCCCGGCGGCAGAACCGGCCTTGTCTTAAAACCGTTCCCAAATGCTGGCGATGCGGCCATGATCATCGATTTTCACACCCACATCTTTCCCGACCGGCTGGCGGCCAAGACCGTCCAGGGGGTCGTGCAGCGTTCCGGCATCCAAGCTTACGCGGACGGCACGCTCACGGGGCTGCTCGCATCCATGGCGGCCGCCGGGATCGACCTCTCCGTGGTCTGCAGCGTCGCCACGCGCCCGGAACAGGTGCCGTCCATTTTGGGATGGCTCAAGACTTTGCAGCGCCCGGAAATCCGGGCCTTGGCGCCCATGCACCCTGATTACGCCTGGGACGCCGACCTTCTCCAGAATCTCAAAAACCGGGGCTTTCCGGGATTCAAGCTCCACCCGGACTACCAGGACTTCTTTGTGGACGCACCCCGGCTGTTTCCCTTCTA
>ENA-ORXD01002326-ORXD01002326.1-sediment-metagenome-genome-assembly--contig:-NODE-2326-length-12900-cov-3.441784_pt1 | contig 12900 bp, 12 predicted proteins | sample MGYA00237862_ERZ511471 | MGnify/ENA metagenome assembly ERZ511471 | reverse complement strand
TCAAGGAAGAAAAAAAAGAAATAGCAGCGGAAGTCGCCTCCCGGACCAAAAGCGAAATTGTCGGCATGATTGGCAACATCGTCATTTTTTACCGGCAGCATCCAGAAGCGGAAAAAAGGAAAATAAAAATATAGATGCAGCCACTTCCCGGCCGCTCAAAAAAGAACAAGAAAAGATTGCCGGCTCATCCCCGCCGGTTTGGGCAATAACCTGCCGTTAATTTGATCTATGACCGGGCCGCTTGATAATAACAGGCAGTTCTGATACGAAAGATCACCAAGAAACAGTAAATCGGCAACGCCGATTTGCGTCGGGGCCGCTGCCAATGCAGCGGGAAGTCTTCATCAATGATGATTATAAGGAGGCAAAAAATGGAAAGCAAGAAAGACTTGACGGCTCCCTGCGGGCTCGATTGCTTCAACTGCGAACTTTATACGGACAATGTAACCGACAAGCTAGCCGAATTGGTTCAGGCCAAATTGGGCATTTCCCGGGCAGAAGTCGCCTGCCAGGGCTGCCGCCAGCAGGACGGAAAACATTTTCATCTGCCGCCGGGCGGATGTGCCACCCTAGAATGTGTCAAAACCAAAGGTGTGGATTTGTGCTGCAACTGCCTTGACTTCCCCTGTGCCTTTTTGGCGCCTACAGCCGATCAGGCTGCCCGCTATCCTCATAATATGAAAGTTTTTAATCTTTGCCGCATCAAAAAAATCGGCGTCGAACGCTGGATTGAAGAAGAAGCCGGAAAAATCCGGAAAAAATATTTCACGGGCAAATTTGTTGTCGGGAAAGGACAAGCGGATTAAGCCTCTTTTCAAAAGCGCGTAGCAAAACTATACCGGTGAAATAAGAGTTGATGTGCTGAGCCGTTTAATAACTCTCATCATATTTAAGAAAATAGGAAAGGAGGACATAAATATGCAATCACGCGGCCCACTTATGATCGAGCATCGCCTGATCGAACGGATGCTTTTGGTCGTCAAAGATGTCATGGCTAAAATCGAAAAGGAACACAAGATAGATCCTGTGTTTGTGGATACGGCGGTTGACTTCATCCAAATGTATGCCGATCGGACGCATCACGGCAAGGAGGAAGACATTCTCTTTCGCGATTTAAAGGAAAAAAAGCTGTCCGTCAAAGATAGCCAAATTATGAATGAACTGATCGAAGAACACAAATTCGGACGGCAAACAACCAAAGCCCTTGTGGAAGCCAACAATCGTTATCGGCATGGTGATGAAGCTGCCTTAGCCGACATTACCAGACAACTGCAAATTCTTACTGAGTTTTATCCCCGGCATATCGAGAAGGAAGACAAAGTGTTCTTTCCTGCCTCCAGAATTTATTTCACGGAGGAAGAAGATCAATCGATGCTGGCGGAATTCTGGAAATTTGATCGTAATATGATCCATGAGAAATATAAAGCAGTAGTGGAAAGACTGACACAGTAACCTTGAGTCCCGGGCAAACTCTTTGGGCGGAGCGCAGCAGATCATAATTGTCACCTGGATATGCTCGAAACACGAAACTGCATTGTCAAATTCGCAAAGTATAAAACCATGCAAGATTGTTCTGAGATAAATAATGACTTTATAAGAACTATTCATGAACCTTTTTGTTATCTTTGTGGTTTCCCGGGCGAAATCATTCACAACAATTTAACCGATTCATCGTCATGTGCTTCCCAAAAATGGACTTTGAAGCGCTGTTCCAACCCTGCTTGCCAATTGATATGGCTCGATCCCATGCCGGCAGAGGATAATCTCTGGAAAGCATACCGCAATTATTTTACACACGCTGATTATGTTCCTCCCAGCGGGCCGGCGGCTGTTGACTGGTGGAATTTCCTGCTGCTCAAGATCCATAAGCCCCTCTACAAGCTTTTTGAACATTTGGTCGGACTAAGAACTATGGAAAAAAAGTGGCGGAAAAAATCCGATATTATGTTCCTGGAGAACGTCCCCCCCCAAGGGAAGCTGCTGGACGTAGGATGCGGAAGAGGAGAACTGCTGATGCGCATGTCCAGCCTGGGCTGGCACGCAGAAGGGTTGGAAGTTGACGCCCAAGCAGCAGAGTTTGCACGTGCAAAGCACGGATTGACGATTTATAATAACACTTTGGAAAATCAGCATTTCCCCCCGGATTCTTTTGCGGCGATTACCATGAATCATGTCATCGAACATGTAATCGATCCGCTAGACCTGCTGCGTGAGTGCTTCCGCATTCTGAAGCCGGGCGGACACCTTGTCCTGGCGACACCGAATATAGATTGCCTCGGCCATATAAAATATGATGCCTATTGGGCGCATCTAGACCCTCCACGCCATCTCCGTCTTTTCACGAAAAGAAATCTCCAACATATGGCTGTGCTTGCCGGGTTTCATACAGCCAATACCTGGTGTACACCGGGATACGCCGAAGGAGGCGCCATACGGGTCAGCATCGAACGCAGAGATTTGGCCGCCGGCAGAAAACGAAGAGAATTTCTGCAGTGGCTGGAAGCTTCTTACCTCAAAGCCCTGGCGTACTATTTTTACTTCGTCAAAAAGAACGATGAGGTGGGGGAGGAGATCTTCCTTAAGGCAACAAAAGATTGAAAGGGCGGCAACAGAGAGAAAATTTTCCCGATGATCATCAATTGTAAAGGAATGGATAAGCGCAAAATACCGGCAGCTATTGAAACAGTTGCCGGTTCACAAATTTGCTCTACCCTTGAGCCGCCGCTGCACACTGGGGAATACTATCGCTATTGTCTGAAATTGCTGAAAAAAAAATTGGCTGAAACTGAAATGCCTTTCAACATCATCTTTGGTCCGCTCAAATACAATTTTAAAAATCAAAACCCGACATTAAAAATCGACATTCAGTGCGAACACACGCTGGTCAAGGACGGAGGCAGAGGCGTCGGAAAAAAATATTTCGGCAAAGTTAAAACAGAGGAAGGAGACTATTACCTGGTCAGAATCGATAAATATGACTATTTGAATCAATTAGACCTGATCATCGATTACAGCTTCCCCAATCTGGTCAACATTGCCGCATCCGGATATTTTGCCGAATATGCAGAGAAAACTGTCATCGTCTCCCCTCTTGTGGATGAATTAAATTTCGACAACACAGATAAGAAAGATACCATCACTTTGTTTGCCAATAATTCGAGCGACAGACGAGTCTTTTTCATAAATGAAGTAAGGCGCAAAAAAATAGACTTTCTTAACATCGATAACTGTTACAGAAGCGCTGATTTAATCGACAGATACAGGACGACCAGAATACTGGTCAATGTCCATCAAACGGACCACCATCATACATTTGAGGAATTAAGAATTCTCCCGGCTTTATCCAACGGCGTGATTATCATCAGCGAAACCGTCCCTTTAAAAGAGCAGATCCCCTATAGCCGTTTCATTGTCTGGTCAAAATACAGCGATTTAACGGATACACTCCTTGAGGTGCAAAATAATTATCAAAAATATTATGAGAAAATATTCGGCGACGAAAATTTAAAAATGCTGCTGCAAACCATGGCCGCAGCGAATGAGCGCAATTTAGACCTGATAAAAAAAATCGCTGCAAAAAAAGCGTTGTCTGCGACCCATTCTTTTGCTTACCGATACAAAGCTTTCTCTCAAAGCAAAATCCGGGCTTTCAATAACCTTTTTAAGAAAAGTTAGGCATACTGTCCCTGAAACTGGGTCCCCGAAACTGGACGGGAGCTAAAACTGGATAAATCTTTCTTGAAATTCTAACCGATTAATCTACACTGCTAGCCATAAAAAAAATATCTTTCAACCGAAGGAGGAATGTCTGTGAGAAAAATAAAAATGCCGGCCGGCCTATTGCTTGCTGTTACCTTGTTTTCTTTATTAAGTTTGAACGCTTTTGCTCAGAACATCAATGCAGTGCAAAAAGAGCATGAGCCCATCACCCAGCAATTGATCACCATGGTCGAGCATAATGAAGAGATAAAAAAAATGCTGATCAGTTCCATTGAGCGGGCAAAAAAAATCAATCCGGATAGATTAACAAATCCGGCCCAGACTCTGGAAGAATATTATGCTTTTGTCGATTGGGCAGCCAAGGCCATGCCCTGGTCGATTCTACCAAATCTTCCCTCTACCAAGTTATACGATCAAATCGATCAGAGTCTGGATTACTTCTATTTCATCAACGATCAGCCGCTGCCTGAATTGAAAAGCAAGGGCTATTACCATAATTCTCTGCAATACCACGAGCCGTATCGGACCTGGCTCATTAATTTTGTCAAAGAGTGGGGAGCGTATTTAAGCAAAGAAGAATCCTGGAAAGAGGACTACTACGCAAAAGCTTTGGCTGATGAAAGATTCGGCCTGCAGAAGGGCTGGTATGAAGATCCCTCTCAATGGAAAACATTCAATGATTTTTTTTCCCGCAGGCTGAAATCTCCGGCGCAACGCCCGATTGCTTCGCCCGCTGACCAGTCCATCGTTGCCTCCCCGGCTGATTCCCTGCCGCAGGGCGTCTGGGAAATCGACAAAAACTCCCATATTGTGCCTAAAAAAGGTGTTACCCTTAAATCTAAAGTTTTTAAGTCCATAGCGGCGCTGCTTGGCCCCCAAAGCGCGTACAGGAATAAATTTGCCAACGGTACGTTAACGCACACCTTTCTCGACGTCAACGATTATCACCGCTACCATTTTCCGGTTGGGGGAACAATAAAAGAAGTCCGACTCATTCCGGGTGACGATGCGGTGGGCGGCATTATAAGCTGGGACGCCAAGGCCGGAAAATATGTTCTTGATGCCAATACTCCCGGCTGGCAAAATATTGAAACGCGCGGCTGCGTCATTGTGGAAACGGAAAAGTACGGTCTGGTTGCGTTGTTGCCGATCGGCATGTCGCAGGTCTCCTCAGTTAATTTTGAAGAGACGGTCAAGGTAGGGAATACAGTTCAAAAAGGAGATATGCTGGGCTATTTCCTGTTCGGCGGTTCGGATTTTGTATTACTGTTTCAAAGCAAGGTTGATTTTAAATTAACCGTCCCCCAAGAAAGCAACGGCAGCTATAAACACGTTTTGATGGGTGAAGAGTACGGCAAACTGACCAGCAAAAAATGATGCGCTGCGTAGGCAGGAGCAATTTCGTTCAAGTTATCGAACGCCCAAAAAGAAATGATTGCGGGGTGTGCCGACAAGCCGCACCGGTCATGAGATTAATGCAGAATTTCCCGGCAGATGAAAGTCTGATCGCTAATAGCGTTAAATCATTTGAGGTATTATCTATCTGAAAATATCAATTTTGGTTGATAACGTAATAAAGCGAGCGTATTAAGTAAACACGTACATCATTATATTATTTGTATTAGGCCGACCAAGCTGCCGACGTTTGCCATATTAGCACCGATCCATATAAACAATGTTCGATTGAAGGAAACAAAATGGTTGAGTGGATAATTGAAAATAAAACTTGGTTGTTTAGTGGATTGGCTGTAGCCATACCTCTTGCAATAATAGGATGGATATTATCTCGCCATAGGAATAAAACCGTTCAAAAACAGAAATCGGGCTCACGGTCAGTTAATATACAGGCAGGCAGAGATGTAACTATAGGAGAACGAAAAGATCATGAGTGATAAACAGGTTCAGAAATCTGGTGATGACTCGGTCAATATTCAGGCTAACTCTATAAATATTCAAACTGGGTTGACATATTCGGACGTAAAAGAGATAGCTCTCGATGTTTTCAAAAACAACTTTGAGCATCTTTCCGTAGTTGCAGCTGATACTGCTAAAAAGCGTGCCGAAGAAATTACAGGGACATTTTTGGATGAACTGGAAAGGCGAAATCGTGCAGCTTTGAATCAGGCACAAGACCCAGATTTTCAGTATTCTCTTTTCACAGTTCAAAAAGAATATGCAAAATCAGGTGATAAGAATTTAGGTGACCTTCTAGTCGATATATTAGTTGAAAGGACAAAAGTAGATCAGAGAGGTCTCCTACAAATTGTTCTAAATGAATCTCTTGCTGTTGCTCCAAAACTGACAACTTCGCAGCTGTGTGCGTTAAGCATAATATTCTCTCTGAAATACACACGCTATTTGAGAATGAATTCATTAGATATGCTGAAAAATTATCTTGAGCACCGTCTTGCTCCCTTCGCAAAAGATTTGCCCAAGAGTCAAGCTAGCTACCAGCACTTAGAATTTGCTGGATGTGGTAGCATTTCAATTGGCAGCTCGAGCATTAATAGTATTTTTAAACAAACTTACCCAGGAGTTTTTACAATAGGTTTTTCCAAAGAACAATTTGGCAATGAAATTGAGCAAATCAGCGGTAGCGAAAAACTTTTAATACCTTGCTTACGTGATAATAGTCTTTTTCAATTCAATGCTGCAGATTTCGAAGTATTGAAGAATATAATAAGAGAGAAAGGAATTAGCGAAACTGAATATCCAAAATTAGAGGCTTTCTGGAAGAAATACTTAATAAGCGATGAAGAATTGAAAAAGGACCTAATCAATAAGAATGAAAGCATGGATGTTATATATGATGTATGGGAAAATTCACCAATGAAGAACATAACACTTACAAGCGTAGGAATTGCGATAGCACATGCCTATACTCGTAGCAAAACAGGAGATTCTGACGATTTGTCAATATGGATAAATTGAATCGAACAAGGTGCTGCACTGGACTGGGATTCCACTACGCTTCATCCCAGCCAGTGAGCTTTTACGTAATACTCCGGCAATTATTATTTAAATCCAATAATCTATTTCATACCTGCGGACGCTTGGCAAACGGAACCCGGTAAAGGCTGCCCGTCGCCTCCAGAGCTTCCCGCGTCCAGATGCCGCCCACACCGCTAATCAACCACTCCAAAAATTCCCACAGATCTTTATCTATTTCCTCCTCCTGGGGCAGCGGGTCAATATCATGAACGAGCAAACAGATTTCCACACCCATCGGATAAGGGCGGCCGGTCTTGCCCAGGAAAATCGTCTCATAAATGCGTCCGCTGTCTGCCTGGAAGAAATTATTTTCTCCGCCATCTATATCTTCCGGCCTCAAATTTAATTTATTGCGGAAAAACTGCCGGAATTCATCATAATGGTCCAGCTTGTTTTCCGTCAGGACCAACTCGCGGCGGTATTCCGTCAGCTTTATTTGCGGTTTAATCCATTGCATAAGCGTTACTCCTTGGCTAAAGACTGCAGGAAGCGGAGCAATGCTTGGGAAATAAATTCCGGCTCGTCTTCCTGAATGAAATGCTTGGCCTGCACATAGATTGGTTGACGGGCGTTGGGGAGAATTTCATAAAAACGCTGCGCCCACTCTTTGGGAAAAACATCATCCTGCTCCCCCCAGATAATCAGGGACGGAATATCTAAAGACGGCAGGGCGGCATTAATCTGCTGGAGAATGTGATAGGCCGTGTTCTCCTTGTTGGTTTCCCCCAGAGGAATCATGCGCGGAAACCGCAGAAAAGTCGCCCGATCATCGTAAGTCTGCATATGAAAACGATAACCGTCCAGCACCTCTTCCGTTATTCTCTCTCGATGGACCACGCTCAAGCGCAATCCTCTTTCCGTGAGGGCATTGCGCCGCTGCAGGAGATACGGTCCGACCAGTGGCGCATGCATCATCCGCCAGGGAAAAACTGTATTATGAAACGGCGAAACATCGGTCCAGGCCCAGGTGCTCATGAGCAATTGAGAGTTTACATTTTCGCGCCTTCTGATGGCATACCCTAAACCGATGGGGCCGGCCCAGTCCTGCAAAACCAGGTTGACATTTTGGAGGTTCAACTTCGTGATAAATTGTTCCAGATTCGACGTATGATGCAGCAGGGAGTAGAAATACTCATTATGCGGCTTTTCCGACATACCCAGACCGATGAGGTCGGGGCTCAAAACGCGATAACCGGCAGCGGTCAGAAGAGGGATAAATTTGCGGTATAAGAAGGTCCACGTGGGATTTCCGTGCAAAAGCAGGATCGGCTCCCCCGCTCCTTCATCCAGGTAATGCATCAGCCGCCCGTTTATCTTAACGCAGTGGGACTGAAAAGGGTACTGTTTCCGGACGTTGGCGGGCATTTCCATCAGCATAAATTCCCTCCTGTAAAATAAAATGGTCTTACAGATTTTTAAAATACCGTTTTTGGGGCACGCCGCGGCTACTTGCGCAGATCGTATTTGATCATTTTGAGCTGCAAGCCCTTGCGGCTCAAGCCCAGCAGTTGTGCAGCCTTGGTGACATTGCCGCCGGTTTCCTCCAGGCATTTGATGATCATCTGCCGCTCCACATCCTCCATTTGCCGGCGCATAACATCTTTGAAAGGTTTTTTATCTTCCGTGCCCTGGGCCGCGGCCGATGTTTCGAGGGCGGCTTTAAATTCTGCAGGCACTTCCCGTAAAGTTACGAGATTGCTATGCGCCAGCAGCATCATTCTTTCGATCAGATTTTCCAATTCCCGGATGTTGCCCGGCCAGTCATAATGAAACAGCAATTCTTTTACTTCGTTTCCGATGGCAGCCGAAAGCTCCAGTTTCCTGTTGAATTTATCGGTAAAATAATCAACCAGCGGCAAAATATCATCTTTGCGATCCCGCAGGGGCGGCACCACAATGGGAAAAACATTCAGGCGGTAATAGAGATCTTCACGAAAATTACCGGTTTGTACCATCTGCAATAAATTTTTATTGGTGGCGGCAATGATGCGGACATCGACTTTAATTTTTCGCAGACCGCCGACGCGCTCAAATTCCTGCTCTTGAATGACGCGCAGCAGTTTCACTTGCATATCCCGCGGAATTTCGCCCACCTCGTCCAGAAAAAGAGTTCCTTTGTGCGCCAGTTCAATTTTGCCCGGCTTGGTGATGGCCGCACCCGTGAAAGCGCCCTTTTCGTGGCCGAAGAGTTCGCTTTCCATCAGCGTTTCGGCGATCGCCGCGCAATTGATTTTAATCAGCGGATTTTTTTTCCGCGGCGAGTTGAAATGGATCGCATCAGCCACCAGCTCCTTGCCCGTGCCTGTTTCGCCGGTAATCAGAACGGTGGTGGTGGTCGGTGCGACTCTCTTAATCGCATCAAAGATTTCCAGAGAGCGATTGCTGACGCCGATGATGCCGTTTCTTTCTATTTCTTCCGGGGGCAGGATCAATTCACTTTCATTCAAAGTGCGGGTCTTGATTGCTTTGGCGATGACGCTCTTGAGTTCATCCTGTTCAAAAGGTTTGGTGATGTAGTCCAGCGCGCCTTTTTTGAGAGCTTCGACGGCGGTAGCAACAGTGCCGTGCGCCGTAATCATGATTACCGGCACTTCCGGATACTGGTCGGTGATGCAATTTAACAGACCCATACCGTCCAGATGGGGCATTTTCAAATCGGTCACGACGACGTCCATCTTATGTGCTTTTAAAATCTGCAGGGCTTCCCGGCCGTCGGCGGCAGTTGTAATATTGTATCCTTCCTTTTTCAGCATGGCCGAAAGCACAAGTCGCATATTTGTTTCATCTTCAACGATCAGAACTTTATGCATAAGATACCAATATTACGGGTTGGCCCGGAAAGCAAGCCTCATTAGAAGAAAATTCAGCCGGTCTCGTTGAGCCTGATTAAAAAAATGCTTCCCTGGCCCAAAATTGATTTGACCCGAATAAGCCCGCCGTGTTCTTTGATTATTTTCTGGCAAATCGCTAGTCCCAGACCGGTACCACGCTCTTTGGTCGTGTAAAAGGGATTGAAAATATGCTTTAAGGTATCTTTAGCGATGCCGTGACCTGTATCGCGGATACTGATACCGATTGCGCTGCCGGCGCCCGTTTCAATTTTGGATGTGCGAAAAGTCAAATTGCCTCCGTTCGGCATTGCTTCAATGGCATTGATGGCAATATTAAGAATGACCTGCATGAATTGCTGCTCATCAACTTCACACAAGGGCAAATCAGTGGACAATTCCTGTGTGATGGAAACTTTTGCGGCCAGCTCGTTGGCGGCAATAACGGACACAGCCTTTTGAATAAGTGAATTGATGTTGCGCCATTCCCGTTTCGGAGTGTAGGGGCGCGCATAATCAAGAAACTGATTCACCACGGCATTAAGCCGATTGACTTCCTCAATGATCACATCAAACAGTTTTTCCTGTTCTTCCGTTGCCGCTTCCGTCTTCAGATACTGGGCGGCGCCCTTAATCGAACCCAGCGGATTGCGGATTTCATGGGCGAAAACCGGCGCCATTCTTGCAAGCATGCTTGATTTTTCCCTTTCCAGCTTTTCATCAAATTCATAAAGGGAAGTGAAAACGTTTTTGCTTTCCGGATAAAAGAAAGCAAAAATTTTCTGCAAAATTATTTTGAGCGGCGGCAGAGAAATTACGATTAAAAAAGAGGCCATCAGAACACTGGTAAAAGACGGCAGGCTGCTGACGCTGAAAAATCCGGCCACCAAATAAAATATCGCGATGCTGGAGAGCGTACTGACCAGAATGACCAGCGCACGCGCCAGGAATTCATGCAGTTCGTTAAGCTGCGGATAGGCAATAATCAGCAAAATGAAATAAAGCAGCGCGGACAAAATAAAGCGGCTTAAAGGCGGATAATTCAGGCCGAAATAATTTAACAAATCAATGCTGCTGATGACGGCCGCAAGAGGGCAGGCAAAAAGCAAATATCCCAACCTCTTTTTTTCCATGCTGGGTAGCAGCTTAGATACGTAACGAAACAGCTCAATATAACATATACCCAAAGTCGCAAAAGTATAGGACAGCACTGTTGGCTGAAAATACGGCCAGCGGGAAAGGGGGGCGAAAAGAAAAATAACTCCCGCTGCGCTGAACGCACTGGAGAAGATAATCAGTCCCGACGTCAGAAAAGAACTATGGCTGACAAGATGGTGGAAAAGCAAAAAAGCACAGGGAGCAAGGGCCAGAATCCCCAAATATTCGATATTTTCCCAAAAGCGCAGACCAAAAATATCATGAAAGAATGTGCCGATCTGAGAAACAAAAACAGCCAGACAAAGACCGACAAAAGATGCCTGCAATTTGTCTTTCCTGCCGGTCATCAATAAAGAAACGGCAATAATAAAACTTGTTGTAGCCAGGGTAAATGTATCCATAAATCCTTATAATTTCTCTACGCAGAAAAAATAATATTCGCAATCAAATATTTAGTCAAGTACGCTACTTGGTTGAACTGATGAATAAAAAAGACAAATTCCATGCCGTTAAAGCAGGAAATATCTATTTGTTGACAACGGCCTGCCGGATAAACTATAAGCTATCCACTCACATTTATTTGATGCGTAACATATTACGCAGTGCAAAATAAATTACGCAGGACAACTGTTTTCGGTTAACGGGTACGGAAAAGTCTTTTTAAAAATTAATTAATATATTCATTATGTTGACGCTTTTTTGAAAGCATATCATTTTCGGTATGGATTTTGCTGCTTCGCGGTCAGCTGTCTGAAAAAAAATAATTTATTTTTCATTTAAACAATAATTAATAGCCAGGAGATTTTTGATGAAAACAGATAAAGTTATCGCTGCTGTATTTCCGGGACAAGGTTCGCAGAGGCCCGGTATGGGCAAAGACTTTTATGAACAAATTCCCCTGTGTCGCGAAACATACGAAGAAGCTTCTGCCACATTAGGCTGGGATGTGGCCGCTATGTGTTTTGGTGAAGATGAAAGAATCAATCTGACCCGATATACCCAACCCTGCATGGTTGCTACAGAAATAGCGATGTACCGTGGTTTGGTGCAAAGGTTCGGCTTTGCGCCAAAGTATTTCGGTGGGCATTCCTTGGGTGAGTATACGGCATTGGTCGCGGCTGGTGTTTTACCATTAGCCCAGGCGCTGATCATCGTGCAAACCAGAGGCAAATTAATGCAGGAGGCTGTTCCCGTAGGCGTCGGCGGCATGGCGGCAGTTATTTCGGAAGGAATTGACCCCCAAATATTGAAAAAATTGCTGGCAGAAATGCCGCTGGATTTAGCAAACATTAATTCTGCTAATCAGATTGTCATCAGCGGCCAGGCCACTGCCCTGCCGGAGGCGGAAAAAAAATTGTCGGCGGCTCTGGCCGGAGAAAAACCGTTTCGCTTTGTACAGTTGAATGTCAGCGCCCCCTTTCACAGCCGTTTTATGAAGGTGATCGAAGAACCGTTCCGCACGACTTTACAGGAAGTTGGCAAAGAAATATCCCCGGAGCACGCACCACAGGTAACATCCAATTTTACCGGCACTTTTCATCCGGCATCAAAACCGGAAATAATCGGCAATCTGGTCAACCAGTTAAGCAACGCCGTTCAATGGCGTCAGAATATGCAGGTTTTGGCCGCCCAAGCACAGGAAATATATGAAATCGGGCCGGGCCGCCCCCTGCGCGAATTCTTTAAAACAATCAACATCACCTGCCAGTCGATTACCGGCTTAAATGCGGCGGAAAAAGTTTTTGCCGGTGGCAACTAATCTAATTTTTAATCAATCATCATAGATGACGAAAGGCTAAGTACATGGACTTTAGTTTGACGGAAAATCAATTGACATATGTGGATCTGGTCCGAAAACTGGTAAAAAATGATATTACTCCGCACATTTTAGAAATGGAAAAAGCCCATGCTTTTCCCTGGGGCATTGTCAGCAAGGCGTGGGAAATGGGGATTATTAATTTGTGTATTCCCGAAGCAATCAAAGGCTTCGAAATCGACGTTATTTCTTCAGCCCTGATTATTAAAGAACTCTCTTTCGGGGATTCCGGAATTTCCACCTCTGCGATGTGCAATGATTTGGCCAATGTTGTTATTGCTCAACACGGCACACCGCAGCAGCAAGAGCGGTTTCTGCAGCCTTTTGCCGAGCGTCCACTGCTGGCGTCTTTTTGCTTAACGGAACCCAATGCCGGCTCCGACAACT
>ENA-ORXD01002325-ORXD01002325.1-sediment-metagenome-genome-assembly--contig:-NODE-2325-length-12907-cov-3.491270_pt1 | contig 12907 bp, 10 predicted proteins | sample MGYA00237862_ERZ511471 | MGnify/ENA metagenome assembly ERZ511471 | reverse complement strand
TCTTCCCAAGCAACTCTCGGGAGGAATGAAAAAACGGGTGGATGTAGCCCGCGCATTTGCCAACAATCCGGATATTTTGCTCATGGACGAACCCTTTGGCGCGCTCGATGCAATGACCAAAGAAAGGCTTCAACTGGAGCTCCTTCGCATGTGGGATTCGGAGCGCAAGACGGTTTTATTTGTCACCCACGATTTGGAAGAAGCCTTAGTGCTGAGCTCCCGCATTGTCGTGATGAGCCGGGCGCCGAACGCCATCCAAGAGATCATCGATGTTCCCTTCGCGCGCCCCCGCGATCTGATTCTCAAAACAAGCAGAGAATTTCAGGATCTGCGCCGTCGTCTATGGGAATTGCTGCACATGAACGCATAGAACCGTCTGCTCGACAGTTTTCAAACAAGAGGATAAATGCTTGGCGCATGTCTATATGGCCTTCGGCAGCGTCAAAGGATAACGCTATTCAACCCAAACACACAAACAGAGGTCGGGTAAATGGATCCGGCCTCTGTTTTTATGTTCAATTAAGGGTGTTGATCACCCAACCCTCCACCCCTACAAAGGCGGGATGGTCACCTCCAGCACATAGGACACCGGCCCATCCGGCGACGCTGCCACAGTGATGTAATAATCCTGGGTCAGCGGCAGCTCGCCCTGCCAGTAAGTGGTCTCGCTGTGGTCGGTGACAAATACCGAGCCGTCCTCACCCCATATGATCAACAGCGCTTCACTTCCGGAAGTGATCCGCAAATTGACCGTCATCACCTGGTTTTTGGCTGCTCGGAGGACGTACCGGTCGCGCCCGAACGCTGGCAGGCTGCCGAATTCCTGTCCGGAGATTGCCCCTGGCGCGAATCGGATCCGCATGGGTTCGTCCTCGTCATCATCGTTTGCCCCGGCATCCTCCTTGCAATCGATCAACACATTGAAAATTTTCTGCTCATCCGACAACCTGTCCCAACAGCTGCTGAAGGGCTCGTTATCAGGGCACAACCCTGGCTTGATTTCAACACTGAGCAAGCACAGCCCAACCTCTCCGCGGAAACCGGTCGCGGTTCCACCCGGCCCGTCAGCCTGATAATTGATGTCCTCCCGCCAATTCTCACTCAGCATCATAATCCGCAGCGCGTTAAACAACGCCGTATAATTTGGAAATTCCTCCCCGGTGAAGGTGGTCTTCACTTTGCATTTCCGGCTGGTTTCTTTTTCAATCGATAGCACTCTCTCACCGAAAACATCTGTCAGATCCGTACCGAGTAGGCCGCAAAGAGAGGTATCCGGAGTGCTGGTTGGCTTTGGTTTGCTGGTAGGTTTTGGCGTGCGGGTTGGCTCGGGCTCGCTATCCTGATCCGCTTCACCGCTGTCCGGAACGCAGTCAATGACCAACTCGTACATCTTCTGGTCATCTGACAGCCTGTCCCAGCAGACGCTGAAAGGTTCATTCTTGGAGCAAAGCCCTTCCTCAACCGGCTTGCCTGCGACGCTCAACACGCACAACTCGCCCTCTTTGCGATAGCCGGTTCCGGCCCCGCCCGGCCCATCAGCCTGATAGTTCCGATCCTCCCTCCAGCCCTCAATTTGCATCACACCCTGGGAAGCGCTGAAAAGCGTCATGGTATCCGGATATTCCTGGCCGGTGAATGTCGTCATCACTTTGCATTTCTTGTTGGTTTCTTTGTCGATCGATAATGTTCTCTCACCGAAAATATCCACCAGCCTTGCCCCCAGCGCGCCGCAAAGTGAGGTGTCCGGAGTACTGGTGGGTACTGGCGTTTCCGTGGGTTCTGAAGTGTTTTCAAGGATAGAAGCTTCTGAAGGCACAGTTTGAGTAGGCTCCAATACTGAGAAACCGCACCCGAACAGAAAAGCGGCAGCCACAAGCAGGCCTGCCCCAACGAACAATTTCCTGTGTTTCATTTTGTCCTCCTGGATAACAGACAAAAAATACTTACCCCCATAATCAGTATAGCCAGAATCAGACTCAATAAAAAGAATGAATTTGATACAAGGTTGTCGTAAATCTGGCAAGCCTATTTTTATCGCGCTCTCCGGCGGTTGTTTAACATCCTTATCATCTCTGCGGTGATCGATTTTTTCCAATTCTGTTGCCATAAATCATCGATGATATGACAGAAAACGTATTAACTCTCCAGCTCCATCTTGTCACAAGCAGCCTTCGCCATACAATCGGATTCAACTACACAACCGGGAAACCGTTCCAAGCCGGTCTTGGTTTCACTTGCAATTCACCCTGAACAGGCGTTTAATATCCCCATGGAAACCGCATTCCAGCAAGTCACCATCTATTACTATTCCGGTACTGGCAACTCGTGCCGCGTGGCAGCGTGGGCCGCCGAAGCAGTCCGCCAGGCCGGGGCCGACGCGCGAACAATTTCTATCTCCCAATCTCGCCCCGAGCCCGAGATTCCGGAAGGTGAAAATGGGCTGCTGGGATTGTGCTTTCCTACCCATGCCTTCACTGCCCCCTGGCCGGTGGTGCGCTTCGCGCTCAGCCTGCCAAAGCGGGCGGGGACACAGGCCATCATCATCCCCACCCGCGGTGGGATGAAATTGGGGAGATTCATCCTGGATGGGATGGAGGGAACCGGCGGCTACCTGCTGGCGCTCATCCTGCGTCTGAAAGGCTACCGGGTGGTCGGGGTGCGCGCCATGAACATGCCCTCCAACTGGATCGTCCTCTACCCCGGCTTTGCCCATGAAACCGTGGAGGCCATCGAGCGCCAGTCCCTTGAAAGGCTGGCGGACTTCATGAGCGCGACCCTCTCCGGGAAGAAACAATACCGCGGCATGGTTGCTCTCGTTCTGGGGATTCTCTTGCTGCCACTCACCGCCGGGTATATGGTGTTGGGGCGTTACTGGTTGGCGAAAATGTTTTATGCCGCCGAGAGCTGTACCGGCTGCGGGCTGTGCGCGGATCATTGCCCGGAAAATGCCATCCGCATGCGCGGTAAAAAGGATCCCCGGCCATTCTGGACCTACTCCTGCGTGAGTTGTATGCGCTGTATGAATTACTGCCCCCACAATGCCATCGAAGCCAGCTATCCGCTGGGGGTCGGGCTGTACTTCCTCAGCCAGGTGCCAATGGCTTACTTGCTGCTGCGCTGGTTAGGACAGCGTCTTGGGCTGGGTGACAGCCTGCAATCCCCCTTCCTGATTGGGATGCTCCAATATGCCTTTGTCCTGGTGGCTTTCGCGCTGGCTTATTGGGTTTTCACCCTGCTGGTGCGCGTGCCAGCCATCAACCGGCTGCTCACTGCCCTCACCCCCACCCGCTACTACCGGCGCTATCACGAACCCAATACTCTGCTGGCCGACCTGTCGCGTGGCGATCACGGCTCATGACCAGTTTTTTCACGGCAGTTTGTCACAAACGCTGCCTGATTTGCGTTTTTCAGCCAGAGTCTGTCTCACCATTTCCATCTTTTCAGGAAATTCCTTTATAATGATGAAAAATGAGGAGACCCATGGAGAATAACGATTCCAATAATTTGACCCCGCTCCAACTCGCTGAAGCCGAGCGCGAAATCATCCGCCAGTATGATGAAACCCTGCTGGCGCGTGAAAGAACAATCCCGGCCCTCCCCGACGGACCGGTGCGCAACCTGGCCACTTTTGACGATATGCTCCTGCCCGATAGTAGAGCGGACATTGTCCGGCTGGCTGAGGCTTCCATCAAGCTGCATTCCGCTTACGCTGAAAACGTGCGCCTGGCAGGCATCCAGACCGGATCCACCCCGCGCTGCGCGCCGGAAGAATTGGTCCGGCGGGTGTTTGAGTACGCACCTGCACTGGGATTGAGCCAGATCGCTTACACCGACATTCCTCAAAAATTCATCTTTTCCGGTAAAGCCATTCCCTACCCCAACGCGTTTATATTTACCAGGGCGATGGAGGTCGATATTTTCAAGAACGCCCCCGATGTCAATTTGCAGGTCCATGTCGCGGAGGTCTATGGTTCCCTGAGCGCGGTGGCCAACCAGCTCACCCGGTTCATTGAAGATTTGGGATATCCGGCTGTCCCCAACCCCGCTCTGGCTGGCGCCGTGTTGTACCCGCCCCTGGCGGCTTATGCCGGGTTGGGCTACCCTGGGCGCAACGGGCTGCTGATCTCACCGGATAATGGCCCCTGCCAGCGGGTCGGCCTGGTGTTTGTGGACCTGCCGGTTGAAGCGCAGCACACACAAAACCCGCATACCTGGATCGAGGACTTCTGCCAGAAATGTGGCAAATGCGTCCGCAAGTGTCCCTCAGGGGCTATCCACGAAACACCTGAATCCCGGCCAAATGGTGGTTGGAGCTGCACCGATTATGAAAAATGCAGTGCCGAATATAAAACCAGTTTCTCATGTGGAATCTGCATTAAGGTCTGCCCCTTCACCACCAGCAGCTACGAAAAGTTGAAAAGCCGCTTCTTTTAACCCCCATAATCTGACAATTTTACGAAGATCTGACCGATTTCTGTCCGATTTTTTGCCGAAAACATGCTGTTCCAGAAATTTGCCCTCTACAATATTAATATATTATTGCCACATTTTTTTAAGAGGGAATTCTATGTTCAGCATCAAAGAAAAAGGTCAGGGTTTGTTGGAGTACGCGTTAATTCTTGTCCTGGTTGTGGTCATTGTGATTGTTGTGTTGTATCTCATTGGCCCGGCGGTTGGCAAGATGTTCAGCAACGTCGTTGAAGTGGTCTGATCTGCTCAACTCCCCTTACCGTAAAGCCGCCCGGACATCACACAACACCAGAATAAAATGAGGCGGACTGGTGTTGAATAATTTAACGGATCCACAGCGCAGGTCTGAGCAGGTCAAGATCCGCTGATGTGCTGTCCTTCTCTACCAGCCCCCCATTCTCATAAAGGAATATCGTCAAATCCCCTTGAGTCCCCCGGGTCTGATTGGGCAGGCTTTTCACGTATTTGATTACCTCCGGGTCACTTACCTGATAAGCCTCCACCGCCACCCCCTTTTCTTCCAGATATACCTGGGAAATTTCCCTGAAAATCCCCCCGCTCAGGTAAATATACGCCTGCCCATAAGTCTTCGGCAAATCCACGTAAAGCATCTGGTGACCCTCTAATGGATCCGGATTCCTGTAAAGCGTGTCCTTAACCACCCGGGACGCGATCCTTTCCGCTGTACGCCACTCATCCACCCGCGCCCGGATCACCAGTGTGCCGGCAACCGCATAAATCCCCAACAAGCAAATCAGCACCAGTTCTAACGTGCCCACCTGCCCGGGCTGGCCATTCAGATCATAAAGCCGGATGATCAGACGTCCTGCCAGCAGCGCGTACCCGGCTGCCGCCAGGTAAAAATAACGGTCCGCGTTTCCGGTAGGGACAAACAATACATACGGCAGGATCCCCATAACCATCCACACCGCGGCCAGCCTGGGCAGCTTGACGCCCACTCCAAAAGCAGCCACCAGGAAGAAGAAGCACACGACGGCCAGCAAAGAGACGGTAATGTTGGGGTCCAGCGAGCGCAGCGGAATAAATGGCACCAGCAGGTACATGTTGTACACCAGAAAATCTTTTAGCGCGGGCAAACCAAGCGGTTGAAGTTTGTAAGCGTCGCTCAATCCGGAAACCGGCACCGCGCTGCCCGGCATAAACCGGAAACCCAGAACGGGTTCATAAGTCAGCAGCGCATATCCGGCTGCCAGCACGGCCAGCACCACCAGCGCTTTGCGCGTCCGAGCTTTATGTCGGACAATATCCTCTTCGGGGAAGATTGCCCACATCAGCGGCAGCAAGATAAACAACGCGATGTTCCCCCCGCTCGTGAACAAAGCCAGAATGGCAAACACCACTGCCAGCACCCCATGCCGCTTGCGGTTTTCCAGCCGATATTGGAGGGCGAAGTCCATGCACAACAAAAACAACAAAGTGCCGGGCACTTTGTTGTTGCTGACAGTCCACATTAAAACCTGGTGATTGCGCGGGTAAAGCGCGAACAACAAAAAAGCAGCCAGCCCCACCCGGTTGTCTCCTGTCATCCGTTTTGCCAGATCGCTGAGCACCACGCCGGTCAAAACATGCAGCGCTAACAACACCAGCCGGTAAGCCATCGGGGTATCCCCACAGATCTGGGATAATCCCCAGTTAAACAACCAGTACACCGCCTGCGCCCGCGAAAAGACAATAATCTGGTTCAGCATTTCAGTGAAGGATAATTCTGGCACCAGCAGCATAATATCCCCCACAGCATACCCGCGTTCAATCCCGGGCATATACACCCACAAAGCAAACAGGCTGACCAAAACCAACCCGATTCGATACTCCCTGTTACTCAGGGAACGTGTGCTTTCCAAGTTATGACTCCGCAACTGGCGCAACAATCATGATTGAATGGGTACGGATAGCCGGTTTTTCGGACTTCATTGATCCCGCAGCGTTCCCTCGCCCGAAATCCTGATCCTGTTTTCAGTTTAACCACTACGTGTACCAGAGTCAAGCGCTGCAAGAACAGAAGCGCCTGCGTTTGAAACCGCGCGGCGCCGCGCGAAAAACACTCCGGTGAAAATTCACCGGAGCGTTACCAGTCTGCCGCAATTATGGTTTCGCCAATCATGAAAATTGGCAGTATATTTCCCCCAAAAAAACGCGCCGCCTTAAATCCCAGCCCTCGCCTTCAGCTTACCGGAGCAACATGGCGTTCCATCATGGTGCGGAAGTGATAACCATACACCGAAAATGTGATCGCCTGTGGCAGTTTGCTGGGAAAATGCCACAAAGTCCAAAACAACAGCTTCCAATATTCCCGGCGTTCACGCCCCAGGATGCCCAACCGGAAAATGGTGCGGAACAGCGCCTTAATTTCCACCCACTCCAGCGGCCCAACATTATGACTGTTGTTATAATCCCACAGAAAAGTGCGCACCCGCTGGTAAAACGGTTCCGGTTCGTAGATTTTCTCCAGGATATTGCGATATCCTTCTTTCAGCTTCAGCAGGTCCATCCGCGGGATGATATTTGTCTCGCCATCGACATTATCGCCCGACATGCGCCCCACCAGCCGGCCTTCTTCTGCCATCCGCCGGTACAACCGGGTGCCATATGGCGCCTGAAGCAGGCCTACCATGGCGGTCACAATACCACTTTTTTGGATAAAATCCACCTGGCGCTGGAAGATGGACTCGGTATCGCTGTCAAAACCAACTATGAAACCGCCCATCACCTGCAAACCTGCCCGCTGCAGGCTCTTCACGCTTTCAACCAGGTTCCGCCCTCTGTTCTGAGATTTGCGGCATTCCTCCAGGCAGACCTCATCCGGCGTTTCGATACCCACAAACACAGATTTAAACCCGGCCCGAACCATAAGGTCCATCAGCGCTTCATCATCCGAAAGGTTGATCGAGGCTTCCGTAATGAAGGAACAGCCCATCTTATCTTTACGCCAATCGATCAGCGCGGGTAGAATCTCCTGTTTGATGAGTTTCCGGTTGCCAATGAAATTGTCGTCCACAAAAAAGACATTCCGCCGCCAGCCCAGGCTGTAAATCTTATCCAGTTCAGCTGTGATCTGCTGCGCCGATTTGGTGCGCACCCGGTGCCCCAGCAGGGCGGTTACATTGCAGAAATCGCAGTTAAACGGACACCCACGCGAAAACTGGATTGCCATCGAATCATATTTGCGGTGTTCGACCAGTTCCCACAGCGGCACCGGGGTGAGGCTCATGTCCGCGAATTGGTCCGTGCGGTACACCCGCTGCGGGCTGCCCTGTTCAAGGTCGCTCAAGAAAGGCGCCAGGGTCAATTCGGCCTCATTGAGCACGAAATGATCTACCCCCTCAAAGCGCTCGTATTCTTCCGTGAAAAGCGGGCCGCCCGCGACCACCTTTGCGCCAAGCTGGTTGCAGCGCGCGATCACTTTGTCCACCGATTTCCTTTGGACAGCCATGGCGCTCAGGAACACCATATCCGCCCACAGCAGGTCCGCGTCCTGCAGTGGGGTAACATTCATATCCACCAGCCGCTTTTCCCAGGCTTCAGGAAGGAGCGCGGCCACAGTTACCAGCCCCAGCGGCGGCGAGGAGGCTTTCTTGCCAATAAAATCCAGCGCGTATTGAAAACTCCAGAATGTATCCGGAAAGCTGGGATAAACCAATAATATTCGCATGCCACACTCCTATCAATCTGTTTTTCAATAGCAACCTGTATCATTAGGCGCGTGTATAGAACCCCTGGTTAAAACATCTTCAATTGTGCTGTTTAGTTAATGATGATCAACCGGATATGATTCAGGCTTACACCGTCAAAACATCCGTTTCCGTGATGCCCAGAGGTAGATTCCCGGACAGCTCGCTGTAAAGCGGCTCAAATAAGGAAAGCGGTCCTGCCGACAACCCCACCATAGATGGGCCGGTGTGCGCGCCCAAAACGGGTGCGATCTCCGTAGTAGGGTCAAACACGCAGTCCATTTGCTCGCTGACAGCGGCTTTCAGCATTTCCAGGCCTTCAAGATTGTAGCCATGCAAAAGCTGGATACGAGCTTTTCCAAAAGGATTGAACTGTTTGGCAATCATATTTGCCATGGTACGAATTGCGCGCTTAAGGGTACGTTCCTTGCCAACATCAGCGTACTTCCCATTCGCTTTATTAATCATGATAATCGGCTTGATATTCAGCACAGCTGCCATCATACCTTTAAGATGGCTGATGCGGCCGCCGTGGACGAGATACTTCAACTCGGCCAGCGTATAGATTCCTTCAATCTTTGCGCGGATCTCTTCCAGGTAAGCCAGCACATCCTTGACCGGCCAGCCAGCCTGAAGGGTGCGCGCCGCTGCTTCCACCTGCCAGCCGGCCGGGACCGAGAGAGTCATCGTATCCCAATACGTAATTTTGGCTTCGGGAACCATTTCTGCGGCTTGCAGCGCCGAATGCATCGTCCCGCTCAATCCGGATGACATGTGGATGGAGAGAATTTCGGGATCGGTTTTGGCCAGCTCGCGGTAAAGGGTCGCGAAATCTGCCGGCGAAGGCTGCGAAGTAAGCGGGTACGCCCCGGTTTCTTCCAGCCTGCTGTAGAACTCCTGCGGCATAATATCGACCCCGCTCAGGTAAGTCTTGCCTTCCAGTTCAATCCGTAAAGGGACAAAGTTAAGCTTTAGCCCGGCCATCTGTTTAGGAGCCAGGTCTACCCCGCGGTCTGTTACGATCTGCATGGTAATCCTCCAAGATATTGGCTTTGATCAAGAATGGAATTCTTGTCTATTTTTGCTCCTATATCCTATCAACAGATCGCGAACCTGTCCTGTGTCTGAGGTCACATCCCCCGGCCTATTTTGCGGTAGTACGGCACACTCCTGAATGTGACCCGCGGTGACTTCCTCAGAAATTACAAAGCGCATTATAATTTTTTTAACATGAATTCCGAACAGACTTCCACAGACCGGCTTGGCAGCGGGGTAAACATTGTTTTTGCCCTGGTGGTCATGTCTTCTTATTTCTCGATCTTTGGCGTCCTCCAGACCGCCAGCATGCTGGAAATCTGGCTGCTGGTCATCGCCGGGACGGTGTACATCCTGGCGGGGATTTATGGATTCGATTACTGCGCCGATTCCGGAAATCAGCTACTGCAGATCGCCTACTTTGCCATCCAGATCGCTACCGGCGCCCTCTTGATCTATCTGGGTAAAGGCACCGGGTTCAACTCCGTGATCCTTTTACCGCTGGCCGGCCAGGCAGTGATGCTGCTGCCCAACAACCTGGTGAACTTTGCCAACCTGAGCATTCTGCTGACGTTTGTTTTCTCTATCGCTTTCTCCAACCGGAGCTGGGGCGCGGTCTGGTCTGATCTGCCGCTTTTCCTGGTGGGGCAGATCCTGATCGTGGTCTTTACCCGGACAACCGTGGAAGAAAAACGCTCCCGTGCCGAAGTCGAGCGGCTGGCCAGAGAACTGGAAACCGCCAACCAGCAGCTCCGCGAATACGCCCTCAAAGTGGAAGAGCTGGCCATTTCCAAAGAGCGCAACCGGCTGGCGCGGGAAATTCATGATGGTTTGGGACACTATCTGACCACCATCCACATGCAGATCCAGGCCGCGCGGGCGGTGATGCCCAAAGACCCGGAGCGCACTCAGGAAGCCATGGAGACCGCCCAGCGCCTGACCCAAAAAGCCCTGGTCGATGTGCGCAACTCCGTCGCGGCGCTTCGCGCCAGTCCCGCGGAGAGCCTGCCCCTCTCCGAACAGGTGCGGGAAGCCATCCGCACCTGCGAAATGGCCGGCGTGCCGGTCCGTTTTAATGTGCTCGGCAGCCCCCACCCCCTCCAGCCCCAGTCTCACCTCACCCTCTACCGGGCTGTTCAGGAAGGGATCAGCAATATCTGCAAGCACGCCCAGGCCACCCAGGCCTGGATCACCCTGGACTATCAGAATCCCGGCAAAGTCCGGCTCTTCATCCGCGATGACGGCGTGGGAGCCAGCCAGCTGGATGGCGGCTTCGGGCTGATGGGAATGCGTGAAAGGGTCAAGCTGCTCAACGGAGAAATCAACCTCTCTTCCTCACCTGGCGAAGGGACAACGTTGGAAATTGTGGTGCCCGAATGAAAAATAAAATTCGCATATTAATTGTCGATGACCAGGCCCTGTTCCGTGAAGGGCTGAAGACTCTGCTGTCGGTGCAATCCGATTTTGAAATTGTCGGCGAAGCCGAGAACGGTCAGGAAGCCCTGCGCATGGTCTTGCAGCATAAACCCCATGTAGTGCTGATGGACCTGCGCATGCCGATCATGGATGGGGTTACCGCCACCCGGCGGCTCAAGGAAAACCATCCCGATTCCCGCGTGCTGGTTTTGACCACATTCGATGATGACGAAGATATCTTCGAAGGCCTCCGCGCCGGCGCGGTGGGCTACCTGCTCAAAGACGTCTCTTCTGAAAAGTTGTTCGAAGCCGTCCGCGCTGCCGCCAGTGGGGACTATTTCCTCCAGCCCTCCATCACCGCCAAGGTCGTGGCCGAGTTTTCGCGGCTCTCCAGCATCAAATTTCACGAACCGGATTCGCTGGTAGACCCGCTTTCTTCCCGCGAGCTGGAAGTGCTCAAGCTGGTATCCACCGGCGCCAGCAATAAAGAGATCGCCCAGGCCCTGGTGATCGCGGAAGGTACGGTCAAGAACCACCTGACCAACATCTTCAGCAAGATGGGCGTCCGGGAACGGATGCAGGCCGTGCTCAAAGCCCGCGAACTGGGTCTGATTTCCTGAGTCAGGCTACCGATAAGATGGATACTTTTTGCACTCAAATGACAGGATAGAAACAGATGGACGCCAGACCCCACAACCAGATCGATTCCACAAACCCCAACCACGCCCGTTACAACAATTTATCCATCGCCGGGATCACATTGATCGCCGGCGGCGGGCTGCTGCTGCTTGACCAGATCCTCCGCACCACCTGGCTCAGCCTGCTGGCCCTGCCTGTAGTGGGCGGCATTCTGCTAGCCCAAGGCATTCACTCCCGTCAGATGAACTGGTACATCCCCGGCAGCCTGGCCCTTTTCTTTGGATTGGGCGTGATGGCAGGGTTTGGGCCAATCTTCAGATTGACCATCTTCCAGAAAATCGGCTTGCTGCTGCTGGTGTTCAGCCAGGGTTGGACCTGCATCGCCCTGGTCGCCCATTTCCGGGTCAAAAGGGATGCCTGGTGGGCGCTCGTTCCTGCTGGTGTCGTGGCTGGCGCCGGCGCGGTTTTAATACCCACTGAAATCGCCTGGTTTACCCTGGTTCTGATCGTCGGCGGTGTATTGGGGTTGGGCTTGCTCCTGTGGGGAACAACTTCAAAGACCTTCGGCCTGATCATCCCCGGCTGTTTAACAATCGGCGCAGCCGTCGGCACCTACCTCGGCTGGTCTAACGACCCCCGCGCCCTCTCCCCCCTCACCAGCACCGGCACCACGCTGGTGGTGCTCGGCCTCAGCTGGGTGCTGGTTTCGGTTTTTTCGCGGGCGGTGACCACCGGCTTCGTGTGGTGGCCGCTGGTCCCCGCGGGGATCCTGGTCATCGTCGGCTACGGCCTGTATATCGGCGGCGACCCCAACACCGCCGCCAACTTCATCGGCAACACCGGCTCGGTCGGCCTGATTCTGATGGGCATTTACCTGCTGATGATGCGCCGCGACAGCCATCGCTGAACCAAACCCCAGGATTTGTTGGTGAATGCGCTGCCAGCGCACCAAAAGTGTAATTCGCTGCAATATTTTCATACCTGTATAGCAGGTGGCGCGTGGCAAGTGGCACGGTGGCGCAGACAAGGCAGCGCTGCCTGCTTGTCATTCTGAACCCCAAAGGGGTGAAGAATCTCTGGGCCGCTTCCCCGGCAGAACCTGCTTTCGGGCCTGGCCCATGCATTGGGCTGGATGTGTCACCAGTGCGCCAAAAGACACCGAGAGAGGTTATGATCTCATACCCAGGCATCCGATAGCGCGCTGCGTTGTGGTGCGGTCAAAAGCAACCGCGCCTACCGCTGGGGAAACAACATATACATTTACATGGTTCCATAGATAAGGCCAATATCCATGAAAGCAAATTTCACTCTCATGTATCGTAAGATGCTCATCGTTTATGTTATCCTGATTTTGGTGGGCTGCACCGGGGTAGATGTAAGGTCCGAAACCACCCCAGAAACAGCGGTAGCGCAAAACGAGGGAATCGTAGAGCCTAAAAAAATTCCAAGCTCGACCATCGTCCTTTCCTCAACACCGGAAGCAACACCAACGCTAACCCCACGCCCACCAGTCTGGGAAAGCCAGGAAAGTGAGTTCCGAGCTAACGAGGTCTTCACGCTGCTATTTGATCTTCAAGAGGGTTTGTGGGTAGGAGGGGCGGATGGTCTGACCAATTGGGATGTGCAGACAGGCTTGCACACCAGCTATGTCTACAATA
>ENA-ORXD01002322-ORXD01002322.1-sediment-metagenome-genome-assembly--contig:-NODE-2322-length-12930-cov-17.693924_pt1 | contig 12930 bp, 11 predicted proteins | sample MGYA00237862_ERZ511471 | MGnify/ENA metagenome assembly ERZ511471 | reverse complement strand
AAGATGATGGCAGCCGAATCGGTGAAGCTGGCTGATATCAGTATCCTCACCGCCGAAGATCCGCGCACCGAATCTTTAGACGATATATTGGCTGAAATGGCTGGAGCGGCTGTCGAGCAGGGGGGAGTAGAAGGTCAAACCTTTTATCGGATTGCTGACCGCGCAGAGGCAATCCGCTTTGCTTTAAGGTTAGCCAATGAAGGCGACGTGGTGATCGCATGCGGAAAAGGTCACGAGCAATCGATGTGCTTTGGAGAGACGGAATACCCCTGGGATGATCGGGTGGCCATGCGCGCCGCGCTGGCGGAAATGCTCCATGTACCGGGACCGAAGATGCCCGATTTACCCACTCAAAAGAAAGAGCAATAAATAACAAGAAAAACCGGGAGCGATGAAGCTCCCGGTTTTTGAACTCTCTCAAAAAAATGATTAGCGGTTGCGGCCACTGTCTCGACGACCACCATCGCGGCGTCCGCCGTCATTGCGACCACCATCGCGGCGACCACCGTCTCTGCGTCCACCACCCGAACCACCTCCAGGGCGTTTTCCACCGCGATCCTTTTCCATGGCTTCTTCAACCGTCCAACCTTCGAGAACGGCTGTGCGGGAAAGGCGGATTTTGCCTGAAGCGTCGATGTCCGTGACCATTACGGTGAGCTCATCGCCGACGTTGACGATGTCTTCCACTTTTTCAACGCGCTCAGTATCGAGTTGGGAGATATGCACCATGCCGTCCTGGTGAGGCAAGATCTCAACAAATGCACCGAAATCAACCACCCGCACAACTTTGCCGGTATAAATCCGGCCAATTTCTGGTGTCTCAGAGAACATGAGAATGCGCTCGCGAGCGGATTGCTCGGCTTCGGCATCGGTAGCGGCAATGAAAACGGAACCATCTTCGCCAATATCGATCTTGGTGCCGGTCTCTTCTTGCAAGGAACGAATATTCTTGCCGCCTGGGCCAATGATCGCGCCAATTTTGTCCACCGGGATCTTGACAATGGTGATGCGGGGTACGAAGCTTTTCAGCTCGGGGCGCGGCTGGTCGATCACATCCAGGATTTTCTCGAGAATGATCGCGCGGGCATCGTTGGCTTGCGCGATAGCCTCAGCCATAATCTGGGGGGTGATGCCTTTGATCTTGATGTCCATTTGTAAGGCAGTGATGCCTTCTTCAGTACCGGCAACTTTAAAGTCCATGTCACCCAGGTGATCTTCAATGCCAGCGATGTCAGTCAGGACGATATATTTATCGCTTTCTTTGATTAGACCCATGGCAATACCCGTTACGGGGGCTTTAATCGGCACACCGCAATCCATCAATGCCAGGGTGGATCCGCAAACAGAGGCCATTGAAGATGAGCCGTTTGAAGAAAGCACTTCCGACACTAACCGAATAGTATAGGGGAAGTCTTGCTCGTCGGGGATCACCGGCACCAGGGCGCGTTCCGCCAGGGCGCCATGCCCAATCTCGCGCCGAGATTGACCACGCAGCATTTTCACTTCACCAGTCGAGAACGACGGGAAATTGTAATGGTGCATATAGCGTTTGGTGGTGACAGGCGTAAGCGAGTCAATTTCCTGGGCTTCTTTGGGAGTGCCGAGCGTGGCAAAGGTCAATACCTGGGTTTCGCCACGGGTAAACACACCGGAACCGTGCGCGCGCGGAATGGTGTTGATATCGCACCAAATATTCCGAATTTCGCTTTTGGCGCGCCCGTCTGGTCGTTTGCCTTCGAGTAGAATCCGATCACGGACAACCCGTTTGTAGGCTTCCTGGAAAGCGTTGCTGACCTTACGCGGCAGAGTCTCATCTTCATTGCCGGCAGATAGATCTTCCACGGTTTGCTTTTCCAGGGCGTCGATGCCGCCATAGAGTTCCGCTTTGGTGTGGGGCGCTTCCAGCCGATCGTAGATTTCCGATTTTACCTGGCTGTAGACATTTTCGTTGAGGGTTTCGTCAACTTCGGTTTCAATGATCGCACCTTTAGGCTTGCCTACTTCAGCGGCCATTTTTTCAATTACGTCCACGATGGGTTGAATAGCCTGATGTCCGAGTTCCAACGCTTTAATCATCAGGTCTTCGGGGAATTCGTTGGCGCCAGCTTCTACCATCAGGATGGCATCCCGCGTTCCAGCAATGCGCAAGTCCAGGTCGGAGACTTCTATCTGGGCATAGGTGGGGTTGATGACAAATTGACCGTCCACATAACCCACGCGGACTGCCCCAATGGGCCCGTCCCAAGGGATATCAGAAATGGCCAGCGCGGCAGAGGCAGAGTTGATTGCTAAAATGTCAAGCGGGTTGTCATCGTCGGCGGAAAATGAGTAGATGACCACCTGAACTTCGTTGCGCATGTTCTTGGGGAACAATGGGCGAATGGGGCGGTCAGTCAGACGGGACACAAGAATGGCGTCTGTGCTGGGTTTTCCTTCGCGGCGGAAGAATGAACCCGGAATACGGCCACCCGCATAGAGGCGCTCTTCATAATCTACGGAGAGGGGGAAGAAATCAATGCCTTCTCGAGCAGAAGCGGACATGGTGGCGGCGCCGAAAACGACTGAATCGCCCAGGCGAACGGTTACGGCTCCACCTGCCTGGCCGGCATAGCGGCCAGTTTCAAAGGTAAAGGTTCGGCCACCAACTGTGGTCGAATAGGTATTTGGTTGTTTTTGCATTCTATATATAATCCTCGCTAATACACCCCCGCGAGGTCAGGGACTGAAAACAGGCGAGGAGGAAAATCCTCTTCAACTTTTTTCAATACCCAACCGGCGGCGGGTGGTGATAAAATTAGGTTGTTAACCCATCTATATATTTTACCTAAAAAAGAAGTAGATGGAAAGCACCACTTTTCCATCTACTCGTTTTGTACAAGTTTTGATTAGATTACTTCTTGCGGATGTTCAGGCTGTCTGCAAGAGCAACATAACGATTGTAGTCTTTTCCTTTGAGGTAGTTGAGCAAACGGCGGCGCTGGCCAACCAGTTTGAGCAAACCACGGCGGGAAGACTCGTCATGCTTGTGGGTGCGGAGGTGATCGGTAAGTTGATTGACACGATAAGTGAGGATGGCGATTTGCACCTCTGGAGAACCGGTATCGGTCTCATCGCGGCGGTACTTCTCGATTACCTGAGTTTTTTGTTCTTTTGTAAAAGTCATGACACTGCATCTCCTTTCTGAGTATTGTGTGCAGGTCTCCAAGTTGGCAGCCAAAGCCGCAAACCGGACCAGTCATAGGAGGAATTATACCAAAGGATTGGAATCCATGAAAGGTTCGTTTACACTTTGGGTGTGGTAACCATTGCCGAAAAGAAAATTGAGTTGGTGGAAAATTGCGAGCAGCTCAACAAGAGTTTCCTATAGTAATCGTTGACTAACGGTTTAGAGAGGTGTGGTTATGCTACCGGAATTAACTCCCCAAGAGATTTTGAGATATTCGCGGCATTTGATGATGCCTGAAGTGGGAACAATTGGGCAGCGAAAATTGAAAGCGGCCTCGATCTTGATCATTGGCGCTGGTGGATTGGGATCACCGGCTGCATTGTATCTGGCTGCGGCCGGAGTGGGCCGAATTGGCCTGGTTGATTTTGATGTTGTGTCCCAATCAAATTTACAGCGGCAAGTCCTTTTTGCAGAAGATCAGGTTGGCAGGCGAAAAGTTGAGGAGGCCAGGAAAAGATTATTAAGTTTGAATTCTGATATTCAGGTTGATGCGTATCCTATCGTGTTATCCAGCGAAAACGCATTGGAATTAGCAAAACAGTACGATTTTATTGTGGATGGCGCAGATAATTATGCCACACGATATTTGGTGAATGACGTCAGTGTGCTATTGGAAAAACCGTATGTGTATGGAGCAATATACCGCTTTGATGGCCAGGTGGGTGTGTTTGACGCCCGGCATGGGGCCTGCTACCGCTGTTTATTTCCACACCCTCCGGCTCCTGAATTCAGCCCAACCTGCGCGGAAGGGGGCGTGTTTGGTGTGCTTCCCGGCATGGTGGGTACCATCCAGGCCGCGGAAGCGATTAAACTGATCACTGGGATTGGTGAGCCAGCGATCAATCGCTTGCTGATGGTAGACGCGCTGAATTTCCGGTTTGAAGTAATTCAATTGCGCAAGAATCCCGCTTGTGAAATTTGTGGGCCCAACGCGAAAATTCATGAATTGGTGGATTACGCCGAGTTTTGTGGAGCACCTTTGCCCGGCCATGAAGAGAAAATTGATCGGGGCATGGAAATATCGGCGCGAGAATTATCCGATTTGCTGCGTGTAGACAAACATTTAAAACTGATAGATGTGCGCAATGAAGTGGAAACGCAAATCTCCTCAATTGTTGGGTCACGGCTGATCCCTTATGATGAAATCGCCAGTCACCTGGATGAGTTTGGTCGCGATGAGAGAATAATCCTTTATTGTCGTACAGGAACGCGCTCATTATGGGCTTTAAAAATCATGAGAGAAGCTGGATTTCAAAATGCCCGACACCTGGCAGGTGGGATCAATGCCTGGGCAAGAGAAGTTGATTCAACGCTGCGAGAATACTAAACTTGGAGCAAGGTTAAAAGTAAGACTAATGGTGATCAGTCGGAATGGAATGGGGTATGCACCTCATTATGTACAGTAAGAATTCGAATTAAAATCTCTGTGTTTGACTTTGGGATCTGGCAGACTACCTGCCAAAATCTTGCCTTCTACCCATGAGAAATAGCGGGTTTGTAGAAACTCCCCGTTATTGGGCGAATGAAAAGATCTGATAGAAGCAGGTGCGAGATAATTATTCACTCAATCCTTATGGAATATTTTGGATGAGTAGATGTTTTAAATACCGAGGAAGTGGGTGGATTGGAGGGTATGCTGACTGCAATCCAATTGGCTCAAAAAGTAATCAGCATGTAATTTGGACAGAGGTGGTTTTGGGATTCTCAGATCATCATCAGTTGGATTGAACGTAAGGTTATGGGATAACGATCGCGATAAGTGAAATCAACCTATTATTGAGTGTGATTACCAGGGCGATAAAATGATTAAAACGTATCTTTATAGAATTCTCGCGGCAGCTATTAGTTTAATAGGGTTGACTGCCTGTACTTTGAAAATAGCCAACGGTGATATCTCCACCGGATGGCTTACTGGCGATGAAGTCACACAAGTCACTGAAGATTGGAATAAAGAGAACGGGCTATTCCAGATTCCGGAAATTTCTTTTGATCCAGATCAAATGGATCTGGCAGACAGCCAGATTATGGTGTTTGCAAATCTATCTGAACCTGAAGATCGCGAAATCGTGGCGCGACTGGTTAATTTCAACGCAAACCTGGAAGGTTTGCCAAAAATTGATGTTTATAATTCCTTTTCTATAGCGAATGAAACAAACCAGGAAGTAAAATCCCGGTTTATTTCAGAGTTACCAACTGTTCTGGTACTGCGTGAGGGTAAGGAGATCGGCAGAATCAGTGGTCGTCCAGATGACCAAATCGAAGCGCGAGTGGTTGACTTGTTAAATACACAGGTATATTCCGAGTTTGGCTGAGGAAAATGATGGTCATTTGCCAGGTTGGCAAATATCAATCGATATTTTCCATATTAGAGGTTTTTAAAGCCAGACGTAATTGTTCTTGATCGGATGCAGGAAATTCTGGTAAAACCCGGCGGATCAGGCGTTGGGCTGCAGGAGAAAGTCCGCGTCGATTCATTTGTTTGATCAGGTATGTGATTTCAACCGGGGTCCGGTGAGCCAGAGCAATCAGCAGATCAACCAATATCGACTGGGTTTCCGGGCGGGGATTCTCAATGAAGAATGACATCAGGCGGAAAACTGGTGGAAGATTATCAAACTGACGATCCTTAATGATTGGCAGAAGGGCGCGTAAACCGACCAGATGTGTCGTTGGATTGGATAAATCAAGCCAGGTTTCAAGCTGGGCGATCCAGGTAGATTCGTATTTGTAGCGGATGGTGAGCGATGCGCGGTCTAAAACTGCGTCCAACACCATTGGGTGTAAATCGGGTTGGCACCAACGGCTGATCCTGGTTAATACCGGGTTGGGATCGCCGGGATCTATTCGACCCAATAAAGAAGCCGCCAAATAGCGCGTTTCATAAAATTCTTCATTCCACAAGGCATCCACCAGCGTAATGCTAGCCTGAGGATAGCGTTTATGATTATTAAGCAATGATAATTCCAGCTGGTTGAGCATTACAGGAGGAATATTGTATGAAGGGTACAGCCGTAATTTTCTGGTAATTTGACCCTTTTTAAAAACTTTATTGGCGTATTGGCCAAACAACTCGTTCAGAGAAGCAATATATTCTGGTGGACGCGTATATAACCAGGAGAGTTGGCTAATTTGAGATTGAAGTTGGGTAAGCTGTACGGCTGGCATGCTTTATTTTATATCGTAACTGGCACAACTAATAAAAATGAATATAGATATAAAAAGGCGGGATGTACCCGCCTTTGTGAATGATAGTTCGGACTAATATGCCTTGGCGAAGTACGCTTTCTTTTTTGCGGGTTTTCCGCAGCAGACACAATTTCCTTCCCCTCCGGGTTGTTCGATAGGAACGCAGCGGATTGTGGCTTTGGTTTCTTCCTGGATTTTGTCTTCACATTCTCGTGATCCACACCACCATGAGAATGCCCACCCATTTTGCACCACTTCTTGTAAACCTGAGTAGTCATTGGAATTGTGGATATTCGCGTCTCGGAAATTGCGGGCGCGTTCCAATAAGGCTTTTTGAATGGTGTTGAGCAAATCGGAGACGCTTTCAGCAATGTTTTCCATGGGAAGAATGGTTTTTCCCTCTTTGCCGGGGATGTCGCGCCGGGCAGCCATCACACTGCCTTTTTCCACATCTTTTGTGCCCACTTCCAGACGCAACGGTACACCGCGTAATTCCCAATCATTGAACTTGAATCCAGGGGTGACCTCAGTGCGGTCGTCTAATTCTACGCGGAAGGCGGAAAGTTGCTGGCGTAATTTTTCGACCACAGGCATCACCAGCGCTCGCTGCTCGTCATTACGGTAGATAGGCACAATCACCACCTGAATTGGAGCGAGTTTCGGCGGAAGCAGCAGACCCTGATCATCGCCGTGGGTCATAATAATGGCGCCAATCAGCCGGGTCGAAACACCCCAGGATGTGGTCCAACAGTATTGTAACTGGTTGGTCTGATCGAGGTAGCGAATATCAAAGGCTTTGGCGAAATTCTGTCCAAGGTTGTGGGATGTGCCAGATTGTAGCGCACGGGTATCGCCCATCATGGCTTCGATGGTATAGGAACGCAGCGCGCCAGCAAATTTTTCTTTATCTGTTTTTTGGCCGGGCAACACCGGGATAGCCGCATCATTGACCGCGAAATCGGTATAGAGATCGAGGATTTTCAAAGTCTCTTCTTCGGCTTCCTCATGAGTGGCATGCGCGGTGTGACCTTCCTGCCAGTAGAATTCAAGAGTGCGCAGGAATAAACGGGTTCGCATTTCCCAGCGGACCACGTTTGCCCATTGGTTGATCAATACCGGCAGATCGCGGTAGGATTTAATCCATTTAGCGTACATGTGGCCGATTATGGTTTCGGAGGTCGGGCGGACGACCAATGGTTCTTCCAACTGCTGTCCGCCGCCATGGGTGACCACTGCCAATTCTGGTGAGAATCCTTCAACATGCTCTTTTTCTTTTTCAAGGAATGACATGGGAATAAACAATGGAAAAGCGGCATTTACATGGCCAGTGGCTTTGAAGCGTGTATCCAGGGCTTTCTGGATGTTTTCCCACAGCGCCCAGCCATAAGGACGCACAACCATACAGCCGCGGACTGGGGAATAATCTGCCATTTCGGCTCGTAAAATAACCTGGTTATACCATTCTGAGAAGTTTTCACTACGTTTGGGGAGTTTTTCTTCGGACATAATACTCTCAATTGTTTTGATTATGGTTTTTTATAATTACGTGTCAAAGGGGGGAAATAATAATATCCCTATTTTACCAGAAGGTTGAAAGCTGAACGAACGTCTTCCGCATAAGAGAGGGAATCAAAATCCGCACTGGATAGATGTTCGCGTTGTGATCGATACAGCGTTTCAAAAGTCCGTTTCCAGCCTTCGCCGATGAGAATGATCGGTAATGCGGGACGAGATTGGATGAGCATCCGGTTCCATAGCAGGCTAATTTCCGCGAGAGTACCGGCCCCGCCGGGTAAAGCGATGGCAGCATCACAATTTTCGGTTAAGAATTGAATTCTTTCTGTGAGCGTGGGCATGCAGACTTCCTCCTGAACCCAGGAGTTAGGTCCATTCTTTCTCCAATGCTCAATTTCCCCACAGGTTACCCCAACACTATGACCGCCACTTTCAACGACACCCCGAGAAACAGCTTCCATTGTGCCCATATAACCGCCAGTGAGTACCGTCCATTTTTGGCTGCCCAGCAAGCACCCAAGTTCAAAAGCATCTTGATAAAGTTGACTTTCGGGCAGCGGTCGCGCGCTGCCAAATACGGAGATTCTCATAATCATGTTCCTTGAAGATTAACGAATGGTTTTAAGCGATGACGCAAACGGCTGTTCGGTGGAAGGATCGTTTTTTTGCCAGAAATTGAGGTAAATTCCCATCCAAATGATATAAAAAGCCAGAATCCATTCAGGCAAGGCATGGATACTGGAGGCAAAGCGCGAACTATAAAAACCTAACCAGGAAGTGATAATGGCGATTATCCAGGTTATAACCCGTTTGGTATTGTTCGAATTCTTTTCGGGAGTGAAAATCCAGATCAGGAAAGGGATCAAAAAAGTGATCTGCTCGTAAGCTACTCCGCGGGGATGTACCAAATAGCTGACCAGTGCCACCCAACACAGGGTATTCAAAGCTGTTGATTTTCCTTGCCACCAGCGCCAAAGCATGTAGCCGGTCCAAATCAGACCCAGGCTGGCCAGGATAGGGGTAAGTATATTGGTGATTGATTCGGAAAACACCAACTGCAGCAGCAAGGTCAGGTGTAAAAGGGTGCGGTTGGTTTGAGCGTAAAATGCAACTTGGTTAATCCAATCCATGGGCCAGGTAGGAAGAATGATAAAGGATATTCCCAGGAAGATGACTGTTGCGATGCTGAAACTTGCGATGAGCCGCCATCGTCGAAATTTTAATGCCGCAACCAGGAGAAACAGGATGATCAACCACGAAAATTGCGGTTTCGCTGTACACCAGGCCAGACAGATGCCGGCCAGTGTGTCGGCTAATCCATTTGAATCTTCTTCGGTGTGAAATATGACTAAATATACGGCTACCAGGAATATTCCAATTGGAACGGCAAAGTTGCCCAGGATCAGGCCGAAGGTGAAGGGATAAAGCAGGAATATGGTGGCAATTGCCCACCGGGGTGCCCGAGGCAGCATAAACATGGGCAGCATCACCAGCAAGACCAACAGCAAGCCCATCCAAATTGCCTGAGCCCAGGTAAATGGGAGGTAAACGAGTGGCAGAATGGCGAGCAAAACGTAAGGCGGGTAGCTGAAGGTTAATTGATCTTCTGTTGGATCAGCGGGTCGGTCATTAATAGAAAGCTGGCTGATTAAATTATTTTCAGCAACATAAGGTCCCTGGCCCTCGATGAAGCTGGACCGACCTGCCAGGTAAAATACCAGAAAATCCGTGCCGATGGTGTTGTTGGCGGTCAAGGTGTGAATGGCCACCGCGAATATGCTGGTGAGAATCACCAAACCCACGAAGAAGGTAATGATTATTTGTTTTCGCGACATTCAGCTTGCCCCTTCAGGAAAATATTGAGGGTCCGATCAGAATAGTTTTATTATATCGTAAGAAAGAAACAGCCCGGGAATGAAAGCCCCGGGCTGAATTACTGCTAAGTGACAACGGTAGAAGAAGATTATTCTTCTTCCTCTTCTTCCTGTTTGCGTTTGGCTACAATTTCCATGGTGATGTGCGTAGGCACGATCTCGTAATGTGCCTGTTCCATGGTGAACAACCCACGGCCACCGGTCATAGAGCGTAAGTCCGTGGTGTAGCGCAGCATCTCAGCCAGCGGAACCTGGGCGTTGATGATCGATTTGCCTTTTTCAGATTCCATGCCCATCACACGACCACGGCGGGTGTTGAGGTCGCCCATGATGTCGCCCATCATTGATTCTGGAACGGTGATACGCACGTTCATAATCGGCTCTTGCAGCACGGGATCGGCGTCTTTGAAGGCCAGTTTGAAGGCCTGGCGACCGGCGATTTCGAACGCCACCGGTTTGGAGTCTACCGGGTGCTCTTTACCGTCGAATACAGCTACTTTAACACCCGAGACCGGATACCCACCGATGATACCGTCTTTCATCACGTTGCGGATCCCTTTTTCAATGGCGGGCATGTAGTTGGATGAAATGGCGCCACCAAACACGTCGTTGACGAATTCAAATTCCCCATCCGGCAGGGGTTCGACTCGCAGATGAACTTCACCAAATTGACCGGAACCGCCGGATTGTTTCTTATGGCGGTACATGGCCTGGCCTTTGCCGCGAATGGTTTCAAAGTAAGGTACTTTGGGGCTTTCAGTGGTGAGACCAACCTGCAGTTTGGTTTCGGCACGGCGGATTGCGACTTCAATGTGCTGGTCTCCCATACCTTGCAGAATGGTCTGGCGAGTGGCGGGATCGTTCTGCCAGCTGAGTGTCATATCTTCTTCGCATAAGCGGGTGAGGGATGGGCTGATTTTGGTCGAGTCAGCCTGGGTTTTGGGGAAAACCGCCACACGATAAAGAGCGCGCGGATATTCTGGCGCTTTCACGGTCACAGGATGACCTTTATCGCACAAGGTATTGCCGGTGCTGGTTTCGGAGAGCTTGGGAACCACAGCGATATCGCCTGCGTGGACTGTCTTTATGGAAGTAAGTTCTTTACCACGCGGAATGCTAACAGTACCAAAGCGCTCTTCTACACCTTTCTCCGGATTCCATACACGGGAATCAGAGGTAACCATACCGGAAATGACCCGGAAGTAAGTCTGCTTACCCACAAATGGATCGGCAGTAGTTTTCCACACATACAAGGCCAACGGGCCATTATCCTTCGCGGAAAGCAATTCCTCGCCACCTTTGCCTTCGGCTTTGCGTTCCGGGGCATCTACCGGGGAGGGTAACAGACTCAATACCGTTTCGAGGAAAGGAATTACACCAATCTCAGCGGAACCAGCAGCGGCCAGTACGGGCACAAATGCGCCTGAGCGGACCACTTTGCGCAAGCCGGAAAGGATTTCATCTTGAGAAAGCGTACCGTTCTCGAAGTATTTCTCCATGAGAGAATCATCACCTTCGGCGGCAGCTTCAACTAATTGAAGTTGAGCTTCTTCGGCGGCGTCTTTCATATCGGCGGGGATATCGACCACGGTTTTGCCGTCGCCTTTAAAGGCTTTCATGCTAATCAAGTCGATTACACCCTGGAAGCCCGCTTTTTCACCCCATGGAATCTGAATCGGAATCAAGCGAGTTTCGGAGAACTCTTCCATCGTTGCAAGAGCTTTCTGGAAATTCGCATTATCCCGATTCATTTTGTTAATGACCAGCAAACGAGGAAGGTTGAGCCGTTCACAATAGTCCCAGGCAACTTCGGTGCCAACTTCGCGACCAGCGACAGAGTCAAGTAAGACCACTGCACCATCCGCTACGCTAAGGGCGGAGATCGTTTCGCCAATGAAATCGTAGTAGCCTGGAGTGTCGAGGAAATTGACTTTGCTGTCTTTGTACTCGACCGGAATGACGGAGGTGTAGACGGAAATACCGCGTCGGACTTCTTCTTCGTCGAAATCGGCTACGGTGGTACCGTCTTCAATTTTTCCAAGACGGGTTATGCCACCAGTGACGTGCAAGCAGGCTTCTGCCAGCATCGTCTTCCCCGCACTGGAGTGGGAAACCAACACAACATTGCGGATGGACTCTGAAGTATATTCTTTCATTGAATAGCAACCCTTCCAAAAAGATTTTTTTTGTTCCCAGAAGTTGTTTATTATGGGAATATTAACGTTCAATAATAAAACTTAAACTTCTGCAACCCGACTAATTATAACAGGTAAAAATGGAAATCGCGGGAAAATATGGTTTGTTTACAAAAAAACAGCTTACATTTGAGCCATTTCTTAAAAATTATTGCGAATTGATTTTTGAAATAGGATGGTATTCGTTAATACATTGTTAATGTATTCATCTGGATTTATGAGCAGTGAGCCTTTTTTCCATGCGCCAGGCTGGCTCAACCACGTGGCGGATGACCCCTTCGTGGTCGGTATAACTCCAACGGCCGGGCTCATGGGCAACCACCGCATATCCCTTGCGGCGGTAAAGTCGTAAGGCGTCCTGGTTGTCTTTGGCAACATTGAGGGTGAGAAAAAGAAATCCACGTTTCTGGATATCTTCCTCAACGATGTCGAGGAAGATGGAACCGAGTCCGAGATTTCGGTATTCAGGGCGGATGCGAAAGGCGTACAGATAGGCGCGACTGGAGCCATCGGCGAGTTCTGGCCGGTCGGAATTGAGCTGGATAAATACCTGACCGATAATCTTATGCTCAGGGATTTCCGCAACCCAAATGATGGTTAATCCGTTTTGGCTGCGGCGAAATGCGGAAGCATAGACCTGCCGGTAGTGTGTATACTCCCCATCCCATTCTAATTGAGGAAGATCCTCTTCTCTTAGAGAACGGAAGAGGACTTTGGAGAGCGTGGGCTTTTCCGGTAGACTGGCAGGATGAGTCATACTTGTTCAAGAATCGCTGGAAGCTTTCGAATTGGCAACCAGATGGGCGAGTAGTTTAATTTCTTCGGCATTCGTCGAAATCTGCCCATCCAGCCAGGCATTTCGTAGCGCGGTAAGGATTTCCTTATAGACTGGGCCGGGGGGTAAACCTGCCTGCCGGAGTTCATGACCGGTAGT
>ENA-ORXD01002319-ORXD01002319.1-sediment-metagenome-genome-assembly--contig:-NODE-2319-length-12940-cov-13.096945_pt1 | contig 12940 bp, 11 predicted proteins | sample MGYA00237862_ERZ511471 | MGnify/ENA metagenome assembly ERZ511471 | reverse complement strand
TCCTACCGGCTGGCAAATCACGAGATTCTCCAGCTCTTCGGCTATTTCCTGCTCATTCTGATCGGGGTGGAACTCCTTGAAACCATCAAGGCCTACCTTCTGAAGAATGAGATTCATGTTGAGATCATCGTGCTCGTTGCTATTATTGCGGTAGCCAGAAAGATCATCCTCCTTGATCCGTTTGTGGAAGGGGTGGAAGCGCTCAACAGCTCCGTGATGGTGGCACTCGGCGTGGTGATCATTGCGCTCTCTGCCTCCTATTACCTCATCAGGAAGACCGGATCCTAGCGGAAATCCGGGATTCCGTCATCCGGCAGGCAGTCCGGTCAGGAAAAGGTTTTTTTATTCAAATCCGGTTAACTGTCATCGGATGAGCATTTTCAGGACCACCGGGGAGAGGAAGCGGGCGGTCAAAAAACTCCTGGAGGGCACGTGTGAGTGGTGCGACAGGCAGTATGCTGCCTCCTGCCTTGAACTCCACCGGATACTCCCTGAACCCGGCCGCCGGCCTCCGGAAAGTCCTGACCCCCAGAAACGGTTCCTTCTCCTCTGCCACCAGTGTCACCGGGATGTCCACCATATCCCGCTCCCCCGCCATCTCCAGAAAGACCTGGTGAGGAAGCGCCCACCGGAAATCAAAAAAGCCCTCCGGATCCTGTTCGATTATACACCAAAACCCTATGAGCCTCCCGATACTGCGGATCCCGCCGAAATATATGAAGAGTGTTTCTCCCTCAGGTCCCTGGATCTCTTCCGGGCCGGCGGATAAGTCCGGCAGGGTGGGGAATCCGATACCTTAATGGAGAGGCTGCCGGGAATGTACTGGTATGCTGAATATGGAAGGTCTCTCAGCCGAGGCGAAGATAGGGAAGATCCTCATTCTCGTTGCGGTCATATTGAGCATCCTGGTGATCATCATTCTCGGGTTCATTGCCGGGATTGTCTGGAGCGTTGGTCAGGTCACCGGTTTCGGTATCATGATGAGTCTTCCGCAATGGATCATCATCGCTCTCATCATCCTCAAGCTTGCGGGGACGTCAATGGGAATCGTTGCCTTATACTACGCGGGCAGGGATGACTTCTCAAGGGCGGGTATCTTTGCGGTCGTTTCCTGTGTACTGCCTCCGCTGGATCTCGTTATGCTGATAGGAGGGATTTTCTCCCTGATCAGCAGGGAGGCAAATACGACACGATCCGCCCCACCCCTGTAAAATCCCTGAAGAGGAGGGGGAAATCCTCTTTTTTACAATGTTTCGAGGAAAGAACGGTACCGTTCGAGCTCGTGTGTGCCGGCCTCCCGGGTCAGTGCAGGAACATTATAGATGATGAACGGGGGGAGAGCCTCCATGCCCGTAAACTCGAAGATGGTATGGGTGATGATGGACAAATGCTCGTTCAGATCCCCATGTACTCCTCCCCTTGAATACATTTCTTTTGTTGACCCGCAGGTCGCCACGATCAGGGCTTTTTTGCCTCTCAAAAGCCCGCGATCATAGACCCGCCCCTCCCCCAGGTCGACAACAAACCCCTGTACAAAGACCCGGTCGATCCATCCCTTCAGGACTGCGGGCATGTAGGACCACCAGATCGGGAACTGGAAGATCAGGAGGTCGGCCCAGGAGACTTTCTCAACCTCTTCGCTGATATCCGGCGCCAGACTTCCGGTTCCAAACCCGTGGATCTGCTCTGCAGCAGGATTGAAATAATCGGGATTTGCCCGGATACGGAAGTCCTGGGGATCCAGCACTGCCTTGAACTTCATCACGTAGAGGTTTGACGCTTTCACCTGGTGACCTGCCCGGGCAAGGGTGACCATGGCAGTATCCCTGAGTGCGCCGTTGAAGGAACGGGGCTCGGGATGCGCATAGATGTAGAGCACATTCATGTGCGATCATCACACGGAGATCTTATAAGGATGTTCCGGGTCAGGATTGCCGGTATACCTGGAATTCAGATGAGAGGCGGTGTCTCCGGCATCTGCCTGAAACGGAGCGGTATTGAAACGGTGGCGCCGGCAGAATGCACTTCCGGAATACCGTTGTTATGACGATTGCCCTGGACCGTAGCGCTGGATCGGGAACAGCAGGATACTGGTGGTGGAGACGGCGGGGCGTTCCATGAAGGCTGACGGTACGATGTCATCCGGTGAAAATTGGAAACGAAGCAGATGCCCCGTCACAGTGGTTCAGGGTTTTATAACGAGCGTTGCAACCGGGCTGTGGGTGACCACGAATGTGCTGACGCTCCCGGAGAGCATGCGGGAAATCTGGCTCTTACCCACCGAACCGATTACGATCAGTTCGGAACCGGTCTCATTGGCTGCTGCGAGAATGGTCTCCCCGGGGTGGCCGCGTTTCAGGTGCATACCGGCTCGTGCGCCCATCCTGGTGAGATCCGCCTCAAAACCCGCAAGCAGGTCTCCGGATTCCTCCTCAAGCTCCCGTATGACCAGTTCGCGGGCAAGATCGCCATCGGCCCACCCTGTCTCGATGACATAGATACAGTGGAGTTCAGATTCATAGTGCCTTGCCAGATCAGCAGCTGCGGCGAGCACTTTTACGGTAATTGGTGATCCGTCTACCGCCACCAGAATTTTTCGGAACACAGGAACCTCACCTGATTGATGATACCTGCGTAAAGCTCATAAGAATATCTGTCAGCCGGTGCGGAAGCCTTTCAGCTCCCGCAGGGCCTCCCGGGCGGCGTTCTGGGTAGCTTCTGCCTTTGTACGTCCTGTCCCCCTTCCGATAACTTCTCCGTCGATCGTGACAACGTAGCTGAACCGGGGGAGATGATGAGCACCTGCTCTCTCCTCGAGCTGGTATTCCGGGAGAGAGCGGTCCTGTTTCTGGAGGTACTCCTGGAGGCTCTTTTTGTAATTCCGGTCGGTCCGGTAGTTCCTGATTTCATTGGCCATCAACCGCCCGATAATTTTCTTTGTCCGTGCGAGACCGAGATCAAGGTAGAGTGCCGCTACAAAGGCTTCAAGGGCGCCGGCAATGATGCGTGGTGTCTTCTCCTGCCGGCTTCCCACCAGGATGAGATCTTCAAACCCGATACCCGTTGCGGTGACAGCCCGGGCAAGGTTCCGGTTCTCTGTCCATTCCATCCGTATGGTCAGGTCCCCCTCCGACCCCGGGTAGTTCCGGAACAGGAACTCCGCTACAATCAGGTTCAGGACCCGGTCCCCCAGAAATTCCAGGCGCTCATTGTCTCCGGAAGGCCCCCCCGTCTCCCGAATATAGGATCGGTGAGTCAGGGCACGATGGTATCGTTCGAGTGCTTCCGGTCCTGCCGTCGTTCGCCCGATGGCCGGACTTGAGAGAAAGGCCCGAAGGAGCCGTTCGCGTTCTCCATCGATGATCATATCCATGTTCATTCCAGATTCGGGGCGGTCAGACTTTAACCATTCCCCCGGCATCGCCCGCCCCGCCGTCATTACCGCAACCGCAGAAAACCGGTGAACTGCTACCAGGAGCACCTCGTATCAAAAGCCTCACCACGTTCCTCCGGGAAAGGCCATGAGGGCGAATGATGCCCTGCGCTATTCTGATTCAGGAGTCTCTGTGCTTCCCGGGACGTAGTACAAATCCCTTTGCCGGGAAACCATTTCCAGGGAGACCATGTCGTTCAGGGCGAGGATAACCTCATCCATATCCGGATTCATCATGAACCGCAGCCGGAGAGTTTCCACCAGTTCGCCTGCCGATGCAGGCCGGGGGCTCAGTACTTTCTCCAGGAATCCGATCATGTCTTCGTGAAGAGCCCAGGGATAGACGATCCACTTCCAGTCAGACAGGAGTTCGGCATAGTAATCAGGCTGGTACGCCGAGCTGGTCTTATGCTGGAGGACCCCGGTGCGGATCTCCCCCGGTGCGAAGGGAGCAAGGTATTCGCGGGCTGCCATCAGGGTTTCACCGGTATCGGTGATATCATCGATGACAAGGAGGTTTTTTTCCTCCACGTTCACCGAAAGTGGGAACCGTACCCGTGCCTGATCGAGTTTGTGGCCAGCAGTTCCCCAGTGCTCGATCTTGATGCTCGTGAGATCGGTCATGAGGAGACGGTCGCAGACTATCCGTGCGGGGACATAACCACCTCTCCCGATGGCGATGACGATATCAGGTGTGAAGCGGGATGCCCTGATCATCGCAGCCAGGCTCCCGGACAGCGATATCGCATAGTCCCAGGAAACGAGATCGACGGGAAAGGAATCAGTGATCATATACGTATATGGACAGTGCGACAGGGATTTTAAGATTGCCTGTATGCATTCCTGATCTTTCTGCCTCATTATTTCGCTGATATGGGGGGTCATCATAAGTGGGGCTGAGTTCCGGTGACCGGGGAAATCCGGCAGAAGGTACGGAGTTATCAGGCAGGCCGGTTGTCAGGCCGCAAAAAAGACGATACCGGGATAAAATTATTTCCCGGTAATCGGGTGACGGAAAGAACATTCACACAAAGAGCCTTGTCGGATCGGTGTCCTCCCCTGGTTCGATTCCCCTTTCATGCTGATAATCAATGACCCGCGCCACCCACTTCAGAAATGAAGCACCAATCGCTCCGGTACTCACGACAGCTTGGAGAGAGAGATCAAGTATCCGCATATTGAATTCACTATGGTAAGGGTAAATGTACTTCGAGACGGTATATCCGATGACTCTCCCACTTTCAATAATGCGGGAGTACCCGGTAAGTGGTGAGGTAAATGCCCGGGTGAGCTCATACACGAATTGGGCGTCGTTTTTCCCGTAGAATTTGTTCAGGTGTTCGATAGCATGTTCATCCTTGAGGGTGATTTGAAAGGCGACAATGCAGAAGTGGGTTCCTTTGCGATGGTCGATGAGGATCGGGTAATCGCCGAACCGGATCCAGAACCCCCAGTTCCCTTCGTTCTCCATCTCCCTGACAATCTCGACATCCATGCTCTGCAGGTAGTGTTTTATCAGGGTTTTTACCTCGTCATCTGTCCGGAGGGGTATTGAATCATCCATGGGAGGGTCTTTCTCGCGAACCTTTAAGAGGATTCTGTATCGCCGCAGTCCTGTGGAAAAAAGAAGGAAGGGATTGACTACTCAGCTACTGGACGTTCGAGAGCCGTCCCCGCACCTCATCGAGGCTGCAGTGGCGGGTCTCGATGAGTGCCGAGATGACCGCATCGGCAAATATCAGGGCGGCAGTCTCAAAGAGCGTCCCGAAGGGGGCAAATGAAGCGGAAACCGATCGGTACTGGCCGATGATCTGGCGGACCTCATACTGGCTGGTCATATCGCTGCCCTGCGATTCCTGCATGCCGAGCATGACGATGCAATCCGCGATCCTGGATATCCGGGAATCCGGTGTCGCGGTGATGAGACAGAGCCTGCCCCCGAGCTCTTTTGCCGTTTCACAGACATCAAAGACCGAATTGGTCTCCCCGGACCCGGAGAAGGCGACCAGAGTGTCTCCTGGGGAGAATGCCGGGTTTATGGTCTCTCCAATAACATACGATTCAAAACCGATGTGCATCAGGCGCATGGCAAAAGCCCTCGAAACAAGGCCGGATCGACCTGCACCTGCGACATAGACCCTTCGGGCGGCAAGCATCTCATCGAGAAATCTGGCCGCTTCTTCCGTATCGAGGGCATGTGCGGTCTCCTCCATCTTCTCTGCCATAAGCACCATCAGGTCAGAGAGGGCATAGCAGGGAGATGCCTCGCGCTGCGGCTCTTTCTCAACAGACATCACCTAATGGTATACATTCTCTCTAAAAAGCCCTGCCGGAGCAGCCATGGGTTCAGCGGAGAGGAGTCGCACTTTTCCCGGCTGCAGGATCGGAAATCCCCGGAAACCAGGTGCAGAGACCGGTACGGGTATCCGGAATTGTGCCAGTCTGCCGGAAACAGTGGTCAGGAATCACCACCCTTCTTGGGAGCAGGGAATGCCTCTATTACGAAAAAAGGAGGGTGCACACGGAAGATCCGCCTGTTTCTCTCTTCATAACCGGAGCAGGTTCACCGGATCCGGACCGCTGTCTCCCTTCAAAAAAGGCATTCTGCCAGAGATCCTCTCTTTATCCCTGATTTTAATTCTCCTTATTTTCCTTCCGTGGTTATGCCGGACCCTTCCGGTGTCCCTTCGTAACGGGCAATAGCCAGGATCTTCGGATAGACTATCAGGAGGTTGTGGAGAATGAAGATATTGATGGGGGTGCAGATGAGTGCCCGGGCAATCAGACCGGTCGAGAACTGCCAGAGATTATAGTAGTGAACCATGATCAGGGCAACACCGTAGCCGACCAGCATGAAAACGGCAGAATACGCGACATTGATCCTTTTCTGGTAGAAGTATGTAGAAAAAAAACCTACGCTGAGGCCGGCGACGCTGAAGGCAGCAACATCGATGGCAGGGATTCTGGCGGGGAGGCCTGACATGATCCCGATGAAGAAACCCGGGAGCGGCCCGCCGATTGCGGCACCGATGGCCACAAAAAAATCCCTGAGGTCGAGAACGAAAACATCCCCGAGCGGAGTGATGAGATCCAATGCCCGGGTTAGATAAGCGAGCAGCCCGAAGACCAGGGTTATGAGTAACTGGTACAGGATCTTTCTCATATCCATGTGCTCGACCCCCGGCAGTCCCGCAGTGCCCCGCCCTTACCACACCATGGCAGGAATCAGGTCAACCTCTCAACCGAATCACTTTCGACTTATGTCTGAAATAACTTGTGGTTAATAGTAATGACGCCTGCCGGGGACTGGTCCGGATGATGGATTCTTCGTCCCGCCCTCGATACTTCGATACATTTATTCCGGCACAGGTCGAGCCTCACACCACTACATCAGGGAAATGGCCAGGTCAGACTCAGATCCATCAGTAATTCAGCCGTCTCATGAAATTTTCAGATACGGAACCGTCCTTCTCTCCCTTCTTCTCATCCTGGGAGTATCGGCTTCGGCGGATGATGAGACCGGACTCTTCTTTGTCATGCATGAGAACCTTCCGCCCTATGAGTTCCTCGACCACGAAGGGCGGCCTTCTGGTTTTTCCTGTGATCTCATCCAGACCCTTGCCTCGAAAACCGGGCTCAACATCACCATACTCACAGAGCCGGAGGCAGAGGCCGTTATCGGCACTGGTTCAGGGAGGGCTCTCATCCTCCCGGTCTTCACCAAAGGAATCCCCACGGATCGTCCGTATCTCTCACAACCGATCATGCGGGTTCAGTACTGGCTCTACTCACGTGACGATCCGGGACGTTCACGGAATCTGCAATCGGGTGACGTGATCATCGCACCCCGAACCGGATCTCCGGACCCGACAGTCCTTGTCCCTGAAGAATACCGTGTCGCTGAAGCAGATGCTCCTGTCGATGCATTCGTCCGTTTGAGGATGGAACGGGGAGATTTCGCATTGATCGAACATATGCAGGCTTCGTATCTCCAGAAATATGGCGATATTCGGGGAATAACCATTGTTGAGGGGTACTCGGACGATGGTGCCTATACTCTCATGACCAGCGAGGCCGGCGCACTGTATCTCCCTGTTCTTGAAGAAGGCCTCAGGGATATCCGGGAATCCGGCGAACTTGACCTGATTGCCACCCGGTGGTTCACTCCTCTGGACCAGAATGGGCTGAGTGAATCCTCCCTCTTCCTCTACCTGTTCACCCCGGTTGCCCTGATTGTCCTCGTCGCCTTCTCCTGGTCGCGGGCGATGCGGTACCAGGTTGCAAAGAAGACCAGGGAACTCGAGACAGAACTCCTGAATCGCCGTCGTGCTGAAGAAGAACTCAACAATGCCCGGAACACTCTGGACAGTATCATCAATTCCATTGCTGACCCGGTCTTTGTCAAGGACCAGAATCACCGGTGGATCCTGCTCAACGATGCCTTCTGCCGGTCAATGGGATATGCGAGAGAGAAACTCATCGGGAAATCAGATTTCGATTTTTTCCCCGCAGAGGAGGCTGAGGTCTCCTGGCAGAAGGATGAGCTCGTATTCGAAACCGGCGAGGAAAACATAAATGAAGAGAACTTTACAGATGCCCTGAACAACCGCCACGTTATCGTGACCAAAAAGGCATTGTACACTGACAGTCGCGGACAAAAGTATGTTGTCGGAGTTATCAGGGATATCACGGAAAGGAAACAGATGGAAGAGGACCTGAAAAAGTTCAGTGAGGAGCTTGAACAACGGGTCGCCGAGCGTACCTCTGCATTGCAGAGCGCTAACCGCGAGATGGAGTCCTTTACCTACAGTGTTTCCCACGATCTGCGGGCTCCCCTTCGGGCCATTGACGGGTACTCAACACTCCTGCTGACCGAAGCGGGTGATGGACTTACGAAATCTGAGTTCCGTCTCATCTCAAAGATCCGGGAAAACACCCGGCAGATGGGAAAACTGATTGATGATCTCCTGAATTTCTCACGGGTGGGGCGAAAGGATTTGAACAAAGAGGAGGTCAGTCCGTCAGAGATCATTGATAATGTCATGGAAGAACTCCGGGATGAATGGGAAGGACGGGATGTACGGTTCGAGATAGGGGATCTCCCCCACTGCTATGCAGATCCCCAGCTGCTCCGCCAGGTATACTACAATATCCTGGAAAATGCCCTCAAATTCACCTTCAATAATGATATGGTACTCATCGAAATCGGAGCGTTCTCCCGGGAAGGAAAGACCGTGTATTTCGTGAAAGACAACGGTATCGGTTTTGATATGAAGTATAGTGAAATGATATTCAAACCATTCCAACAGCTCCACACAGTCCCCGCATATGAAGGAACCGGCGTGGGACTGGCCATCGTGCACAGGATCATCACCCGCCATGGGGGTAGCATCTGGGCTGAATCAGAACCGGACCGGGGAGCCACATTCTTCTTCACCCTTGAATAAAGGTCTATTCGTTCCCGGAGGTCTTGACCTGATTTATGAAATCAGACCATCCACTCCGTCGGGGAAGTAGCATACGAGGAATCCTGTTTGGCCGGGGATGACCGGGATTAACAGGAACCCTGTCTTTCCTGACTTGTGAATTCATTTCCTGCAATCTGTACAGCGTAATTTTCTTTTTAGGAGCCAAATTGCAGGTTTTTACTTTCTATTATATTAATTTTTTGGATAATATATATATATTTTCGAGGAGTCCAGTTTATTACCCTAAATTAAACATTGTGATTTCGATTCATGATACCCCAGACAACCATCTCAAGAGGCTGGAATATGCAAAGGAAAGTAGTACCCTTGTTAATAATCATGCTCATGGCATTCGCTCTGTTCATAAGTCAGGCGGGTGCGGTAGATCTTGCCGGTAAAAAATTCTTTGACTATAACATGGATGGAATAGCCGGATCAAATTCTTTCGGCCTTCCAAACTGGAATATTACCCTCTATTATCTGAACAATACCCCGGTCCCGGGTAAATCAACCATGACCGATACAAATGGGCTCTATACAATATCCGGAATAGACCCATATTTTAATTATACCGTTTGTGAGGAGCTTCAACCGAACTGGTACCCGACGACTCCAACCTGTTACCCGGTCACCTTCTTGATTAGCGGTAACGGCAATACCGAGTTTTACACGGACGCTACCAGTATGGATTTATACATGCCGGCCATAAACGATGCGACCGCCAAGGCTCTTTACGGATATAATTTCAGAATCGGAAACGCAGTTCAGGGTGGGGGAACGGAAGAAGAATTCAAGATATCTTATCCCCAGGGCGAGTGGAATGCCGGCCAATCCTCTGTTGGGATAAGTCCTGGTGGACAGTATTCCTGGTTGAGGAACACTCCTGTTCCCTTCAATGCAACATACAGTCCCGGTGGAATCGGTACGGCGCGGCTTACCCTGAATACTACAATAACCCAGGATACTGCTTTTCCCATCAGACCCAATGCAAGACCGATACGGGATATTGTGATCAGGTTGCATTCTGAAAATACACAGTTCACAGTCATCGCAAGCGATCTGCAGCTGAAACAGGGGGCCCTGGTATACAATCTTGTGAATTCACCCCTGAATATGACTCAAGTCTCGTCACAGAATGAGGACAAGTGGCTGGTTCTCCGTGCCAGCGATGCCCTTATGGCGCTCGGTGGATCTGATATTTCGACTGGATTTTCCATGACAGGGAATATCACGTTCATCTGGCCGCCTGCGGGCCCCAGCAGTCCAGTCCCTGCGCACAACGAGCTGAAGATGGATATCTATGTCGGCCGCTATGATGGTATTTACCAGAATATAGTCTCGAGAAACTTCGGCAACCATATCAATGGAACAATCAGCGGGTATAAGCTGAACGCAGCAGGAACGGGGCTACCCGGATGGAATATCACCTGCACGAATACAACACTCAATATTCATGGATTTAACCTTACCAATGCGACCGGGTACTATGAAATTCACAATATTCCCCCGGGATATTTCCTCCTCAACGAATCATTAGCCGGCTTCCCTGGCTGGGAACCGGTACCAGGTAAAGGAAACCGCACCATATTTACAAACCTGACCAACCTGCCTTCTTCATTAAATCTTGTCAACCAGAACTTCACCAACCAGCGTATGGGCGGCTCAATCGACGGATTCAAGAACGACACGTATGTCCCGGCGAACTACCTGAACGGGTGGAACATCACGCTGACCAACGTGACAAACACCGACATGGTGTTCTACAATTACACCCACTACAATGAGACCTATGGAGACGGGTATTACAACATTGCGGGGATCCCGGCTGGCGATTACTGGCTGAACGAGACGTTAAGTGATCACCCGGGATGGATCAACGTGAGCCCGTCAAGCATCCTTGTCAATGTGACCGCAGATGAACATTTGCGCTATAACTTCACGAACGAGCGGCTGACGGGATACATCAGCGGTTTTAAGGTATATCCGAACCAGACCGGGATACCGGACTGGAACATCACCCTGTACAACGAGACCGGGGGGGATGTCCTGTATGGCTGGCAGCTGACCGGGAGTGACGGGTCGTATAACTTCACCGGGTTACCGTATGGGGTGACCTTCAACGTGAGTGAAGTTGTCCCGGCGGGCTGGACGGCGATCGGACCGACGTACCATGCCGGCCTGGCCATCGACGGCGGACTCTCGTATCCGGACCAGAACTTCACGAACGAGCGGCTGACGGGATACATCAGCGGGTACAAGGTATATCCGAACCAGACCGGGATACCGGGCTGGAACATCACCCTGTACAACGAGACCGGGGGGGATATCCTGTATGACTGGCAGCTGACCGGACCAGACGGCTCCTATGCCTTCACCGGGTTACCGTACGGGGTGACGTTCAACGTGAGCGAGGTGATCCCGCCAGGATGGACGGCGATCGGCAACACCTCGCATCCCGGACTGTATATTGACGGCGGACTGGCATTCGAGAACCAGAACTTCACCAACGAGCAGTTGTTCGGCTACATCAGCGGGTACAAGGTGTATCCGAACCAGACCGGGATACCGGGGTGGAACATCACCCTGTACAACGAGACCGGGGGAATTGTCCTGTATGACTGGCAGCTGACCGGGAGTGACGGGTCCTATAACTTCACCGGGTTACCGTATGGGGTGACCTTCAACGTGAGTGAAGCAGTCCCGGCGGGCTGGACGGCGATCGGACCGACTTACCATGCCGGCCTGGCCATAGACGGCAGCCTCTCGTATCCGGATCAGAACTTCACCAACGAGCGGCTGACGGGGTACATCAGCGGGTATAAGATCCAGAACGAAACCGGTCTGGGAGTTCCTGGATGGACCATTGAAGCGTATAAGCAGTCCGATGACAGTTTCGCCGGTTCGGATATCACGAATGGAACAGGGTTCTACAATATCACCGGCCTGCCGTATGGAGCAACCTACAATGTCAGTGAGGTAATGGTGCCTGGCTGGACGCCGGTCAGCCCTCCGTTTGTTGATAACCTTACCATTGACGGGCGGATCCCATTCCATCTGAATGTGAACTTCACCAATGATCCCCCGGTAGGAACCGGTACAATAATGGGATCGAAATATTGCCAGGACTGCATAGAGCCCGGGTGCGGCCTCCCCGGCTGGACCATTACGCTCTCCTATACCAACGGGACGGTTTATGATACCCGGATCACCGGATTTGGGGGACTTTACGAATTTAACGATGTTCCGTATGGCACATACTGGCTGAACGAGACAGTCCAGGAGGGCTGGACCCAGGTAACCCCGAATATCATGGTCATTCTCAACGAGACCAACCAGTCCGTTACCTATGATTTCATCAATACCGAGATTATTTACTGCTGCGGCTGCAAGCCGACTGCCACTTTCACCTACACCAGGGATGGACCGACCGTAACCTTCACCGATACGAGCACCGGACCGATCGCCCAGCGTTGGATCTGGTTCTTTGGTGATGGGACCCTCTCAACAGAACAGAACCCGGTAAAGTCATATAAAAAGCCAGGCACCTACACCGTCACCCTGCATGTGAACTGGGCCTATTGTTCGGACAGTCCGCCCGTCTGGAAATCGTATTCCCAGAGGATTACGGTCTCCTGATTTCATTTTTTCTGCACACACTATCGGGAAAGATCCACACCCTGCTTATCGCCACGGTGATAAACTCATTCGGCGTATCAGCAGAATCCTATCACTGGTCTGAAATCCACCAGTCTGATACCTGTCCAGAATATTGAATGAAAAGCCGGGTTAAGAACATCTATCTGCAGTGAAACCTCCTGTTATGATATGCGGATTGGATATCCCTGCATCAACCGGAGCATCGGCTGCAGGGGAGACCGTACCTTCCGGCTTGCCTCCTACAGGGAAGAAAGGCTGTACGATACGGTTGCCGGGAACCTTGCCTGTCTGCAGAAAATACTCGGATGGAACCTGGAATCCGGCATGCGCTTCTTCAGGATCTCTTCGGATCTTGTTCCCTTTGCCTCCCATCCGGTCTGTA